>Ga0123328_1000862_pt1 | contig 30790 bp, 37 predicted proteins | sample BioC12SIPDNA_2_FD_89702 | JGI IMG/M metagenome (GOLD analysis project Ga0123328, IMG submission 89702) | Anaerobic biogas reactor microbial communites from Washington, USA - Biogas_R1_A C12 SIP DNA | ecosystem: Engineered > Bioreactor > Anaerobic > Unclassified | place: Washington, USA...
CGGGTCGGCCGTGAGATCTCCAAGCTTAAGAGGGTCGAGAGGAAGCTAAGACGCAGGGCAGCAGCTGCCGAGGCGATGGCCGATAGGGTCCACGCGGCGAGGAGGACGAAGGAGCGGGAGCTGCGGAGGTTTGAGAGGGAGCTCGCGGAGGTGGGCTCGTGATGTCCGCCCGCATTGACGGGGCATATTACGACGAGGCGCAGGATGGCGCACGCCTCACCACTCAGCTCGAACGTGTAAGGCACGTCCTCGAGGACGGGCGCTGGCATACCGTCGCCGCCATCGCCCAGCTCATAGACGCCCCGGAACCGTCCGTGAGCGCCCAGATCCGGAACCTGCGTAAGGAGGAGAACGGCGGCTACACGATCGAGACCAAGCGGGCCGGGGGCGGCCTGTTCGTTTACAGGCTCGTGCGGGGTGAGGAACGTTGACCACTGGCGCGAAATATTACGTTCAGGTCCCTCGCCCTTCCCCCATCGGCGGCATCAACATGCTAACGCTGGGTCCGTACATCTCGCTCACAAAGGCCCGGGCCGCGCTGGAGGTGCATAAGAAAAAGCTTACCGCCCTGATGAACACTGCCCAGGGCTGGCCGAGCATCTGCATCGTCAAGGTCATGGAGGAGCACCACGTGGCGGAGGCCGGACCATGATACTCAGGGCCCAGCACAGAGAGGTCACCATCGAGCTGGATGACCGTGAGAGGATCATCCTCTACCTGGCCCAGGACCTGCCGTTGCCGGAGAGCAAGTACGACGTCAAGGCGCTCCCCCGGACCGTGGCACGCATGGTTGAGGCCCTGCACATCACCCGCACCGTTCTGTACGCTCTGCTCGAGAGCATGATGGAGGAGTTGATCATAGCGCACCATCCGATAGCCCTCAAGACCAAGACCGTCGGGGGCTACTCCAACGTCTATGTCCTCACCCCGGAGGGCAATCTCCTGGCAGAGGCGCTCCGGAGGCGGGCCATATGAGACTCCGCGTCAAGGCCGGGCGGCTGTCCATCGACCAGTCGCCGGAGGAGCGCGTGGTCTTGCATCTAGGCGGCCTCAATGAGCTGCCGGAGACCAAGTTCGACCCGAACGGCTACAAACGGACCGCCACTGGCATATCGGCGGCCACCGAGATCCCGTACCCTACGATGGCCCCGCTCCTGAAGAGGATGCAGCACGACGGCATTATCGAGCTCCATGACGTGCAGTACCGGACCGACGCCCGCCAGGGCCATGTTTACGCTTACGTGTACGTCCTGACGACGGACGGCCATATGCTCGCAGAGGAGATACGGAGGCGAGTGGTATGAACGTCCGCTTAAAGTGCAACTGCTGCGGGAGGACCGCCGAGGGGACGGTCGGAGAGCTGCATGCCCTGGGCTGGCGCTCAGTGACCAGGCGTAAGGGTAAACGCGATAAGACCATCACGGAATGCCCGGAGCACCGCGGGATCATGACGGGGCGAGAGTAGTGACCCCGAACCACGATCTCAGGATCCCCCTGATCTATGCCGTGGCCAGGGACAACGTGCTCATATCCCCGGATGTTCTGGACTTCCTGCTGACCGTCCCGCAGACGGTGCAGTTCACCAAGCGCGTGATAAAGGACCTGAGAGCAGATGGCACGGACCCTCTGGTGCTGAACCGCGACCACATCGTGCAGTGGACGATGAAGGATCCGGCAAACAGGAGAGTGGTCCGCTGAGTGTATACCAGTATCAGAACACACCATACGAATGGAACAAAGCCCAGAGCGAGAAGAACATCGGGACAAGAACTTGGAGCAATTGGATCCATTGGTCCCGGTTCAATGGTCGACGGTTCTTGGTCAGGTCAGCACCAAAGGTGAGGTCTTCGGCTGGATGTCTCAATCTTCCTAGTGGTGGAGCATCGGTCATGGACGGTCGAAAGACTGTCCTGGGGCTTAAGCTCATGGCAGACGATTTCGCGGAGGGATCGTTCTGACAAAACCAAAGCGCCGCCGGGATGGGAGCGGTAAGTACCTCCCTCGCGCCCAGATACCCCGAAGCGAACAGCGGCCAGATACCCCGCCTTCAGGTGGAAAGAACAAGCCGTCGACGGAGGGACATCTGGCCGCAGTGCCCGAACGGTCATCTGGCCGTCGATGCTGTGAGGACTGCGGGCAGGAGCTCGAGGAGCAGCGCGTGATCATGCGGGGGCATGTTATCTACATCTCGTCATGTCCGCGATGCTGCCCGGAACCATTAAGTGTGCTACAAGGAAATTAAGAGGGTATAGAATGGCCATATTTGACGAGGTAAAAATAAGCTAACAGCTTTATTTTTGAATTTAATAAGTTAATTTTTTATACTGAATATTATACTTTCTATTCTGCCGTTGGAGAACTTATAAAACCTTCGCGGCAGGAGATCGATTATTGATAGGAATGTTAATAGCGGTAGCCATCGACATAGTGAACCACCTCAAGAAGCTGATAGTTGCTGCAATAGGCCTATATGTCGCCTGCATCTACCTTAAAGACCTCTTGGGGTAAAAAAACCATTAGGCGGGTCAACCGCCCTCCCCTTTCCTCTAATAATTACTCAAATGAGGTTATCGAACCCTCCACCAAGATAAGCTCGTAACAACCAAAGGGACACCTTAGCGATTTCATTCAAGTGGGAAACGATCCAGAATTTTATCGAATATTTATCTACCATACCTTAATATATGTATCTTCGGCCCAGCCGAACATACATCCTCGGAAAATGTTTGTCGGTAATTCGCGCTTGAAAATACTGGATGGTACTATTCGAGTGTCCATACACGGATGAGAAGTCCAATAACACTGCCACCTAGATTATCAGGGCGCCTATGTCGCCGAAGAAGCCCCCCAAGATATCAAAGAAGGTCGCCAAACCCACGAGCAAGGGGAAGAGTCCCGCAAAGTCTCCAGCCAAGCGAGGCCCCGGTCAGCCCACCCTACTGACGCAAAAGGTATCAGACACGATCTGCAAGAACCTAGAGGAGGGGCTATCGCTCAAGGACTCGGCCATCCTCGCCGGCATTGGATATACCACAGTCACCGACTGGCAGCGCTGGGGACGCGAAGGCAAGAGCCCGGCATACACGGAATTCTCGATGGCGATAGAGCGGGCCAGGGCCGCGGCCAGGAAGCGATGGATAAAGTCCCTCAACGTCGAGGCCTCCAAGACCACCGCCCCGGACCTTAGCGCCGCTAGGTACATGCTCGCGCACAGCGACCCGGAGAACTACGCCGAAAGGCAGAGCATCGACGCCAAGATAGAGCACAAAGGAGGGCCGTCCATTGTCATCCGCCACATCCCGGCCGACTACCGGCGAAAGTGAGCCGGAGCCGGTCGAGTTCCTTGACCACTTCCACGACTTCCTTTTAGATCCAGCCACCAGGGTCAAGGTCATGGGGGGCGGCGCCGGCAGCGGCAAGTCCTTCAGCGTCTCGCAGCACCTCTGCATGCTGCTCATCTGCACCGATGACCTGGTGATCAGCGCTGTCCGCAAGTACCGCCCGAGCCTCAAGCACAGCAGCTGGCGCGTGCTCAAGGACCAGCTGCGGCGCCTCGGCCTGAGCGTCGGGACGAAGAACGCGGACGTCCTGGAGAACAAGACCGACCTCACGCTCACCTGCGAGGCCACGGGATCGATCATTGACGGCATAGGGCTCGACGACCAGGAGAAGATCAAGAGCTACGAGACGAACGTGGTGTGGGCGGAGGAGGCGACCGAGCTCACCAGGGAGGACTTCATGCAGCTCGACCTCCGGTGCCGGCGTTCCACCAGGGCGCCGAACTGGGATCTCCTACTGGGGGAGGACGCCAAGCGGAAGAAGCGACAGCTCAAGATCAGGAACCTCATGACGAATAAGCTGATCCTTACCTACAATCCCATAGACAGCAACCACTGGGTCATCAAGGACCTGGTGGAGAGCGCCGATCCCCGCGTGGGCCGCCACCACAGCACATACCTGAACAATCCCTACCTGGACGAGGCGACGGTCACGCAGATCGAGCACCTCATCGATCTCGATGAGAACTGGCACCGAGTCTATGCGCTCGGCCAGCCGGGCGTATTGCAGGACCTCATCTACACGCGGTACGAGATCTTGCCCTACGCAGTATGGCCTGAGGCCCTGCGGGACCGGGACCCCACGGCATACGGGGAGGATTTCGGATACAACAATCCCTCGGCCATCGTGGCCGGCTGGAACTATGATGGGGCCTGGTACCTGGATGAGGTGCTGTACGAATCGAAGCTGACCAACCACGCGTTGATGGCCCGCATGGACGCGGAGGGCGTGGACCATACCGCGCCCATCTATGCCGATAGCGCGGAGCCGGACCGCATCCAGGAGCAATGCTCCGGGTTCGAGGGGAAATTGGAAGACGGGCGGGAGGTGGCCATCGATTCCTTCAACGTCCTCCCGGCGGACAAGAGATCATTGAAGGCGAGCATCGATCACGTGAAGGCGCAGCGCTTGATCATCAGTGCGGAATCGGTGAACCTAATCAAGGAGATCCACGGGTACAGGTGGCGGCGCACCAAGGACGGTGTGGTCCTGGACGAGCCGGTCCCGTTCAACGATCACGCCATGGATGCCATGAGATATCTCATATGGACGAGCCGGGAGGAATCGGGTGACGGGGATTATGACGCTCTCAACCGGGCCGGCGGCAACAGCGTTCAGAAGGCCATCGCCCGAAATGTGGACGAGGACGCCTACGCGGGCATGCGAGCGTTCGGCGGCTCCAGGTTCCCCTACTAACCTATACAGGATAGAAATATCACAGAAAGGCTAATGATTGCGTTGTGCGATATGTCAATGGGGTGCACTCAACGCCACGGAAAGGATCCAAGCCAACGTCCAGCTCGACAGATGCCCAGATATCCGCCTCCCTTCCCGCCTCACCCGGCGCGGCGATGCAGGAAGAGATACAGTACGAGCCGAACAGCGCCCAGGAAGGTGCTGTCTACGTCTACCGTGGCGGCATCGGCTTCATACCGAGGCAGATCGACTCCGACGTCGTCCTTGAGGTCCTGCGGAATCACCTTATCGTCAAGTCCAAGACCAAATTGAAGCGCCTGGTGTTCAGGGACAAGTACAAGCTAAATGTCACCAATCCCCAGGGGGAGCCGGACGAGGAATTGGCCGAGTACATGCAGCGCATGTTCGACTCGCCCCGCGTGGCCCTATGGTCCAAGATGATGATGGCCTTCAACGACATTATCGATTGGGGGCCGGCCCTGTACAATCCCGTATGGGCCAAGGAGGGCAACGAGTGGGTCTTGAAAGCGCTGCGCCATCTTCCTCCCGAATCATTCTCCGTACAAGCACCAGTGGCCAAGCATGAATTTTCCGAACTGCTGCCGGGCATCGTACTGGACGAGGATACAGGGGAGGTGCAGTTCTGGCAATCTCTCGATATGACCTCCCGACCGTTCCTGGTCAGGAACGTGTACATGGTCAAGGATCCCACATGCTCCCAGATGGCGGGCGAATCCCAGGTGGCGGTCCTCGTCGGCCTGATCAGAGAGTACAATTTCTGCCGGAAGGTGCAGATGCAGCAATGCAACCGCATCGGGGCCGGGAACATCTTCATCAAGTTCACCAACAAGCCATCGAAGGACGACATCGCCTGGGCCAACGCCATCCTCGAGAATTGGGGCAACAATACCGCCTTCTCCCTGAAGGCCAACATGGAGGTGGATGGCATCGACGTGACGGAAACGAAGGTGGCCATCATGACGATTGAGGAGCTGAAGCAGGAGATCGACGATTTCTTCTCCCCGTCCAGCATGATAAAGCGGCAGGAGGGCACGCTGGGCAGTACGGGCAACGCGGAGAACGATGCCACCGACGCTTACATCTTAGGCTGGCACTCCATTCTGGAGCAAGCGTTCCAGCCCCTCGTGCAGACGTACCTCGACGTGAACGGCTTCGAGGACTACCGCGCAGAGATCGACATACCGGCCCCCAAGAAGGACCGGGCCAACATCATGCTCCAGCAAGCGAAGATCGCCAGTGATACCGGCGTGGCCCTCATCAACGAGGTAAGGGAGAAGTTAGAGCTGCCGCCCTTGGACGACAAGGGGAAGCAGGAGCTGCTGGCCGAGAAGGAGCTGTTCCATCCCGCCCCGCCCGCATTGGTCCCGCCCAACGCCGAGGAGGCAGAGGGCGAGGAGGAAATCGAGAACAAGGAGCCGGATAGGAGCGAGGAGCGGAAACGGACCCTGGAGGGCGACATCGGCGATGCCTACACACGGCTAGCAGACGACATCTATGCCCGCCTGGCTGCGAGGGATGGGCAGTGATCGATCCCGGCATCGAGGCGGTGGTGAACGCGGCCTATGGGGCCTTCCAGCCCGGCCTGGTCAATATCCTCGTCCAGGGGGCTGCCGCGTCCTATGCGGCCGGAGCCCTCCACGCTGGCCGCACCGTCATCGGCGGCCTCGATTTCAACATGGTATCGGATTCCGCGACCAGGTACGCGGTCGGATACCGGGGAACATTGACCGAGAAGGGCGCGTCGGTGATCAGCGGCAAGGAGGTTCCATGGCTCCGCGACCTGGCCAAGGAGGAGCGCAGTGAGATCGCCCGCATCATCGACGAGGGAATCAAGGCCGGCAAGCCCCTCGGCGTGCGGGAGTACAAGAAGGGAGGGTACCCCAAGGGGAGCGTTGCCGCCGAGTTGCAGGACTACTTCAATGCCCGGAGATCCCACGCCTCCACCGTCGCCAGGACGGAAGTGGCCCGCATCCAGAACCAGGCCACGCTGGAAACCTTCCATGATCACGGCGTGGAGAAGGTAACGGTGCATGACGGACACGCGCACGGCTCCTGCCAGGCATGCAACGAGATCGACGGGCAGATATGGACCCAGGAGTACGCTATGACCCATGACGATCACCCCAACGGGACGAGGTATTATGACGCGTACTACGGCCCGGAGCCGGCGGTGCGGGGGTGACCATGCCCTCCGGACATCCCCTCAGCGAGGAGCAGCGCAGATTCATCGACGAGCACATCGAGGACATGTTCATCAATCAGATCGCCCGGGAGCTCCAGGTGGCAAGGAAGACGGTCAAGCGGTACATCAAGCGCAAGCAGGCCTCTTGACCTATTCAGGCGATTAATGGCCTCAAAGTAGAAAGTCCAATAACCCGCGCAGGCAATGCTCTGCCAATAGCATGGCTGACGATCCCGAGCTGCAGCACTTCTCGAACGCCGAGCACCTCAACTCGAAGCACGACACCTTACTGCAGACGCTCAACCGTCGCGTAGGGCCAAAGAAGACCTTCTACGACGCCCGATGCTTCGCGCAGACCGTCGACGCCTGGGCCACCGTCCCGGTGATCTATGCCAAGGACCACCCGGACATGAGCGCCTACGACAGCGACCCGGCCGTCGAGCTTGCCCGCATCAACGGCAGGATCGTCGGCAAGGTGGAGAACCCCAAGCTGTCCACTACCGGGCACCCCCGGCTGCTGGGCGACACACGGTTCAATGACGCCTCGATGGACGCCAAGATCGCGGCCGGCGAACTGTCGCTGAGCACCGGGTTCCGGGCGCCGGTCCGCGACGGAGCGCTGGCCGGCCCGGTCCGGCCGCACCACGTCCTGGTATTCGAGGAGACCGAGAGCGATCAGCCCTGGGACCAGGGCGCCGGATTTCTGAATAAGGAGACCAAGGACATGGGCGACGAGCAGAAAGATGAGAAGAAGCAGGCCAAGGGACTGTTCGGCTTCCTCCGCAAGAAGATCAAGGAGGAGTACCCGGACATCGACCTGGACCGGACCGGGGCTGATGATCACGCAGCGGGTGACAAGCCCGAGGAAAGCAAGGACAAGGAGCAGGAAGACATGAACGCCAACGACCAGGCCGGAAAGGCCGAGATTGAGAGGTTGCAGGCGGAGCTCAACAAGCGCGACGAGGCCATCATGGCCAGGGACGCCGAGCTCCAGGACCTGAAGAACAAGGCCGATGTTCTCGAGAAGGAGAGGAAGGAAGCGGCCTGGAACGAGTTCAAGAACAAGGCCTGGGTGCCCAAGGGATACCTCCACAAGGACAAGGAAGCGGAGACCCGCCAGCGGTTCGAGAACGATCGCGCCGCCCTGTTCGAGGAGCTGCTCAACAAGAAGGATGCGGCCCCCGGAGGGGAGGATGGAGCTGAGCAGGTGGCCCACCAGAACAAGCAGGCCGCGACCACCGTCGGTAGATGGGATGCCAAGAAAGGTGAGTACGTGGAGGAGTAGACATGGGAGAATCTGGTTACATTGCACCGGGCGTGGGCCGCGTCCTCGTTGACGGCAAGCCCAGGCCCAAGTTCCGCACCGTCGAGGATGCCACCGAGTTCTACGCCGGCCGCCTCGCCATACGCGGCTCCAGCGACAAGCAGATCAAGGTCGCCGACGGCGTGAACCCCGTCCTCGGCTTCATCGGATTGGAGGGAGCAGATCCTACCTCCAAGCCTACCGACCGGAGCGTGGCCTTCGCGGCCGCTACCGATGACATAGGCATCGAGGCCCCCCTGTTAGTGGGCGGCGGATACGCCATCCTCGGCAAGCTGGCCAAGGGATTCGTGGCCGTCCAGGGCGAGGACCTGTTCTCCTGGTCCAACGGCCGCGTCGTGCCCGGTATGATGATGGGCGGCGTTCCCGCCATCCGCGTCCCATACGTGAAGAAGGCGGCCGAGTTCGATACCGGCATCATCTTCCCGGCCGGCATCATCATCGAGGACGTCATCGTCCAGGCGGTAACCGTCGCTGAATCGGCCACCATTGACATCGGTACCCTGTCCACCGAGAGCGGGGGGGATGCGGACGGCCTCATCGATGGCGAGTCCGTCGCCGTCGCCGGCTTCGTCGCGCATAACATGGTCGATGCCACTGCGGCGAACATTACCCTCGGCGCGTTGCTCGTCGAAACGGACATCAAGACCGCCGATACCACCCCGCTGTTCTACTCGCAGAAGAAGATCCCCGGATACGCCGTGGACGCGGCCCGGTCCCTATCCTATACGACCTCCGATGCCACCGTGGCCGGGAACATCTATCTGAAAGTGATCAGTCCCGGCGTCGTCAAGGTCGGGAAGGCCGCTGCCGGCAAGGATGCCTCGTCCGCCGATGGCGACATAATCGTCGAGGCGGTGATCTGAAATGGCTAGCTCGCTAGAAAGGGCCGCGAATTACCTCGACCGCCAGATGGTCGAGCCGCTTCGCCAGGCGCTCATCGCCCGGCGATTGTTCCAGAAAGTGTACACCCTGCCCGCCGGCAAATGGAACGTCGATGTGGACAGGATCAGCGACATGAACGAGGCGCAGATCGCCTACGGCATGCCGAGCGAGGAGGGTTCCCGCGATGCTATCAACATCACCCGCGAGAACTTCCGGCTCCCCTTCCTCTGGAAGGACTACGAGATCGTGCGGAGCGACCTGGAGGCCTTCGCCTCCGAGGGCATCAACATCGAGAGTGCATCCATGCTTAACGCCGCCCGCAAGCTGGCCGAGAAGGAGGAGGACCTGCTCATCCAGGGATGGGCTCCCAAGGACGACGCCAAGTACGTCATCAAGGGGCTCTACAACGTGGCCGGGCAATCCTACACCACGAGCAAGGACTTCGGCACCTTCGGTAACGCCATCGCGGCCGTATCCGGCGCTAGATCGAAGCTATGGGAGAAGGCGGTCAACGGGGTGAACTTCAACCTCGTCATCAACACCGCCCAGTTCGCTGAACTGGATGCGTCCCAGGATACCGGCATCGATGAGATGCAGAAGGTCCTGCGCCTCCTCAATCCCGTACCCGGCGCGTACCCTGGAACCGTGATCCAGAGCACCAAGATCGTGGCGGGGAAGGGCCTCATGGTCCCGGTCGATAACGCCGGCACCTACTTTGACCTCGTTCGGGCCAGCGATGCCAAGAACGAGCTGGGCATCGATAGCAAGCACCCGCAGACCTCGCCAGTCTATGGCAGGACCTGGGAGTCCCTGTTCCCGAGGGTGAAGCACGCCGACGCGCTTTGCACGTTGACGGCCATCTAAACCACTTCCATGATTTCATTTTGGAGGTAATTGACATGGCAATCCACGACAAGGCAGAAAAGACCCACATTTGGGAAACCAAGATGAGGCGGACCGGGTTCTACGACCCGGAGAACAAGTACTCCAAGATGCTCCAGCAGGGCATGCCTCAGCAGCAGGTGATCGATATGGCCAAGGATGCCGGCGATTACCTCGGCAAGGTCGATACCGAGGGCAACGTGGCCCTCAATGCGGGCCTCGCGCAGATCATCGACCTCATCATCGGGGCGCAGACCACCCCCACATGGGCCACTCCGTACATCGGCGTGGGTGATTCCGCTACCGCCGCCGTCGCGACACAGACCGCGCTCCAGGCCGCCACCAACAAGGCGTATGCGGCCATGGACAGCACCTATCCCAAGCGGTCCAGCCAGACCGTGCAGTTCAAATCCACCTTCGCAGCCGGCGTGGCATCGTTCACCTGGCAGGAAGTGATCGTCCTCACCGGGAACGGCACCGGCACCGGATTGAACCGCAAGGTAGGCGCGTGGGGCACCAAGGGGGCCAGCGATAGCTACTCCATGGAAGTGGACGTAACCCTCTCGTGAGGTAGCTAGATGACCGTCGTCGCCAACAACGTCGTGGAAGGTCTGCTCACCTCGGATACGGGGGAGTGGATCACCGTCGTTGAAGCGGCCGGGCCTACCAATGCCCGATACCACAATATCTGGACGTGCGTAGAGGTATCGAGCAACCTGGCCCAAACCCCGGTCTATCTCCGCATCCTGTTGGACGGCGAGGTCGTCAACGAAGAAACCTACCGCCCCCTGGTGGCGCAGGATCCCCGCATCTGTTCTCCGTTTGGGAGAGTCCTGCTAACCGAGGGGGAGCATTCTTTAACCCTCCAATTCCGGAGCGGTCAGGCCGGTGTGACCGCCTTCTGCCGCAGGGCCAGAATAATGGTGATGCAGGACTGAGGCCATGCAGATCTCGTTCACGGAAGTGGCGGGAACGGCCCTCTCCATAAGCGCATCGGACACCTGGACCTCGTATGACATCCTAGCCAACAACGGCATCCCTGCGAGGGCCATCGTGTACATAGTGGCCGCGAACCTGGCGGATGCTGCCAACAACATCATGGGCCTCCGCACTAGCGGCTCCTCCCTGGATCGGTACCTCAACATGACCGAGGCCGAGGATGGGGGCGCTAATCTCATCGGATGGTACGTCCAGGTGGGCGCGGATGGGAAGATCGAGTACTATACCGGGGACCATACCGATACCGCGTTCTACATCATGGGCTACTGGATGGGCCTGACGTACCAGGAATATTTCGCGGAGCTATCCCTCACCACGTCCGGCGGGACGTATGCCAGCAATCACGTTTCCCTATCATCGTACTCCCCGGCCGCCGGCCGGGTCTGCACCTTCGCGTTATGCAATAACCGGACGACTACGAAGATGAGCGCCGGCGTCCGTTCCGGCGATGCGGTCTATAACAAGACCACGCAATTGCACGAAGCGGAATCGGGCGGCGTGACCGGGCAGATGATGGTCACCAAGACGGATGCCAGCAACCAGATCGAGTACTATGTCGAATCGACCACCTACGTCGATGTGTACATCACCGGCGTATTCGATGCCAACATGGGCTACGTCGATAGGTACCGGGGCAACTGCGCCGCGTCGATCACCAGCGCCAATACCTGGACAGACATGGATTGCACCTCGTACATCGGCTCGGATGGCCAGGTCGTGGATTGCGTCTGCAATCATAACCTCGTTTCGGGCGAGGTGAACGTGGGCGTGCGGATGAAGGGCTCCTCAGCGGCGCGGTACCTACCGGCCATGGAGGCAGAGGACAATGGCTACTGCGGATTCACCTGCCCCACCAAGACCGATGCCAGTGGAATCATCCAGTTCTATTCCAGCAACGCGACGTACGAGATATGCGGGATTGATGGATACTACATACCGGGCACCATCAATGAGTATGACAAGACGGCCACCGAGAGCATCGCCGGCACGGATTCCCCGGTGCTGACCAAGACCATGCTCGATCCTGATGCCGTGGGGGCGGCTGATTCGCCATATTTTGCCCCCAAGGCCCTCCTCAATGCCGAGGCCATAGCGGCCTCGGAAGCCAGCCCGCTATCCAAGATAGCGTACTTCGCGGAGGCCATCTCCGCGACCGAGGCCTCGCCCTTATCCAAATCCATCCTCGAGGGGGATGCGGTAGCTTACGCGGAGATCCACAAGATCGCCGCTAAATTGCTCCTGCAAACGGATACTATATCCAGCGCGGAGGTGCACCGCATCGTGGAGGCCATCATTGCCGCCGAGGGCATCGCGGCCGACGATGTTCCGAAGTTCGCGGCCAAGCTCATCGTCCTGGCCGAGGCCATATCGGCCGCCGATACCGAGAAGCTAGTAGAGGCCCTGCTGCTGGCCGAAACGATCACCGGGGCCGATGCGGCCTCGCTATTGAAATCAATCCTCGATGTGGATGCCATCGCCGCGACCGAGGGGCCGAGCATCCTAGCCTATCTCGCCCCGGACGCCGTGGGCCTGGTGGATGCCCCCTCGCTCATCAAATCCCTGCTCACGGCCGAGAATGTATCGGCCGCGGACGTGGCCCTGCTGATAAAGGCCATCGTGGAGGGGGAGAGCATCGTCACCGCCGAGGCCGTTATGTTCATCAAGGCCCTGGTCGACGCGGATGAAATAGGGGCCGGTGAGGCCGAGGCCCTAGCGAAGACCCTGCTTATCGCAGATAGCGCCGCCATGGCCGAGAACGGGGCCATTTTAGGCATAAGAACCCCTGATGTTGTGACCAATTCCGACGCGCCATGGCTCATAAAATCCATCATGGACGCGGATGACATCACGGCGGCCGATGCCGCGCTCATCGCCGCCAAATTGATGAAGGCAGCCGAGAGCATCGGATTGACCGAGGCTACGAGCATCACCGCCCTGATCACGATAGCGGAATCCCTCGGCCTCGCCGATGCCGTCGCCATGCTCAAATCCCTCCTCGATACCGATTCATTGGCGGCTGCCGAGGGGCCGGCGGCGCTAGGCATCGCCCTGGTGGATTCCATAGGCCTCGCCGATGCGCAGAAGCTCATCAAGGCGCTGCTGGCCGCCGAGGCCATAGCGGCCGCCGAGGGCGTAGGCATGGGCTACCGGACGCCGGAGGGCATATCCGGGGCCGATGCCGAGGCGCTGGGCAAGACCATGGAGCTCGCCGAGGCCATCGGGGCCGTGGATGCCTCCCCATTAGGCAAGGCGGTCCTGCTGGCCGAATCACTGACGGCCTCGGACATGATGGCATTGGTCAAGGGGATAGTCGAATCGGAAGCCGTAGGCCTCGCCGATGCCGTCAAGCTCATTCAATCCCTCGTCGCGGCCGAGGTCCTCACAGCCGGCGACGCGGTAGCGGTAGCCAAGGCCATCATCGAGGCCGATACCCTCGGCGTATCCGAATCAGTGAGGCTCATCGCCTCGCTCCGGAGCGCCGATGTGATCGCCGCGGAGGACGCGGTATCGCTAGCTATCGGGCTCCTGTTCCTCGTCACCGATACGATAGGGACGGCCGATACTGCTGCGCTGACGGCCCTGTTGATCTCAGAAGATGCCCTAGCGGCCGGGGAAGCGATATCTCTCGTAAAATCCCTCGAAGATGCCGACACAGTAACGGGAGTCGATGCCTGCACGATCGTCAAGAGCATCATCGAGGACGATTCCCTCTCTGGTTCTGATGCCGTTTCGCTGGCGAAGGCCCTTTTCGCAACCGAATCCCTAGAGGTAGAAGATGCCGAGGCGATATTCAAGGCGCTAGTGGCCTCGGAATCTATCACCACCGATGATGCGGCCCTGCTGTTCAAGGAGATCTTCGAGGGCGAGGACATCTCCGTAGGGGATGCAGTATCCCTGCTCGAATCCATGGTGGCCTCCGATGCCATTACCGCGGTGGAGGCGGCTGTGTTCATCAGATCTTTACTGGCATCGGACGGTATAACCGCCGAGGACATCGCCACCATCGTGGAACGGGCCGGGGAGATGGTGGAGCTCATCATCCTCGACGCCATAGGCATCCATGACGATTCAGTGAACATCGGCCTCCGGCTGCTCGATTCCATAGGGATCGAGGATGTCATTGGCCGGGCCATACGGACGCAGGACTACGCCGGACTGCTGGACGCGATTGCCCTCGGCCTGACCGCCCCCGACTCCGTAGGGGTCAGCGATGCCACCACCTACGGCATCCTGGCCGGGGATACTGTCGAGTTATCGGATGCCTCCAAGATGGTCAAGGCGCTACTGATCAGTGAGGCTTTGGAGCTAACGGAGAGCGGCCTGCTGCTGAAGTCGATGCTGATCAGTGAAGCCATATCCTTCGACGATGCCCTGGCCCTGACAAAATCCATATACGAATCGGAAGGCATCGCCACCGATGAGGCCACTGCCCTCAAGACGGCCGTATGCATTTTCTCGCGCGTCGTCGCCATGCGGAGCCAGATATTCGGAGAGGATTTGACCGGAATCGAGGATGACGCGGAGATCGAGGGAACGAAAAGGAAGGAGGATGTGAATGGAAGAATCTCAACCGCTGAGCGTGAAGGCCGGGGATACCCTACCGATTGAAATGCCTATAAAGGACGATGACGGGAACGCCATCGATCTCACCGGGCTGACGGGCGACATGCTGGCCTTCAACGTGTACAAGTACGGCGTTCTGAAGCTACAGAAGACCATCAACCAGGGCATAGCCATACTGAGCCCTATCGCCGGAACGACCCGCATCGTGCTGACGCCGGCCGATACCGCCGCCCTGAACGGCGAGTATCGATGGGAGGTCGTGATGACCACGCTGGCCGACGAAGTGTACACCGTGGCCTACGGGGCGCTGACGGCCAAGGCCGTCGCCATGAGCCAGCCTAGCGGCCTGGCGGCTCAAGTAGCTCTATGCTCCAAGTATGCCGTGAGCGACGAGCCCGGCTCCAAGTTCACCTCGGCGCAGTTCGACCTCCTGGCCGCGAGGGCCAAGACCGTGTACCTCGATAATGATCTGCCGGACGATGTGCCGGCCGACACCTACGACCACATGCACCTGCTGGCCATCCTCCATCTGTACGAGGTGGCGCGAGGCGGGACCGTCATGCAGACCGAGAAGCTGGGCGACTACCAGTACGCCAAGCCTAGCGGGACGAGCTCCTTCATGCAGGAATACGAGCGAGAACTGGCCCGGCTGCTGGACCAGGATTCCTTCGAGGATGGGCCGATGCGGGCCAGGAGCGACGCTGACATGCCGGAGCTGGCATTGGACGGCAGCACGATCCCGAATTACAGCGAGGATGCATGATAGAGGACCTCCTCAATCAGACGATCACCGTGGCCAAGCGGACCGGGAACGATGGCAAGGGCCACTATACCTACGGCACTCCGAAGGAGTATCGGGCCAGGGTGGAGCATAAGCCCCGCCTCGTCCGGACGAGCTCCGGGGACGGCCTCACGAACCGCTTCGAGAAGGTGAGCAATGCCCGCATATTCGTGGATAGGACCGCATCCGTGGAGATCGGCGACCAGATCATCCTCCCCGACGGGAGCGTGCCCATCATCCTCCTGGTGGCCCCGCAGTACGATTTGGATGGGCAGTTAGCGTACTGGCGGGTGGACGTATGACCGCGACCGTGACCGGCGTGGAAAAGGTGAAGGCCAGGGCGGCCGCGCTGGACGGAGACATCATGCCGGCCACCGGGGAGGGCCTGTACAAATGGTCCAACATTATGATGGGGCATAGCCACGACGAATCCCCGTATCAGACCAGGGCCATGATCCGCACCGGGCAGGTGAACCAGCCCACGCGCACCCGGACCACCGTATCGGTGAAGTCGGGGTACAACATCGTCTATGCGCGGAGGCAGCATGAGGAGCAATCGTACCGGCACGAGCATGGGAAGGCCAAGTTCCTGATCGATCCCTTCCTGCGCGATAAGCCGAACCTGGTTCCTACCGTTCAGGGGGAGATCAGGGACATCATCAGGAGAGTGTGCATTTGACCAATTGGATAGAGAAGATTCAATCCTACATCATAGAGCAGGGAGCAGGGACCGTTGATAACGTATTCCGCGACCTTATGCCAGATGATCCGGTCGTATGCATGGCCCTGTTCGGCGATGCCGGCGAGGTACCGGAGGTAACTTTCGACGGAAAATGGATCCTGCACCCCGGCCTCCAGGTCCAGGTGCGGGATACCGACAGCGATGCCGCCAGGGCTAGGCTGGACGCGGCAAGGGCGGCCCTGACGACCATGGAGAATGTCACGATATCCGGCGTGAAGTACCTCGGCGTGAAGGCGATGCAGGAGCCTATGCCGCTAGGTACCGACGAAAGCGGGGCCTTCATCATAGGGCAGAACTTCCTCGTCCTGCTATCCTTCGATGCCATGGGCACACTGGCCGCCGGGACGAAGTTCTACTGGAACGGGGCCGAGGTAGCGGAGATCCTCAGCCTTGGGGACCTCATCGCCTACGTGGACGCGAGGGACGTATCGTATCGGGCCTCCCCGTTCAAGGAGTACAAGCCGGGGAAGCCGGGCTTCGAGCCCATGGAGATCGTCGGCACCCTCCGTAAGGAAGGAGGATCCCTTTCCTTCTTCGCCGAGGCGACGTCCGGCGTGATCAGGCCCTGCGAGGTCCGGTTCCCCTCGGAGATAGGGCTATCCATCAATTTCGATGCCTTCGTATCCCAGCATCGATCCTCCTTTGCATCGATCCTCCGCTTCTCGGCCATGGTGCATCCTACCGGTCGCGTCCGACTAGAGTCGTCAGCCTGATACATTCAGGTAGTAAATGACCTCAAAGTAGAAAGTCCAATAACCGGCGCAGCTGATGTTCAGGCGGCCTTAGGCCGCGAGGAAATGACATGTCAGTATCTGGATGCGACATAATTATCAAGGCCAACACCGGGACGGTTCAATCCCCGACCTGGACCGATGTTGGCGGCCAGAGGGGTGCGACCCTGTCGGAGGAGAACGAGATGATAGAGAACACCTCGAAGCTCTCCACCGGGAAGATGAAGGAGTTCAAGTATGGATTCGGCTCCTGGTCCGTCAGCGCCGATGGTGTATGGATCGACGACGACGCGGGATACCTCGCCCTTCAGAGCGCGCTCCGAAACAAGACCAACGTGCAGCTTGAGATATACGTCGAGGGGACCGCGACACTCCTGGGAACCGCCCTGCTGAAATCGAGGGACCTGGAGGGGCCATACGACGACGAGGCTACCTACAAGATCGAGTTCCAGGGAACCGGCGTCCTCGATACCACCCCCTGAGGTGAATGAATGGCCACATTGACCGTTCAGAAGATCGTGCCCACTGGAATCGAACCGAGCATGGTCGCTCCGACCGCCTCTACCGGTGACAAGTTCTACAACTCCGGCCGGACCTTCATCGAGGTGGCCAACGGCAGCGCGGCCGAGATCACCGTCACCGTGGATGCCAAGACCCCTTGCGATCTCGGCGTCGATCACGACCTCGTCGTTGCCGTGGGGGCCGGGGATACCAAGAAGATAGGGCCGTTCAACAAGAACCGCTTCGATGACGCGCAGGGCTACGTTTCCTTCGTATGCTCGGCCGTTGCCACCGTTACCGTGGCGGCCATCGAAGTTCCTTAGGGTGGTAGAATGGCACTGCACCTTAGGAACATGCAATTGCCCAGCGTACCGATGGTGCTGGACATCGAGCGGCATTTCAGGATGGACCTGAACGCCATGCGGCGCTTCCAGGCCGAGACCGGGAAGGACCTCATGGAGGTCTTCCCGCAGCACGCCAAGGACGAGAAGGGCGAGGTTCTGCCGCCGGAGCAGCAGCCGCCCATCAAGATCGACACCAATGCGCTGTGCGCTGCGGTATGGGCTTGCCTCGTATGGGAGGACCCGACCCTTACCCTGGACGAGGTGGGGATACTGATGACCATGGCCCCCATGGAAGAGTTCTCCCGGGCTATGCTCGACTCCTTCTTCATCGCCATGCCGCACATCAAGCGGGATGAGAAGAAGGGGGCATCTGACCCTTTGGGCCAGAAGATGACGACCCACTTAGCTCAGGCCCTTCCTGGTGGCGATTCGCCAAGACAGGGATAAAACGCCTCAACGTCAACGCTGCGGCCCTTATGGACCAGACCCCGGCGGAGATCATGCTACGAATCGCCGGCCGGGACGAGGAGATCAGGAACGCGGCCTACCTTACGGCCGTGTTCCAACGCATGGACCGCCTTCCGACCATCGCTCAGTTGGAGGGCAGGAAGAGAACGGCCAAGGATGCCAAGAGGGACTACGAGGAGCTGAAGAGGAAGAGACATGGCAGGAAATCTGGGTGACATAAACGTCAACGTGACGGCGAACACCGCCGACTTCACGCGGGGCATGGCGACCGTCCAGAAGGAAGCCGATAACCTAGCCACCCGGCTATCCTCCTCCTTCAAGGCCATAGGCAGCACCATGAGCAACGTCGGCCGGTCCATGACCGCCGGCGTGACGCTTCCGCTGGCGGCGGTCGGCGCCGCGTCCCTCCTTGCCTACAAGGACTTCGACGAGGCCATGAGCAAGATCCAGGCCGTCACTGGCATGGCCGCGGACCAGATCTCGGACCTGGGCGACGCGGCCCGGCAGATGTCCAGGGACTCCACGTTCTCATCGACCGAGGTCGCCGACGCTATGTACTGGCTTGCGGACTCGACCAGCACAGCAGCGGAGATCCAGGAGTATCTCGCCGGTGCGATGGACTACTCCACTGCCGCCGGTACGGATCTAGCCGACACGGCGCAAGACCTCCAGACCACCATGAAGGCGTTCAACATCGACGCCTCCAGGTCCGGCGAGGTGGCCGACAATCTGACAGCGGCGTTCCAAAACTCCATGTGGACCGCCGAGGAGTTCAACACCGCCATCACATACGTTTCATCGTCCGCGAGGCTGTCTGGCATGTCCATAGGGGAAACTGCGGCAGCTCTCGATGTCATGTCCCGCGCCGGTTACGACGCCAGCACCGCGGGCGCGGCGCTAAGGATGGGCCTGACGAAGCTCCAGACGCCCTCCGATGCGCTCACCAAGACCATGGCCAAGTACGGCCTCACCATGGATGATGTGAACCCCAAGGTCGCAGGCCTGGAAGGGGCCCTCAGGAACCTGCGCAACGCCAATATCGATGCTGGGGATGCGGCCAAGATCTTCTCCGTCGAGGCCATGGGTCCCATGATGTCCCTTATCTCCTCGAGCGATGGGGACTTCGCCACCCTGATCCAGAACATGAAGGACAGCGGGGGCGCTGCTGCGGAGGCGGCCGATATCATGGCCAACTCTGCCGCCGGCAAGATGAAGATCATGCAGGATAAGCTCCAGGACATCGCCATCACCCTCGGCGAGAAGCTGTTCCCGATCTTCGAGGACCTGGTGAACAACTACCTCATGCCCGCGCTGGATTGGTTCTCGAACCTATCCGAGGGTACGCAGGGCTGGATCGTCAAGATCGGGCTATTGGCGGCCGCCATCGGCCCGCTATTGATGATGCTCGGCCCCATGGTATCCGGCCTCGGCTCGGTCATGGGCATCGTCGGAGGGCTAGGGGGAGGGGGCAGTATCCTGGGCGGCCTGAGCGGCCTTCTCGGCGGTGGCGGAGCTGCTGCTGGGGGTGCAGCAGCCGGAGGTATCGGGCTAGCGGGCGCTGCTGCCGTTGCCGCCCCTGTGGCCGCTATCGGGGGAATTGCCGCATGGGCCGCCATCCGTGACTTCGATGTCGATGCCATGGGGCAGGACATCAAAGGGGTAACGGATTTCCTGGGTGGCATCGGGCAGAAGATAGGGGATGCCATAAACTCGGTGGATTGGACCGAGCTGACCAACAAGATTCTGGCCTTCGGGCCGAAGGTAGTTGATGCCATAGCGAAATGGCTCGGGGGCATCGATTGGGGGCAGCTAGCCAAGGACCTCGGGAGCTTCGCCGATGGGATAGTTAGCGGCATCGCCAACTGGTTCAATTCTATCGATTGGCTCGGCGGCATGTCAGACTCCCTCGGCAGCACCAGCGACCTGATAAACGGGGTCATCAATTGGTTCAAGAACATCGACTGGGGCGGGATGTTCAGCAATCTCGGGGCGGAGGCCGGCAAGCTGGTCAACGGCTTCGTGAAATGGGTTTCCGAGATCGATTGGGGCCAGGTAGGCAAGGAGTTCGGCACCGGGCTGCGCAAGCTGATAGAGGACCTCGTAAATTGGGTCATGAGCATCGATTGGTGGGGAGTTATCCAGGGCATAGGGAACGGCATCATAGGGGCCATCCAGGGCGTCGTTTCCTTCCTCGCAACGATCGATTGGTGGGGCCTCGTCGTAGCTATCGGCAATACCGTCCTGGGCATCCTGGAGGGCATCGGCGGCTTCATCATCGGGCTGTTCAACCTGGACGGGATGTACAACACGCTGGCCGGCGGGGTCACATCCCTTGTCGATACCGCCGTATCGTGGATCACCGGATTCGTAAATGGCCTCGCCGGCGGCATCTCCTCTCTGCTCGGCGGGGCCGCCTCCTGGGTATTGAATTTCATCACTGGTCTAGGCAACGGGGCCCTACAGCTGATCACCTCAGCGGCCATCTGGGTACTGAACTTCGTCACTGGCATTGGGGGCGGAATCGGGCAATTGATCGGACAGGCCGCACAATGGGTGTCCAATTTTGTGAGCGGCATCGCCGGAGGCATCATCCAGCTCGTATCCCAGGCCGCCGCCTGGGTGCTTAATTTCATTACCGGGATAGCGGGCGGCGTATCGCAGCTAATATCTGGTGCCCTGGCCTGGGTAACGAACTTCGTTACCGGCATCGCCGGAGGCGTGGGGAAGCTCATCTCCGGGGCGGCCGAATGGGTGACCAATTTCATCAATGGCATAGCGGGGGGAGTGAGCAAGCTCGTTTCCGGCGCTGCGGATTGGGTCACCAATTTCGTGGACGGCATCGCCGGCGGCGTGGATGACCTGGTATCGGGCGCGGCCGAGTGGATCAGCAACTTCGTGAATGGCATTACCGGCGGCCTGGGTGAGATATGGGACATCGGGGCCAAGATCATCGACCAGGTGGTCAGCGGCATCACCGGGGGCATCGGCAAGGTAGGGGATGCCATCGGCAAGGCCGTGGGCGACCTCGTCCCGGACGGGGAATGGATACCGGGCTTCAAACTGTACGCCAAGGGCGGTTACGCCGACAAGCCTACGCTAGGTATCTTCGGCGAAGCCGGCCCGGAATGGATCGTGCCGGACGGCATCATGCAGAGCATTCTCGACCTCCGTTCGCAGATCATCTCCTCGGCCCCCATGGCCAGCATCATGTCGAACCTCGGGCAGAGCATGGGCCTATCGGCCACGGTCCCGGTGGGCATCAATCCCGCCGGGCTTTCTAAAACGGTATACGTCGGCCAGATCGTCATGCAGATGGGAACGCCCAACAACGTCCGGTCCTTTATGAAGGACTTCCGGAGCGAGCTGAAGCTGATGGGGATCTGAGCCATGTACCAGGTGACCATCAACGGGACCAATGTGGACGGGCTAACGGTGCCCGGCACTACCTCGCTCAAGTCCACGCTGGGGGCCAGGACCATCGGCGGGCTCACCTTCCACCAAGGGAGCGCGTGGCGGCCGTACAAGGGCGACGAGGTTTATTTCTACGATACCGAAAAGGCGCAGACGGCCTTCGGCGGCATCGTGTACCGGGCCAAGCGGAAGATGATCCCGGGCTCGGACATCATGGAGTGGACCGTAAAGTTCACCGATTTCTCGGCCCTCGCCGACCGCGCCCATGTCCTCAAGGCGTATGCGGATACCACGTCGGACGCCATAGTGCGGGACCTGATCACGACCAAGCTGGCGCAGTATGGCGTCACCGCCGGGACCATTGAGGCCGGCGGGACGGTATCAAAGGTAAAGTACAACGGGCAATCGGCGACGGATGTGCTGAACGAGATGGCCGACCGCGAGGGCTACATCTGGTTCATTGACCATCAGAAGAAGCTGCATTTCATTGCCAAGGAGTCCTACGTCGCGCCGTTCGCCATCACTGACGACAATCAGGACTACATCAGCCTGAGCATCGAGGAATCCCTGGACGATTTCTGCAACGTGGTCTATTACCGGGGCTCGGCCAAGGGCATCACTGACGAGCGGACGGAATCGATGGTGGGCGATGGCACCCGGACGGAGTTCAAGGTCCGTTTCAAGGTATTGCATGAGCCGACCATCAAGGTGAACGGCGTCAGCAAGACCGTAGGGATATGGGGGGTCGAATCCGGCTTCGATTGGTACTGGAACGAGGGTGACAAGATCATCCGTCAGGATGACGCAGGGACAGTCCTGACGGCCTCGGACACCCTGGCCATCACCTACGTGGGGACGTTCGGCATCATGGTCATGCTAGAGGATAAGGCCAGCATCGCCGAGCATGGGCGCTATGAAACCTTCGTGGACGATTCCAGCATCCCGTACCTGGACGCGGCTGTAACGGCGGCCGAGACGGAGATGAAGCAGAATCCCTACGATAAGCTGGATGCGGAGTTCAGCACCTATGCGCCGGGCCTCCGGGCGGGCATGGTGATACCGGTGCATCTGACGGACTACGGCATCGATACGCAGATCCTGATCACATCCGTGGAAGCGGAGGAGCGTGAGGACGCGGACCTATCGCTATCCTACAAGGTGGAGGGCGTGACCGGGGAGCGCCGGGAGGATTGGGTCGAGTTTTACCGCATGCTGACGAGCCGGCAGGAGTACGAGGAGAGGGAGGACGAAACCATCACCCAATGTGGCAAGGTGGAGGCCACCGTGGTGATGAGCCACACCTTCTCCGTCATATCCCGCCCCCAGGCGGTATTCGGCGACGGGGCCGGCTCCGGCTCCACATTCGACGGGGGGGCGGCCTTCTGGTGATCGTCCGTTCCCGCGTGTACTGCAACGTCCTGGTGTACCGCCTCGGCCGCGATGGTCGCAAGGAATTGGTGCGTCGGGCGCATAATGCCGTCCTATCGACGGGGCTGAACATGCTGCGGGACGCCATGCTCGGCAACGAATTCAGATTGGAGGCTATCGGCGTCGGCTCCTCCGGTACCGCCGTGGTCCCATCCCAAACGTGGGGGCAGACGCCGTTGCTATGCTCCGAGGTGACGACCAAGTACGTCAACGGGGTGCGATTCCGGGCCGTCCAGCAGATAAACGAGGATGAACTGAACGGGCACACCATCCGCGAGGTATGGATAGCGCCGGCCACCGCTGGAAATGCCTTCGCCCGCGTGGTGATCGACGACCTCGACAAGACCGCAGATTTCGCTTATATCTTCCAATTCGACGTGGTATTCGGCGGGACCAATTCCCGCCTGGGATGCCTCATGTTCGCGCAGCTAGCGAACAGCGAGGGTGCGTACACCATCAAGCTAACGGCGCTCCTATGCGGCCAGGGTACCGTATCCGAGAGCGTGGCCGATACTGGGCTAGCGGATCCCTGGACCATGACCCCGTTGCCCCTGGCCTCAACCGCATCGGCCGATGGCCAGCTCACGCTCTATTATACCATCGCCCCGGACCAGTACAACGGATCGACGCTGGCCGAGGCCGGGGTGTACTTCGATACGAACACCGGCACCCCGCCGGTATCCGTCCCGGCCCTGTTCGCTCGGGGCCTGATCACGCCGGGGCCGTATGAGATCGAGGTAGGGAAGGGAGCGCAGGTAGTGGCGATCATGAGGTGGGAGTCAGCATGACCAACTCGTTCGTGGAGCAGACCAGGAGCATAGGGCAGGAATTGACGGCCGATTGGGGCAACCATGTGCAGACCCAGGCCGATTGCATCGAGGACGACCTGGCGGCCGGCGATCTGGCCGTGGCGGCCTCGCAATTGACCGGGACCATCAACAAGGATAGGCTCCCTGCCGCCGTCAAGCCCATCTTCCTCTCGGCCGGGGGCGGGACGCCGAATACGACCAACGGATGCGCCCCGGCCGCGAAGCTGGAGCTGCCGACCAACGACATCATGGTCGTTACGGCCAATTTTGACGCCAGCACGCAGGAGTATGATTCCTGGGGCTTCGTTCTGCCGGACGGCTACAATGCCGGCACGTTCGTCCCTCGCTTCTATTGGACGGCGGCATCAGGTACCGCCGGGAACACTGTGATATGGGGCATTCAGGGCCGTTCCTTCGGCGACGGCGAATCGCTCGATCAGGCACTTGGTACCGCAGTGGAGGCATCGGACGCCTTCCAGTCGGCCAATGCCCTGCACATCATCACCGGCTCCGCAGTAACGCTGGCCGGGACCCCGGCCGGAGGGGAATGGGTCGTGTTCAAGGCGTACCGCAAGCAAGGGACGCTGGCCGTCGATGCGAAGCTGCTCGGCATCTACCTCGAGTACACCGGAGCGTACAGCGATTAGGAGTGATCGACCATGACGCAGCCTACCTCGACGAGCTCCTCGGCGCTCTACTACGGCATGGGCAGTAAGCCCGGATTCGCCGGAGGCTATTGGTTCCTGCCATACAGCAACGGCACCAACATCGTGTACGTTTCCAACGATGACCCTGAATGCGCCCCGGCCAACTTCGGTTCCCCCACGACCATCAAGGCGGGGAGCGATGGGAGCTACTTCCAGGCGCTGTTACAGGGCGAGTACTGTTACCTCGCATCAGTAACGCCGGACTCCAACCCCATCAAGATCCGCCGGGGGAATTGCTCCGGAGGAGCGATATCCTGGGACGCGGAGGCCACGGGGGCCACCGGGACGCAGATGCGCATCACATCGATGGACATCGATCCCGACGGCGCTATCCTGATCGGGTACTATGCCGACAACAAGGCCAGGGTCACGAAGCTGACCTACGACGGTTCCTCCTGGTCCGTGGCCTTCGGGTACCCCATGACGGTATCCGATTCCGGTGAGGATTCCGTGAACATGTACGTCAAGGTCCTGGCCCTAACATCGGGCAAGTGGATGTGCCTGTACTGCGGCGTCACTGGGGGGCACATCTACGAGAAGATCTGGAACGGCTCCGCGCTCGGTTCTCGCGTCCAAGCATCGAGCATCATCTGCTCCGCGACCCCGCGATGGGATGCCCGCGCCTACGGGGACAAGGTCGTCCTAGCATGGAACGCCCAGGACATCCTTTTCAATATCTACCGCCGGGAGTTCGACGGCTCCTCCTGGGGTACCGCCGTGGAGATCGAGCACAATTGCGACTATGATGATGTGCCCGCCGTATCCGTGAACAAGGATAGCGGCGACTTCTTCATCGCCTGGCAGGATTTCCCCACGACCAGCCACGTGTACTATCAGAAGTACACCGCGCTGACCGATACCTGGGGCTCGGTCGTGGACGCGGCCACGGAATCCAGCCTTCCGAACAACTATCAGATGATGGGCATCAACCAGGCCGTCAATGATTCGGTCCTTTTCTTCTATCAGATCGGCAGCACGCCGTACGCTATCGATAACATACGGATCGAGAGCCTGACCGCCTCGGCCGGGGGAGCGGGACCTTCCGGGGGCTGCATGATCTTCGGAGGTGTTGGGATATTATGAAACTAGACAGAGAGAGCTTGACATACTGGATCTGTGGCACGTTCCTGACCGTCGCCACCGTGTGGATCGTGATCAACATCGTCGAGTACCTGAAGTGGGTCCTGTCGGGGTCGCCATGACCGCCAGGGTCGCTCACATAGGCAAGGACTATGACTACATCGTGCACCCCGATGGGCGGGCGGGCGAGAACGGCGGGACCATCGTGGACAGGGGCACGGCAGCGCAGGCCATCCAGTGGGCCATCGACAACTGCCCGGCCGGTGAGAACGTCCTCCTTGCTCCGGGCAGGTTCGTGACCGCGGGGACGCCGATGCTGAAGGCCTCCAACATATTCGGGTCTGTCGAGAACCGCACCGGGTATGTGTGGGACGGGGCCAGCATGACGTTCAAGAAGGCCACCGTGGCGGTGCCGGTCTCGAAGATCGTCTCCTCGGTGAACAACATCAACTCGTTCATCTTCCGCAGGAACGACTACAAGACGCCGATCACCATTGCCTACCTGGACATCGACGGGGGGCTGTCCGCTGCGGACGCTGTCCAGTCCAGGGCGCTGTTCGGTGGCATCGGGCTGTACAACAGCGAGGGCACCACCATCGATTCATGCTACATCCACAACGTCACGCATACGGCGGTCTACGCCGCTCACCGTGGGAATCCGACAGGATACTCTGCGACGGTGCGGAACTGCGAGCTGGCCTACTGCGGCCTGCGGTACAACAAGAGCTACCGGGAGTACGGGTCCGGGGTGGCCGGGGGCGGTGGGGGATGGGATACTGGCGCGAGCAAGTGCCTGGTCGAGAACAACTACATCCACCACATCGCCATGAGCGCAGTGAACTGCGAGCCCGGCCGAGGGTGGACGGTCAAGGACAACTATCTCGGCTGTCCGTGGGTGTACGGCCTCAGTGAGAGTGATGTGAATAAGGGGCCGTGGTGCATCACCGTGCGCAACTGGCACGGACAGGAGAGCACCGGGAACGTGCACCGGCATAACTACGTCGACTGTCCAACGGGCTGGGGCGTGGTCTATAACAGCGGACCGAACGGCAACACCCTCAAGGACAATGTCATACGCCACCTGCGGGGTGGGATCGTGGCGTCCGGAGGGGCATCGCTGGCGGATCAGACCATCTCAGGGAACTCGGTCAGCGGGGATAGGATCGTCCCGCCGGTGGAGATCCTCACCACCACCGCGCTCGAGGAGAGCACGCCGCCTGCGAGCTCCACACCCGAGCCCGAGGCCTCGGAGCCTGCCGCTGTCATCGCGGGCCGCATCGGCGTCAACGATCAGTGCGTCCTCGCGTGGATCCTCGAGGGCAAGGTGGGTCAGAACCGCCTCTTCCTCGGGAGCACGAAGCTCGACCCCACCACCGCCATGAACGCCTCGGACGTGCGGGACCTGGCCCGGAAGACCATGGCCGGCCTGCACGAGCTCGGGGTGCAGCTGCTGCGCATCGGTGCCGGCGATACGTGGTCATCGAAGATCCAGTACAGCGCGTGGAAGAACAACCCGACGAGGTTCTACCAGGCCCTCGATGCCTATGCCGACGCCGCGCTCGAGCACGGCCTCCAGCTGGTGATCACCTGCCTCGGCTTCGCTGATGGTAGCTATGATAAGGATAGGGTCACGCTCTACGATGCGAGCTCGCAGGACTTCGCCGATGCCTGCGCATTCGTCGGTGACGTGGCTAGGCACTTCGCCGGCCATCGTGGCGTCTACTGCATCGAGTTCGCCAACGAGCCTGATCATGACTATTATGCGTTCAACCACTGGCTCCCGAAGTATCCGGACTACGCCACGAGACTGGCCAAGTTCGGCGCCTGGGTCAAGGCCGCGGTCGACCTGTCAGGACAGCTCGCCGGCGAGGGGCATGCGGTCATCACCATGGGTCACGCGCTCATCGGGGCGATGTTCTGCGTCGAGACCTATCACTGGAGCGAGAGCGACGGGAGGTACATCGCCGATACGTGGAACTATGCGAGGAACGGCAAGGACTACCTCAAGATCCCGAACGATCCCTGCCCGGTGCCGTCCATCCACGCCTACTCATTCGGCGCTCCGGTCAGCGACTTCACCAACGACTGGATCACGCCGTTCGCCGCGTACTGCAAGGGGAGGGCCGTCACCGGGCTGGTAGGGGAGCATGGCGACCTTCGCACTGCTGCGGCATGGTACCTCAAGGACCTCGAGGACGCCATGAGCTTGGCCGGCCTCTACAGCTGCGCCATGCGCCTCGCGCCCAGGGACGGCTTCCCGCTGACATCGGAGCCCGTGGTCACGAGCTCCACCATTGACACTCCTGCGCCGGATGAAACCCCCGTCGAAGATCCTACCTCCTCTGAGATTGAACCACCGGCGCAGGAGACGCCGGAAACGACAGAGGAGCCGGTGATAGAGACGCCTGGAGAGGCCACGGAACCAGGGCAAGAGGAGCCTCCGGAGGTGGTGGTCGAGGAACCGCCTGTCGTTGAGCCTACGGAGTCGGAGATCAGCGATCCCCCGGTCACGGAGCTGGTGACGGAGGATCCCGAGGACCCGGTGGTCGAGTCACCAACGACCCCGAGCTCTCCGACCCCCGGCACCGGCCGGAACGTCCTGGTGGAGCTCGCCCGGAGGATCGCGGAGATCCTCAGCAGATTGTTCAAGAGGAAGTGAAGGAATGGCAGAGATACTGACAGCGGAAGTGATACAGGCGATCCTGGGACTGGCGACCGTAGTGGCCACCGGTGCCTTCGCCTGGTATCGGGTGAAGTATACGGAAGCGGCGGAGCAAGGCGACCTGATCATGTCCTCCGCGAGGAAGGTATGGGAGCTGATCAAGGCAGTTTACGGGCCGAACGAGAAGGCCGCTCTCTACATAGCGCAGGGTGACGAGATCCTGAGCGCCATGGAGAAGGGGTGGGCCGACAGCAAGACCAAGACCCCGGAGATGGAGGAGTACTACCAGCAGCTGCTCGCGGTGGCAACTGAGATCGGAAAGGCCCTAGCGTGAGGTGGCATAGTGGGCTTCGGGGAAGAATATCAGGACATGACGGACCGGGAGATACTCATCGAGGTAGTGGGTGAGCTCAAGGCTCTCAAGACCACGGTGGAGTCCCGGCCGCAGTGCCCCTCACCCATGTGCGGCGATCACGACCGGCGGATCACCCGCCTGGAGACGATAGTCACCGTGGTTGGGGGGGCCGTCTGCGTCATGGTCCCCGTGCTCATGTGGATACTGGACCGGCTATGGGCGAGGCCATGAAACTCTTTATGTTTTTCCTAGTTCCTCTCGTGCTCTGGCCTTTAATAGCGTTTGCAGCTCCTCGAGCCGAGAGCGGTCTACCCTCTGTGATACCTTTTCCAGGAATTCGTCAATCATAGAATGCATATTTTTTGGATATGCACTACGATAACTCCTCAAACGCTCGACGCTCTCATAGAATTTATCGCATTTCTCTTTTTCTGCGCCTAATGCAAGGACCCCTGGTGGCCATCCTGCATTATTGAAATCTCTTAGAAAAACTAGGGCATCCTGCCGCCTTACATATCTGACGTAAAAATGTTGGTACCCACTCAGCCCCAGCGCTATAAACGATATTGTGATTGCCATATAATCGAGAAGGCTATCCATGTTTATTCATCCACATTTTTTTAATCTTAGCCATTATGAATAATCTACAAATAATAAAAGGGAAGGGGACTTAAGTTAAACTTAAGTCAGGTCGACCTCGAGCGTGGTGGCCCCGCTGTATACGAGCTTCGTCGGCGTGGTGTTGTTCACTACCTCGAACGGCAGGACGAAGTTCACGGTGGCACCACCCTGGATGCCGCTCGGAACAGTGTTCTCAGCCAGGAACGTTATGGAGTGGATCTGCCCATCGGACGTGTACAGTGACCAGAGCAGCGCAGGAGCAGTTCCGGCCTCTGATATCTTGCTGGTGATCTGCACATTGACGAACACGAAATGGTTGCCATCCGAGGGGTTGAAGAATATCTCCGTAAGGTTCGCCTCGCCGGCACCCATGTCGGCGACATCGGTCACAACGATCTTGAACGTTGAGTTCTCGGCGCTCTTCTCATCATCGTTATCGTTCGATGCGTTGTTGTTACCGCCGCTCAAGGCGACGGCAGCAATGGCTATGATGGCCACGACCGCGATGACGGCGATGACCAGCAGCATCTTCTTGCTTAGTGCCATTTTCCTTTCCTCCCTAAGTTAGGGGGATTGAGAGATATCCTCTACGATAAAGCTAACCTAGGGATGTCCGAAAATCGAAGTTCAGATCATCACATCAACTTCGCCTGCTTCTTGTCTTCTTTCTTTTTCTTCTTGACGACCGGGGCCTTTTTGAAGGTTGTGTTCCGCTCCGAAGACCTCACAGAGTGTGGACTGTCGACCCGCCGACCATTTAACAGGTCCTGGATCGTTAGTAGCTGGATCTTCGGATATCTTGGATTGCCGAGCTCCTTAGATATGTAGGAACCGGCCGACGCGGCCTCCGCCCTCATCGGTGCTGTCGGCTCGTGCATGCTGATGAGCACACCGATGGCCGCCTTCTCACGTTGCACCACACCCACAAGATCCCGCACATGGGAGACAGTGACATTACCAGCCTTGACCGAGAAGATGATCTGCTCGGGCTTACCGTTCTCAACGAAGAACATCAAGCGGCCATCGATGCCTTTATCGGCGCCTTTCTTCCCTTCGGCAGGACGGGCCCCGACCAGACCCAGAGCCCACCACTGGAACTGGTACGGGTCTGTCTGGGCGAGTTCCTCCGCGTCCGGCAAAGATACTGGCTCACCGATGACCTTATAGATGGCTTGATCGCCAAACGAATCGTCCAGGCGATGTCTCATCAATGAGATCGCAAGATGTGTGATGTCAATGCCGATCCATTGGCGGTGTAATTTCTCCGCCACAGCTATGGTCGTCCCACAGCCGCAGAACGGATCTAGAACCAAAGCATCATCGGCTGTGGAAGCCTGGATTATTCGCTCGAGCAGCCCTTCAGGTTTTTGTGTTGGGTACCCCAGCGCTTCATGATGAGACCCATGTAAGTGTTCTATGTCGTCCCAAAAATCAGTAATTAGTGTGCCATCCATTTCGTCAAGATACCGCTTTTGGGAAACCACCCCGCCTTCCCTTGTCTGGACGACTAGACCATCCTCCCATGCCTTTTTCATACGCTC
>Ga0123328_1000868_pt1 | contig 30729 bp, 26 predicted proteins | sample BioC12SIPDNA_2_FD_89702 | JGI IMG/M metagenome (GOLD analysis project Ga0123328, IMG submission 89702) | Anaerobic biogas reactor microbial communites from Washington, USA - Biogas_R1_A C12 SIP DNA | ecosystem: Engineered > Bioreactor > Anaerobic > Unclassified | place: Washington, USA...
ACACTCTGTCATCGTCAAGGCCTTCCTGTCTGATGCGCTTATTGCTCACAAACCACTTGCCATCAGATAGTAAGGCCTGCGCCCATCGTAAAAAAGCAAAACCCGGTGAGAAATGCGGGCTATGGCGGTCCGCGCGGGCAGTGGGCCGGCGAGTTGGAGTTCACCTGGAACCGCTGGCAGTCGGATACCGTCGTTCCGTGGAACCTCTGGACGATCGTGTTCGGCCCGCTGTGGGGTCCGCCGGAACCGCACTATCTGTCGGGTTACCCCTTTGTGTCGCTGCGGCATCAACTCAAGGCCCAAACGCTGTTTTTCGACGGGCACGTCCGGCCGCACACGTTCGACGAGTTGACGGACAAGAACCTCTGGCTGGTGGACCGCCCCACCGCCGGCTGAATGAAACGTCAATTCCGCGCATAAAAAAACCGGGCCGTCCACGGATTGGACAGCCCGGCGTTTTGGTGGTCGGTTGGTTCGTCGCTATTGCGCCGCTGCTTCAGCGGTGGCCGCCTCGGCCGGCATGACGTGGACCTTGCGTCCCGCGAACTGCACGGTCCCGGTCTTGAGGGCGAACAGGGTGTCATCGCGGCCGCGGCCGACGTTCAATCCGGCCTGCACGCGGGTGCCACGCTGCCGGACGATGATGCCGCCCGCCTTGATTTCCTGGCCGCCGTAAACCTTCACGCCCAGATACTGCGGATTGCTGTCGCGTCCGTTGCGGGTCGAGCCCTGTCCCTTTTTATGTGCCATAACCTGTCTCCTGGCCGTAGCGTTACTTATCGTTTGTCTTGGAAACCATTAATGTTACTGCCCACCGTGCGCCAAGTCAATGCTTCAAATCGGTATTTTTCGCTGTTTTTTCGGGCTACGACAGCACCAGGATATCCGGGCGGGACATGGTCCGGCCGTTAGATTCGGCTTGGATGGTGGGCCAGTCGGGTCCGGCGGCGGTGAGCACGGTCGGCTGGCCGTCGGCGATAAGGAGGGTGTCCTCGCTCTTGGTGCCGGCAATCGAGGGGTTCCAGGCGAGGGCCTGGTTGGCGACCAGCGGGGTTGGGTTGCCCGGCGTGGCGAGGCCGTCGCGGGTCAGGTAGCCGGTGGGGCCGCCCTGGTGGTGCAGCCGCCATTCCCCTTCGAACCCCCCTTCCGCGTAGGCCCGCTGGGCGGTTTCGAGGACTTGGCCGAGCGTCCGGCCGGGACGCGAGGCGAGGCACATGGCGGCATCCACGTTGACCACCGCGTTGTGGCGGCGGCGACGGTCGTCGCTCACCGGTCCGAAGCTGACCAAACGGGTCAGCGAGCAGACCAGTCCGAACCGTTCCAAACAGAAGACCAGCATCGCGATCTTTTCGAGACGCCTGTCGGTCGGGATCGGGTGGCGGAACTTCTCGATCCGCTCGTCGGCGGCGATCAGCAGGACCCACGGCCGCAGCGAGCGGACGAAGGCCTCGTGTGCGGCCAGGCCGGCGATCTGCGTCTCGGTCATGCCCGGGCGGACCCGGCGGATTGTCGCCTCCATCGCCTCCGAGGCGGCGCGGCCGACGTGCCGGTAGCGTTCGACCTCTTCCGGCAGAAGCGACCATCGCAGCGTGTTGAACGAGCCGGGCAATTCGACGGCTGAACCGGGCAGCCCGGGAACCGGCATATCGTAACCGACCCGCAGGCCGCCGGCGATCTCGACGGTGCGCCGTTTGCGAAGCTCCGGTTCGTACCAGGCGAACTCAACCGCCTCGATGCCCGTGCCTTCGAGCTCCTCCTCGACCAGACGCGGCCGCTCGATGTTGCTCGAGAGGCAAAAGGCCCGGTCACGGGTGACGATGAGGGTGGCCACGCCCTGCTGGGTGGCGGCGTTGACGTGGTTGAGCTTGCCGCCGGTGAACCACGCGAAGTTCGGCCGCGACGAGAGGGCCACCGCCTCCAGATTCTGAGCCGCCATGAAGTTCACGATCCGCTGGTGCTTGGCCTTGATCTCGGCGTTCACGATGCCTCCCGCCCTACTTGCCGCAGTAGTCGATGATCCGGGCGATTTCGCTGCGCAGCTCCTTGCGGTCCACGATGCGGTCGATAAAGCCGTGTTCGAGCATGAACTCAGCGGTCTGGAAGCCCTCGGGTAACTCGGCCTTGACGGTGTTCCAGATGACGCGCGGGCCTGCGAAGCCGATCATCGTGCCCGGTTCGGCGATGATCACGTCGCCCAGAAAGGCGAAGCTGGCCGCCACGCCGGCGGTGGTCGGGTCAGTCATCACCACGATGTACAAGCCGCCCGCGTCGTCGAGCTTGGCCAGGGCGGCGGAGGTCTTGGCCATCTGGACCAGCGAGACCATGCCTTCCATCATCCGCGCGCCGCCCGAGCAGGTGACCATCACGAACGGCAGGTCTTCCTCGGCGGCCAGTTCGGCGCCGGCTGAGACCTTCTCGCCGACCACCGAGCCCATCGAGCCCATGATGAAATTCGGGTCCATCACGCCCAGCACGACCGGCCGGCCCTTGACGTAGGCCTTGCCCACAATCATGGCGTCCTTGAGGTCGGTCTTGTCCTGGACGGCTTTGAGGCGGTCCTTGTAGGGCATACGGTCGGTGAACTTCAGCGGGTCCGAGGACTCGATGTCCGCCAGAAACTCCTCGAACGTGCCTTCGTCGGCGAGTTGCTCGACGCGGACCCGCGCCGGCACGCGGTAGTGCCGGTTGCACTCGGGACAGCAGAGCAGGTTTTCCTCCAGCCGCTTGCGATAGATCATGGCCTCGCATTTTTCGCACTTGAGCATGAGGCCCTTGGGCACCTCGACCTTGCGAGGCTCGCCCGCTGTGTTTGACGTTGTCTGCTCTTTGGCCACTATTCGTTCCTTTCCAGTCATGGCTGTCGGACCGCTACTGCATCAGGTCGAGGGGCAATTCCTTCCAGCCGAAGCTTTGTTTGAGGATTTCCCAGACCCGTCCGGGCTGGCCGCCCTCCCGATGGGCGATCACGAGAGCGAAGGAGATCCGTCCGAGCACGATGCCCACCGATTTCGGGCGGTTCTTCTGCACGATCCTTTCGATGGCCCGTTCGACTCGGTCGCGGCCGGTCCCAAGGGACTCGCCGCTGGGCGGCTCGACCTGTTCCGGACGGTGCATCCAGAGCTTGAAGACCGAGGGATGCTTCTGCTGAATTTCCTCGACCCGCATGCCCTGCCAGAGGCCCAGGTTCACCTCGTCGAGTTCCTCGTCGTGCTTGGGTTTGAGTTTGAGGGCCTTGCCGATCCGCTCAGCGGTCTCGCGGGTCGGGCCCGTCGTGCCGCAGTAAAGGACGCTGATGCCCGATCCGGCCAGTTCCGAAGACCACTGCTGGGCTTGGGTTATTCCTTCCTCGTTGAGGGGCAGGTCCATGTCGCCCTGGACGCGCCGCTGGTCAGCCCAATCGGTCTTGCCGGCTGGGATCAGGATCAACCGGGTTGATTCGTCAATGTGCGGCATGGGCTTCCTCGGCCAGTCGCTTGAGTTTGAGCACCTCGCGGGCGGGATCGCCGGCGCCGAAGACCGCGCTGCCGGTGACGATGGTGTCAGCTCCGGCCCGGACGGCGCGTGGGATGGTCAGTTCGTTGATTCCGCCGTCCACCTCGATGGGCAGTTCCGGGCATCGCTGGCGGATCCACTCCATCTTGGGCAGGCACTCCTCGCGGAATTCCTGGCCGCCGAATCCCGGCTGGACCGTCATGACCAGGACCATGTCCACCAGGTCCAGCACCCGCTCGATGCTCTCGACCGGCGTGCCGGGATTGAGGGTGATGCCAGCCTGCTTGCCCGTCTTGCGGATCTGCTCGATGAGCTTTTCCGGCCGGTCGGAGATTTCGATGTGAACGGTGATGTTGTCGGCTCCGGCCTCGGCGAAGCGTTCGATGTACTTCTGCGGCTCCTCGATCATCAGATGGGCGTCGAGGAATTTATCCGTCACCTTGCGCACCGATTTGACCAGCGGCGGCCCGAACGTGATGTTGGGCACGAAATGCCCGTCCATCACGTCCAGATGGATGATCTCGGCGTACGGCTCGACCTTCGCGATGTCCTCGGCAAGGGCCGCGAAGTCGGCCGACAATATGGACGGCGCCATTCGAATCTTCGGCATGGTGGTCGTTCCTCGGTCCGGCATCCGGCCGGTCTGTTCTCAATTGGCTCCAAAACAAAAAAATTCTACTGTCTTGCCGCCGACGTTTCAAACAGGAAAAGCCGGTTCGCCGGCGGCGAGGGAGCCTGGCAAGCGGTCGATATTCTTGTTGACGTTTCCGCCAATCCCTGGAAAATGGGTAACTTTGGTTTCGGCAGGCGGTATAAGGTTCGAGAATCATGCGGACATCGCCGCTTCTGGAGACGAACATCGCAGCGAGATTGAGGGTCTAGCCCCGGATGCTGTTTCATACCTGGATATTTGGCCTCTTCTTCGCCTTTGTCTACGCGGTCTACCTGCCGCTTCGTCGGACCCGTTTCTGGGTGCATTGGCTGTTGGCCGCGTCGTACGTCTTTTACGGGTGGTGGAACCCGCTCTACCTCCTGTTGATCGTCTATTCAACCACGCTGGACTATACGGTCGGGCGGGTTCTCTCATTCACGCGGTATCGACGGATCTGGCTTCTGTTCAGCGTCGCGAACAACCTGTTCCTCCTGGGTTTCTTCAAATACGGGGGTTTCGTCGCGGAGAACCTCAATCTCCTGCTGGCGAAACTGGATATTGCGTATGCGCTTCCCAAGCCGGACTATCTGCTGCCGGTCGGCATATCGTTCTACGTGTTTCAGTCGATGAGCTATACGATCGACCGGTATCGGGGGGAAGTGCCGGTCGAGAAGAATTACGTGCGATTCGCAGCCTTCGTCTCGTTGTTTCCCCAGCTCGTCGCCGGTCCGATCGAGCGGGCCAATCACCTGCTGCCGCAACTGGCCTCTCTGCCGGTGATCAAGCCGCACTACCTTAGTGAAGGTCTGTCGCTGTTCGTGGTCGGGTTGTTCAAGAAGCTGGCGTTGGCCGACTTCCTGGCGATGTACGTCGATCCGATCTACACCGCCCCCCAGAATTTCGACACGTTGTCGCTGGTCGCGGCAACCTTCGCCTTCGCCTGGCAGATCTACTTCGACTTCAGCGGCTATACCGACATGGCGCGCGGCGTGGCGAAGACGATGGGAATCGATCTGATGCTTAATTTTAATAACCCTTACTTGGCGGACGGATTGGGGGACTTCTGGCGGCGGTGGCACATCAGCCTTTCGACGTGGTTCAAAGACTATGTCTACATCCCGCTGGGCGGCAATCGCCACGGCACATTCAGTACCTATAAGAACATGTTCCTGACCATGGTGATATCGGGAGTCTGGCACGGAGCGGCCTGGACCTTCGTTATCTGGGGAGCGCTGCACGGATTGGGTCGTTTTCTGACCCGCGAACTCGAGCGGACGACGTGGTACGAGCTTCGGGTGCCCCGTCTGGCAAAGCAGCTCGGGGTGTTCGTGTTCGTGTGCTTCACGTGGGTATTCTTCCGCGCCGCGAGCATCGATCAGGCGTTGTACATCGTGGGACGCATATTCAAGCCGGTGGTCGAGATCTTCGCCTGCCTGGGTCAGGGTCGTCCTGGCCTGATGGATGTGTTCCACCTGGGCGACCTGTACCTGGACGACGCGCTGGGTGACCCGCGTTTTCCGCTGGTGGCGCTACTATTCTGTGCAGGCATCTGGTTCTATCAGTTCCTTTTCGAGTCCAGACTACGGCCGGTGCTGGAGTCACGGGTGGTGCGAATGGCCGGCATGCTGCTGATGCTGCTATGGCTGATGTTCTTCACGACCACGGCGATCCGGCCGTTCATCTACTTCCAGTTTTAGCGGATGGAGCAGACGGGCCCGATGAAACACGTGACAATCGCCAACTCGAACGCCTTCATCCTCTCGATCTGGGAGTGGATCGTGGTGGCGATTCTGTTTTTCGGGATCACGGGCTACGTCACGTGGCGTTGGCCGCAGTGGGAGAGGCTCGAACCGGGTCCGAACCACCGGCTGAACTGCTGGGAGGAGAAGAAGAGCGACTATTGGTCCTTCCTGCGTTGGGCGCGGTTCGCCCGGGACCGCTATCCGGCCTACGTGCTGGGCGACTCGGTGGTCTGGGGCCAGGCGGCGGCCCACGATCAGACGATCTCGGCGATGCTCAACCGCCGGGCGGGCGATGAGGCCCTGTTTGCCAACATGGGCGTGGACGGGCTGCATCCGATCGCCATGTACGGGCTGCTCAAGTATTACGGGCAGGACATCCGCGACAAGCGGGTGCTTCTGGTGTACAGTTCGTTCTGGTCGGGCAGCGCGGGCGGCGACCTGAGGGGCGGATGGACGGACTTTTTCCACAAGCCGCTGGTGCCGCAGTTCGCCGGCTGGCTCACCGGCTATAACGCCCCGACTGAGGAGCGGCTCGGAGTCTGGCTTGAGCACCACCTGCCGACGATGGGTCTGACCCGGCACATCCTCTCGAACTACTTCGACAACAAGAGCGTCCAGCAGTGGATGATCGACAACCCGTACAAGAATCCGCTGGCCCGGATCGACCTGACGCCGCCGGCCCTGCTGGCGAAGGCCCAGGACACCGAGATGCCGTGGTACGAGCGCGAGGAGTTCGCGGGCAAGGGAGCACGCGGCGGCCCGAAACTGGTGAGCTCGTACGAGTCGCCGGCCTCGGTGTCGCGGCAGTGGGAATACTTCCGGAAGGTCATCGCGCTGCTCGAGGCGCAGGACAACAAGGTCTTCGTGCTGCTGCTGTACAATCCGTACGTTTTGGACCATCCGTCACGGCGGCGGCTTTCCGGGATCATGGAGGCCGAAGTCAAGCCGTGGCTCAGCGAGCACCAGGTGCCGTTCTTCGACGTGGGCTATCGAGTTCCGAGCCGGTGCTACGTCGATCAGTACAGCCACATGACGCCGCAGGGGCATGCGATTTTGACCGAGGCGCTGTTCGAGGATGAACGATTCCGCCGGTGGCTGGATCCGGTCGTGACGACCGCGCCGGCTGAGGCGCCCGCCTCCCAGGATGCTTCGGGTTCCTAACCTCCTGCCGGGTTTCGGTTTCCGCCGCAGCGGGTATTGACAGGGGCGAAATCCGCCGATAACATGAATACGATTGAACAAGGCGGGACGTTTCGCTGCGCAGGCGGCGCGGCGAGGCGAACACCTATCCGGTGACCGCCCGGGCATCGAGCAAGTGATCGAGGCCCGTACAGAAACCGTGGCCACCTATTGGAAAGGATAAAAGCCATGCGTGATGGACAAGGTACATCCACCGCCCCCCCCACTTCCGCAAGTCCGTTTGCCGAACCCGGCCGCGTCTGGAAAGGCGCCGAGATCCTGCACCAGTGCCTCCTCGAGGAAGGCGTCGGACACATGTTCGGCTACACGGGCGGAGTGGTGCTGCCGATTTTCGATCAGCTTTACCAATCGCCGATCCGGTTCATCCTGACCCGGCACGAACAGGGGGCGGCCCACGCCGCCGACGCCTACGCCCGGGTGACGGGCAAGGTCGGGGTGTGTCTGGCCACGTCGGGACCGGGCGCGACCAACCTGGTCACCGGGTTGGCCAACGCGTACATGGACAGCGTGCCGGTGGTGGCGATCACCGGGCAGGTCAAGACGCACCTGATCGGCAACGACGCCTTTCAGGAAGCGGACATGACCGGCATCACCCGTCCGATCACCAAGCACAACGTGCTGGTCCGGGACGTGGCGGATCTGGGGCGGATCATCAAGGAATGCTTCCACGTGGCGCGGACGGGCCGGCCGGGTCCGGTGCTGATCGACCTGCCGGTGGATGTCTCGACGGGCGAGTTGACCGGTCCGGTGGATACGCAGATGCGGCTTCCGGGCTATCGGCCGCGGTTTGCCGGGCACATGCGCCAGATCAAGACGGCGGCTGAGGCGATCAACGCCGCCCAGCGTCCGGTGCTGTACGTGGGCGGAGGCGTCTTGATCGCTGGGGCGGCGGAGCTGGTGCGGGAACTGGCGATCAAGGCGAACGTGCCGACGACGACCACGCTGATGGGGCTTGGGGCGTTTGATGAGTCGCACCCGCTGGCCCTGAAGATGCTGGGCATGCACGGGACGGCGTACGCCAACTACGCGGTGCAGGAGTGCGACCTGCTGATCGCGGTCGGCGCGCGGTTCGACGACCGGGTGACGGGCAAGCTCGAGACGTTCGCCCCTCACGCCCGGACGATCCACATCGACATCGATCCGGCGTCGATCTCCAAGAACATCCGGGTCGATATCCCGGTGGTCGGGGACGCGACGAACATCCTGACCGAACTGGTCAAGCTGGTCGAGCCGCGAGAGCGGACCGAGTGGCTCGAACGGATCGCCCAGTGGAAGCAGCGGTACCCGCTGCGGTACGACAAGAACAGTTCGACGATCAAGCCGCAGTACGTGATCGAGACGCTCGGGCGGTTGGCCGACGGCAAGGCGATCATCACGACCGGGGTCGGCCAGCACCAGATGTGGACGGCCCAGTTCTTCGGGTTCAGTCAGCCGCGCCAGCTCGTGACCTCGGGCGGCCTGGGCACGATGGGCTTCGGATTGCCGGCGGCGATCGGAGCCCAGATGGGACGCCCGGACAAGCTGGTGATCGATATCGACGGCGACAGCAGCTTCAGCATGACCCTGACGGAACTGGCCACGGTGGCCCAGCACAAGCTGCCGATCAAAATCGCGATCATCAAGAACACCTTCCAGGGCATGGTCCGGCAGTGGCAGGAGCTGTTCTACGGGCGGCGCTATTCGTACACGCAGATGCAGTTGCCCGATTTCATCCGAATCGCCGACGGCTTCGGCATTCCCGGCGTGCACGTGCGGGAGAAGGCCGAGGTCGAGGACGTCATCGCCAAGGCGCTTTCGACGGACGGCCCGTTCCTCATGAACTTTGAGGTCGAGCCGGAAGAGAACGTCTGGCCGATGGTGGCCTCGGGCAAGAGTCTCCACGAAATGGAACTCGGATCGCTGGCGTAAGGACGAAAGGAGGCAATCATGTCGCGTGCAACCGCCCAAATGGAGCGAAGCCAGATCATGGCCCATGAAAAGACCCACGAACGCAAATCGGTCCTCGGCGTGCTCGTCCAGAACCAACCGGGCGTGCTGGCCCACGTGGCCGGCATGTTCGCAGCGAGGGGATTCAACATCGACTCACTGGTGGTCGGACGGACGGAAGACCCGGAGATTTCGCGGATCGTCATCGTGACCAGCGGCGACGAGCCGACGCTCGAACAGATTCGCAAGCAGCTCGGCAAGATCGTCACCGTGGTCAAGATCCGCAACCTCTCGGAGCAGGACTCGGTGGAGCGCGACCTGCTGCTGATCCAGCTCCACTGCCCGCCGGAGCGGCGGACGGAACTGATCGAGCTGACCGGCGTGTTCCGCGGCACGGTGGTGGACGTCGGCCCCAAGGCCATGATGATCCAATTGACCGGGCCGGAGCGCAAGATCGAGTCGTTCATCGAGCTGTGCCGGCCCTACGGCATCCTGCAGTTGGCCCGGACGGGCGTGATCGCCATGCCGCGGGCCAGCCAGTCGGGCAAAGCCGAACCGGCGCCGCGAACCGACTGACGGCGGACGATTCAAACCAGCAACGGACGGCGGAGGAACGTGATGAGCGACCTGTTTGACCCCACGTGGCGACTGGCGGAGTTGGACGTTGCGCCGTTCGGCGAGTTCGCCCCTCCGATCACGGACGATGCGGCCAAGGCGGCGGTGTGGAAGGCCTATCACGACGGGCGGCCGACGCGGACGCCGGTGCTGCTGGCGACGAACAACCGGGTGGCCCTGCTGGACCGGCGGATCGACTCCGGCTTGGACTTCCGCCAGGTGTTCGCCTCGCCGGAGGCGATGCTGCGATCGATGCTGCTGTGGCAGTATGTCTGCCGGATGCGCTACCACTGCTTCTGCGACTGGGAGACGGCGCTGCCGGACCGCTGGTGCGTGGGCCTGCACTTCCAGAACGTTTTCGAGGCGTGGTTCTTCGGCTGTCCGGTCGATTTCCACGACGATCAGGTGCCCGACACCACGCCGATTCTGACCGACGCGAACAAGCGGTCGGTGTTCGACGTGGATATCGACCGCCCGTTCGATCGCGACCCGTTCCGCCGCGAGGCGGAGTTCCATGAGACGTTGGTTGAATTCGTGCGGGACAAGACGTTCCTGGACCGGCCGATCGATATCCAACCGCCCAGTTGCCTCGGGACCGACGGACCGCTGACGGTGGCGATGAACGTTCGCGGGCCGGATATCCTGATGGATATGGTGGAAGACCCGGCGTACGCCGACGAGCTGTTCGCGTTCCTGACCGACGCGGCGATCAAGCGGCGGCGGGCGTTTGTGGAACGCTATCAACTGACAAATCCCGGTTTCGATCTGGCCGACGACTCGATCGCCCTGATCAGCACGGCGCAATATCGCCAAATGCTCCTGCCGCACCATCGGCGGTGGTACGAAGCCATCGGCTCGCAGCCCGGCCAACGTGGCATCCACCTGTGCGGCGACGCCAGCCGGCATTTCCGGACCATCCGTGACGAGTTGGGCGTGACCACTTTCGACACCGGATTCCCGATCGACTTTGCCCGGATCCGCCGGGCACTGGGTCCGGCGGTCCAGATTCAGGGCGGCGTCGAAATCGGTCTGCTGATGGGAGGCTCGCCGCAGCAGGTCTACGACCGCAGCCGCGAGATCCTGACCAGCGGCGTGCGGGACGGCGGACGTTTCATTTTCCGCGAGGCGAACAACCTGCCGCCCAACGTGCCGTGGGTGAACCTGGCGGCGATGTACAGAGCGGCGCATGACTTCGGGCGGTTCGACTGACGGTTGTGCGCGGGCGGCTTTCGTTCTACAATGGCGGCCGTTCCCGCGAACGTTATGGAGGCCATGCACGTGACGTCAGGCAAAGGCAAATCGCAGGTGGCGGTGATCCTCGGCAGCGACAGCGATCTGGAAATGGTCGGCGGCGGACTGAAGCTGCTGGAGGAATTCGGGATCGGCTATGAGCTTCGGATTCTCTCCGCCCATCGAACGCCCAAGGAAACGGCTGCCTACGTCGAAGGGCTTACGGAGACGGGCGTGAAGGTGGTGATCGCGGCGGCGGGGCTGTCAGCCGCCCTGCCGGGCACGGTTGCCGCCCATACACTTTTACCAGTGATCGGCATTCCGGTCAGCGTGGGAACCCTCGGCGGGCTCGACGCCCTGCTGAGCATTTCGCAGATGCCGCCCGGCGTGCCGGTGGCGGCGGTGACGATCGGTTCGCCCGGGGCCCGCAACGCCGCCCTGCTGGCGGTGCGAATCCTGGCCCTGTCGGATCAGGGGTTGGCTGGGAAACTCGCCGCGTATGCCGACAAGCAGCGCGAGAGCGTTCTAGCCAAGGATCAGCAGTGCCGCAAGTAACTTATCAATTCGACTATACGGTAGTCAAATTTTGACAATGCCTCAAATAAATGACGGGTTGTCAGAATTTTGCTTGTGAATTGGTAGCATTCCGGGTATCCTGACTGGTGATGCCAGTTGGAACCCAGGACATTTCCTACAACAGCAAATCGGTGCGGCTGAGCCGTCAGATCCTCTCGGACATCGGTGCCGGCCGGTACGCTTCCGGCTCGATGCTGCCTTCCGAGACCGCGTTGGCGGGCGCATACGGCGTCTCGCGGCCGACGGTCCGCCGGGCCATCGCCATCCTGACCGGCGAAGGCCGGTTGGAGAAGCTTCCTCAGCGCGGCGTACTCGTACCGTCCCGGCCACTGTACGAAGGCCAGATCGCCCAGATCGCCTACGTGACGCCCGCCCTGGCGGGTGAGACGAATCTGTACGTCAAGGGGATCGGCGAGGCCCTGGATCCGCAGCGGCACGCGCTGGCCACGTATTCCACCTGTGCCGACCTTCGGAAGTACCAGCGGATGATCGAGCAACTCGTCCGGCTTCGCCCGGCCGGGATCATCCTGCACACGATGCCGGAGGAGATCTGCCGGATCGACGGCGCAATTCTGGCCGATGCGGGCATCCCGGTGGTGATCGTGGGTCAGCACGAGTTGCCCGGGCTGCCCTGCGACTGGGTTCGCGACTCGTGCGAGTTGCTCGCCCAGGAGGTGGCTTGGTACATCGGTGCCAAGGGCTATCGCGATCCGGTCCATTTCACCTACACTCCGGCGCGGATCAACCGGCCGGCGATCGAGACGTTCCGGCGGGAGCTTTCGCCGCTGGGCGTCGAGCTTCCCGACGAGCGGATTTTCATCTTTGACGCTCCGAGCGGCTACCGGTCACCGCCCGATCCGTTCATTGACGCGCAGCGGAAGATGGCGGAAATGCTGCGAGCGGGCTTCCGGTGCGAGGTGTTGATCTGCGGGCATGACTATCCGGCGGTCGGGGCGCTGCGGGCAATCCTGGCGGCGGGGATCAAGGTGCCGCAGGAGATGAAGGTGATTTCGCTGATGGGTTCGGCGGTCGACGCGGTCTCGCCCATGAAGCTGGCCACGATGGACGTCCACCGCGACCTTCAGGGCCGGCGGGCGGCGGAGCTGCTGCTCCGCCGGATCGACGGGTACGCCGGACCGATCGAGGTGCACCACATAGCGGCTGATCTAGTCGAAGGGGAAACGATGTAGGAATTGCTGATTTCTGATTGTTGATTGCTGATTTGGGGAGAAGGCGGATTAGGAGACTCCACGTCATGTCTTCCGCATATTCGAAATCCGAAATTCGAAATCCGAGATCATTTACGCTGATCGAACTGCTGGTGGTGGTGGCGATCATCGCGGTGCTGGTGGCGATCCTGCTGCCGGCTTTGGCCAAGGCGCGGGATAGTGCGCGGGTGGTCGAGTGCGCCGCGAATCTGCGGAGTCTGGGACAGGGGATTCACGTTTACGCCGGGGATTACAGCGGGTTTGCCCCGATCAACCACAACTTCGCGGGGAATTTCCAGCACGTGGCGTGGTCTGGCGGGTGGTGGAATTTCGGTATGCTGTTCGGCCTGCGCATGATCGAGACGCCCAAGGTGTTTTACTGCCCGAGTTTCGGCGGCACGCACGACAGCGATACGCCGGCCTACGAGGCGATGAAGGACTACTGGCGACCGTCGCCGGGCACAAGCATCATTCGGATTCCGTACGTCTACCTGGTGCCGCACATCTTCGGCGGCGAGCAGGATCCTTACGGCGGCGGGAACTTTGCCTATGCGGTTCCCGGCGCGGTTCGGATCGGCAACGAGTCAGATTGGATGGAGCCGCACGGCAAGTTCTGGACCGCCCAGGCTGACAACCTGTGCGGGTACGCGGTCGGCAGCGACCTGTTGTACTCGATGTCCGACTGGACCCACGCCCAGCGCGAGGGCTTCAACGTGCTGTTCGGCGAAGGCGCGGTGCGTTTTTCGCGGAGCCCTCTGGCCGACAGTCCGTTTTGCTGGCCGGGCTGGTGGTCCGGCGGGACCATGAACTTGCATTGGCTATTCCGGGATTTTTCCCGGTGGAATAACTGACCTTTCCGGCGAGGCTCCCAAACCATGACGATGCGCGGAACAACGACGGTACTGGTATGTCTGTTTGCCCTGGTTTTTGCGGGCGACATCCTGGCGGCGAATGTTCGCGATTTCGGCGCGATCGGCGACGGCCAAGCCAATGACACCGAGGCATTCAGGAAGGCGATGGCCTCCGGCGAGAAGGACATTTTCGTGCCTCCTGGAACCTACCTGCTCGGTTCTGAGACGCTGGATGTGCCCGAGGGCGTCTTCCTGCACGGTCTGGGTCGAAACTCGACGATCAAGCTGGCTGAGGAGACAGCCAAGATCTTTGACCTTGGCCCGCGGGTGCGTTTGAGTCGGCTGCACTTCGACTGCGCGGGATCGCCGCAGGGCGGTTCGAATGACGGGATCATCCGGCTGGGCGGCGAGTCGCATTTCGTGGCCATCGAGGACGTCAGTTTCGCCGACTGCAAGCGGGTCTGCATCGTGACCGACCACGCCAATGATCTGGTGATCCGGAGCTGCGACTTCCGCAACGTCGGCTGGGCGGTCAGCCTCACGTTCTCGAAGCGGGCCAAGGTGCTGGACAACACGGTGGTCAAGGCCAGCGGCCACGGGTTGCAGTTCTGGGGCAACTGGAAATGGGAGATGGCGGGCTGCGAGGATCTGATCTTTGCCAATAATTACCTCAAGGACGCCGGCGGCGGTCCGATCTGGGGAACCGGGGCCTATCGCGTGGTCATGGTGGGCAATATCGTGGACGGGGCGAGCGACGTCGGGCTCGACCTGGAGTGGTGCTTCGACAGCACGATCGCGGGCAACACGGTCCGCAACTGCCAGAACGCCGGGATATCGCTGTTCTATTCCTGCCGCAACGTCGCCGTCAGCGGCAACACGGTAATTATCACCGAAGGCAAGTCGGGCATGCGGGGGGGGATCTGGCTGACGGGGGTCAACCAGACCGAGTTTCCGGGCGATACCGGCCACCAGAACGTCGCCATCACCGGCAACGTGGTAGTCGGCGAGGGCAAGCCCAAGCACGGCATCAGCATCGGCAGCGGCACGAACGTCGTCTGCGCCGCCAACGTCCTTCAAAACGCCGACCTGTTTGATCGGACCGGCAAGGTGAAAGTGATGGGCGAAGGTTCGGTCGCGTCGGCGGCGCCGGAGACGCTGGCCGATCGGATGACGGTGGTGCCGCTGAGCCAGGAGTGGAGGTTCCAGATCGACCCGAACGACATCGGCGTCGAAGCGAAGTGGTTCGCGGTTGAACACGAGACCGCCGGCTGGGCAACGATCCGCAGCGACATGGACAAGGACGTCGGCTGGGAAGGCCAGGGATTCGGGGGTGAGGACGGCAAGGGGTACACCGGCTACGCCTGGTATCGGGCGGAGTTGCCGCAACTGCCCGAGAAGACCCGCACGTTTGCCTATCTTGTCTTCGACATGGTAGATGAGGAAGCCTGGGTCTATCTGAACAGCGTACAGATCGGCGAGCACAGCGTACAATCCGAAGGCCGCGACATCATGGCGATCTGGTCGGAACCGTTTGCGGTAGACCTCTCGGGCAAGCTTAAGACCGATGACCGAAATCTGCTGGCCGTGCGAGTGAACAACACCGCGCTGAACGGCGGCATCCGGCGTCCGGCGTACCTGGTGATGAGCGATCGGCCCGCCGCCCTCGGCGAGTTGCTGCAGGCGATCCAGGTGCTCGGTCCGAAGAAGGATGCCAGGTAGAGTGCAGCCGACTGGAAAATGCGGCTGCGTTTCTCCGATCAGAAGCACAGACGCCGCGACCTGCCCTTCCTGAATGACTACGGATGGTCAGATTGACGTTGTATTGGGCGGGTACGGGGGTATAATCCCCGTTAGGCGACTCCGACAAGCGAAGAGCATGGAGGCTAAGAGCTTATGGCCAGACGGAAACTCCGGAAGTTCTGGGCGCGTCCCGCCAACAAGTTCCTGGCATCGTTGGTTGCGTTCGTGCTCTGTTCATGGCTGGTCTACCAGGGTCTCTCGTGGGCGGTTGGGCCGATGCCGGCCGATCAGGGGGCGAGGCGTCTTGAGTTGGCCGACGGAGGCGACTACGACACGTTGGTGGTCGAGCGGGTGCCGCTGGCCAGCCGATCGGAGGCCCCTGCCGCCCCGGTGACGGGCGGCCTGCCGCTTCTGGCCGCCGATCCCGCGCCGTCCGCTGCGGAACCGGCGCCGTCCGAGACGAAAACTCCCGAGCCTCTGGAGGCCAAAGCGGCGGCGGCCCTGGCTGAGGCGGAGCAGTTGATCCGAAGCCGTAAGACGGTTAAGGCCCGCAGCCTGCTGAACGAATTCCTGACCGCCAATGGCTACGATGAGCCCAACACCGCGGTCGAGCGGCTGGCGTTGGAGCTGGGCGAGCAGAGCATCCTGACGCCGGGCCTGGCTCCCGACGACCACCTGTGCTATCCCTACACGGTCAAGTCGGGCGACCTGCTGATGCGGATCGCCAACCCCTGCCATGTGCCCTACCGGTTCATCTGCCGGATCAACGGGATCGCCGATCCGCGGCAGCTTCGCGTCGATCAGCGGCTCAAGCTGGTGCGCGGGCCGATCAACGCGGTCGTGGTCAAGCACAAGTTCATGATGTACATGTACCTTCAGGACGCGGTGTTCGCCCGGTATGCGGTGGGCCTCGGCAAGAACGATAAGACGCCGACGGGCACGTGGCTGGTCGAGGACTGCGTCAAGAACCCAGCCTATACCGATCCGGACACGGGCAAGCTCTATGCGGGTGCCGACCCGGAGAATCCGACCGGCGGCTACTGGGTGCGTCTGAAGGGATTGACGGGCGAGGCGGTGGGCAAGAGCGGGTTCGGCATTCACGGCACCATTGAGCCCGAGAGCATCGGCAAGATGATGAGCAAGGGGTGCGTGCGGCTGCACAAGAAGGACATTGCCGAGGTCTTCGACATGCTGGAGTCCGGAGCCAGCAAGATCACCGTCCTGCCGTAGACGGGTCGCCGGATTGTGCGGAAGCGGCGGCGGCTAGACGATGAATCGCGCGCCGACCTTGTAGAGACCGACGGACATGGTGCTGTGGACGGCGACGGCCTTGGCGAGCAGCCGGTCGGCGCCGCTTTCGATGCTGACGATCATTTCCGTGCCCGCCCTGATGGGCTTGTTGGCGTAGATGCCGATTCCGTTGCTGCTGATGTCTCGTCCGGAGGCCAGAATCACGTCGGCGGGCGTCTCATCCGAATCGATCATCACGTCCACCGGTTCGGCCATCAGGAATCGCGGAGCGGTGCGGCGGGTTTCGAACTCGCTGGTCGCCGCATGGGTACGGAAACGCTCGACAAAACGTTCGATCTTTTCGCTCATGCCCGAAATGGGGGTCGTCGTGACCATCGGTTCATCCTTTCCGGCGTCTGCCGACTACTGGCCAGAAGACTTATCGGCACGAAGGGAAAGGGTATTAAGGAACCAGGTCTGCGGATATCAGGCCTTGGGCGGGCGTTTGCCAGGGGGTTTGCCCCCTTCCTGGCTGCGGGTCCGCTCGCGGACCATCAGGCGGATCGGAACCTCGGCGAACGGAAGGAGGTCGCGGAAACGGTTGACGATAAACCGCTGGTAGTCCTCGCCGAAGGCCTGTCGGTCGTTAACGAAGAGGACGATGGTGGGCGGCCGGACGCCGATCTGGGTGGCGTAGTAGAAACGGGGGCGGGCCTTGCTCTTGGCGCCACTGGGGGCTTTGGCCTTGCGGATCTCCTCGATGGCCTCATTGAGCTGGCCGGTGGATACCCGTGTGGAGGCCTGCTCGAAGAGCTTGTAGGCGAGCTTGACGGTCTCCTGGACGTTGATCGCGTCCTTGGCGCAGGTGAGGCTGATGGGGGCGAAGCTGAGCCCCGGCATAGTCTTCTCGACGTACTCGGCGTAGTCCTGGATGTCGGCTTTGCCCACGGCCAGATCCCACTTGTTTATCACTATGACACACGGTTTACAATTTTCCGTGATATAACCGGCGAGCTTCTTGGTGATCTGGGCGATTGGCTGGCTGGCGTCGACCATGAGCAGGATGACGTCGGCCCTCCGGATGGAGCGTTCGGCCCGGACGTAGCTGTAGAAATCGACGGATTCGCGGATTTTGCCCTTTTTGCGGACGCCGGCGGTATCGATGGCGAGAAAGGTTCTATTGCCGATCTGGAAGCGGACATCGACGGCATCGCGAGTGGTGCCGGGAATCTCGCTGACGATGACCCGTTCCTCGCCGGCCAGGGTATTGATGAAGGTGCTCTTGCCGGCATTTCGGGGCCCGACGATGGCCATCTGCATGATCGGTTCGGCTGGGGCCTGTTCGTCGGAGGGAGGCAGGCGCCGGGCCACCTCTTCCAGGAGGTCGGAGATGCCGGTGCCGTGGAGGGCGGAGATCGGCTGCGGCACGCCCAGGCCCAGCGATTCGAACTCGTGCATCGCGTACTCGTGGACCCGGTCGTCCACCTTGTTGGCCACGACGAGCACCGGGACCTGCTCGCGGCGGAGGATGTCGGCCACGCGACGGTCCAGCGGCGTGATGCCGGACTGGACATCCACCAGGAAAATGATCAGGTCGGCCCGGTCCAGGGCGAAGCGGATCTGTCGCTCGACCTCCGGGCCGAGGGCGTCGAGGTCCTCGATGCCGTAGCCGCCGGTGTCAACCAGCTCGAAGTAGCGGTCGTCGGCGTGACAGATGACCGAAAGCCGGTCGCGCGTGATGCCGGCCTTGGCGTCGACGATGCTGATCATCCGCCCGGCCAGGCGGTTGAACAACGTGCTTTTCCCGACGTTCGGACGTCCGATAATTGGTACGATTTTAAGACTCACAAACGAACCACCCTTGCCTATAATTGATGTCCCTTGTAGAGCACCGGCGCCCGTATTATATTCCGAGTGGCAGACGGGTGCAGGTAATTTGCATTTTGGACGTCAAAAAAGTAAGATTGACCCTCTAGGGCAAGGAGAACTCCATGGCAGCCAGAGCAGCCAAGGCGAAAGCCAAACCGCAGATTCAGGCCGACGACGGTCAGAAGAAGGAAGAGGTCCTCCAGCAGGCCTTGCAGCACATCACGAAGGTGTACGGCAAAGGCGCGATCATGCAGCTCGACAGCGATCTGATCGCCTCGGTGCCGGGGATATCGACGGGATCGCTGAGCCTTGACCTGGCGCTGGGCGGTCGCGGCGTGCCCAAGGGCCGGGTGATCGAGATGTTCGGGCCGGAGTCGTCGGGCAAGACGACGCTGGCCCTTGCGATCATCGCCAGCGCCCAGCGGGAGAACGGGGTGGCGGCGTTCATCGACGCCGAGCACGCGTTGGACCCGACGTGGGCCAAGCGGGTGGGGGTGAACCTCGAGGCCCTGCTGGTCTCTCAGCCGGACACCGGCGAGCAGGCCCTGGACATCGCGGAGATGCTGGTCCGCACCAACGCGGTGGACGTGATCGTGATCGACTCGGTGGCGGCGCTGATTCCGGAAGCCGAGATCAAAGGCGAGATGATCGACCAGCAGGTCGGCGTCCAGGCGCGGCTGATGAGCAAGGCGCTGCGGAAGCTGACCGGGGCGATTCACAAGTCGAACACGTGCGTAATCTTCATCAACCAGCTCCGCCAGAAGATCGGCGTGATGTACGGGAACCCGGAGACCACGCCGGGCGGGATGGCGCTGAAGTTCTACAGCTCGGTCCGGATCGACATCCGCCGGATCAGCTCGATCAAGGAAGGCGAGCGAACGACGGGCAACCGGGTGCGGGCCAAGGTGGTCAAGAACAAGGTGGCGCCGCCCTTCCGGATGGCCGAGTTCGACATCATGTTCGACCGCGGCGTGGACCCGGAGGGCGACCTGTTGGATCTGGCCGTTGAGGAGAAGATCGTCGACAAGAGCGGCGCGTGGTTCACCTACGGCGAGACCAAGGTCGGCCAGGGCCGCGAAGCGGCCAAGCAGTTCCTGCGGGACAACGCCGACGTGATGGCGGAGATCCGCCAGCAGGTGCTGGACAAGAAGGGCGTGGACGAAGCCGCCGTGCCGTCCGCGTCCGACGAGGAGCTCGGCGGCGACGATGACGGGGACGAAGTCGCGATCTCCACCAGAAAAGGCAAAGGCAAATGATGCCGTGTTCATACAACTGGAGAGTGGTGGAAGACCATGCGAAGCGCGTGCAGATGGATGGTTGTGGTGGCGCTTCTGCCGGGGATCGTCTCGGCGGAGGCGGTGGTGTCGGAGCCGCAGGGCCTTTCGGGCCTGCTGCTCCTGCGCGACGTTGAGAAAGAACTGGTAGATCTGACGGAACGCCTCGGCCAGACCGTGGTGGCGATCGAGGGCCAGCGTCCGACGCCCTGGTCGGACGACAGCGGCGAGGCCGAGGTGGAACCGGCGGTGATGGCGCCGGTCCGCGGCAGCGGCCTGGTGATCTCGTCGAACGGCGAGATTCTCACGAACGAGCACGTGGTGCGCCAGTGCACGGACATCCGCGTGACGCTGTGGGACGGGCGGACGTACGCGGCCCAGCTCGTGGCGGGCGACCCGCGGAGCGACCTGGCGGTGCTGAAGATCGCCGCGGCGGACCTGCCGACGGCCAGGTTCGGCGACATCGGCAAGATTCGCCGCGGCCAGTGGGCGCTGGCCATGGGCAATCCGCTGGGCCTGTGCTTTGACGGGCAGGCGGCGGTGAGCCTTGGCATCGTCTCGTCCATCGGCCGCTACGTACCGGGCGTCGACAGCCAGACCGACCGCTACTACGGCAATCTCATCCAGACCACCGCGCAGATCAACGTGGGCAACAGCGGCGGCCCGCTGTTCAATCTCGACGGCGAGGTGATCGGGATCAACACGATCATCTCGGCCACCGAGGTGGTGGGCGGACCGGCCGCGTTCGCCATTCCCGCCTGCAAGTGGACCAAACGGATCATCGAGAAGCTCCGGGCGGGCGAGCGGATCGACCATGGGTATCTGGGGCTCTCGCTGAGCAACCCAGCCGGCAAGGCCGGGGCGCGGGTTGAGACGGTCAAGGGGCGAAGCCCCGCCGCTCTGGCCGGCATCGAGGTCGGCGACCTGATCGTGGAGTATGACGACGAAGAAGTGGCCAACGTGGACGACCTGATCCGCCTGATCGGCCTGACCGTTCCGGGCACAAAAGTCTCGATAAAGCTGGAGCGGGATGCTAGACTCCTCCAGGCGACGCTGGTGGTGGCGGCGCGGCGGGATTTCGTCCACGCCGCCCACTCCCCTGCCGAGTCGGCAACGGCCGTCGGTTCCTATAATTACAGAGACTAGGACAAGGTGGATCAGGCATGACGTCAAGGGTCGATATCCGGGGCGAGTTCATTCGCTATTTCGAGACGTTGAAGCACACGTTTGTGCCCTCGTCGCCGGTGGTGCTGCAGGGCGACCCGACGCTGCTGTTCGCCAACGCGGGCATGAACCAGTTCAAGGACGTGTTTCTGGGGATCGGGGCGCGCCCGTACAACCGCGCGGTCAACTCCCAGAAGTGCATCCGGGTCAGCGGCAAGCACAACGACCTGGAGGACGTGGGGCGCGACACGTACCACCACACGTTCTTCGAGATGCTGGGCAACTGGTCGTTCGGCGACTACTTCAAGGCCGAGGCGATCGAGTGGGCGTGGAAGCTGCTGACGCAGGTGTGGGGCCTGCCGAAAGAGCGGCTGTACGCGACGGTGTTCGCGGGCGACGAAGGGATGGGGCTGGCTCCGGACGCCGAGGCGGCTTCGCTGTGGGCGAAGGTGACGGACATCGACCCGTCGCACATCAAGAAGTTCGGCCAGAAAGACAACTTCTGGCAGATGGCTGAGACCGGGCCGTGCGGTCCGTGCAGCGAGATTCACATCGACCTGACGCCGGACGGTTCCGGCGGCTCGCTGGTCAACAAGGGCGACGCGCGGGTGATCGAGCTGTGGAACCTGGTGTTTATCCAGTTCGATCGGGACGAGTCGGGCAAGTTGACGCCGCTGCCGGCCAGGCACGTCGATACGGGCATGGGCCTGGAGCGGACGTGGGCGGCGATGAAGCTGCTAAACCTCTGGTCGGAGGGCAAGCCGGCGACGTTCTCGGATTACGGGACGCCGCTGTTCGTCCCGATTATTCGGAAGATCGAGGAGATCACCGGCTGCACCTACGGTTCGACGCGGACGCATCTGGCCGACCGATACGACAGCGACGACACGGAAAACATCGTGGACATCGTCTGCCGCGTGCTGGCCGACCACGTGCGGACGCTGACGTTCGCCATCAGCGACGGCGTGCTGCCGTCAAACGAGGGCCGCGGCTACGTGATGCGGCGTCTGCTGCGCCGCGCCGCGCGGTACGGCCGCAAGCTGGAAGTCCAGGAGCCGTTCATCCACAAACTCGTGCCGACCGTGGTCGAGATGATGAAGGGGGCGTTCCCGGAACTGGCCGATAAGGCCCAACTGGTGACCGAGACGATCCACGAGGAAGAGAAGGCATTCGGGCGAACGCTCGATCGCGGCATCGACATTTTTGAGCAGGTGGCCTCGCGGGTGCAGTCGTCCGGCGGCGCGACGTTCCCGGGCGATGAGGCGTTCAAGCTCTACGACACCTACGGCTTCCCGCTGGACCTCACGCAGCTCATGGCCCGCGAGCGCGGGTTGACGGTCAACGAGGAGCAATTCGCTGAACTGATGAACCAGCAGCGTCAGCGGGCGCGTCAGGCGTCGAAGGGCGCCGGGGCCAAGGCGGCGCTGGCGGAAGACCTCTCGCTGCCCGCGACCGACGACAGTGCCAAGTACAGCCTTTCGCCCCTTGAGGCCAGGCTGTTCGGCTGGATCGCCGACGGCAAGTGGAGCGACAGCGGCGAGCTTCGCCAAGGCCAGGAGGCGGCGCTGGTGGTCGACCGGACGAATTTCTACGCCGAGTCCGGCGGGCAGATCGGGGACAAAGGCCGGATCATCGTCGACGGCGCGGAGTTCGTCGTGGAAGACACTCTGAAGGCGGGCGACGGGACCGTGCTGCACCAGGGGCGGCTGGTCGTCGGCCAGCTTAAGCCGGGCCAGGCAGTGCGGCTGGAGGTGAATCGGCGGCGGCGGCTGGATACGATGAACAATCACACCGCCACGCACCTGCTGCAGTGGAGTCTGCGTCAGGTGCTGGGCGATCACGTCAAGCAGGCCGGTTCACTGGTCAACGACGAATACCTGCGGTTCGACTTCACGCACGGCAAGGCGCTGAGCGACAAGGAGATCGACCGGGTCGAGCAACTGGTGCTCCAGCGGATCGACGAGTCGGCGGCGGTGGTGGCCAAGGACAGCACGCTGGCGGAGGCTTTGGCCAGCGGCGTGACCGCCCTGTTCGGCGAAAAATACGGCGAGCAGGTGCGGGTGATCGCGGTGGGCGCAGCCGACCTGGAGAGCCTCCAAGGCGCGTTCTCGCGAGAGCTGTGCGGCGGAACGCACGTGGACAACACCGCCCAGATCATGGACTTCAAGATCATCCGCGAGGAGTCGCTTCAGACCGGCGTGCGGCGCATCACCGCCCGGACCGGCCGAGCGCTGCGCGGGCTTCTGCACGAGCGGTACCGCGATGTCGGGCAGCTCTCGCAACTTCTGAAGGCTGCGCCGGAGCAGATCGGCGAGCGGGTCGCGGCCCTGATGGAAGAGAATCGCAAGCTCAAGAAGCAGCTCAAGGACGGTCCGGTGGGCGTCGACGTCAACGCGGCGGTCGATCAACTGGTTGACGGCGCGGTCAAAATCGGACCGGCCACGCTGGTGGTCGGCGAACTGCCCTCGGCGCCGGTGGATAAAATCCGGGCCCAGGTCGACCGGCTCAAGAAGAAGCTCGACAATCCGGTGATCTTCTTCGGCACCCGCAGCGACGGCAAGGTGCTGTTGCTGGCCGCAGTCAGCGACGAGCTGATCAAACAGGGCCTTTCCGCGGGCGAGATCGTCCGACGGACCGCTCCGATCGTCGGCGGCGGCGGCGGCGGCAAGGAGCATCTGGCCCAGGCGGGCGGCAAGCTGCCGGACAAGCTTCCCGAAGCCCTGGCCGAAGTCGAGAAGATCATCCGCGAGACCCTCAGCGTCGCCCAGTAGACGCCCGAAGTTCGGCGTCATTACTTCAAGGAGGACGTCATGCTTTCTCTCGGTCTGCTTCTGGCGGCTGTGCTGTTCTGCACCCATGTGGGATTCGCCCAGGAGACGCCGGCCGCCCTGGCCTCGCCGATTCCCGAGCCGCCGCCGGCCCCTTTCCAGGAGTTCTTCGGCGGCCGCATTCAGCGGACGATGACCCTGTTGGCCACGAGCACGCCGCAGCGGCGGCATCCGGTGCGGATACTGGTCTACGGCCAGTCGATCACGCAAGGCGCCTGGACGCGGCAGATCGAGCAGTACCTGCGGCGCACGTTTCCGCATGCCGAGCTGGAGTATGTCAACCGGGCGATCGGCGGCTTTACCGCTCCGGCGCTGGTCCGGACGGCGGTGCACGACCTGTACCCGTTCTACCCGGACCTGGTGATCTTCCACGTCTACGACGGCGAGTACACCGGCGAGTTGGAGCGGATCATCTCGAACATCCGCCGGACCACCACGGCTGAGATCATGTTGTTGACCCACCACGTGGTCGGCGTTCACCAGACAGAGACCCGCGCCTTCGCCGAGCAAACGCAAGTGGAGGATGAGTCGTCGGACGTGATCCGACACCTGGCACAGAAGTACGACGCCGAACTGGTCGAGATCCGCGAGGCGTGGAAGCAGTACCTTCAGACCTACGGTTTGGATCCTCGCCAGCTCCTGGGCGATCACGTCCATCCCAACGAGGCGGGCAACGAGCTGTTCACGAAGCTGGTCAGCCGACACTTCCGCCTCAATACGCTGTGGCCGAACCGGTGGCTCGATACCGTGCGCACCTACGAAGCCAAGCGCGCGCTCGACGAAAGTGCGTCAGATGAGATTGTCTTTACCGGCGGCGGATGGGAGCGCGACGGAGCGGCGGCGGTCGGCCGCAAGGCGGACGGCGTCTTGCGCCTGGAGTTCGACGGGAACCGCGTCGATGCGATCGCTGGGGCCTGTCAGGACGCGGCGTTGGGCACGGCGCGGGTCCTGATCGACGGCCAGCCGCCTTCCAGCTTTGCGGGAACCTACGCGATCACTCGGCCGAGCGAGGCGCTCGACGTCTGGTGGCCAGCCATCCAGCGGATCGGCCACGCCGCCCCCCTGCTGGTCGAGGACTGGACGCTGCGGATCACGTCGATCAACGATGAGGCCACGGACATCGCGTTCGAGGTCAGCGGCTCGCGCACCGGCCCGGACGGCGGCGGAACCAATCACGAGCGGTTCGTCTCGAATTCGGGACGCGTGGTGATCGAACCGCGAGACTTCGGCGCCATGACTTTCGCCCGCACCTACCGCAACAAGCTCTGCCCGCTCGGCTTCGAGGTGCGATGGTCGGTGGCGCCGATGTTCGTGGACGAGTACCAGCCGCCGCGGGTCGAACCGGACGTCCGCGTCCACCGCACGACGCTGGTTCAGGGGCTCTCGAACGCCCGGCACACGCTGGAGATTATCCCGAACGGCGACGGTCCGGTGCCCATCGAGTCGATCGAGGTCTACCGGCCGCCGTTGCGATAAAGGGCTTTGCCGCGCCTCACACCGCCGAGTCGATCAGGACCTTGACCACCACCTTCTTGACCGCCTGCGGTTCGTCAACGGAGATGCCGGGCATGTGGGCGTCCTGCGGGCCGAAGATAACGAACGTCCTGGGCCGGACCACGAACAGGTCGCCGGCCCCCTGGAGCTTCAGGAAGTCCTTCTCCTCGTCGTACGGCTCGACTTCGCGCAGGTCGTCGAGGTTGGCGTAGCCGATCCGTTCCACGCCGTCGGCCACGTACTGAATGTCGATGTAGCGCCGATGGGCCTCCCAGAAACCCTGAGCGACCGGTTTGGTCTGGTACTCAGCCACCACGGCGTAAAGATTGGCGCCGTCGATGTTGTGCTTGCCGGGCTGGATCGTCTCGAGATTGGTCTTCTGGAGCCAGCGAAGCCCCGCGCCGATGCGGGTCATCAGTCCGTAGTACAGCGAGGCGTTGTCGATTCGGTCGATGATCATGGCGTTCCTCAATCCTGTGATGAAAGGGGTTCCTCGTCCGGGCGATGCGACGCGAGTTCGACGTGTTCGCCGCTGGTCACGAGGTCCCGGTTGTCGATCAGGTTCACGTAATAGGCGGTGGTCGCCTCCGGGAGCGGGGCGATCACGCGCCCCTGGCCCGGGTCAAGGTCCACCGGATTCCTGTGCCACTGTCGGTCCACCCACGGGCCCATATCGGTGGTGTAGTTCAATTCGGCCCGGACGATCGGGGTTTTGGAAAAGAAGGTGATCCACACGTGGCGTCGTTCCGGACGCTGCGACCCGAACGACGGCAGCGGCGGCCCGCTGTGCAGGTGGTGGTCGGCGAAGGCGGCGATTTCGCCCGGCTGAGCGCCGTCGTCCTGGCCGTGCGGCATGTTGACGCGGATCGAGAGGGTCCGCGGGCCTTCCGGCAGCCGGTACGACTTCTGCAGCGAGTCGAGCGGGTAGTGGCTGTCGTTGGTGCCCGAAACCCAGAGCATGGGCATCGCGGCCCGCGGCAGATACACCGACGGGTCCCACAAGCTCCACCACTTGTGGGCCTTCTCCGGACCCATCTGTGCGAATGTGTCGAGCCAGCCGGAGTTCTCGTGAAGGTATCCGCAGCCGTAGACCGGGGCGGCAAACCGAAAACGGGAGTCGACGCCCGAAACGATGCAGGTCAGATAACCGCCCCAGGAGACGCCGGTCACCCCGATCCGCTGCGGGTCAATCTCGGGAAACGACCGCAGCAGCGAGTTGGCCAGGATCACGTCGGCCACCGCGTGATAGGGCCACTGGTCGTGGACCGGCTGGTCGATCTGCTCGAACCCGCCCCATCCGGGCGGGCCGCCGTGCTCGTGGCGCGGGCGGTTGGCGTGCTCGCCTCCGGCGACGCAGCCGCAGGTGTCCATGGCGATCGCGGCATAGCCGCGTGAATTCCAGAGGCGGACCCAGTCGTCGAACGCGGTGCCCCCGCCTCCGTGGACCAGGACCATGGCTGGGAGCTTGCGGTCGGTTCGCTGCTCGGGCACGCCGTACCAGGCGAATACGCGGGTCGGCCGGCCCTGCCAGTCCGGTCCGCGGTAGAACAGGGGCCGGACTCCCTCAGCCGCAAACCCATCCGCAGGATACACTTCCGGAGCGGCACTGAGGGCGTCAAGGTTCCACGGACCCTGTTGTGAGGTCGTCTCGTCCATCGGCGTTACCCTCGCCAGAACCTCTCGCGGCGGCGTCGGTGAATTCCGATGCCTGCCCCGAAAGACTGTATCGCCCGACCCGCCGATCCGCCATAAGAATCCGCGTTTTTCCATCCGCGGCGCGGACCGGTCTTGACAGGAAACCCGCGAATCCGGTAACTTGGGCGGTAACCCTCCCGCCGCAGCGGCGGTTTCTTCCGAGGACTCTGATGATGATGCCACATTACAAAGACACGTTCGCCAAGGGAACCTGGGTATCATACCGTCCGGAGATCAAGCTGCACGACTGCACGATCCGCGACGGCGGGCTGATCAACGACCACATGTTCGAGGACGGGTTCGTCCAGGCGGTTTATCGGGCCTTGGCCGAGGCCGGCATCGACTACATGGAGTTGGGCTACAAGGGCGACAAGAAGATATTCTCCCGATCCGAGTCCGGGGCTTGGAAGTTCTGCGACGAGGACGATATGCGCCGCGTGGTGGGCGACGAGCCGCGGCAGATCAAGCTGAGCGTGATGGCCGACGCCGAGCGCACCGACTATCACCACGATATTCTCCCAAAAGACCAGAGCGTCATCGACTGCATCCGCGTGGCCACCTACATTCACCAGGTGCCCACCGCGATCGATATGCTCAAGGACGCCCACGACAAGGGCTATGAAACCACGGTGAACCTGATGGCGGTCTCAACCGTGCAGGAACGCGAGCTTCAGGAGGCGCTGGAGGCTTTCGCCAAGACGCCCGCCGACGTGGTGTACCTGGTGGACAGCTTCGGGTCGTTCTACTCCGAGCAGATTCGCGACCTGACGCTGGCCTACATGCGGGCGGTCGAAGGGACCGGCAAGGAGGTGGGCATTCACGCTCACAACAACCAGCAGTTGGCCTACGCGAACACCCTCGAGGCCCTGATCGTCGGCGCCAACCGGCTCGATGCGACCATCGACGGCATGGGGCGCGGGGCGGGCAACTGCCCGCTCGAACTGCTGATGGGCTTCCTGCACAATCCCAAGTTCAAGCTCCGCCCCATCCTCAAGTGCATCCGCGATCACTTCCTGCCGCTTCGCGGCAAGATGGAGTGGGGTTATCACATCCCGTACATGATTACCGGCCAGTTGAACCGCCATCCCCGGTCGGCGATCAAGTGGCGGGCGGGCGAGAGCCGCGAGGACATCGTCGCGTTCTACGATCAGATGATCGAAGAGGAGTAGCCGCCGGCGGCCTGGATCCTCACGCCGCTCCTCCATCAGCCGCCGAACCGCAGGCGATCCAACAGATCGGTCATGGACACGCTGGCAAAGCCGGTGGCCGCGTCGCTGATCCCGTAGGGGATGACCAACCGGCCGTTGTAGGGCATGCCGCCGCAGGAGTAGACCACGTTGGGCACGTAGCCGCCGAGTTCCCCCGCGTGCGGTTCGATCAGCGGATCCTCGAGTTCACCAACGATCTTGGTCGGATCGTGCAGGTCCAGCAGCATGGCCCCGATGCAGTACCGCCGCATCGGCCCGACCCCATGGGTCAGCACCAGCCAGCCGTGCTCGGTCTCGATCGGCGAACCGCAGTTGCCGATCTGCACCAGGTCCCACGCCCGCCGCGGGCCGTGGATGCGGACGCCTTCGTTCCAGAAGTGCACGTTACCCGACTTCATCACGTAAAGGTTCTCGCCGTCGATCCGGGCCAGCATGGCGAACTTGCCGTCCAGGCGGCGGGGGAACAGGGCCATGCCCTTGTTCTGGGCGAAACGGCCGTTGAGCGTGTGCACGCGGATCACGTCGAGATCCTCGCTCTCCATGATCTGCGGAAGGATGCGGTGCCCGTCGAAGGCGGTATAGGTGCCGTAGTAGCGGACCGTCCCGTTCGGCTCGACGAACCGGACCAGGCGCATGTCCTCCATCCCCTGCTTCTCGGTCTCCGAGTTCGGAAAGATGACCAGCTCGGGAAGCTTGGCGTTGCGCGGCATGCGGATTTCATAGTTGGACCGGGCCAGCCACACCATCCGGTCCGCCATTTCGCGCTGCGGCCCGTTCTCACGCCCGGCGACCTGCTCGACCGCGGCGAGCAGGTCCGGATACGTGAACTTCTCCTTTAAACGGCCGAAAACCGTTTCGGCCGGTTTGACGTCGCCGCCCATCTCTGTCAATTTGATCCGGAACAGATGTTTCTCGTAGAGGCGGTCCTCATGAATCTTCATCCGCCGCGAGAGCGGGGAAACCGGTTCGAGATGAATCTCGCCCTCGGGATTGATCACGCCGCGGCGGAAGACGATCGACGAGAGGTGGCCCTCGCCGACCGCCCGCAGGCTCATCAGGAACCGGATCGATTCGGACTTCAGGCCGCTCTGGTCGAGGGCCGGCACCATCGAGGGGTTGAACAGGGCGGCGGACTCGAAGGCGTACTCCATGGTGAAGTAGGCCCCGATCAGCAGTTTCTCGGCGGTCGTCTGTCCCGCCGTCACGCCCGCCCGGTTCGTCGCCTCCCGGTAGTTCTCCAGCAGCGACGTCTCCAGGTCCGGGTGACGCGGCCCGAAGTCGGCCAGGACCGAGCCGACCAGTTGCGAGACCTGCGGCTTGTCAAGCCGGGCGACCCGCTCGATGATCTGTCGGGCCCGGGCCGGACTGCCCAGCCACATGAAGCAGATAATGGTTCGCCGGGGATCGCCGGTCAGCCGGCCCTCATGGTAATGAACCGTCAACTCGCGTTTTTTTACGTCCAAGGTATTCTCCGCATCGATGCGAGGGGCGTCGGTTGAGTCGGTGGATATAGTCACAGTATATTCCCGCAGGCGGCACAGGACAATTTGCAGAAAGCCCAATTCCCGCTTGATCGGTCCAGGCCTTTTGCCGCATCACCCCTTGCGTCCGCCACCGGCGATCCCAAAAGAAAAACCCTTTTCCCAAACACTGCGGGGAAAAGGGTTTAGAAACGTCCCCGACAGGGCTCGAACCTGTAACCTTCAGCTCCGGAGGCTGACGCGCTATCCAATTGTGCCACGGGGACGTTTGGTTTTCTTAGTTGTCTCAATATTATAACCGGACCGCTGCGGACGGCAAGAACCAGAATAGAATGTTTTGCAGACTTCATCGTCTCCAGGTACAATTCCCCATGCATGGGCTCCATCGGTTCTATTCACCCCGGCAGACGCTGGAAAGACGAACATTCCACGGCTTAAACTCGTACCTAATCGTATGGGACAATGCGGCCGATAATTGATTAGTGGCGGAATTGCCCCTGTGGCGGCCGGTTTCCGGACTTCTCCGCCGGCGACGATCGCAAAGCGGCTCCGGACATGGATGTTGGAAACGAATAGAGGTTCTCGTGGCCAAACCGTCCGAACTATCGCGTTCGAAAATCAAGGCGGCCCAATCACTTACCGAACAGGCCAAAGCGGACCAGAGCCTGACGCTGCTCCTGCGCTACCGCCGGGTGCTGATCGCCCTGGTCCACGTAGTGCTGTTCGCGCTGGCCCTGCTGCTGGCGTTCGCGATCGCCTACAACTTCCGCAACTCCGATGACTGGCTCCGGCGGCTTTATCTGCCCCTTCTGCCGGGGGTGCTGGTGATCAAGGTGGTGGTGTTCTGGGCATTTGGGATGTACCACGGCTGGTGGCGCTACGTGTCGCTCCAGGACCTGATCCGGATCACGCTGGCCAGTTACGTCGGTCTGTTCCTCTTCGTAGCCTTCTTCACCATCGCGGGCTACGTTCTGCCCGCACGCTATCCCAACCTGATTGATCCGCTGGCCTACGAGAGCTTCCGCCAGGTCATCTACGGCTTGGACTGGCTGTGCACGATCGCCCTGGTCGGCGGGGTGCGGCTGGCGGTGCGGCTCTATCACGAAGAATTCCGCCAACTGCCCGGCGGGCGGTTGACCCGTGTCCTGATCATCGGGGCGGGCAATGCGGGCGAGTTAGCCCTTCGCGAAATCCATCGCATGCCGGTCGAGCAGTACGACGTGGTCGGGCTCCTGGATGACGATCCGACCAAAC
>Ga0123328_1000872_pt1 | contig 30651 bp, 20 predicted proteins | sample BioC12SIPDNA_2_FD_89702 | JGI IMG/M metagenome (GOLD analysis project Ga0123328, IMG submission 89702) | Anaerobic biogas reactor microbial communites from Washington, USA - Biogas_R1_A C12 SIP DNA | ecosystem: Engineered > Bioreactor > Anaerobic > Unclassified | place: Washington, USA...
GTCCGTTGCAGGTGTGGGTGTCCTTGAGGACGATCTCCACCACGCAGCCGCGGCTCTCGTCCAGGGCTTCCCGTATGTAGGAGCGCACCGCCTCCGGGCTGAAGACCACATCGGCGAGATAGCCCGGATGGGGCTTCCAGGAGTAGACGTAGTTGTCCTCCAGGGCTTCGGCGGCCACGCGCCGATCACACCAGGGGCTGATGGAGATGCGGCGCAGCCGGGGCACCTTCTTGAGCAACTCGAACTTGTGGTGCAGCGGCTCGCAGCAGCCGTAGCAGTTGAGGCCGAAGCGCTCAAGAAGGGGGATCTGGTACTGAAGGACGAATTCGTCGTGCATCGCCGGGGAGACGCCGGTGATCTCCTGCGCCTCCGCGAAGCCCCACATGTCCTGCGTGCGGACGCGAGCGCCGTCGAACCCCGGTGCCGGTAACTCGTCCGTCCAGCCGAAGCCGCCGGAACCGACGTAGTCATTGCCGTTGTTGAGAGCGAGCAGTCCCCGGAGCTGCAGGTTATCGAGCCACTGCAGGCGTCCTTCCATTAGGTAGCGCATCGCCCGGTGTACCCAGGCAGGCCGCTCGCACATGTCCAGCATGACCTGCTCCAGCCCCCGCAGCTGCGCCAGTTCGCCGATGAGGGCGGTGGACCACCAGAAGCGTCCCTGCAGCTCCACCGCGAGCAGGCCGTCGAAGACGTGGTGGGCCAGGTCGAGTCGCTCCTGGGTGGCCGTCTGGTCAACACTCACTTGCGGGTAATGGAGCCGGCTCAGGTCATCGTCGTCCGCCAGGGCGCCGCTCCAGCGATAGGCACCGCGCGCCTGGTCACTGAAGGTCTTCTGCGGCTCCAGCCCCCAGCCACTGTCTTCGTAGACGTAGTTGACGGGGAAGCGGTCGTCGAGGACCGCGTCGTCGTCGAACCGCTCCCAGGCGTAGAGCCGCATCCGCAGGCTGCGCTCCCAGGCCCGTGCCAGGGGATCGTCGCAAGCGCAGCCGCTTACGGGCAGCAACTCCTCCCAGGCACCCTCGGGAGAACAGAACACCACCGGGCGTAGCGGGCGCAGGGCGTTGGTGGCGTACCAGCGCCGCTCCCGCTCCTTCTGTTCCGGATGCGTGGCCGCCTCAGCGACGCGCTGGGCTAAGCCTCTCAGGATAGCCGTGTCAGCTCGACAGAGCGCCATTGTGCACCTCAACGGTGGGAGTGCGGGAGTCCGCTACACCACCTTGGAGACGGCGCTGAGAAGCGACCGCGCCTCTCCTTCGGTGGGGACGCCGGTGGCGATCATGAGACCCTGGGGACGCAGCGCCTCCAGCAGGGGCACAACCTCCGCCGGAGTGCAGGAGATATGAATGGCCTTGCCGCCGGCCTGTATTCGTCGCAGGAGCGGCACCCAACGAATCATCAGGTCTCGCCCGGCGCCCGGAACCCACTGGATGGCGTGAATCTCGGGCGTCGCCAGCAGGGTGTCCAGGTGCGCGAGGGCGTTCGGTCCGTCCAGGTGGAAGATTGCGCGGTCGAGGAGGCGCGCCTCGTGGACGATGCCGGGCAAGATGAACTCCTGCATCTGAGCGGGCGAGATGAGAGCGATGAAGTCGCACTGCACCGCGTTGGAGCGCCCGTTGGTCCACGAGGGCAGCCAGCCGCTGCTGCTGCCGTAGGTGTCCGTCTCCACGAGGGCGAAGTAGCGCTCATAGGCCGCGGTGAGCGCCGAATCAAGCTGTCGGAGGGCGGAGTGCACCGCCTCAGGCTGGTCATACAAGTCGGTGCAGAGACGCGCATTGCCGCGCAAGCCAGATAGGGCGTCGCCGCCCGCGTGGGTGTCGGGGATCCCGGTGATCCAGCGGCCGCGGCCGGCCTCTTGGGCTCGGGCCAGCAGGTCAAGCTGGAGGCGCCACCAGCGATTGGCCTCGTCGATGACTAGGGGGCCAAACCGCTCATAGTCATCGAGAGGGTGCTCGACCCAGTTGGTGTCGGTGTTGAGGAAGCGTAGCGGTGCGCCCAGATAGGCGGCGAAGAGGTCGGGCCCCAGGTTGGGGTTGAGGAGTGGAAAAGCCTCGCCGCCGAAGAAGGTGGACTCAATGCGCCGAGCGGTGCGCTCGACGATCAGGTCGATGTCGGTCCACCAGCGCTCTACCGGTATGCCTGCTGGACGGCGCAGAGCCTCGTCGCGAGCCTCCTCGCGTCCCGCCCGCGGCGCCGTCACCTGCAGGCAGGGACGATCCACGATCTCACCCTCCCACCATGCCAGTGTTCGGGACTGCGCGAGTTCCCAGTCTTCCTTGTACATCATGGGGGCTGGACTCCCTCGGGCCCGCGCGCGGTGGGGCCCCGAACGCTAGAAATCGGTGACGCCGGTGAAGTGGAACTCCGGGATGTAGACCGCCGGGCAGAGGTAAGGCCCGTACTCGCCGCACAGTCGCTGCTCCGCGCCGATGACGCAGCCGTCTTGCAGGGCCTGCACGTAACTCTGCGTGAAGCGCAGGTTGCGCACCGGATGGGCGATCTCACCGTCGCGAATGAGGAAGGTGCCGTCTCGGGTCATGCCGGTGACAGTTACGGTGGGGCGATGCACGACGCGGGTGTAGTGGAAGCGCGTGATCAGCAGACCCTCGTCAATCGAGGCGACTAGGTCCGACACCGAAGCCGTGCCCGGGGCCAGAGAGAGGTGGGTGGCTCGCGGCCCGTAGGGATTGGGCGCCGGGAAAGCGTGCCCGGTGGACTGCGTTCCGGCTCGGGAGGCGGTGTAAGTATCGTGCACCACGCCCGTTGCCACTCCCCCATCGATGATGGAGACCCGCGTCTTGGGTGAGCCCTCGAAGTCAAAGGGCATCGGCAGTATGGCCGGGTTCAGGGCATCGTCGGTAATGGTTACGGCACTTGAGAGAACGGGCTGGCCGAGGCGCCTGGTGAGGAAGCTGCTCCCCTCCTCGAGTTGCAGGGCCCCGAACGAGGTGTACGCCATGCTGCCCAGAAGGTCCGCAGTGGCATCCGGCTCCAGGACCACCGGATAGTGGCCGGCGGGAAAGACCTGCGGCGCCCGCCCGGTGAGCGCCTTGTCCACGGCGCGCGCCACCGCCGCCTCAACGTCCAGGTCAGATAGGGTGTTGGCCAGAGCGAAGCCATAGCCGCTGCTGTCCGCACCCATGATCACGGTGACGAACTCAGCCGAGGAACCGGCGTGGTAGCCGAGGACCCCGTTGCTGTTGGCCACCGCGACCTCGCGCAGGCCCGTCTCGAGGGCGCCTGCTGCCACCAGATGGCTGCCCTCAGCCTTGGCACACGCGTGCCCGACGAATTCGGCCCGGGCCGCGGGCGTGACCGAAGCCGTCGCCTCCTCAAGCTCCGGCAGCGTAGGGTAGGGGTGTGGTTGCGGGAGGCCGGCGAACTGGGGGTCGGGAGGCTGTACCCGGGCCGCCTGCAGGGCGCGGTCGAACACGGCGGTTACCCCCTCGCGCGACAGGTCGTTGCCCGAGGCGACGCCCACGCGACCGTCGAGCACGGCGCGCACCCGCAAGACGGTATCCTGTTGAGCCACGTTCTGGTGAATCGCGTTCTGGGCGAAGCGAGTCAGCGCTGCTTCGTCCGCCAGGAGCAGAGCCTCGGTCTCGTCGGCTCCGCCGAGGGCGAGTACCTGCTCCAGAATGGTGCGAGCTCTTTCCTTGCCGAGCATGGCAGGCTCCTTAGGTTCCGGGGCGAACTTGGACGCGGCGGAAGCGGGCGGGGGCTACGCCGTGCCCGACGTGGGCCACCTGTCCGGGCTGACCTTTGCCGCAGTTGGCGGTCCCCCACATGGCCCAGTGATCGCGGTTGCAGATGGCGTCGCAGTCTCCCCAGAAGCGCGGCGTGATGCCGGTGTAGACGGCGTTGCGGTACAGCGTCCCAAGGCGACCGCCCTCAACCCGATAGGCGACCTCCGTGCCGAACTGGAAGTTGAGGCGCTTGTCGTCGATGCTCCAGGACTTGTTCATCTCCAGATAGAGGGCGCCGTCGCTGTCGGCGAGGAGATCGTCGAAAGCCCAGTCGCCCGGTTCCAGGTTGATGTTGGTCATGCGCACCAGGGGAATACGGTCCCAGCCGCTGGCCCGCATGGCTCCGTTGCTTGCCATCCCCAAAGTAGCGGCGGTCTCCCTTGACATAAGGTAGCCGACGAAGACCCCGTCGCGTACCAGATAGGAGCACTGGGCGGGCACGCCCTCATCGTCGTAGCCGAAGGTGCCCAGGCCCCCAGGGACGGTGGCGTCGGCGACCAGATTCACGATGTCGCTGCCGTAGCGGAAGTCTCCCAGCATATCGGGCATGAGGAAGCTGGTGCCGGCGTAGGCTGCCTCGGAGCCAAGGGCCCGGTCCAGTTCGGTGGGATGGCCGCAGGACTCGTGCACCTGCAGCGCTAGCTGGGTGGGCCCGAGGATGACGGTGGTCTCTTCCTCGGGGCAGAGGGGCGCTGTCAGCAGCATGACCGCCTCTTCGGCAACCCGTGGCGCCTGGCCGACCAGGTCCATGCTCTCGACGAACTCGTACCCGGCTGTGGCCTGGTTGCGGCCGTAGGAGTTGGGGTAGGAGCGCTGCTGCACCTCCCCCTGGTCCACTGCCAGGGCCTCCAGCCCGCCGCCGGCCTCCACGATCTCCTGCTCAATGTAACTGCCTTCGCTGGAGGCGAACACCTGCTTTCGCCGCAGAGACACCAGGCTGGCCTGCCGCACCGCCACTTTGGGCATCTCCATGGCGGCATCGGCGGCGAGCAGCAGGGCCACCTTGTCCTCCAGCGATACGCTCAGGGGGTCCTTCTGGTGCGGCGTGACGTAGGTGGCGCGGTGAACTACCGGCGTCCCGAGGTCCACGGCGCGGTGCTTGAGGGACGCGGAGGCTTTGGCGATCTCAACCGCTGAGCGGGCGGCCGACTCGGCACCCTTCAGGTCGGCGCTCGAAGTGCCGGCGAATCCCCAAGCGCCGTCAACCAGGACCCTCACGCCGAGCCCCGTCGTCTGGGAGCGCTGGACGGCTCGGACGGCGCCGTTGCGCGTCCTGATGCTCTCCTCGTCAGTGGCCACGAGCCGCGCGTCGACATAGCCGGCGCCCAGCAGTTGAGCCGTGTTTAGGGCTCGCTCGAGAATCTCACGCATCACGTCCTCCGAATTGCACCGGTCGCCATCGCGACGCGGTGGTTAGGACTGCGGCGGATTCGAACCAGGAAGCCGCTTGCGGATCTTGGCCCAGGTGCTGGCTAGGTGGACCAGCGGACTGCTCAGGCCCCCCATCGGCCTGCCCTCCGCCAGCGCAGCCAGGAAAGAGGACGCGTCGGTGAGGTCGCACCGGGGCACGAGAACGTAGGCTGTCCCCACCTCGGCCGGGGTGTGGGCATCGCTGCCGGCGCCCTGAGCCAAGCCGTAGCGTTCGGCCAAGCGGCGAGCCTCGGTGTTGCGCGAGGCGCTCATGACCCGCGCGTTGATCACTTCCACCGCATCAACTTGCTGGATCACTCGCTCGAGCGCGGCCGGCAAGATAGTGCTGGTGCGCACGGCGTCCACCGGGTGAGGCAGGTAGACGATGCCCCCCTGCGCGCGGATGGCGGCGATGGTCTCCTCGGGCGATAGCCGAGGGGGGATGCGTTCGCGAAGGAACAGCCCGGTGATCTCCCCCTCGCTAGTCTTGATCTCCTCGCCGATGATGACGGGAAACGGGGCGCGGTCCCGCAGGCGCAGCGCCCCGTCGATCTGGTTGTGGTCGGTGATGGCCACGGCGCTCAGGCCGGCACGCTCCACCGACGCAACCATCTGGTCCAGCGACGTCAGTGAGTCCTTGGAGTAGACTGTGTGGACGTGCAGGTCTACGCTGAGGAAGCCGGATGGTGGCGTGGCTGAGGCCCTCACTTGCGGCCGCGGCCGAACTTCTGCGCTGCCAGCACGGCCAGGCCGGCAGCAGCGGCCCCGGCCGCCGCACCGAGGGCCAGCCTGGGGGGATAGAGAGGCTCGATGTAGGCGGGGACGTCCCCGTACTCGTCGAAAAGGCGGCCCCACTTGCTGCGCAGCGCCTCCTTCACCCGCGGGTACCCGACAAAGGGGTACCAGAAACCATCGTAGTAGGCGCGGCTGGCGAAGAAGGACCAGGGCACGATGGGTGACTGCAGCAAAGGCTTCTCCAGCGGCTTGAGAGGTCCGTGGTAGATCAGCTTCTGCCCGCGCGAGGCAAAGGTCTCCGCTGTCTCGAAGTGCCAGTCGATCCCGGAGATGTCGGTGCCGACGACCTCAATCTGGTTAGGGTCGCCCACACCGAGCCCGCGTTCATGGGCCAGGCGAATGAAGGGGATGGACATCGGGTCGAACCCCTGCAACCGGGCCGAGATGGCGTCTATGGCCACCTGGTCGGCAGACGCCAAGATGATGTCCTTCTCGTGCACGCGCATGGCACGTGGGCCGGGGCCGTCACCGGCAAAGGTCCCGTCCATGACGGCGAAGAGTCCGCTGTGGATGTCCTGCTGGATGGTGAGCAGGTCGACCAAAGTCTCGTGGATGCAGGCATGGGTCCAGTGCCGCCGCTCGCTCAGGAGCCCACCGAAGGCGTTCTTCATTGCTCCGGTGATGGTGGTAAAGACGTGTGTCTTCACGGTCGGCAGCTGGATGATGTTGGTGTCGTAGAAGAGCTTGGGGATGCGGACGCCGTCGGGGAAGATCTTGTCCAGAACCAGGAAGGGCTGCTTCGGTTCGTAGACTACCCACTCGACCTCGGGCTCATACAGGTGCACGCACGGAACGCCGTGCTTGTCGGTGACGAGCTTGTGCTTGTTATTGACCTCGCCCACGTAGGCGTCGACCACGACGGTGCGGTTGTGCGCCCCCACGAGGTCGCTATAGCCGTCCTGGAGAAGGCGAGCGATGACGCCCTCCAGCTGCCAGGGGCTGGTGGAGCAAGCCGGGTACCACTGCTGCCAGGAAATGTTGATCTTCAGCAGGGTGCGCTTGTCCTGCGGCAGGGCCTCACGGTGGCCGGCCAACTGCATCGCTCGCCCCACATCCTGGAGCACGGTCTCAGGGGTAGTGCGCAGCACGGCAACCTTGCCCCTGCCGGGGAATCGGCCGGGATCAATCAATGAAACCTCCCTACTACTGACGGCGATTGCTTGTCAGCGGAGTATATGAAAGGCTTGAGGGTCTGTCCAGCCGCGCCGACGCGGGCCGAGTCCCGTGCCGCCCTTCCTTGCGCGATCGCCGCGGCTGTTCCACCATTGCCGCTCGTTGGCTGGGGAGGGACCGGTGAAGCGAAGCGTACTGGATGCGAAGACTGTGCTGGCGGCCGTCGTCACGCTGGTGCTGTGGGCCTCTGCCTTCGCCGGCATACGAGCGGGTCTGACTGGGTACCGGCCGGGCGAGTTGGCGGTGCTCCGCTTCCTGTTGGCCTCACTGGTACTGGTGGCGTACGCAGTGTTGGCGCGGATGCCCCTGCCGGCCAAGCGAGACTGGCCGGAGATTGCGCTGGCGGGTTTCCTCGGCATTACGGTCTATCACCTTGCCCTCAACTACGGCGAGGTCACCGTTGGGGCGGGGCCGGCTGCCTTCCTGGTGAATGCCGCGCCGGTGATCACCGCGGTGCTGGGTTGGCTGTGGCTGCGGGAGCGCATCGCCCTACTAGGTTGGCTCGGCATCGCGGCCGGCTTCGGCGGGGTGAGCCTCATCGCTTTGGGGGAGGGCGGCCGGCTGACCCTCGAGCCGGGCGTCCTGCTCATACTGCTGGCGGCGCTGGCCACGAGCCTGTACTTCGTCCTACAGAAGCGGCTCTTGAGCCGGTACCGAGCCTTGCCCCTCACTACCTACTGCATCTGGTTCGGTACCATCTTCATGCTGCCCTTTGCCACCGACCTTCCCGCGGCCATAGGTGGGGCACCGCTCGCGGCCACGCTAGCGGTCGTGTACCTGGGCGTCTTCCCGGCTGCCATAGCCTACGTGGCCTGGACGTACGTCCTTTCCCGCATGCCGGCCTCGCGGGCGTCGGCACTTCTCTTCCTCTCGCCGCCGCTGGCCACGGCGATCGCCTGGGGTTGGCTGGGGGAGGTGCCGGCGGCACTGTCTCTGGCGGGGGGTCTGCTGGCGCTTCTGGGTGTCGTTCTGGTGCACTGGAGCCGCTAGCCTGCCCGCTGGTACCTCCGGAGGCTCGAGGCTAGAATCGGGCCATGGACAAGCTACTCCGCGCCACTCACGAACTGAAGTTGCCCGTCCGGGAGCAGCATCTACCCCTCTTCCGCCGCTACTACGAGCTTCTGCTGGAATGGAACGAGCGCTTCAACCTCACCGCCGTCACGGACGAGGAGTTGGTGCAGGTGCGGCATTTCGCCGATTCGTTGACCTGCCTGCTGGCTACACCGGCTCTGATGGCGGCAGCGCAGAAAGGGAGCACCTGCCGGCTGGTGGATGTGGGCGCGGGAGCCGGCTTCCCCGGACTCCCCATCAAGATCATCTGGCCCCAGTCAGCGCTTACCTTGCTGGAGTCCGTGGGCAAGAAGTGTGCCTTCCTAGCCGAGGTGGCCAGTGATCTCGGGCTGACTGGCGTGGAGGTCGTCAACGCCCGCGCCGAAGAGGCGGGACAGGACGCCGCGCACCGGGAACGCTATGATGTGGTGTTGGCCCGGGCGGTGGCGGATCTGCCCGTGCTGGCCGAGTACTGCCTGCCCCTGGCCCGCCTCCAGGGGCTCGTCATTGCCCAGAAAGGGGATGACGTTGCCGAGGAGGTGGTACGGGCGGAGCACGCGGTGCGCCTGTTGGGCGGGGCAGTCGAGCGGGTCCAGTCGGTGGAGGTGCCGGGAACGGCCTTGCCGCGCACCCTGGTGGTGATCAGGAAGGAGAGCCTGACCCCGGCGCAGTATCCACGTCGGCCGGGAGTCCCGGCTCGACGTCCTCTCCGGGAGCACTGAGGCTGCGGGCACTGCCCCCGGAGACCGACCAGACGCGGGCGGTGCGCAGGAAGGCCCGGCCGAAAGGTCCGGAGTCCAGTCCGGTGATGAAGGACTGGCTGGAGTCCATCATGACTGACTCCAGGGCGCGGCGGCGCTGCCCGTCGAGTTCGGACATGACATCGTCGAAGAGCAGGATGGGCCGACGGCCGAGCGCCTGCTCCAGGAAGCCCCCCTCAACCAGGCGCAGAGTTAGCGCTGCCGTGCGCATCTGTCCCCGAGAAGCGTAGGCGGCCGCTTCGGTCCCGCCGACGGTGATGGCAATGTCGTCGCGGTGGGGTCCGGCCGTGGTGAGGCCGCGCTCCAGGTCCGTCTGGCGGTTGTCCTCGAGGATCTGCTGTAGTTGGTCGCTCGAAGCTTCGGCCGCCTCCCAGCCAGCGGGCCAGGGGGCGCCGGGGCAGTAGGCGATCTCCAGTTGCTCACCGGCAGCGAGTTCGGCGTGGGTGGCGGCCGCGGGGGCGCTCATGGCGGCCACGGCTTGGGCCCGGTGCCTGGAAATCACGACGCCGTGCTCGGCGAGCAACCGGTCCCAATAGTACAACTGCTCCGGATCGCTACGCCGCCGGCGGACGTGCCGGAGGAGGTGATTGCGCTGGGTGAGCGCGCGATTGTACTGCCCGAGCGAGCGGCAGTAGTCTCGGCTTGCCTGACAGAGGAGGATGTCCAGGTAGCGCCGCCTGCCCGCCGGTGCGCCCCCCACGAGGTTCACGTCTTCGGGCGTGAAGAGGACAGTCGGCAGAGCTCCGAGGACGTCCAACAGGCGATGGGGGGCAGAGTCCAGCCGGAGGTGCTTGCGCGTGGGACCAGGGCAGTTCGGGCCGGAACCCGGTTCCTGGGTGATGACGATCTCGATGTGTCGGTGCGGCCCGCCCTCCACCTCGACGGAGAGTCGGGCGTGCGCGAGGGGCTCGTCCAGGTAGTCGCGGTTGAGCAGGGTGGCGTCGGTGCTGGTGCGGAACGATCGGGTGGTACTCAAGAACGTGATCGCTTCGATGAGGTTGCTCTTCCCCTGCGCATTACTGCCCAGGAAGACGTTCGCTCCCGGTGAGGGACGAAGGTCCTCCTGAGCATAGTTGCGGAAGTGGACGAGGGTCAGGCGGGTTATCCACATGACGGACTGCTAATCGCCCGCCTGAGGCCGAGGCGTTGCTCCCTAGTCGGCCACATACATGGGCATGATGATGTGGGTGAAGTCCTCGGCGTCCGGCCCAACCGGCCGGAATACGCCCGGGCTAGACGGGCTGCTGGTCTCCAGCACCACGTTCTCGGTGCTGATGGCGTCAAGGAGGTCGCTCAGGTACTTGGCGTTGAACGCCACCCGGGTGGATTCACCCTCCACCAGCGCGTCCAGGTCCACCACATTGTCGCCCAGTTCGGCCGCGACGGCCGACACGGTGAGGTGCGACGGCTCATCGGCCTCTTCGGCGCGAATCTGGAAGCGGATGATGTTGTTGGCCCCGCGGGCGATGATGGAAGTGCGGCGGACCGCAGCCAGCAGTTCCTTGGTGTCCACCACCGTACGGGTAAGGTAGGCTTTGGGAATGATCTGGTTGTAGTCGGGGAAGACACCCATGACCAGCTGCGAGACCAGCTCGACGTCTCCGATCCGGAAAAGCACCTGAGAGCGTTCCTCGAGCACCTGCATGTGCACGGGCGACTCGGACTCCCCCGCGATGCGGGCCACTTCGTTGAGGGCGCGGGCGGGGATGATGTTGCGGCTGCCCTCCTCTACCTCGGCCGCGAGTTGGGCGCGACGCACGGAGAGGCGGAAGCTGTCAGCGGCCACCAAGGTCAGCCGGTCACCCTCGAAGTCGGCCAGGACACCGGCCAGGATGGGCCGTTCCATGTCGGGAGCGGCCGCGAAGGTCACCTGGGACACCATGCGGCGCAGGAGCTCCGCATCCAGCTCGATGGCGCCGTCTGGGGGCGCGACCACTCGACTTGGGAAGTCCTCTGCCGGGCTACCCTTGAGGTTGGCCTTGGTCCGACCGCACTGGATGTGTAAGGTCTGGGTGGCCATGTCGGCCGCCATGGAGAGCGGCTGGGCGGGGAGGGTGGACACGAAGTCGGCGAAGGTGCGGGCGGGCACTGCGATGGCTCCCTCTTCCTCCACCTTAGCCCCGACCGAGCAGGTGATGGCGATCTCGAGGTTTGTGGCGCTGAGGCGTAGGCGTCCTTCGTCGGTTGACACCAGCACGTTGCTCAGGATGGGCAGTGACATCCGCGAGCTGACCGCGCGGCCGGCGATGCTTAGCCCTCGAGCCAGGTTCTCCTGTAGGCACGAAACTCTCATCCAAGTCCTCCGCAACGACTGGCTGGCCGTTGGCGTCGGCGCCGGCGGCCGGCCCTCAGGAGGAGAGCCGGGCCCGGTGCGCCACGCCAGGGTGGCGATGCACTAGAAAGCGTACGCGAAAATGGGCTGCATCCTAGCAACAACCGGGCAACTTGACAACCAAGCAGCCCGGTCTAGCTCGGGGGACGGAAGGATGCCCACTCGGCGCCGGTGGAGGTGCCGGCTACGGCGTGCCCGCCATGGCGAGTGCGTCCAAGACGTCGAGCGAGTTCACGGAAGCCACAAATATGAGAAGCACGGCGAGGGCTGAAGTGAAGACCACGGTGAAGAGGCGCGCTCGGAGCCGCCAGAAGATCCAGGCGGTGGCCATGGCGCCGGCGACCTTCATGAGTACGAGGCCCGGGATGCCCACCGTCCCCAGCACCAGCGCAGGAAGTGGATTACACTCGGAGAACCCGTTACTCAGGAAACCCAGAGTGGTTAGCAGGTCGGCCAGGTGACCGAACAGGTAGAAGCCAAGGGCCACTGCCATCGCCTGAGAGTAATCGGGCGCGGTGCGTCGTGCCAACTGCTTGTCCAGGCCGGCTGCCCAACGGTACGCGGCCATGTGATCTCCTCGAGAACGCTTCTGGGCCGGTGGGCCACTGCCGTCGGCCGATAGCAGTGGCAGCGGCGCCGGCCCGCTACCTGGCATGATGGTACCGGCCAGTCATTAGACGTCTGAGGCGTATCCGTTAGAATTTGGTTAGAGGCTGCGGTAACCTGGCGGCGCACCACCTGATCGAGCCGGTACCGGGCCTAAGGGAGGCGGCGTGTGACACCAAGAGAGCGCGTACTCGCAGCAATCGACCATCGCGAGCCGGACCGGGTGCCGGTGGACCTGGGCGGCATGCGGTCCACCGGAGTGATGGCACTGGCGTACGCCGACCTCAGGCGGCACCTGGGCCTGGGAGACGAGGGCATTCTCGTGTTTGATCCCGGCCAGCAGCTGGCGCTAGTCGAGGAGCCGATCCTGGACCGCTACGGCGCCGACGTGGTGCCGCTGGACTCGGGCACGCTGGCCGGCTGGCAGCCGTGGACACTGGCCGACGGCACCCAGGTGGCGCTTACTGCCGGTTTCGCCATCGAGCCGGACGGTCAAGGTGGGTGGTACCATGTTGCCGGCGGCCGTCGAGTCGCCTACAAGCCGGCGGACAGCTACTACTTCGACTCCATCTACACGCCCCTCGCCGGCGAGGTGACCGCTTCCGATGTCGAGCGGTACGAGATGGGCGGCATGTCGGAGGAAGGTCTGCGGCTGCTGGAGGGCGAGGCCAAACGGCTGCGGAGCGCGACAGACCGCGCCATCATGGGCGGGTTTGGCGGCGCCTTCCTTGAGGGTGGGCAAGGCCTGCGCGGGTGGGACCAGTTCCTGGTTGACCTAGCCCTGGACCGCCCTCTTGCCGAGGCCATCCTGGACAAGATCCTGGAGCGGAACCTAGCCAACGTGCGCAGCTATCTGGACGCTGTCGGCGACTACATCGACCTCGTCCAGGTGGGCGGCGACCTCGGCGCCCAGGCGGGGCCGCAGGTGCGTCCGGAGTGGTATTATGAGGTCCTGCAGCCGCGCGAGAAGGCCTTCTGGCAAGAGATCCATCGCCGATCGGACTGTCGCATCTTCCTGCACTCCTGCGGGGGGATCGCGGAGTTGATCGAGGGTATCATTGACGCCGGTTGTGACGTCCTGAACCCGGTCCAGACGTCGGCGCGGGGCATGGATCCGGTGGAGCTGAAGGCACGCTTCGGGGAGAGGATCACCTTCTGGGGAGGGGGCTGCGATACGCAGTCGGTGCTTCCCTTCGCGACCCCGGAGAGGGTATACGAGCATGTGGCCGAGAGGATGCGGATCTTCAAGCCAGGCGGGGGATTCGTCTTCTGCCAGGTCCACAACATCCAGGCGGGGACGCCGCCGGACAACATTGAGGCCATGTACCAGGCAGTGCGAGACAACTGGAGCTACGGGGAGGAAGGCTAGTGCCGTCGGCTAGGAAGCGATCATTCAATGAGATGAACCTACGCGTCTTCCGGGGCGAGGATCCCGGGGGCGTTCTCTGGCAACCGCGGTTGGAGTTCTGGTACCGGGCCAACAAGGCCCGCGGAACGCTGCCGGAGCGCTATCGGGACGCCAGTTTGCTGGACGTCTACGATGACTGCCGGGCTTCGGTCCGCTACTTCACCCGGCCCCTCAAGGTGCGTCATGCGCGTGTGAAGGAGCGGACGGAGTGGCTGGACGCGACGCACCAGGCGCACTACTACGAGACGCCCATTGGCACGCTGCGGGAAGTGCGGGCCTATGACGATCTGCGCCTGAGCGGAGCGCGCTCAGAATACCGCGTCAAGAGCCTGGACGACCTGCGGATTCTGGAGTACGTGCTGCAGGACGAGGAATGGTACTGGGATGAGGGGCAGTACCAGCGGGATCTGGCTCGGGTAGGGGACCGGGGAGCACCCCAGTTCTACCCGCGCCGGACGCCGGTGCAGGGCCTCTTCATCGAGCACATGGGCTTCGAGCCGACCATTTACGCATTGATGGACAATCGGGAGCGCATCGAGCAGTACGCCGCCCTCGCCGGTGCGGCCGACGACGCCATGTACGAGGTGATTTGCCGGTGCCCGGTGCCGATCTACAACCTGGGCGAGAACATTGACGCCAACCTGGACCCGCCTCCGATATGGCGCGAGCACCTGCTGCCCTGGTACCGGAAGCGTACGGAGCAGCTGCGCAGTGCCGGCAAGTTCACCCACATCCACGTTGACGGGGCGATGAAGCCCATCCTCGGGCTCATGCAGGATTGTCCCTGGGATGGGATCGAGGCGGCCACTCCTGAGCCGCAGGGAGACGTGACCCTGGAGGAGATCAAGGAGGCTCTCGGCGACCTGGTGCTGCTCGACGGCGTGCCCGCCGTGTACTTCCTGCCTTCGTACCCGGAGTCGATCCTGATGGAGTGCGTCGAGCGGGTGGTAGAGATGTTTCATCCGCGCTTGGTGCTGGGCATTTCCGACGAGATCCCGCCCGATGGCGACATCGAGCGGGTCAAGAAGGTGGGGGAGATGGTTGCGGCGCTCGGTTAGGAGCACCCCTTTCGTGAGCTAATCCTCCTCAAAGAGCCGAGCGATCTCATCCCGCGCGAAGACCGGAAGGGGTTGCTCGGCTCCCTCTTCGTCTATGACCACCATTTCGTCGTCGGCAGTGGCCTCGCCGATTACGTCGGCCCAGATGCCCAGCGCGCGAACTGCCTGCACCACGCGCTCCGCGTCCTCAGCGGCGCAGGCCGCCAGCAGTGCCCCGGAGGCGATAGTTCCCCAGGGGTGGAGCCCGAAATGCCGGGTGAGCAGGGCTGTCTCCGGGAAGACGGGCACGCGGTCGGCGTGAACGCGCAGGCCGACGCCGCCGGCGGTGGCCAACTCCGCCAAGGCCGTAGCCAGGCCGCCCTCGGTAGGGTCGTGCATGGCATGCAGCCGGGCCGCCTGGGCGGCGGCGCGGGCCTCCGGCACCACGCTGATGCCGGGGTCATGCAGGAAGGCTGCGGCCCTCTCCAGCACATCGGGCGGTACCAGCCCCTCCAGCTCGGCGCCGCGTTCGCGGGCGAGTATCGCCGTACCCTCTATGGCGATGCCCTTGGAGAGCACGATGGCGTCTCCGGGACGCAGCCCGTCCGGCGTAACCAGGTCTTCCGGTGCCACCTCTCCGAGCATCTGGCCCACGAGGATGGTGTGGTCGATGCCGCCGGCGATCTCGGTGTGCCCGCCACAGAGCGAGATGCCCAGGGTGCCACAAGCGGCGGAAAGATCCGCGAACACCGCCTCGACGTCGTCGAGGCGGGTGTCGCCCGCGGGGAACAGCGCGGTGCAGAGCAGCCATTTGGGCGTGGCACCGGTAGTGGCGATGTCGTTGGCGTTGACGTTCACCAGGTACCAGCCGATCTTGTCGGCGGCGAAGGTGATCGGGTCCGTCTTGGCGACCAGGTAGCGGTCGCCCATGTCGATGACGGCGGCATCGCGCCCGACCCCAGGGCCGAGAACCACGCGGTCGGTGGTGAAGGTGTAGCGGTCGAGCAGGCGCCCGAGTAGCTCATTGGGCAGCTTGCCCGCCGGTAGGGGAGTGCTGGAATCGGTCACTGGGTCTGTTCCTCCGTGGGTGGCGTGCATTCGCGCCCGAGCGGCACCCGACATAAGGCGTCGTCAGCGGTAGACAGCTCGATGCTGGCGGCGGCCGCGAGAGCCAGGCCAGCGGCTACCTCCACGGCCTTCAGGATGCCTGCTGGCACAACACAGGCCGGGTGGGGAAGGCCGGCGCGCGCGGCCTCGAGGACCGCCGGAAGCTCGCCCCGGTAGCTGATCTCGCGCATCGGGTCCACGCGTTGTAGCGGGCCGGCCAGTTCCTGGACGGAGGGGCAGTCGCTGCTGATGCGCAACTCCACTTCGCCGTCCGGCCGCGCTATCGCCTCTACTTTGGTGGCAAAGCCGCAGATGCCGGCATGGATGATGGCTGTGGCCATACAGGGGGCTCCTTATTGAGGGGGCTGCGTTTGTGTCGCGCAATGGTACACCAGAGAAGCGCTGCCCCCCAATGGTGCCAGAGAACTGCACGGGCAGCCGATGGGAAAGGGTGACCGACCGTCAAGCGCCGCCGCTCTGGGCCGAAGTCCAGATTTGCGGGGCGAGGGGAGCGGTGTTAACCTCTGCCCTCGTGTCGCCGGACGGCCAGCATTGACCGAGCCGCGAGCCCAGAGGTGAAAGCCCGCAGCGATCACCCCAGGGACCGACGAACGACCGGGAACGATAGCCCTGAAGCGGCCGAAACCCTGATTTGACAGGACGAGCCACATGGGATAAGATCCCCGGGTCAGTGATGACAAGAACCTTTACAACGAGATTGTACGCGGAGCTCGGCCCCGGCTTGAATAGAGCGAGGGGGCAGGCCCCAAGGGCGAGCCGAGAGTGGCGCGCCGGCGGGCTGAGCGAGGAAGCCGAAAGCCGAACTTGACAGGCTGAAGCGAGCGTGATAATCTCACAACTCCCTGGTCGGGGGCGAGAGCTGGCCGGCAGGGGGGCTAGGAGCGAAGTTGACAGCGCCGCCACCGTGTGGCAGACTGAAAGCGTTCCTGGCAGCGGAAACCTTAACAATCCAGAGTCTGAGCCATACGAACCGGAGCTGGAGCGAAAGTTGACAGCCGGTCGGATGGGTGGCAAGATAGCCGCCCGCACCGAGCGAAAGGCAACTGAGCGAGAGCAAGCGGAGCCCCGAAGAAGGAATTTGACAGGGGTAAGGCGAGCTGGTAGAATGGCTAGGCGCTGGGGGAAAGGTCTCCGGTGCGAGGTCGGGGAGACGAGGGAGCGAAAGCTCCTGAGGGTAAGCCGGCCGAAGCAGAAAGTGAGCACCTTAACAACTGAAGAGTGGTAGGAAACAAGTAGGGCTCTTTACTTGAGTTTTACAAAGCTAAGGAAACTCTTCTTATGGAGAGTTTGATCCTGGCTCAGGATGAACGCTAGCGGCGCGCTTGATCCATGCAAGTCGAACGAACCTACATTCTTCGGAAGGTAGGTTAGTGGCGAACGGGTGAGTAACACGTTGGTGACCTGCCCCTGAGTGGGGGATAACTACCCGAAAGGGTAGCTAATCCCGCATAAGTTCCGGCATTCGTTTGCCGGAGGAAAGGCTTCGGCCGCTCGGGGAGGGGCCTGCGTTGGATTAGCTAGTTGGTGGGGTAACGGCCTACCAAGGCGATGATCCATAGGGGGCGTGAGAGCGTGACCCCCCACACTGGCACTGAGACACGGGCCAGACTCCTACGGGAGGCAGCAGGAAGGAATCTTGCGCAATGGGCGAAAGCCAGACGCAGCGACGCCGCGTGGGTGATGAAGGCCTTCGGGTTGTAAAGCCCTTTTCCGAGGGAAGAGAAGGGACGGTACCTCGGGAATAAGCCTCGGCTAACTACGTGCCAGCAGCCGCGGTAATACGTAGGAGTCGAGCGTTATCCGGATTTACTGGGCGTAAAGAGCGCGCAGGCGGCTACGCAAGTCGTGCGTGAAAGCTCCCGGCTCAACTGGGAGAGGTCGTGCGATACTTCGTGGCTAGAGGTCAGAAGAGGAGAGCGGAATTCCCGGTGTAGCGGTGAAATGCGTAGATATCGGGAGGAACACCAGTGGCGAAGGCGGCTCTCTGGTCTGCACCTGACGCTGAGGCGCGAAAGCGTGGGTAGCGATCGGGATTAGATACCCCGGTAGTCCACGCCGTAAACGATGGATGCTAGGTGTTGGTGGTATCGACCCCATCGGCGCCGTAGCTAACGCGTTAAGCATCCCGCCTGAGGATTACGGCCGCAAGGCTAAAACTCAAAGGAATTGACGGGGGCCCGCACAAGCAGCGGAGCGTGTGGTTTAATTCGATGCAACACGAAGAACCTTACCAGGGTTTGACATGTACGTGGTAGGGATGTGAAAGCAGAACGACCCCTTCGGGGGAGCGTACACAGGTGCTGCATGGCTGTCGTCAGCTCGTGCCGTGAGGTGTTGGGTTAAGTCCCGCAACGAGCGCAACCCTTGCCGCTAGTTATACTTTTCTAGCGGGACTGCCGGTACCAAACCGGAGGAAGGTGGGGACGACGTCAAGTCAGCATGGCCTTTATGCCCTGGGCTACACACACGCTACAATGGCCGGTACAATAGGTTGCCAAGCCGCGAGGCGGAGCCAATCCTCAAAGCCGGCCTCAGTTCAGATTGGAGTCTGCAACCCGACTCCATGAAGGCGGAGTTGCTAGTAACCGCAGGTCAGCTATACTGCGGTGAATACGTTCCCGGGCCTTGTACACACCGCCTGTCAGCTCATGGGAGCCGGTAACGCCTGAAGTCGGTGAGCCAACCGTAAGGGGGCAGCCGCCGAAGGCGGGACTGGTGACTGGGAGTAAGTCATAACAAGGTAGCCGTACCGGAAGGTGCGGCTGGATCACCTCCTTTCTAGGGAGCCAGGCACGGACCCACGGGTCAATGCCCACTCCTAGGTCGATCATTCGGCGCAAGCTGAGTGACCAGCTCTACGCGGTTCCTACCACTCTTCGGTTGCTAAGGTGCGGGCCTTTAGCTCAGCTGGCTAGAGCACTCCTCTGATAAGGGAGAGGTCTCTGGTTCGAGTCCAGAAAGGCCCACCTCAGGGGAGCGGGCTCCGACTTGGGGATGTAGCTCAATTGGGAGAGCGCCTCCCTTGCACGGAGGAGGTCGGCGGTTCGAGCCCGCTCATCTCCACCTGAAACGGGATTTGACACAAGTGGGCCGGTCGTTTAGGCTCTAGGGTATGGTGTCGAGTTTGACAGAGAGAGAGACGAAGCATAGGCAAATAGGCGAAGGCCCTGGTGTGAGAGTCTAAGGCGGCTCCGCATGAGCGGGCCGCCTTAAATGTCGGTTCGACGATTGGCCCCTGGGCAGGGGCGCAGGGGCCAGCAGTCGAGCTGGGGGGCCGGAAGGCTCTAGTTGGAACCTTAACAACTGAACAGGATGCAAGGCGCATCTGAGGTGAATGTGTTCAAGCTACTAAGAGCACATGGTGGATGCCTTGGCGCCAAGAGCCGATGAAGGACGTGGCACACTGCGATAAGCTTCGGGAAGCCGTGTGCAGGCTTCGATCCGAAGATCTCCGAATGGGGTAACCCACCTGGGGTAATGCCCAGGTACCTCTTTGCTGAACACATAGGCATAGAGGAGGGAACCAGGGGAACTGAAACATCTTAGTACCCTGAGGAAAAGAGATCATTCCCTGAGTAGTGGCGAGCGAAAGGGGATTAGCCCAAATTCACTCCGTGTAAGACTGCAGTCGTTGCGGAGTGGACTTTGTAGGGCGCGACCGGACTTCTGCAGAGGTCCAAGGGAGTTACAAAACTGGTGTAGATGCGAAAGGCACTGGAAAGGCCTGCCGTAGAGGGTGAAAGCCCCGTAGAGTACTGCACTAGTCTCCCGTCGCTGACCCTGAGTACCGTCGGGCACGCTAATCCGGCGGGAAACAGGGAGGCCCACCTCCCAAGGCTAAATACTCTTGGTGACCGATAGTGAACAAGTACCGTGAGGGAAAGGTGAAAAGAACCCCAGTGCGGGGAGTGAAATAGAACCTGAAACCATGTGCTTACAAGCGGTAGGAGGGCTATGCCCCTTCGGGGGAAAGCCTGACTGCGTGCCTTTTGGAGAATGAGCCGGCGAGTTACTCTTTGTGGCGAGGTTAAGGCAGATACAGCCGGAGCCGCAGCGAAAGCGAGTCTGAATAGGGCGTTCAGTCGCAAGGAGTAGACCCGAAACCAGGTGAGCTAAACATGACCAGGGTGAAGCGGGAGTAATGTCTCGTGGAGGCCCGAACCCACTAACGTTGCAAAGTCAGGGGATGAGTTGTGGTTAGAGGTGAAATGCCAAACGAACCTGGAGATAGCTGGTTCTCCCCGAAATAGCTTTAGGGCTAGCCTCGAGCGTTCAGTAACGGAGGTAGAGCACTGGATTGGCCAGGGGGCGCAAGCTTACCGAACCAAACCAAACTCCGAATGCCGTTACTCTAGAGCTCGGGAGTTGGACTACGGGAGATGAGTTTCGTAGTCGAGAGGGAAACAGCCCAGACCACCGGCTAAGGCCCCCAAGTCCAGACTAAGTGGTAAAGGATGTGGAGTTACTTAGACAGCCAGGAGGTTGGCTTAGAAGCAGCCATCCTTTAAAGAAAGCGTAATAGCTCACTGGTCAAGTGATTCTGCGCCGAAAATGTAACGGGGCTCAAGTCTGGCGCCGAAGCCGTGGGCTCGTCTTAGGACGAGCAGTAGGGGAGCGTTCCGTTTGCGTCGAAGGTGGACCGTGAGGACTGCTGGAGCGGACGGAAGAGAGAATGCCGGCATGAGTAGCGTAAAACACGTGAGAACCGTGTTCGCCGTAAGCCTGAGGTTTCCGACGGAAGGTTAATCCGCGTCGGGTTAGTCGGGCCTAAGCCGAGGACGAAAGTCGTAGGCGATGGACAACAGGTTAATATTCCTGTACCGCGTCGGGTTGTTTGAGCAATGGGGTGACGCATCGGGGTAGACCAGCCTCTTATTGGATTGAGGTGCCAAGCTCGTAGGGAAGTGACGGTGGTAGGCAAATCCGCCACCCGATTCCGAGGAGTGATGGCGGGCCGTAAGGCCAGAAGTGGTTAAGCCCTAGTGCCAAGAAAAGCCTCTAGCGAGACCCACGCGCCCGTACCGCAAACCGACACTGGTAGGCGGGTAGAGTATACCAAGGCGATCGGGAGAACCCTCGTTAAGGAACTAGGCAACATGACTCCGTAACTTCGGGAGAAGGAGTGCCCTGTGGGGTGATACACCTAGCGTGTTTGAGCTCTGCGGGGCCGCAGTGAAATGGCCCTAGCGACTGTTTACCAAAATCACAGGTCTCTGCTAAAGCGAAAGCTGATGTATAGGGGCTGACGCCTGCCCAGTGCCGGAAGGTTAAGGGGAGAGGTTAGCGGTAACGCGAAGCTTTGAACCGAAGCCCCGGTGAACGGCGGCCGTAACTATAACGGTCCTAAGGTAGCGAAATTCCTTGTCGGGTAAGTTCCGACCCGCACGAATGGCGTAACGACTGGGGCGGTGTCTCAACGAGGGACCCGGTGAAATTGAAGTAGGCGTGAAGATGCGCCAAACCCGCAGCGGGACAAAAAGACCCCGTGGAGCTTTACTGTAGCTTGATATTGAGCTAGGGCTTGGTCTGTAGAGGATAGGTGGGAGGCTATGAAGCCGGGGCGTCAGCCTCGGTGGAGCCGCCAGTGGAATACCACCCTGATTAAGTCTTGGCCCTAACCTGCACCGTTATCCGGTGTGGGGACAGTGTCAGGTGGGCAGTTTGACTGGGGCGGTCGCCTCCTAAAAGGTAACGGAGGCGCCCAAAGGTTCCCTCAGGCTGAATGGAAACCAGCCGTTGAGTGTAAAGGCACAAGGGAGCTTGACTGCAAGGCCTACAAGCCGAGCAGAGACGAAAGTCGGGCTTAGTGATCCTACGGCTCTGTGTGGAAAGGCCGTGGCTTACCGGATAAAAGTTACCCCGGGGATAACAGGCTAGTGTGGCCCAAGAGTTCACATCGACGGCCACGCTCGGCACCTCGATGTCGGCTCGTCACATCCTGGGGCGGGAGTACGTCCCAAGGGTTGGGCTGTTCGCCCATTAAAGTGGTACGCGAGCTGGGTTCAGACCGTCGTGAGACAGGTCGGTCTCTATCCGCTGTGGGCGTAGGGGATTTGAGGAGAGCTGCTCCTAGTACGAGAGGACCGGAGCGGACTGACCTCTAGTGTGCCAGTTGTTCCGCCAGGAGCATCGCTGGGTAGCTACGTCGGGCAGAGATAACCGCTGAAAGCATCTAAGTGGGAAACTCGCTCCAAGATTAGATCCCCCACCAGGTAACTGGGTAAGGCCGCTGGTAGACTACCAGTTTGATAGGCGGCGTGTGTAAGCGCAGCAATGCGTTCAGCTAAGCCGTACTAATGGCCGAGGGCTTGAACAACACCATTTACCTTTTTCCGCTAAGCATCCTGTTCAGTACTTAGGGTTCCAACCTTAACAATTCAGAGACTCCTTGGTGACCATAGCGAAGGGGAAACACCCTGCTCCATTCCGAACCAGGCAGTTAAGCCCTTCAGCGCTGATGGTACTGCCCGGGCAACTGGGTGGGAGAGTAGGACATCGCCAAGGGGTCTCTGTTTGTCTTTAAGCGACTCCCGGCGTTGCCTCATCTGCGCCCCCGCCTTGGTCCTGTTTGCTGCCTCCGCCTCTTCTCTCTACTCCCGTTGACAGCGGCTACCCCGCGGCCATACCATAGCGCCAAACCGCCGCCGGCCAGACACCGGCGGACTTAGCGCGTCACGGGGAGGCGAGTATGCCCATTCATCTCGGCGCGGCCTGGTACCCCGAGCACTGGCCGGAGGAGCGGTGGCAGGTCGACCTGGACTTGATGAGAGCGGCCGGCCTCACGGTGGTTAGGATCGGTGAATTCGCCTGGGCGGACCTGGAGCCCGTAGAAGGGCAGTTCGACCTCGGATGGCTCGTTCGAGCGACGGAGATGGCGCACGCGTCCGGCCTCAGTGTAGTCGTGGGTACACCCACGGCCGCGCCTCCTGCTTGGCTCACCGCCGCCTACCCTGAGGTGCTGGCCATTGACGGCAGCGGTGCCCGGGCGCAGCATGGAAAGCGCTGCCACTTCGACGTCACCAGCCCCCTCTACCGCGCCTTCTGTGCTCGCGTGGCCGAGCGCATGGCGCTGGCTCTTGGGCATGCTCCGGGCGTCATCGGTTGGCAGATTGATAACGAGTACAACCGGCTCACCTACAGCCCGCAGGCGGCCACCGCCTTCAGGCTCTGGCTTCAAGAGCAATTCGTGGATGAGCAGGGACGGCCATCACTGGCACGGCTCAACCGGGCCTGGAGCACCTCCTACTGGAGCGAACGCTACACCGACTGGGCCCAGATACCGCTACCCGCGGAAGACAACCATAACCCGGGTCTGGTGCTGAGCTTCCGCCGGTTCATGACGCATGCCTATCGTGAGTACCAGCGGGCCCAAGTGCAGGCTATCCGCGCCCACGCCGACCCCTCGCACTGGATCACCAGTAACTTCATGGGCTTCTTCGATGGCTTCGACCACTACCCCATCTGCGAGGATCTGGACTTGGCCTGCTGGGACCACTACATCGGTACCGGTAACCTCGATCTGGACCGGGCGGCGGCGAGCCACGACCTCACCCGCGGCTTCAAACGCCGCAACTTCTGGGTGATGGAGACGCAGCCGGGCTGCGTCAACTGGGCGCCCATCAACAACGTGCTCAACCGGGGCGAGGCACGGGCCATGGCCTGGAACGGCATCGGCCACGGCGCCGATGCGGTGCTCTACTGGCAGTGGCGCCCGGCCCCCGGCGGGCAGGAGCAGTACCATGGCTCCCTGTTGGGCCCAGACGGGCGGCCGCGGCCCTTCTACCGCGAGGTTGGGGAACTGGCGGCGGATCTCCAGCTAGTGGGTCCGCTCCTCGACGGCACCACTGTGTCGGCCCCAGTGGCGGTGCTGCACTCCTACGATGACCGCTGGGCGATCGATCACCAGCGGCACCACCGTGGCTTTGACCCCTTGGCCCACCTGCTGCACTACCACCGGCCGATCGCGAGGCGCAGTATCGCTACCGATATCGTCTCCACTCGGGCAGATCTGGTGGGCCGCGGCTACCGCCTCGTAGTGGGCGCCCCCATTCACATCGTGGACGAGAGTATAGCCGCCGAGTTGGCCGCGTACGTGCGCGAGGGCGGCCACCTGGTGCTCTCGGCCCGCAGCGGATTCAAGGACTACAACAACGCCCTGCCGCCCCAACGGCAGCCAGCCCTTCTCCAGGACCTAGCCGGGGTCCAGGTGGAGGAGTACTACGCTGTGCTCGACACGGTGAAGGTGGACCTCTCGCTGGGCGGTGCCACAGCGACCGGCGAGGCGCACACCTGGGCGGAGTGGCTTGTGCCCGGACGAGCCACGCAGGTTCTGGCCCGCTACGGCAGCGGCAACGGCTGGCTCGATGGTCAGCCGGCGGTTACGATGCACCAGGCCGGGCGGGGGAGAGTGTACTACGTGGGTGCCTGGCTCGCGGACGATTTGCAGGACCGGCTGTTGGCGTGGATCATCGCCCAGGCCGGTGTCGAACCGGTGCTGGACAAGCTGCCGGTCGGCGTTCGTGCCAGCCGCCGTGGCGACGTCCACATTCTCCTGAACGGGGGCCGGGAGGCCGCAACGGTGACGTTGCCGTGGCCCGGCAAGGATGCGCTCCGCCCCGACCGGGCAGCAAGCGATCAGATCGACCTCGGCCCCTACGGTGTGGCTGTGGTGACCAACGACCAAGCGGACCAATACCAGACGGGACAAAGGACAAGCGATGAGTAGGGTAAGCGTGTGCTTCTGGTTCGACGTCGAGGACTACATCACCCCGGAGAGCGACGACGCCCTCAAGTCGCTGCTTGACATCTTCATCCAGCGCGGGGCCACAGGAACATGGAAGATCGTGGGGGAGAAGTACCGTGCCCTCCGCCGGCGGGAGCGGGGCGACGTTCTCGACTTGCTGCAGCGGCAGGACATCGGCTACCACACCGACAACCACAGCCGCCACCCGGTGATCTCCGAGTACGTGGCCGGACTGGGCTGGAAGGCAGGCGCGGAGGAGTTCGACCGCCGCGAGCGCCCCGGGCTGGAGGAGTTGCGTCGGGAGTTCGGTCACATCTCCTGCTATGGTCAGCCGGGCGGCGCCTGGTCTCCCCAAGCCTTTGACGTGCTCACCCGCTGGGGAGTCCCGATGTACCTCGATGAGGGCCATCATGTTGGCCTGGAGCAGCAGCCTTTCTGGTTCCAGAACACCTTCACTGCCTTCAACCTCCAGCAGAACTGTGTGCGTGCCGATGTGTCGCTGGCAGACAAGGCTAGTGCCCTGGAAGCGGCGCGCGCCGACCTCTACGCGGCCGTAGAGGGGCTGGAGGGCAAGGGTGGCTTCGTCAGCATCTACTACCATCCCTGCGAGTTCTCCACCAGCAAGTTCTGGGATGGCGTCAACTTCGCGCGCGGGAAGAACCCGCCGCCTAGTGAGTGGCGCAGTTCTCCGCTGCTTGCACCCGAGGAAGCCCGGGCGAGACTGGACGTGTTCGCCGGACTGCTGGACATGGCCCTGGAGCATCCTGGCGTGGATGTGGTGGACGCAACCGAACTCCTCGGTCGCTACAAGGGCATTGGGCCCCAGGGACCGGTGGCGGTCCGCGAACTGATCGAAGCCGCGGGCCGAATGGGCGGCGGGATCACCTACGCTCGCAGCGCCGTCGGGGCGGTCTCCCCGGCAGAGATGCTGACCGGCGTCTTGGGCGGCCTGGAGCGCTGGGCGGACGCGGGATCGCTGCCGGAGGCAGTCGAGGTCTCGGCGCCGCTGGGCCCGATCGAGACAGGGGCCCAGCCTCGCGGCGGCTCCATGTCCGTGGGCGAGGCGGCGGGCGCCGCTCGCTCTGCCCTGGCGTACCTGCGGGCGGAGGGCCACATGCCCGCGGCAGTGAAGGCGGGTAGCGCCAGCCTCGCTCCGGAGGACCTGTTCGCCGCCAGTGCGGCGGCCCTGAAGGCGGTCCAGGGAGGCGCGGGCTCTGAGGCGTCGATCTCATTCGCTCCTATGCGGCTGGCCCTGGAAGACAACATCGCCAAGGACGGCCCCGGCATGTGGGGCTGGGTCCCATTCCCCGAAGGTTTCAGTGCCCGGGACTTGCTGGAGCTTACTCGCTTGCAGGCCTGGACGCTGAAGCCGGCCGAGCTGCAGTAGTCGCCGAGCCGGATCCTGCTACGTCAATATCGTGCCCAGACCTCCACAGGTCTGGGCACTTCGTTCTCCTCGCGGCTTTCGGGCGCCCCGCTGGTGACTAGGCCGGACGGAGCTTGTCGAAAACTAAGCGAGCCAGGAACTGTCGCTCTTCGCCGCTGTCGAAGCGCACGGTGACGATCTGGTCGCCATTTTCGTCGGACAGGCCCGACACTCGCCCCTGCCCGAAGTCCCGGTGCCGCACGCGCATCTGCATGGCGTAGCGCGGCAGAGGCCCACTGGGGGCGGGGGGCGGCGCGTTGCGCGCCTCTTGATAGGCGCGGTCTATGGATAGCTCTGCCCAGGTCTGCAAGTCGCGCGGACTGTGAATGGAGGCGCGTATCTCGTCGCTTCGCTGGCGAGCGGCGCGCAGTTGTTCCATCAGGGCCAGTTTCGTCTCCGGCTCGATGTCGGCTTTGGCCGTCTGGCGCGTGGCCCAAGCGAGGGTGGTGTTGAGGGAACGGAAGATGCCCGCCGGATCTTCGTGCACCTCGAAACGCAGCAGGCGGATGCCGTGCTCGTCGCATAGCCTCTCGCGAGCCACCTCCCGCTCGCGCTGCCGCATGCGCTCAACCTCGTCGGGGCGGCCACGCTGATCGCGCCCTCGCAGACCCTCCATGCGCACGGCGATACCGACCTCCGGAAGCAGGTAGTTCAGCTTCAGCGGGCGGTTGGTCTCCGGGTTGGTGAGCCAGGCGGGCGAGACGTCGCGCTGGGTCTCGAAGCCCTCAAAGACCCGCGTCAGAATCTCGCGCCAGGCAAACTGCTCAGTGTCCATTGGCTGCTCTCATTTTCACAGGCGCGTATCGGTCAGCACATGATGCTCCATCCGGCCCGCGCCGCCACATCGCGCAGCCCGGCATCGGGAGCGACGGCCACCGGGTGCCCCACCATCCGGAGGACCGGCTCATCACTTGTGCTATCGGCGTAGGCGAAGGACCGGCTCAGGTCGGCAGCGGGCGCGTGCTGCTGCAGGTAGTGCGCCAGGCGCGTCACCTTGCCCGGGCCATAGGTTGACGGTGGCAAGATGCGACCGGTATAGGCGCCGTTGCTGGTCTCCAGTTGCGTCCCCAGCGCCACCTCGATGCCGACCAGGGGCGCGAACGCGTCCAGGAGAGGCTGAAGAGCGCCGGAGAGAAGAACCACCAGGTGCCCCTGACGCCGGTGAGTCGCGACTTGTTCCAGCACTTCGTGCCGGGCGTCGGGCAGCAGGTCTTCACGGGCCAAGTCATGGAAGAGGGCTGCGGCGGTCTCTGTCGGCAGCCCCCGCACCAGCCAGGGCATGTGCTCGGCCCAGGCGCGGCGCAGCCCCTCTCGGTCCACCAGCCCGACCTTCGTGAGAGGGTACTGCGGGTAGTGGTAGACGACGTGGGCCAGCACCGGGACGAGGTTGACCCGTTGGCGCAGCATGCGTGACAGCAGCCGCTGCCACACGGGCCTCCGTACCAAGGTGCCATCAAGATCGAACAGCGCTACCACCATGCTCAGTGCCTCTCCCGACGTCGGCCACCGGTCCGTCGCGAGCCATTATAGGGCCTGGGCGGCCGCCCCTCAAGGGCTGCCGTGCCCGCGGGCGGCGAGGGTCTCCCGGGTGCGCTCAACGCTTGCTGGTCGGTTTGGCGGTATGCTAACATCGCCGAGGAAAAGTCCCGGATGTCCGCTAAGGAGTTGCTGTAGTGGAGACCAAACTCGCCGGCCGCACCACCGAGGTGGTGATTTCGCCTTTGACCCCGACCGTGATGATCGGGGAGCGCATCAACCCCACCGGCAAGCGTCGGCTGGCGGCCGCCATGGTTGCCGGAGACCTGGACCTCATTCGCCGCTACGCGCGCGAGCAGGCGGCGGCGGGAGCCACCGTCATAGACGTGAACGTGGGCGCCGCGGGAGTGGATGAAGACACCTTCCTGGCCGAGGCAGTGCAGGCCGTGGCGGAGGAAGTCGATCTGCCCCTGGCTATAGACTCGACCCGGCCGCGAGCGCTGGAATCAGCTCTGAAGGTCGCGCCCGGCCGGCCGCTAGTCAACTCGGTGAACGGGGAGGAGCGTTCCCTGTCCGAGATCCTGCCTCTGGTGGCCCAGTTCGGGCTGCCGACGGTAGCCCTGTGTATGGATGACAACGGCATCCCCAGCGATGCCGATGGCCGGCTGGCGGTGGCGGCCAGGATCGCCGAGCGCGCGGAGTCCCTGGGAGTCCCGAGCGAGGACCTAGTGGTGGACTGTCTCGCCCTCACCTGCAGTTCCGACCCTAACGCGCCGTCGGTCACACTGGAGGCCATGCGGAAGGTGCGGCAGGAACTGGGCGTCAACCTCACCTTGGGCGCCAGCAACGCCTCCTTCGGTCTGCCTGACCGCGATCTCCTGAACGGTGTGTTCCTGGCGCTCGCCATCGGCGTCGGTCTCAACGCGCCTATCGTGGACCCGGAGAAGGCGCGGCCGTACATTCTGGCTGCCGATGTTCTCCTGGGTAAGGACGAGTGGGCCATGCGCTACATCGCCGACTTCCGCTGCCGTCAGGCCCAGGGCTAGGCGCGTCCGAATGACTAAGGAAACCTGCCACATAGACTTCGAGCCGATCGGGAGGCGGGCCGCCTGCCGCCCCGGCACCGACCTCCTCACCATCGCCCGCGAGGCGGGCATCAGTATCAGCGCCGTCTGCGGGGGCAAGGGCACCTGCGGTCGCTGCCGGGTGCGCGTCCTCGAGGGCGACGTTTCGCCCCTCAACGAGACCGAGCGCGAGGCCCTGGGGAGCGCCGCCGACGAGGGTATGCGCCTCGCCTGCCAGACTCTGGTGCGTGGATCGGCCAAGGTCTACATCCCGCCCACATCGCTCACCGCCAAGCAACGAACCCTGGTCGAGGGCCAGTCGATCGACTTCGACCTGCTGCCGCCGGTGACGGTAACGCCCATTTCCATGCAGGGGCCACGTTTGACCGACCTGCAGGCCGACGCCGCTCGCATCCGGGACCACATCCAGTCGTCCGCCAGCGAGGATGTCGTCTGGGACTACGCCGTGCTCCGGACGCTGTCGGATGACATCCGCGCTCAGGAGTGGGAGACGAACCTGGCCCTGCGCGACGGCGAGGTGGTGGGCCTTCTCAAGAGTGGCCGCGCCCCGCTGGGCCTGGCTGTCGACCTTGGCACCACCAAGGTGGCTGGGTATCTAGTCGACCTTTCCACCGGCTCCACGCTGGCCTCCGAGGGGATCATGAACCCGCAGATCTCCTACGGTGAGGATGTCATGGCCCGTGTGGCCTTCGCCCTGGACAGCCCCGAGAAGGCTCAGTTGCTGGAGCACACCATCGTCACCGGCATAGGCGATCTAGCCGCGGAGCTGTGCCGCCAGGCGGAGGCCGATCCGAGCGAGATCGTGGAGGCGGTGGTGGTGGGAAACACCGCCATGCACCACCTCTTCCTCGGCCTGCCGGTACGGCAACTGGGGAACGCTCCCTACCTGGCCGCCACCAGCGACGCGCTCGACGTTAAGGCCCGCGACCTGGGGCTGGCGTTCGCGCCTGGCGCCTACGTGCATCTGCTCCCCAACATCGCCGGTTTCGTCGGTGCCGACCACGTGGCCACCATTCTCTCCACCGGGCTGGACCAAGCGGAGGAGACGGCCATTGTGCTCGACATCGGCACGAACACCGAGATCGCCCTCCACCACCGGGGACGGCTCATCACCTGCTCGACCGCTTCCGGCCCAGCCTTTGAAGGGGCCCATATCTCCTGCGGCATGCGTGCCGCCGAGGGCGCCGTGGAGAGGGTGGAGGTGAGTGACGGCTCGGTGAAGTACCAGACCATCAATGACCGTCCTGCCGTCGGGGTGTGCGGGTCCGGCATCCTGGACGTCGTCGCGCAGCTCTACCGCAACGAGGTGCTGGACATGAAGGGCGGCATGCAGGAGGGCAGCGCCCGGGTGCGAAACACCGACAACGGGCGCGAGTTTGTGCTTGTGCCGGCCGACGAATCCGGCACGGGCCAGGACATCGTGGTGACCCGCGCCGACATCGGCGAGATCCAGTTGGCGAAGGCAGCTATGCGGGCGGGCGTAAACGTGCTGCTGGCCGAGGCCGGCATCACCGCTAAGGACGTGCAGAGGTTTGTCGTCGCCGGGGCCTTTGGTACCTACATCGATGTCCAGAGCGCCATGGACATCGCTATGTTCCCGGAACTGCCCCTGGAGCGCTTTCAGCAGGTCGGCAACGCGGCTGGCGCCGGCGCCCGCATGGCGCTGCTATCGGTGGTCGCCCGGCGTCACGCTGCCGATATCGCCCACAAGGCTCAGTACGTCGAGCTTACCAACGACATGCGCTTCACCGAGCAGTTCACGCTGGCGATGTTCCTGTCTCAGGACCTGATGAGCTAGTGCCTGACGCCGCCGGGACGGCTCCCCACCGGCAGGCGCGCAGCCGGCTGGTTCCAGTCCTGGCGGCGGTGGTATCTGTGGTGTTTCTGGCGGCACCACCGCGCGCGCTGGCTGAGAAGGCCTGGCAGGTGGGCTACGGTCTCTGCCACCAGCAGCCGGATCGGTCGTTCTTCGTCGGGGGGCGCCAACTTCCTCTCTGCGCGCGTGACACCGGCACCTACCTCGGAGCCGCGGTCACTCTCCTCTGCATGCTGGGGACTTCCCGCCGCCTCGGCACGTCCTTGCCGCACCCGTGGGTGTTGGCGGTCCTGGCACTGGGCGGTGCCTTCTTCGTGGTGGATGGCGTGAACTCGTATGCCGGGGCGTTTCCCTTTCTGCCGCGGCTCTACGAGCCCGACAACCGCCTGCGTCTCCTCAGCGGGCTGATGCTCGGTACGGCCATGGCGGCGGCGCTGCTGCCGCTCTTCAACTATACGCTCTGGCGGAGCGCACCCGCTGAGCGACCGCTAAACGGACGCGCCCTGCTTGCTCTGCCGGCGGCCTTAACGCTGGCCTACCTGGCCGTGACCAATGGGCCCGCTTGGCTGTACCTGCCCTTGGCGGTTGGGCTGGCGTTGACAGTCTTGCTGGTGCTGGCGGCGGTCAACGGTCTGCTCGTCACCGTCATCTTGCGGCACGAC
>Ga0123328_1000894_pt1 | contig 30307 bp, 20 predicted proteins | sample BioC12SIPDNA_2_FD_89702 | JGI IMG/M metagenome (GOLD analysis project Ga0123328, IMG submission 89702) | Anaerobic biogas reactor microbial communites from Washington, USA - Biogas_R1_A C12 SIP DNA | ecosystem: Engineered > Bioreactor > Anaerobic > Unclassified | place: Washington, USA...
AATGCATCGGAGGGCGAGAGCCGGGGCGCGCGGGCCGCTCGGGCGGAGTGGGGCCGGTCGGCGACCGGCCAGCCCGGCTTCGAGAGGAGGGCTCCGCCGAACTTGCCTTGCCGGTCGAGCTCCGCCCCTTGCAGGGCGAGCTGGTGGCCGCCCGACGATGCGTCGCCGAGCGGCTCGTCGTCGTCGAACGTCCACAACGCCAGCACGTGGCTGCCTTTGGCGTCGTCGCCCGTGTACGGTGTGCGGAACGGTTCGCGAAGCCGCGGCGGGGAATCGGCGGCGATCAGCGGCCAGGTGAAGATCGATCCAGCCAGGATCACCAGGGCGAGAGCTTTCGGCGCGTGCATGTTCGGCGTCTCCTCCAAGCGCGGCCGGCGATCCGCGGGGGGCCAGGAGCGGTCGGGAGTTCGTGGCAGACCGCGATTCGCCAAGAGGTCGGTAACAGTCTGATTTGGCTGACCGCGAACCGCGGCCAGTCCTTGAGAGTTTAACGTTCCGCAACCCGCACGGCCAGCAACCCGGAGGAATCCGCCTCCGCCGGCGGTTTCCGCGCACGATCGGCCGAAACGAGCCGCCGGGCGCGGAGTCCCTTCCGGCGCGTCCGCGACCGGCCGCCTGGCGACGTCTTGCGGCGCCGCGGCGGGGCGCGTGCGCGGCTTTCATCGGCCAGGTGGAGATGCTACGATAGGAATCGATTGCGTCTCGGCTGCCGGATTGGCCTCAACGGCAAGGAGGATTGAACATGCAAGCCACCATTAAACTACCCAAGGCATTTTCCTTAAGAGACGAGAACGAGTTTTATCCGGTGCAGCATTTGATGGCGCGGCTCAATCCGCAGCTGCTGGTCGCCCACGTGACAACCGGAAGGCACGTCGCCGGCGGCCCGACGGTGATCTGGGGAATCGTCTATCTGGAGGGGCAGCCGCTCAGCCGAGCGGCGGTTGAACTCGCTCTGAAAGAGGCCGGGTTCGACTTCGACCACAACGCCCCGATCCGGGCGTCGAGTCTGTGGGACACGGAGGCGCAAGCGGTTTCCGCCTGACCAAGGGGTCCGGCGGCGGACCGCCAGACGGAATCCGCTTCCCTGCCGGTCAACCGGTCACGCCCCATGCCGCCCATGCCGGCGGCAGCGGCGCCTCGATGACCACCCGTTGATCCCGCACCGGGTGGCGGAACGCGATCCGCCGGGCGTGGAGGGCGATTCCCAGGGGGAACTTCTGCTGGGCGCCGTACTTGTAGTCGCCGACGATCGGGTGCCCGCGATCGGCCAGTTGAATGCGGATCTGGTGTTTTCTGCCGGTCTCCAAGCGGACCTCCAGGAGGCTGTCTCGCTGGACGATTCCGAGCCGGCGATAGCTCAAGATCGCCTCCTTGGCGCCGGCAATTGTCGGCCCGACGAGCATCATCCGCCGATGACGGCCGTGGGGGACGATCCAGTGGACAAGCCGGCTTTCGGGCGGCTGGACGACCCCTTCGGCGATCGCCCAGTAGACCTTCTCGACCTCGCGAGCGCGGAACTGCTCGGTCAAGCGGCTGGCCGCCTTGGACGTCCGTGCCAGGAGGACGACGCCGGTGACGGGGGCGTCCAGGCGGCTGACCACGCCCAGGTAGACATTGCCCGGCTTGCCGCAAAGCTGCTTGAGCCATTCCTTGGCCGTGCGGAGCAGCGAGTTCTCGCCGCTCGGGGTCCCCATCGTGGGCAGCCGCGCGGGTTTGGAAACCGCCAGCAAGTGATTGTCTTCGTAGAGGATTTCCAGGGGGGAAGGGTCCATCGAGCGAGCCGCGTCGGAGAGGGCGTGTTTCCACGGAATCGATCCGTATTCTACAATAGCAGGTGCGCGGCCGACCTGCCCAGGCCGGCCCGTGGCGGGGAATTGCCACGGGCGCTCGACACGCCGCGCTTTGCCGCCTCTCCACTGCGAGCCATGACCATGCCAGGCAACGCGCGACCGCGATTGATCCTCGCCAGCCGTTCCCCCCGTCGCCGGCAATTGCTCGCGGAAGCCGGCCTGGAGTTCGAGGTTGTCCCGCCGTCCGATGCCGCCGAATGCGGGATGTGTTCCGGCGAGAATCCGGCCCAATTCGTGGCGCGGCTGGCCTGGCAGAAGGCAGCCGACGTGGCGGCCCGGGTGGCGGGCGGATTGATCCTCGGCTGCGACACGGTGGCCGAGTGCGACGGGCGGATTCTCGGCAAGCCGCGGGACGAGGCCGACGCGCGGGAGATGCTCTTGGCGCTCAGGGGGCGGCGCCATCGGGTGCTGACGGGGCTTTGCCTCTGGAACAAGGGGAACGGCGAACCGCTTGTCCGCGTGGCAATCACGACCCTGCAAATGGATGCCCTATCCGAGGACGCGTTGCACGCGTACCTGGAGAGCGGAGCGTGGGAGGGCAAGGCCGGCGCGTTCGGCTATCAGGACCAGCTCGGATGGGTCCGGGTGATTGAAGGGAGCGAGTCGAACGTGGTCGGTCTGCCGATGGAGTTGCTGGCGGAAATGCTCCGCCAGGTGGAGCGGCCCGGCGAAGTACCGGACCGCTTGGGCTGACCGCCGCGCCGCCCGCCGGCGGGGCGGAAACCCGCCAGCGGGGCAAGAAATGGTCAAGGCCGCTGGCGGCACGGTCCCGAGCGAACGGTTGCTCGGAGCCGTGTTCCGGCGGCCTTTCCCGCTGGTCGTCAGACGGCGATCGGCAGATCAGACCATTTCCTTAAGGTTCTTCAGAGGGCGGATCTTGACCTTGTTCTGAGCCGGCTTGGCGGCAACGTCCATTACTTCACCCGGCCTGAACGGGTTGGGGACACCCTTCCGCGCCGGCCGGGCGGGCACCCGCTGCTTGACGATCTTCAGCAGGCCCGGGATGGTGAACGAGCCGGCGCCGCGGCTGCCAAGATTCTTCTTGACTTCCGCTTCCAGGGCCGCAAAGACCGCGGCGACGTCCTTCTTGGTGACGCCCGTCGCTTCTGCAATGCTTGCCACAATCTGACTCTTTGTTGGTGGTTTCTTGGCAGCTTTGGCCATTGTCGTAAACCCTCCTTGCAAGGTTCGAGTAAATGCCGTTGTCGTCCGTCCGTTGCAGGCGACCGGATGATTAGAGCCCGTTTTCCCGAAAATTCAAGATGCAGAGTGCGGGAAACCCTGAAAAAATCGGCAGAAAACACGACTCGACCGCAATTTTCCCGTAATTTTCAGCGGTTTTCTGCCTCTGTTGCGCACGGACCGCCTGTCTGCCCGGCTGCCAAGCTCCGCGCTCACCCTGGCTGCCAAGCTCCCGCTTGGGAACCACCTTTTTCCCCAACCGATGGTTTCCACTGTTCCAGGCACAGTTGGGCAATTGCCGCTTTTCGGGCGTGCGCTGCCAAGCTGGAGCCTGGCAGCGAGGTGTCAGGATCGGTTCGGCTGATCGCGCGCGATTTCTTGCCAAGATGGCCAACATCTTCTAAGATTAACCGTGGTTGGACTTTACGGAAGGCTGGACCTGCCCGTCGGAAAGCAGGGTTGTTTGTTGAAGAACCATCGAGCTGCCATTGCGGGCTCGGCCGGCCGGGTTTGGCGCGGTGCGGGAGTGCCCATGCGACCGGTTCGAAGCGATTTGGATGTGCCGCCGGCATCGGCGCCGCGTTGGCGCGTGCGGGCCGGGGCGATCCTTTGGCTGGCGTTCTGGGGCCTGGCGACCGGCGGCGGCCCCGCATGCCTGGGCCAGAACCCGGTTGGGGGTCGCGGCGAAGGCTCGCCGCAGACCGAGGCGGCCGAATCGATCTTCATGCCGGCCGAGCGGAGCCTGCTGATGCTGCTCGACCGGACGCATCTGCTGTTGGACGAGGGGCGGTATGCCGAAGCGGTCCGCTGCCTGGACACGATCCTGGGTGGGAGAGAAGACTATTTTTTCAAGCCCGACCGCGACGCGCCCGTCCATCGCAGCCTCAAATCGGAGGCGCGGCGGTTGCTCGGCTCGATGCCCGCGCGGGGCCTTGAGTCCTATGAGCTCCAGTTTGGCGCGATCGCCCGCCAGGGCCTGAACGAAGCCGTCGAGTCGGGCAACATCGACCTGGTGGCCGAGGTGGCGAGGCGGTATTTTCACACCGTGGCGGGCTACGAAGCGACGTACCTGGTCGGCGCGCATCACATGGATCAGGGCCGCCCGCTGGTCGCCGCATTGACCTTCCGGCGGCTCCGCGACGAAGCGACCGGCGCGGACCGCTTTGAGCCCTCGCTGAGCTTGGCGATGGCCGGTTGTTGGCTCAAGGCGGGGATGGCGGAGGCCGCCCGCGACGCGCTCGACTCGCTCCGTAGCCGCTACACTGCCGGCAGCGTGAAGATTGAGGGGCGCCAGGTCGCCCTGTTCCAGCAACCGGATGACTCGGTCGATTGGCTCGCCGCGCTGCTCGGCGAACCGCTGGCGATCAGCGCCGGCGGGCCGCGAGACTGGGCGATGCGTCGCGGCGGGCCGCAGCGAAATGCCTGCACGAGCGGGGGCCCGCCGCTGTTGAACGTTCGTTGGCGCGTTCCCACGACCGACCAGCCGGAGGTCGAGCAGATGATCCGCGCTCTCCAGCAGCAGCAGGAGGAACGCGAACTGGCCTTGCTGCCCGGCCTGCATCCGCTGGTGGTCGGCAACGTGGTCTTGATGCGGACGGCGACGAACCTGCTGGCCGTGGATTTCGAGTCGGGCAAGCGGCTCTGGGAAGTTCCCGCCGATGATCCGTTCGACGCGACCCTGAATCCGCCGCCCGAGGGCCGCTTCGCGCTCCAGGGCAATCTGACCGCGGGACTGCGGCTGCGATTGTGGGCCGACGCAACGTATGGGACGCTGGCCAGCGACGGGCAACTGGTGTTCGCCGTCGAGGACCTGCAACTGCCCAGCATGCCGAGCCACGCCCGCGTGCTATTGGCGCCGGGACGGGTGACTTCTCCGCCGGGCTCGCCCACCGCCTACAACCGGCTGGCGGCCTACGACCTGCGGTCCGAGGGGAAGCTCCGCTGGCAGCTCGGCGGCGACCCGGTGCAGGGGCGGCTGCCGCTCGCCGGGGCCTTCTTCCTCGGCCCGCCCTTGCCGCTGTTGGGCGACCTGTACGCGATTGCCGAGATCGACGGCGAGGTTCGCCTCCTGGCGATCGACGCCGCCAGCGGCGGGCTGATCTGGCAGCAACAGCTGGCCGTGGTCGCACAGGGCGTGCTCCACGATGCACTCCGCCGGGTAACGGGCGTTTCCCCCTCCTATGCCGACGGCGTGCTCGTCTGCCCGACGTCGAACCGCTCGATCGTCGCGATCGAACTGACGACGCGGTCGCTGCTCTGGGGATACAGCTACGCCGAACAGGAATCGCAGAACCAGCGGGTGCCGAATCTCTTCGGCACGCTTCGCCGGCGCAACCCCAACCCGGAGCAGCGCTGGGTCGATTCGTCGCTGATCGCATCGGCGGGCCGAATCCTTGCCACGCCGGTCGATTCGGATCGGCTCCATTGCCTGGAGCTGCATACCGGGAGACTCCTCTGGGAGACGCCGCGCGACGACAAGCTGCTGGTGGCCGGCGTTCGTGGCGGGAGGGTCTTCCTCCTCGGCCACGGGGGGCTTTACGCGCTGGGAATCGACGACGGCAAGCCTGCCTGGAGCAGGCCGCTGGCGGCGTGCCCCGAGGGCTCCAGGCCGAGTGGTGAAGGGTTCTTCAGCGACACGCACTACTACCTTCCGCTCAACAGCGGCCGGATCATGGCGATCGAGCTGGCATCGGGCGAGGCCGCGCTGCTCGGCCGCTCCCGGCCCGGCCCGGTGCTGGGGAACCTGGTCTGCCACAGGGGGAGGGTCTTGTCGCAGCGGGCCGATCGGATCGAATCGTTCCACGAACTGGACTGGCTCCTCGGCGAGGTCGAGCGCCGGCTGGAGGCGGACGGCAACGATCCGCGGGCGTTGGCCCTCCGTGGCGAGGTCCTGTGGAACGATGGCCGTCTGGATGAAGCGGCCGATTGCCTGCGCCGGTCGTTGGCGGCGGCCGAGACGATCCACGCCCGATCGATGCTGCGCGGCGTGTTGTTCGCGGGGTTGGAGGCAGACTTTGCGCGTTACCGCGACTGCCAGGCGGAGGTTGCCGGGCTGATCGATTCGGATGAAGAGCGGGCGGCTTTCCATCGCCTGATGGGGCTCGGCTGGGAGGGGGCCGATCGCCCCGGCGAAGCCTTGGCGCACTACCGGCGGCTGGTCGCCCTCGACCGCACCGTGCCGATCTCCGTGCCGCTTGATGACAACCACCGCCTCCGGCAAGACCGCTGGATCCAGTTGCAGTTGCGCCAGTTGCACGCCGCGGCGCCGGCGGACGTGCGGGCCGAGTTGGCCGCCTGGTCGTCCGAGGAGCTCCGCCAGGCGCTGGAAAAACCCGGACCGGACGCGCTTGGCGAAGCCCTGGCTTACTTCGACGGCTTGCCGGAGTCCGCCGCGGCGCGCGGCGCGTGGGCGGAACGCCTGATCCAGAGCGGCCGCCTGGCCGATGCCGAACTGCTGCTGGCGCGGGAGGCCCGCTGCGATGATCCGCAGGCCGCCGCCGGCGCCTTGGCGCGCTGGGCGGCAATGCTCGCCGACGCCGGGCGCAGCGCCGACGCGGCGCTGATTGCCGGGCGATTGGAGGCCGATTTCGCATCCGTTCCCGTGTCCGCCGGGCAAACGGGCGACGCCTGGGTCCGCGCCTTCCGAGACAAGCAGGGCCCGTCAGCCAACGCGCGGCAAGCGGCGGCCTGGCCGCGGGGACGGGTCAAACACAGCAGCGGTCCGGCGGAGCCGCAGACGCTGCCGAGCTACGGGCGGTGGGTGATTCCGCAGCAGCAGAGCCGCGGGCCGTTCTTCGACGATCGGACGATCGAACTTCACCAGCAGCCCATGCGGTTGCTGGCGCGTGACGGCCTCGGGCGCCGCAAATGGGAGTTGCCCCTGGATGAGATCACCGATCAGGGCCAGCTCGCCCTGAGCCGGTCGCTGATCCGCATCGACGCCTGCGGGCATCTGCTGATCCTCTCGCTGGGCAACGCGATCGTGGCCCTCGACGCACTCGGGGCGGACGAGAAGACGCCCCCGAAGGTCGCCTGGCAGCAGCCGATCGAGGCCCTCGACGCGGAGACGCTGCGGCAGCAATTGTCGCAGCTCCAGTTGCAGAGTTCCCCCGGCTGGCTCGGGGCGCCGCGGCTGGGCGGCGCCGCCGGCTACTCCTTCGGCACGGCCGTCGTTCTCGGCGACGGGTTGATCTGCGTCAAGCGCTCCCGCGCTTGCGCGGCGCTCGATCCGGCCAGCGGCGAGGAGCTCTGGCGCCGCGAAAACATCTCGTCGCAGAGCACGGTTTTCGGCGACGACCAGTTCGTGCTGATCGCCCCCCCGCGCGCGACGACCGCGGCCGTTGTCCGAGCGGTTGACGGCAGGCAACTCGGCCGGTGCACGGTTCCACTGGAAGAGCAGCGCCTGGCGACCGTGGGCCGCCGCATCCTGACATGGCAAGGCAAGGGCCGCGGCTACGAACTGGCGATGATCGATCCCTGGAACGAGGGCAAGAGGCAGACGGTCTGGGGGCCGAAGCAGTTTGAGATCGATGCGCGGGTCCAGGTCGTCGATCACCAGGCGGTCGCCGTGTATTCAGGCGGCCGATTCACGATCTTCCGCCTCGGCGACGGCGAGCCGATCGTCGACGAGCAACTCGACGAGGATCGCGAGTTGACCGACATTCTTGTGCTCCGCCGCGGCGGCCGATACGTGGTGATTGCCAACAACGCGATCGGAAGACAAAACGCCGCGCGGCGCGTCTCGCAAGTTGCCGGGGTGATCGGGCGGCGGATCGGCCAGGCCAAGGTGTATGCTTTTGACGCCGGCGGCAAACGGCTGTGGGAACGGCCGCTTGCGGTGAGCGATCAGTACCTGCCGCTGGTCCAGCCGACAGCCGCGCCATGCCTGACGTTCGCGGCGATCGTGCAACAGTACGTGCCCAACCAGCAGAACCAGGCGCAGACACACGTCCTCTGCGTTGACGTTCGCACGGGAGCGAAGATCTTCGAAGACCGGTTCGGGGGCCCCAGCCACAGCTTCGATATCGTGGCCAATGCCGAGAATGCGACCGTTGTGATCTCGATGCAGCAGCGGACCTTGACGCTCCAGTTCACCGAGGAACCGCTCCCCGACCCGCAGGACGAGGAAGACAAGCAGGCCGATCCGAAGACTCCCGGTGGGATGCTCGAAGCGGTTTGGCGGGCGGTGCTGGAGGGCGCGGCGCGCGATCCGGCGGCGGCCGGCGGAGACGGCGCCCTGCGGAGAGCAGACGATCGCGGCCGGGCGCCCCAGGCGAACGCCCCGGAGACGAACGAGCAGACGAAGTCGGCGCCCGCGAACCAAGATGGATTGCTGCGATCCGGCTTGGGAACACCGGCGGGCCTGGACGAGCCCAAGAGGCTCGCCCCCCCTCAACCCCTCGCGCCGGCGATCCGCGGGCAGATTCCGCCTGGCGGGAAGAATCCCGGCCAAGGAGGGGGGTAAGCGGCGCAGTCCGCGGGCGGTTCGGTCCTGACAGACATTCCCAACCGACCTGCCCCCCCAGCCAGTCTGGTATCCTGCCACCAGCACGCCGCTTGGGCGGGAACCGCGCACCTTTGTGCGCTGGGCAACGTACAATTGCAGAACCCTTCACATGCCGATCGAAGGATCGCGGCGATGGCAATCCGACTTGTTCACACGGCACCGATAGTGTTGGCCGCGGCGATGCTCGCGACGCCTGGGGCCCGGGCTGCCGATCCCGAGGTCCGGCGGACGATCGATCGCGGGCTGGAATGGCTGGCGTCGCAACAGTCGCGACTCGGCCACTGGTCGGCGGCCAACAACCGGTATCCGACGGCGATGACGGCCATGGCCGGCCTGACCCTGCTCTGCGAGGGTTCGACAACCACGCAAGGCAGGTACGCGGGGAACATACGCCGGGCGGTCGACTACCTGGCCGGCCGGAGCCGCGCCAACGGCCTGATCGGCGAGCCCGATCAAGACGACCGGTACACCTACGGTCACGGGTTCTCGATGTTGTTCCTTTCCCAGGTTCTTGGCGAGGAAGAGGACGCCCTGCGGCGGCAGAACCTCGTCGACGTGCTCAGCCGCGCGGTCATCTTCACGGGCCGCGCGCAGACCGACGCGGGCGGCTGGGGCTATGTGAGCGCCCAGGACGGGCAGGGTTTTGACGAAGGTTCGACGACGATCACCCAGGTGCAGGGTCTGCGCGGTTGCCGCAACGCCGGGATTCCCGTCCCCGCGGAAATCATCGAGAAGGCGATCAAGTATATCCAGGACTGCTCGCTCGACGGCGGAGCGGGCGGAGTACAGTACAACTCGAAAGGGGGCGGCGGCCGCCCGGCGATCAGCGCCGCGGCGATCGCCTGCCTTTTCAATGCCGGGCAGTACGACAGCCAATACGTGCCCAAACTCCAGGAATACTGCCGGAAGAACCTGGCGAGCATTTCGAATCGCGGCTTCGGCCACTGGCATTACGCCCACTATTATTATGCCCAGGTCCAGTACCGCGAGGGCGGCAAGACTTGGGAGGATTACCGCGACCGGGTGTTCGACCGGATCGTGAGCGAGGCCAACCCCGACGGCTCCTGGAGCCAGGGCTATATCGGGCCCGTCTACACGACGGCGATCAACCTGACGATCCTTCAATTGGAGACCGCGGCGCTGCCGATCTACCAGCGCTGAACGAGTCACAGAGTGCGAGGCAACTTGAATGAGCGATTCCCGCGTTTCCCACCCGGGCGACACCGCCATGCCGGGCGCGCAAGCCGAGCCGTGCGGCGTGGACTCCTGGGCGATCGAGCGGCTCGGCGCCGCCCGCCGCAAGATCATGCAGCAGCTCTCCCGCGTGATTGTCGGCCAGCAACAGGTCATCGACGAGCTGCTGATCTCCCTGTTCAGCCGCGGCCACTGCCTGCTGGAGGGCGTGCCCGGGCTGGCCAAGACGTTGATCGTCAGCACGCTGGCCGAGACGCTGAACCTCTCCTTCAGCCGCATCCAGTTCACGCCGGACTTGATGCCCGCCGATATCACGGGAACGGACATCATCGAGGAGAACAAGGCGACCGGTTCCCGCGATTACCGCTTCCTGGAAGGGCCGCTGTTTTCCAACGTCGTCCTGGCCGACGAAATCAACCGCACGCCGCCGAAGACGCAAGCCGCCCTGCTGGAGGCGATGCAGGAGCGGCAAGTCACCGTCGGCCGGGTCCGCCACCGGCTTGCCGACCCGTTCTTCGTCCTGGCGACGCAGAACCCGATCGAGCAGGAGGGGACCTACCCGCTGCCCGAAGCGCAGCAGGATCGGTTCATGTTCAAGGTCTTCGTCCGCTACCCCAGCTTCGACGAGGAGTTCGAGGTCGCACGGCGAACGACGGCCGCCGTCGAGCAGAACGTCGAGCCGGTGCTCACCGGCGACGAGATTCTCCAGCTGCAACAGATCGTCCGGCAGGTGCCCGTCTCCGATCACCTGATCCGCTACGCCTTGGCGCTGATCAGGCAGACGCGGGTGGACCAGCCGGGCGCGCCGGAGGTGGTCCGCGAGACGATCGCCTGGGGCGCGGGGCCGCGGGCCGTTCAATACTTGATCCTGGGGGCAAAGGCCCGCGCGCTGTTGGACGGCCGCCCCCACGTCAACGAGCGTGATCTGGCGGCCCTGCTCAAACCGGTGCTCCGCCACCGGCTGGTGCTCAGTTTCACCGCCGAGAGCGAGGGCGTGACCGCCGACTCGGTGATCGACAAGATTCTGGAAATGACCCCGTCGAAACAGGACGAGCTGATCAACGATGCCCGATTCCAGACGATTTTTGCATCCTGAGGCGATCAAGCGGATCGCGCGGCTGGACCTCCGCGCGCGCCAGATCGTCGAGGGATTCCTGGCGGGCATGCACCGCAGCCCCTCGTTCGGCCAGTCCGTCGAATTCCTCCAGCACCGCCAATACACCGCCGGCGACGATCCCCGCTACGTCGACTGGAAGGTCTGGGCGAAGCAGGACCGCCTCTACGTCAAGCGCTTTGAAGAAGACACGAATCTCCGCTGCACGCTCCTGGTCGACGTCTCGGCCAGCATGCGGTACGGCTCGGCGGCGATGGACAAGTACGAGTACGGCTGCACGGTCGCCGCCTCGCTGGCCTACCTCGTGCTCCGCCAGCAGGATGCGGTCGGCTGCGTGGCCTTCGACGAGCAGGCGCGGACCGTCGTCCCCCAGCGGACGCGGCGGAGCCACCTGGAGTCGATTCTCCAGGCGCTCGACGTCTCCGCGCCCGCCAACAAGACCGACCTCTATCCCGTGCTCCACAAGGTGGCGGAGACCTACCCGCGGCGTGGGATGATGGTCCTCGTCTCGGACCTGCTGGCCGACCGGCCGCCGCTGTTTCGCGGGCTGCGGCTGCTCCGCAGGCGGGGGCATGACGTGATGGTGTTTCACATTCTCGACGATGATGAACTGGACTTCCCTTTCGAGGGCCCGACGCGCTTCGAGTCTCTGGAGTCTTCTTCGGCTCTGAGCTGCAACCCGCGGGCGCTTCGCCGGGGTTACCTGGCCGCGATCGGAGACTACCTGGAAGAAGTCCGCCGGGGGTGCGTGCGCCATGGCATCGACTACGCCCTGCTCCGCACGAGCCGGCCCCTGGACGCCGCCCTGGCGGCCTTTTTGAGCAGCCGCCTGGGCATGCATCACCGCAATTGACCCGCTGCCGGCCGTTTTGTTTTGGAACCTGATCCGCCGAGCGGATTGCTCGGCGCGACGATCGCCCGATTCGAATCCATGCCCACGTTTGCCCATCCAGCCCTGCTTTGGGGATTGCTGATCGCCAGCCTGCCCGTGTTGATCCACCTGATCAACATGTTCCGCCACCAGCGCGTCCGCTGGGCGGCGATGGAGTTTCTGCTCGCCAGCCAGCGGCGTAACCGCACGTGGGTCTTGTTGAAACAACTGCTGCTGTTGTTGCTGCGCGTCGGCGCGGTGGCGGCGGTGGTCCTGATGCTCGCCCAGCCCTACCTGCCTTCACGCTGGGGCGGCGTGCTCGACCGGCGAACCATCCACCACATCGTGCTCCTGGACGACAGTTACTCGATGACCGATCGCTGGGCGGAGACGACAGCTTTCGACGAGGCGAAGGCGACGGTCGAGCGGATCGCCGAGGACGCCGCGCGGCAGGCCCGCAGGCAGAGCTTCAGCCTGCTGCGATTTTCCCAGGCCGGCGGCGCGGACGGCGGGGCCAGGCCCGACGTGCTCAACGAGCCGATCGGCGGCGGCTTTCCCGAGCAACTGGCCGGACTGTTGCGGAAGTTGGCGGCCTCGGAGACGGCGGTCGGACCGCGCGCCGCCCTGGAAGCGGTCGAGAACGTGTTCGTCCGCGATCCGTCCGAGCAGCGCGTCGTCTACCTGCTGACCGACTTCCGCGCCCGCCAGTGGCGCGACCCGGCGGAACTCGTGCCGGCGCTGGAACGGATATCCCGCTCCGGCACGGCGCTGCACTTGGTGGCCTGCGTCGACCGCGTCCGGGCGAACGTCTCCCTTGCCGGGCTTGCGCCGACCGAGGGGACGCTGGCGGCGAATGTCCCCTTTTTCATGGAAGTCAAGGTCGCCAACCATTCCGACGCCGCGCTGAACGACGTGCTGGTGATGATCGAGGCCGACGGGAACCCCAGGCCGGCGCTGCGGATCCCGGCGATTCCACCGGGGGAGACCGTCGCCGAACGATTCCCGCTGCGGTTTCCCACCGCCGGCGAGCACCTCGTCGCGGCCAGGCTGGAATCCGACGCCGTGGCACTCGACAACCTCCGCTACGCGGTCGTCGACTTGCCGGCCGATCTGCCGGTGCTGTTGATCGACGGGTCGCTGGATTCGGGCGATGCCGTTTACCTTGCCGCCGCGCTTCAGCCGGGCGGGCCGGTGGCGACGGGAATCACGGCGCGGATCGAACGGCCACGCTACCTCAGTCAGAACCCGCTCGGCGAGTTTCGCGCGATCTACCTGCTCAACCTCGAGCGGCTCGACGACTCGGCGATCGAGGCCCTCGAGCAGTACGCGTCCGAGGGCGGGGGCGTCGCGATGTTCCTCGGGCCGGCGTGCACGCCGGCGTTCTACAACGAGCGGCTCTACCGCGGCGGCCGGGGGCTGTTCCCCCTGCCGCTGGCGGGCCAGGAGGCGTTGCCGGTCGACCGCCTGGAGAAAGCGCCCGACATCGAGGCCAGCGACCACCCGATATTGCGGGTTTTTTCCGGCGATCGGAACAGCTTTCTCTCGCTGGTGGCGATCGATCGCTACTTCTCCGTCCCCGAGAACCTGCCCGCCGAGGCGCACCCGAGCGTCGCCGTGATTGCCCGCTTGCGCAACGGGGCCGCGCTGGCGCTGGAGCGGCGATTTGGCAAAGGCAAGGTGGTCGTGTTCTTGACCACGGCTGGCCCCGCGTGGAACAACTGGGCGAGGGGCAACCCGAGCTACGTGGTCGCGATGCTGGAGCTTCAAGCCTACCTGGCCGGCGCTGCCGAGGCGTTTGCATCCCACCTGGTCGGCGACGCGTTGACCGTGCCGCTGGATCCTGAGCGATTCCACCCGCAAGTCCGCTGGATTCCGCCCGAAGCCAGCCTCTCGCAAGCCGCCACGTCGGAGGCCGCCCGGTTGGCGGACGGCCGCTTCGCGGCGACGTTTTCCGCGCCCGGCTCCGGGATCTACCGCGCCGAGTTGTCGGGCAAGGATGGGAGCCGGCAGGCGCGGCGGCTGGCCGTCAACGTCGATCCGCGGGAGGGCGATCTGGACATCGTCGAGCCGGTCCGCCTGGCCGAGGCGCTCGCAGGGGTCGATTTCCGCTACCAGCCGGCGGCTACGCTGCAATACGCCGGAGAAGAGGTCTCCGGCGCGAGCCTGGCCGAACCCCTCCTGCTGTTCCTGCTGGTCCTCTTGCTGGCCGAACAGATCGTCGCCTACTGGGTCGGCGATCACCCCCGCGACGCGATCGGCAAAGGAGGCGCGGGATGAACGAGTGGCTGCTCCTCGCCGTGGCCCAAGGAGCCGTGCGGAGGATGTTCGAGTTCGGCAGAATCCGCACCAACGGCGACTGGATCCTGCCGATCGTCGCCTGCCTGGCGATCCTGGTCTTCGTCCGCGCGATCTACCGCCGCGACGCCGGGCGGAAGTCGCGGCGTTTCAGGCTTGCGCTGACCGCGCTGCGGAGCCTCGCCTTCCTGATGCTCCTATCTTTCTACCTCCAGCCGCAATGGCGATCGGAACGGGAGGTGCCCCGCAACTCCACGGCCCTCGTGCTGGTCGACACGAGTTCCAGCATGGGTTTGGCGGATGTGCAGGCAGACACCGCGGCGGCGGCCACGCGACTCCACCACGTGGGAGCCGCGCTCGACGATTCCGGTTTCCTCGCGTCGCTCCGGGCGACGCACGACACGGCCGTTCACCGCTTCGACGCGGAACTCGAACAGCTTGCCTCGTTGCCCAAGTCAACCGGCGAAGGCCCGGGCGGCGAATTGCTCGACGGCGCGCCGCGGAGCGGCAAGTGGGCCCAGCGCCTGCGGCCGACCGGCCGCGAGACGCGGCTCGGGCAGGCCCTGGTCGAGCTAATCCGGCAGCGGGAGGCCGAGCCGGTGGCGGGAATCGTGGTGCTTTCCGATGGCGGACAGAATGCCGGCGTTTTGCCGCAAGCGGCGGTTGAAATGGCCAGGCAGGCCGGCTTGCCGATCTACACGGTCGGCCTCGGGGCGACCGAGCAGCCGGTCAACGTCCGCGTCTACCGGATCGAGGCGGTTCCCCGCGCCTTTCCGGGCGATCCGCTGACCGTCACCGGCTTGATTCAGACCCAGGGCGGCGGCGATCCGTTGGCCGGCCGCTCGATGACGGTGGAACTGCTCCAGCGGCCGGGCGGACGCGACGCGCCGGGCTCGCCGCCGGGCAGCGGCGCGGTGGTCGGCAGCCAGAGAGTGATCCTCGGCCGCGACGGCGATTCGGTTCCGGTGAAATTCGAAGTCATCCCCGGCGAGACCGGCCTGCGGACTCTCTGCCTGCGGATTCGGCCGCCGGCCGACGATCGCCACAGCGACGATGATTTTCTGGAGACCGAGGTCGAGGTCGTCGACCGGAAGGATCGCGTCCTGCTGTTCGCCGGCGGCCCGACGCGGGACTACCAGTTCCTGCGGACCCAGTTGTTCCGCGACGCGTCGATGTCGGTCGACATCTGCCTGCAAACGGCCCAGCCGGGAATTTCGCAGGAAGCCGACAAGATACTCGACGCATTTCCAGCCACCCGGGAGGAGATGTTTGCCTACGACTGTGTGGTCGCCTTTGACCCCGATTGGCAAGCCCTCAGCCCCGCCGAGGTGGAACTCGTGGAATCCTGGGTGGCTGAACAGGGGGGGGGCTTGCTTGCGGTGGCCGGACCCGTGCACACCGGCGAGCCGGTCGGCGGTTGGGTCCATGACCCGGCGCTGGGCAAGATCCGGTCGCTCTATCCGGTCGAATTCCCCCGCCAGTTGGCGGTCTGGGACGCGGAGACGCAGACGGCCGAAGAGCCCTGGCCGCTGGATTTCACTCGCGAGGGGCTGGAGGCGGAGTTCCTCTGGCTGGCCGACACGGCCGCTGCCAATGCGCAAAGCTGGGCCTCGTTTCCGGGCGTCTACAGCCACCAGCCGGTCCGCGGTCCCAAGCCCGCGGCGACCGTCTATGCGCGCCTCTCCGACCCGCGGACCGGCCAGGCGGGAGAGCGGCCGGTCTTCCTCGCCGGCCAGTTCTACGGCTCGGGGCGCGTGCTTTACCTGGGAAGCGGCGAGCTCTGGCGCTTGCGGGCCCTGGATCCGGGCTATTTCGAACGGCTCACGACACGGTTGATCCGCCACGTGTCCCAAGGGCGGATGCTCCGCCAATCCAGCCGTGGCATGTTGCTGGTCGCCCAGGAGCGGCTTTCCGTGGGCAGCACATTGAGCATTCGCGGCCAGTTGACCGACGCACGGTTCGCGCCGCTCGATCTGCCGGAAGTCGAGTTGGAGGTCTACCCGCCAGACGGATCGGTGGAAACGATCGCGATGCAGCCCGACTCGGCGCGGCCGGGCGCCTACCTGGGCCAGCTGACGGTGCTCCAAGAGGGCGTCTACCGGCTGGAACTGCCCGTGCCCGACAGCCAGGAGCGGATCACCCGCCGGATTCGCGTCGATGTGCCCGATCTGGAAGGCCGGTCGCCGCAGCGCAACGAGCACCTGCTGCGGCTGCTGGCCGAGGAGACTGGCGGAAAATACTACGCCGACATCGATGCGGCCGTCGATGCGGAGAATCCGGCGGCCATCGTTCACCAATTGAAGGACTGCACCCGCACCCTGGTCCTGACCACTGCCCCGGACCGGCTCTGGGCCGGCGACCGCCTGTGGTGGTTCTTGATCGGCCTGTGCGGCCTGCTGTGCCTCGAATGGCTGATCCGCCGTGTCGCCAGGCTGGCGTGACTCGGAAGGAGTGAACTGACCAGAAGACAGCCCTCGATTGCCATGACAACACCCGCCGCTCCAGTCCGACCCACTCCAGCCATCCGGGCGATGCTCCGCGCATTGCGGGGGCGGATTCGCTGCTTTGTCTGGGTTCGCGGGTTGGCCGTGGCGCTGGCGCTGGCCGGCGCCTGTTTCTGGCTCAGCCTGGCGGTCGACTGGTTTTTCGAACCGTCCGTCTCCGTCCGCCGGATGCTGCTGGCTTCCGCGGCGATCGGGCTGGCGCTGACGCTTTATCGGACGATTGGCCGGCGCGCCCTTGTGCCGCTTTCCGATGCGCGCATGGCCCTGTTGATTGAACGGCGATTCCCGCGTTTCGGCGACAGCCTGGTCACCGCTGTGGAGTTGACGGCCCGGCCGCCGGATGAAAACGACTGCCATCCGGCGCTGCTGGAGGCGACCTGCCGAGCCGCGGCCGAGCCGCTCGGCCAGGTCCGCCTGGGAAAGGTCCTCGACGGGCGATCTCTGCGCCGAGCGATTGCCGCCGCCGCGGCTGTCTGGCTGGCCACGGTTGCCTTCGCGGCGCTGGCGCCGGCGGCATTCGCCATCTGGCAGCGCCGCTGCCTGTTGCTCGGCGAGGAACTCTGGCCGCGAAAGACAGCGCTCTCGGTGGAGGGTTTTCCCGGCGGGGTGGCCAAGGTCGCCCGCGGGGCCGATTTCACGCTCGTCGCCAAGGCCGACATGCTCGCCGAGCAGGTTCCAGCCAGTGTCCGCGTGTTCTACCGGCCGGAAGGGTCCGGGCGGCTCCAGACAACGATGATCCGCCAGGGGCGGGCAATTGCCGGCCGCGATCGATACCAGCAGTATACGCACACATTCCGCGGGGTGATCCAGCCGATCGGAATCGAACTCAACGGCGGCGACGCGTGGATCGATGCCCTCCGCATCGAGGTCGTCGACACGCCGATCCTGGTCCGCCTGGAGATCGAATGCCGCTATCCGGCGTACATGGCGAGGCCGCCGCGGGTGTTTCCCGCCGCGGGCACGGTTCCGATTCCCCAGGGCGCCGAGGTGAGGCTCTTGGCCGAGAGCAACAAGCCTCTGGTCCGCGCGCAGATCGACGGGGGAGACGGCGCGGAGACGATTGCCGACGCCCGCCTGAAAGAACTCGCCGAGATCGTGGCCGCCCAGCGGAAGCTCGCCGCTTCGGCGGAAGATGGAGACCAGCCGCCGCGGCAAGCAGAACTTGCCGAGCGGCTCGCTCGGTGAGTCGATCCATTCCGCCGGCTGGCCGCCGAGCGTCCGGGAGACCTCTACTCCCAGGCGCTGGACGCATTGGCGGAGATCGGAGCGGAGATGCGCCGGCTCGACGAGGGCCGGGAGAGACGTTCGTCCGAGAGACTCCGCGGGCTGGCCGATCGGCTGGAGAGGGCGGCGGAGCCGATCGGCCGCTTGGTGAGTTTCACGCGTTTCCGCTATCGTTTGCAGCCCTTGAGCGAAGACCGGCGCCTGGCGATCGGCCTGCTGGACGTCGACGGCATCCGCAGCCCGGAGCCGATCCGGTTGCACCTCTCGGTCGTCGGCGACGAGCCGCCGCAGGTCGCCGTGCGGTTGCAGGGCATCGGCTCGGCGATCACCCCGCAGGCCCGACTCCCCTTCCAGGGGCGGATCAGCGACGATTACGGGCTGGACCGTGTCTGGCTCGAATACGTGGTCGAGGGGCGCGCGGCGCAGCAGGAGACGCTCCTGAAGGTCGAGGCCGCGGTCACTGAACAGTCCGTGGACGGCGCGCTCGACGTGCGCCCGCTCGGCCTGGAACCGGACCAGAAGATGCTGATCACCGTCAAGGCCGGCGACCGCTGCGACCTGGGCGAGGGTCCCAACGCCGGCACCGGGGATCGGTGGATGCTCGACGTGGTCTCCCCGGCGCAGCTGCGGGCGATGCTGGAAGCTCGGGAAATCGTCCTCCGGCAGCGTTTCGAGACGATCATCGAGGATGTTGCCCAGATCCGCGATACCCTCGCCCTGCTGATGTTCGACGGCGCCGGCAAGGCGGAAACCGACAGTCCGCCCGAGCGGCGGCAGACCGTCCGCCTGCTGCGGATCCAGCGCGCCCGCGGAAACGGCCAGAAAGACGCCCACGAGACGCTCGGTGTCGCCGAGGCCTTCGCCGATATCCGCCACGAACTGGTCAACAACCGCATTTACACGGAAGAGCTGCGGATTCGGATCGAGCAGGACATCGTGGCGCCGCTGGAGGACCTCGGCAATACCCAGTTCTTGGAATTGGACAGGCGGCTTGCCCTGCTGGAGAAAGCGGCCAACAATTCGGATGAGGCCCCGGCCCTGCGGGACAGCGCCGTCCAGCAGGTCGACCTGATTCTCCGCTCGATGCGCGGGGTGCTCGCGCGGATCGCCGAGTTGGAGGATTTTAACGAGGCGGTTGAATTGCTACGATCGATTATTGGCGAGCAGGAGGATTTGCGGCGGCAGACGCTCGAACGCCGCAAGGGCAGGCTCCGCCAACTCCTGGAGAAGTAGCCGTGTCCTGGCCTGGTCCGAAACACGAACGTAATACTCAAACCGCCGCGCGGCTGGTTGCTGAGCCGTCGTGCGTGGAAGCGGATCGCGGTGCGCCGCACGAAAGGGGCCGCGGCGGGCCGGGAGACCCGTCCTACGCGGGGTGGGCGGGCCTTGTGCTGGTTTTGATTGCCGCTTGCTGCCAGCCGCTGCGGGGCGCGGATGCCCCGCCGGCCGCCGAAGACAAGCCGGCCGAAACCTCCGCCGCCGAGCGCCCTGCCGGCGACCTGGCCGACTCCCAGCGGCAGATTGCCGAGAAGTACGAACGGCTGGAACAGATTCTCCTGCGGATGTCCGAGCTGACCGCCGGCGCGGATCCGCGCCGCGCGGCCCTGCTCAAAAAGGCGGTTGCCGAGAGCAAGCAGCGGATGATCGGCGTGCAACTGAAGTCGCTCGTCGACCTTCTGGCCAAGGACCAGCTCTCGCCGGCGATCGAGGGCCAGGAGAGTGTCGACGCCGATTTGCACGAATTGCTCGAACTCCTGTTGACCGAGAACCGCTCGAAGCGGATCGAGTCGGAGAAGGCGAGAATCCGCCAATACCTCAAGCAGCTCAACGAGATCATCAATCGGCAGAAGGACCTGCAAGCCCGCACCAGCGGCGGCGCCGGCCAGGACAGGTCGCTGTCGCAAGAGCAGGGCGAACTGGGGGGGTGGACCGGCGGGCTGGCCGAGAAGATTCGCCGCAACGAGGAGGCGGAAGCCGAACCGGGCGGAGAAGACGACGAGCCGCCGAAGACAGAACCGGACAACACCGATGGGGAACAGCCGGAGGGATTGCCCCAGGATGCGGCGCCGGGCGCGGCACAGCCCGGCGACGGCACCGGGGAGAAAAGCCCTTCGCAGGGCGGCTCGGCGAAAACGCCCGCAGAGAGCCCGCCGAGGCAGCCCGGCGACGGCCCGGCCCAACCACCCTCAACACCTTCAAGCCAACCCCGGGGCAACAGCGGCCAGCAGCCGGGCGACCCTCCGCAGCCGGGCAACGGCCACCCGGCGCGCCAGCGGCTGGAGGACGCCCGGCGACGCATGGAGGAAGCAGGCAAGAGACTCGAACAGGCCGAGCGGGAGGGGGCCGCCGGCGAGCAGGAAGAGGCGATCCGCCAGCTCCAGCAGGCCAAGGCGGAACTCGAAGACATCCTCCGCCAGCTTCGCGAAGAGGAAATCGAGCAGATGCTTGTCGCGCTCGAAGCCCGCCTGGTCCAAATGCTGCATCTGCAGCGCGAGGTGCATGAAGGCACCCAGCGGCTCGACAAGGCATCTTCCGGCGGGCTCTCGCACGAGCAGGAGATCGAGGCCGGCAGGCTCAGCAGCCGCGAGGCGGAGATCGTGGCCGAGGCCGACAAGACGCTCTTGCTCCTCAGGGAAGACGCCACCGCCGTCGCCTTTCCCGAGGCCCTCGCGCAGGCGCGGGACGACATGCGGCAGGTGGCCGGCCGCCTCGCCGCCGCCAAGACCGACCCGATCACGTTATCGCTCGAAGAGGAGATCATTGCCGCCTTGGAGGACATGGTCGATGCCGTTCGCAAGGCCATCGAGGACGCCGAGCAGCGCCGTTCGGAATCGGCCTCCGGCGGTGGCGGCGCGGCGCAGCCGCCCCCGCTGGTCGATCTCCTCTCCGAGTTGCAGATGATCCGCGCGCTGCAGATGCGGGTCAACGCGCGAACCGACCGCTACGCGGGCATGATCACCGGCAGCCAGGCCGAGAGCGCGGAACTGCTCGAAGCGCTCCGCAAGCTGGCCGACCGGCAGGAGCGGATTTACCAGGTCACGCGGGACCTGGAGACTGGTAGGAACCGATGAACTTCACGGCACGCACCCTGTTGGCGATCTGCTTCGCCGCGGCGCTCGCCGGCAACACGCCGGCCGGCGCCCCGCTTGCCGATCCACTGGCCGGCCGGCCGTCGTGGAAGCCGGCGGAGTGGACGGACCTCCGCGCCCAGGTCCTCGAGTGGCTCGGCCGGCAGCAGGCCGCCGAGTCGCCGCGGAACGAGGTGCTACAGAAATGGCCCGAAGCCGGCTCCGGCGAGACCCCCGACCTCCTGACGCTTCTTGTGGAGACGTTTGCCCTGGTCGACCAGGACATTCGGGCGCTGGTCGGCGCGCTGGCCGCCGCCCAGCCTGGGCATTTTCCCGATACCGCCTGCCTCCGCGACGAGAGCCGCCCTCCGCTGGTCCGCAACAACTGCCGCCTCTACGTCGGCCGCTGGGCCGCACAGCACGAATTCTACGACGAGGCCTCCGCGCTCGTCGACGACCTGCGCCCCGAGGAAACCGCCGATCCGGCGACGCTCCTGTTCTACCAGGCGATTGTCCGGCAGCGGCTGTTGAAGAAGGCGGAAGGCCTCAAGGCCGTCGACGAGCTGCTCCGCGGCGAAGCGGACTGCCCGCGGCGCTATGCGGCGGTCGCCCGGCTGTTGCGCGGCGACCTCGAGCAGCTCGAAGACGATTCCCTCGATCACATCGCGCGGCGGATGGACGACGTCCGCCGCCGGCTCTCCCTGGGCCGGGCGGATCAGCAGGTTCGCAAGGTCGAAGTCGGCGTGATCGAATCGCTCGACAAACTCATCGAGGAGCTCAAGCAGCGGCAACAGCAGGCCGATCCGCAGGCAGGGGCCCCGAGCGGCAGCCAATCGATTCGCCCCGCCGACGAGAGCCGGATTCTGCCCGGCCGGGGGCCCGGCGAGGTGACCAAGAAGAGCATCGGCACGAAGAGCGGCTGGGGCGATCTTCCGCCCAAACAGCGGGAGGCGGCCCTCCAGCAGATCGGCCGCGAATTCCCCGCCCATTACCGCGACGCGGTCGAGCAATACTTCCGCCGGCTTGCCGGTTCCGATAAGGACGAGAAATGAACCTCCTGCTTGCGATCACATCGGCATGGCTCCTGGCGGCCGATCCGGCGGTCTTCCACGCCCGCACGGTCGACGGCCGCCAGTTCCGCGGCGTTCTTGCCGATTGGAGCGGCGAAGCGCTGACGCTCGATTCCGGCGAGGGCCGCCAGACCGTCTCCTTGTCCGAGCTGACCGAACTGGCGGCCGCGGCCGCCGGCGAGCCGGCCGGCGATGATCAGGCGATCCGCGTCGCGCTGGTCGACGGGTCGATCGTCGCGGCCGGTTCGTTTGCGATCGGCGCCGAGTTCGCCGCGGTTCATGCCTTGGGCTCCCGCCAGTTCGAGCTGCCGGCAGCCGCGGTCGAACACGTCCGTTTCCGCCCGATCGCGCCCCCCTTGGAAAAACAATGGCAGGCAATTCTGCGGGCGGAAACCGACCAGGACATGCTTGTCCTCGGCAAGGAGCACGCGCTGGACTATCTTCGCGGCGTCGTCCGCTCGGTCGACGATCAGACGATCGAGTTCCAGGTGGAGGGTGAAACCCTTCCCGTCAAACGCGACAAGGTGGCGGCGATCCGGTTCTACCGGCCTGCCCGGCCCGCTTCGGGCGCCGTGTTGGCGCGGCTCCACGATGCGAAGGGTTCGCTCTGGGCGGTGCATTCGGCGCGTCTCTCCGCTGGGCGCCTGGATTGCCGGACGCCGGCCGGGCTGGCGTTCGAGATTCCGTTGGAGTCGATCTGCCGGATCGAATTTGCCGCCGAGATGCTGGTTTACTTGAGCGATCTGGAGCCGCATTCGCACACCTGGACCCCGTATTTCGGGATGGCCGCCGAGATGCCGGCGCTGGCCAGGTTTTTCCGACCGCGGAGGAATACCACGCTCTATTCCGCGCCGCTTGTGCTCGACGGCGTCGAGCACCGGCACGGCCTGGCGCTCCACAGCCGCACCGAGCTCACCTACCGGCTCGGCGAGCCGTTCCGCCGGCTACAGGCCCTGGCCGGCATCGACGACCGCCTCCGGCCGCGGGGGAGCGTACACCTGGAGATTCTCGGCGATGGCCGCGTTCTTTTCGCGGGCGACGTGCTGGGGACCGAGCCGGCCCGCCCGATCGAGGCCGACCTGGCGGGCGTCGTCGAACTGAAAATCCTCGTGGATTTCGGCGCGGACCTGGATATCGGCGACCACTTGATCCTGGCGGAGGCGAAACTACTGAAATGACCTCCATGCTGCGCGCCATCTTCGTGCTGGCCTGGTTCCCGGCGGCGGCGACGGCCCTGGCCGTCGACTCCACGGTCCTTCAGGCCCAGGCCGACCGGATTGCTGTCATCGAGCGGGCCAAACGGTCGGTCGTGGCGATCTTCGCCTCGCAGGGCGAGGGGGGCGGCTCCGGCGTGATCATCTCCGCGGACGGCTACGCACTGACGAATTTCCACGTCGCCCGGCCCTGCGGCAAGGCGATGCTCGGCGGCCTTTCCGACGGCCGGGTTTACGACGCGGTGATTGTCGGCATGGACCCGGTGGGCGACGTGGCGCTCGTCAAGCTCCTTGGCCGCGACGATTTCCCGGCCGCCCCGCTCGGCGACAGCGACGCGGTGGCGGTCGGCGACTGGGCCTACGTGATGGGAAATCCCTTCTTGCTGTCCGCCGATTTTCAACCCACCGTGACCTACGGCGTGATCTCCGGGGTCCACCGCTACCAGTTCCCCTCCGGCACACTCCTGGAGTACGCCGACTGCATCCAGACCGACGCCTCGATCAATCCGGGCAACTCGGGCGGGCCGCTGTTTGACGCCGCGGGCCGGCTGATCGGCGTTGTCGGCCGCGGTTCGTTCGAGAAGCGGGGCCGCGTCAACGTGGGGGCGGGCTATGCGATCTCGATCAACCAGGTGAAGAACTTCCTCGGCCACCTGAAAAGCGGCCGAGTCGTCGATCATGCGACCCTGGGGGCGACTGTGGCCTTCGACGCGGACGGCCGCGTGGTCGTCAGCAACATCCTCGAATCGTCCGATGCCTACCGCCGCGGCCTCCGCTACGACGACGAGATCGTCGCGCTCGGCGGCCGGCCGATCCAGACGCCCAACGGCTTCAAGAACGTCCTGGGGATCTACCCGAAGGGGTGGCGGATTCCACTCGCCTTCCGCCGCGATGGGCAGCGCCGCGACGTGCTCGTCCGACTCTCCGGCGTTCACTCCGAAGGCGAACTGATCGAGAGACTCGCCAGGTCCTTCGAGGACCCCATGCCGATCCCCAAGCGCGGGGAAGAGCCGAGGCGGAAGACTCCGGGCGGCGAACAAGGAGAGGAAACGCCCGAGATGCCGGAACCCCCGCCTGGCACACACGCGCCCCCGGCGGAGGCGGCGATGCCCGAGATTGTGCAAAAACACTATGAGGACCGGCACGGGTACGCCAATTACCACTTCAACCGCCTCAACCGCCAGCGCGTGCTCGCCGCGTGGCGCGGAGGGAACAAGCCCGGCCGCGGAGATCGACCGTGGATTCTCTCCGGCCAGACGGCCTCCGGCGGGCCGTTCCGCCTGGAATTGACCGGCACGGGAGTCCTGCTGGAACTGGCGGGCGGGCGCCTCGAGTGGACGGCGAGCGGCGACTTCGGGCATCCGGTCCCGCCCGAGGGCAGCGGCGGGATGCTGCCGGCTCTCTACCTCTGGCGCCAATTGGCGGCCGCCGGACCCGACCAGTCCGGCAGGCTCGACTACCTGGGGACGATCCCCGCCGGCGGCGCCGGGGCTCCCGCCGACGTGCTTTCCTGGCTGCGGGACGGGGTCGAGACCTGGTTCTATTTCGACGCCGCGGGGCGGCTGGTCGCCCTGGAAATGTGGCCCGATCCGGCCGCCGACCCGTGCGAGATCCGCTTCGCCGCATACGGCGCCCAGCAGGGCCCGATCCCGGGGCGAATCGAGGTCCATCACGGCGACGAGATGTTCGCGGCCTTCTCGGTTGAGCAATCCTCCACGCAATAGGCGGCAGATTCCCGCTCGCAGTTCATCGATGAACGCCATTCCCACTCCAATACGAACCGCCCTGATGATCGCCGCCGCGCTGGCCGCCGGCTCTGCGCCGGCCGCGGCCGGGGCGGAATCGGAGACCGGCGAGCGTCTCGCAAAGGTGCAGGCGGCCGTCGTCAAGATCTTCGGCGCGGGGGGCTTTCGCGGGTTGGAGGCCTACCAGACGGGGCTGCTGATTTCGCCGGACGGCCATGTCCTGACCATGATGAGCCCCGTGCTCGATACGCCGGCCTTGAAGGTGGTTCTCGACGACGGCCGCCGGTTGGATGGAAAACTGCTGGGCGCCGACGCGCGGCTCGACGTCGCGGTGCTCCGCGTCGAGGCGGAGGGCCTGCCGTATATCGACCCGCTGTCGGCGGTCTCCGCGGAGGCGGGCACAAGGGTTTTCGCCTTGAGCAACCTGTTTGGGGTCGCGATCGGCAACGAGCCGGCGAGCGTCCAGCAGGGCGTGATCTCGATCGTCACCGATCTGGCCGCCCGGCAGGGCGCGTTCGATATTCCCTTCAGCGGGCGCGTCTATGTGCTCGACGCCGTGACGAGCAATCCCGGCTCGGCGGGCGGCGTGCTCGTGACCCGCGACGGCCGGCTCCTGGCGATCCTCGGCAAGGAACTGCGCAATCGCCGCAACAACACCTGGCTCAACTACGCGATCCCGATTGCCGAATTGCGCGCGGCGGTCGATGCGATCCTGGCCGGCGGCGTCGCGGCGGCGCCGGCCGAGCCGCCCGCAAAGGCCAAGGACCCCCTTTCGGCCGGCCTGGTCGGCCTGGTCTTGATTCCCGACATCCTGCCGCGGACCCCGCCCTACATCGATGCGGTGGTGGCGGGCTCGCCCGCTGCGCGGGCCGGCCTCCGCCCCGACGACCTGGTGGTGTCACTTGACGGCAGCCTGGTCTCCTCCTGCAAAGCGCTCGCCGAAGCCTTGGAGCATCGCGATCGGTTCGCAACGATTCGCCTGGGTGTTTTGCGGGGCCGCAGCCTGGTCGAAGTCGAGCTATCGGTCCCCCGGGAGGAACGGCGCTGATGGCGGAAAGAGCGCGGATGGCGAATCCCCGGCGAGCCGTGGCGACCAAGATCCTGGCCGCGATCATGGCGGTCGCGGCGGCCACGGCCGCCGCGCGCGCCGCGGACCTCGAAACGCTGGAAGAGGAGGCCTTCCGCGCGGCGGTCGACAAGGTCGCCCCCGCGGTCGTGCAGATCGAGACCGTCGGCGGGCAGGAACAGGTGGCGGGCATGCTCGCCGGAAGCGGTCCGACGACGGGCGTCGTCATCGAGCCGGCAGGCTATCTCATCAGCAGTTCCTTCAACCTGGCCCATGACCCCGCGGCGATTATCGTTCGCTTGGCGGACGGCCGCCGCCTGGCGGCGACCCTGGTGGCCGCGGACGAGTCCCGCAAGGTCTCGCTGCTGAAGGTCGACCCGGAAGAGCCGCTTGCCGCCGCGGAGTTTGCCGACCCCGCCGAGATCCGCGTCGGCCAGTGGGCGATCGCCGTCGGCCGGGCCTTTGACCACCAGCGGCCGAACATCGCCGTGGGGATTGTCAGCGGGCTGGACCGCGTGTGGGGCAAGGCGATGCAGACCGATGCGGCCGTTTCACCGAACAACTACGGCGGTCCGCTCGTCGACCTGCACGGCCGGGTCCTGGGGATTCTGGTTCCCATGTCGCCCGCTTCCGACGAGGAGACCGCGGGGGTGGAATGGTACGATTCGGGGATCGGCTTCGCCGTGCCCGGCGGGGCCCTGCGGACCATCGTCCGCCGGCTCAAGCAGGGAGCAAACCTGAAGCCGGGCCTGCTTGGCGTGACGCTCGACAGCGCGAGCGTGATGACCTCCGCGCCCCGGGTGGCGCAGGTTCACGCCAATTCGCCGGCCGAGGAGGCGGGCCTGCGGCGCGGCGACCGGATCGTGCGGATTGCCGGCAGGGCCGTTCAGCGCTCCGCGGAGATGCGCCGCGAGCTTGCCCAGCACTACGCGGGCGATCAGGTCTCGATCGCCGTCGAGCGCGGCGGCGAGACGATCGAAATGGAAGCGGCGCTGGTCGCCCGGCTCGAGCCCTACGAGTGCCCCGTGCTCGGCATCCTGCCCGAGCGGCAGGCGGCGGCGGGCAAGCCGGCCGCTGATGGCGCGCCGGTCCGCTTCGTGTTTCCGGGCAGCCCGGCCGACAAGGCAGGATTGGCCGAGGGCGAGCGGATCGTCGCCGTCGACGGCGAGCCGGTTGCGGACGCGGCAGCGCTCCGCGCCCGGATTGCCCGGCGCAAACCGGGCGAGGCGATTTCGCTCCTCGTCGCCAGCAACGGCCAGCAGCGGACCGTGAACCCGACCTTGGAGCCTTCCGCCGAATCGATCCCCGCCGCCGTCCCCGCAGCGCTCGCCGAGCGTGGCGAGAATCCCGGTGAAACGACGTCGTTGACATTACCGGATTGGCCCAATCGGGCGGCAGTCTATCTGCCGAAGGGGTATCGGGCGAACGCGGCGGCCGGTCTGCTGCTGTGGCTTGTCGCGCCCGGCAGCCCGGCGGGCGCGTCGGCGCTCGAACCCTGGAAATCGCCGGCCGACGAGCGGGGCTTGATCGTCGTCGTCCCCGAACCTGCTTCCCCCGAGCGCTGGTTGGGTCGCGAGGCGGAGATGGCCGAAGCGCTGCTCCGCCTGGCGATGCAACGATTCTCGATCGATCCGCTCCGCGTCGCCGTCGGTGGACAGGAAGCGGGTGGTACGTTAGCCTATCTGGTTGCCGGGCGGCGGCGCGAGGCGGTTCGCGGACTGGTGCTCGTCGACGGATTGCTGGCCGGCCCACCGGTGCGCGACGACCCGCGCAGCCGGCTGTCGATCCTGATCGCGGTCTCCAACAACGGGCCGCACGCCGGCCAGATCGAGCGGTCCCTCGCGGCGCTCCGCCAACTCAAGCTGCCACTTGCGGTTCTCCCGCGAGACGCGGCGCCGGGCGCCCTCGAAGAGTCCGAGGCGGCCGCCATCGCCGGTTGGATCGACTGCCTCGACCGGATTTGACCCGACTGGCGCTAAGCCCTTTCGCCAAGAGTTGCCGATGCGACGCCACATACTCGGAATCATCGCGCTGGCGCTCTTGGCCGGCGCGGTCATCCTCTCGATCTGGCCGCCGCAATCCAACGCCGTGGAGACCTGGCAGGCAGTCCGTGCAGCCTTCATCCGCACGGGCGCGCTGGCGTCGGTGATCTGGTTGGCTTACCGGGAATTGGAGCGGCTGCCCCACTGGCTCTTCACGGTGATTCCGGTTGTCGGCATACTGGTTGCCGCCCGCCCCCGCTGGGCGATCGTGCTCGTGCCGCTGGTCCTTGCGATCCTGTTCCTGACGCCGAAGAAGAAAGCCGACCCGCGCCGCTGAAACCGCCAGATCGGCTGACTCTCCTCGCCCCCCATCCCCGGGTTCTCCTGGTTCCCAAGCTCCAGCTTGGGAACCCCAGCGCAACGCCCGGCAGCGCGCGGCCTCTCCTGGTCCCCAAGCTTCAGCTTGGGAACCTCCCACGCTCGCAATCGGCAGCGCCTACCCCAACAGCTTGCTCCGGCCAGATCCGGGATGATTCATGAGCCGGTTGTTTCCGGTACGTCAAACCTGTGTATCTTCCCTTGACGGCCGCCGCGAGTATAATCGCCGTATTCTGGCGATTCCTGCATACTCTTGTGGGGCAGAATCACGGCAGAAGGGGGGACCAGAAGATGCCGATGGTTGTCGAATGCCACAACTGTAGGAAACGGTTCAAGGCGGGGGACCAACTGGCGGGCAAGCGCGTCAAGTGTCCGGGGTGCCAGGCGGTGCTGACGATTCCGGCGCTCGGCTCGGCCGCGATGCCGAACAGCGCCGAGCCGAACCCATTCCCGCGCCCCGGCCGCGCCAGGCCGCCGCGCCGCCTGCCGCCCAACCGGCTCTCGGCGCCGGTTCAATCTCCGACATACTTGATGATGAAATCCCCTTGCGGCGGGAGACTGGGCCGGCCATCGCGCCCGCCGCGGCGCCGCAGACCCCGCGCGACTGTCCCGGTTGCGGCGCGGCTGTCGCCCCGAGCGCCGTACTCTGCGTCAACTGTGGCTACGATTTCCGCTCGAAAATAAAGCACGGACTCCAGAAAGAGGCCGGCGAGGCGTCCTCGGGCGGCCTGAAGAAGAAGCGCCGGGCCCGATCGGGCGAAATCTCGCAGTGGCTGCAACTCGCCCGGGGCTGCCTGGTGAGTTTCATCGGCGCCATGATGGGCGCGTTCGTCTGGTACATCGTCGCCATGTTGACCCACTCCGAATGGGGCCTGATTGCCTGGGGGCTCGGCGGCCTGGCCGGCGTCGGCATGGCGGTCGGCTATGGCCACGAGGAGGCGCTGGGCGGAATCTGCGCGGCCGCGATCGCGCTGGTGGCGATCGTGATCGCCAAGGCGGCGATCTTCATCTCGATCTTGTTCCCCGCGATCAACGCGCTGGCCGAGATGTCCGCCGAGGAGATGGCGCCCGAGGGCGTGGCTGTCGAAGAAGCCGTGGGCGAAGGGGAGCCGGTGGCCGAGACGCCTGATGGATCGAGCCAGAGCACTGACGCGCAGGCGGCGCCCGGCGAGGAAATGGCCGGGGAAGCGGCTGCCGGTGAGGAGCCGCTGGGCGAAGAGTTGCTCGACGAGGAGACGGAGGTTGGCGCGGCCGATCTGGCCGGGGTGGGCGCGGCCTTCGGCGTGCTGTTTTTCACCACGATGTTCAGCCTGTTCGACATCGTCGCGATCATCCTCGCCTGCGCCACGGCCTTCAAGGTGGCTTCGAGCGTGGGGTTTGGAGATTGAGGCGGAGATAGTGCAAGCTTTTTCGGACGGCGCGCCTCCGCACTCTGACCGCAAAACAGCGCGCGGCAATTGCCCGCCCGCCGGTGGCGGTTCGCTCACGGGCCCTGCTCGACGGCGATTTCCAGCCACGCGGCCCCGTTGCTGTACTCCAGAGCGCCGCTCGTGCGGTTGTAGCGGATCATGCCGGCCGTTGCCGGCGTGGGGGCCGACTCGACGCGGCCCACCTGGACGCCGCCGACAGCCACCAGGTTGCCGAAGACTTCGGCGCTGCCGGAGGCGGCGAGGTTTCCGATCAACGCAAGGTTCCCCTCGACGCGCAGATCGCGTTGGAATCGGGCGGACTCGGGAAAATCCTTGTGGTCGTGTTCAGCGAGTGCGAAATCGGTCGGCGCCAGGTTGCCCAGAAAGGCCGCGTTGCCCGCCGTGGCCGCGGTCGCCGCCTTCTTGGCCTCTCCCACCGGCAGCTTGCCCGACAGAATCGCCGACAGGGTCTCGCCCGCACCGGCCTGGCCGTCGATTCCGTCCGGGCCGGCCTCGCGGAGAACGAACTGTGCGGCCTCACGCCCGTCCAGCCGGCCGGCATTCCGCGCGTACTCCGCCCGCAGCGCCAACTCATCGCCGCGAACGAGAATATCGGCGACCACCGTCTGGAGGTC
>Ga0123328_1000895_pt1 | contig 30303 bp, 31 predicted proteins | sample BioC12SIPDNA_2_FD_89702 | JGI IMG/M metagenome (GOLD analysis project Ga0123328, IMG submission 89702) | Anaerobic biogas reactor microbial communites from Washington, USA - Biogas_R1_A C12 SIP DNA | ecosystem: Engineered > Bioreactor > Anaerobic > Unclassified | place: Washington, USA...
AGCACGCCGTCGACGGCCTGACGGGCCAGCTTGGTGGTGAGCTTGCCCTCCTTGACCAGGCCGACGACCTCGGCGACCTGCTCCGGGGAGATGGCCAGGGCCTCGAGCTCGATGTCCTGCTCGCGGGCGGCGGCGGAGAGGTAGTTGACCCACCAGGCGCGGGCCTCGTCGGCGGTGGTGCCGGCGTCGACGGTCGCGAGGATCAGCTCGAGTGCACCGGCGTTGACCAGGTCACGCATCTCGGCCTCGGAGATGCCCCACTCCTCCTGGAGGCGGGCGCGGCGGACCCACGGCAGCTCCGGCAGGGTGGCGCGGATCTCCTCGACCCACTCCCGCGGGGCCAGCACGGGCGGCAGGTCCGGATCGTTGAAGTAGCGGTAGTCCTCGGCGGACTCCTTCGGACGGCCCTTGCGGGTGGAGCCGTCGAGCTCCTGGTAGTGACGGGTCTCCTGGACGATCTCCTCGCCGTTCTCGATGGCGGCGGCCTGGCGCATCATCTCGTAACGGACGGCCTGCTCGACGGACTTGAGGGAGTTGATGTTCTTGGTCTCGGTGCGCACGCCGAACTCCTCCTGGCCGATCGGGCGGAGGGAGACGTTGGAGTCCACGCGCATGGAACCCTGGTCCATGCGGGCGTCGGAGACGCCGATGGCCTTGACCAGCTCACGCAGGGCGGTGACGTAGGCGCGGGCGATCTCCGGGGCGCGGGCGCCGGCGCCGAGGATCGGCTTGGTGACGATCTCGATGAGCGGCACCCCGGCGCGGTTGCAGTCGACGAGGGAGGCGGTCGCGCCGTGGATGCGGCCGGCGACGCCACCGAGGTGGGTCAGCTTGCCGGTGTCCTCCTCCATGTGGGCGCGCTCGATCTCGACGCGCCACTCGGTGCCGTCGTCGAGGACGACGTCGAGCCAGCCGTCGTAGGCGATCGGCTCGTCGTACTGGGAGATCTGGTAGCCCTTCGGCTGGTCCGGGTAGAAGTAGTTCTTGCGCGCGAAGCGGGAGGACTCGGCGATCTGGCAGTTGAGGGCCAGGCCGATCTTGATGGCCCACTCGACGCCCTTGGCGTTGACGACCGGCAGCGCGCCGGGCAGGCCGAGGGAGACGGGGTCGACGTTGGAGTTCGGCTCGGCGCCGAAGTGGGCGGAGCTGGTGGAGAACATCTTGGTCTCCGTGGCCAGCTCGACGTGGACCTCAAGGCCCATGACGGGGTCGAACTTCTCCAGTACCTCGTCGAAGTCCATCAGATCATGAATCGCGGCAGTCATGGGGGACAGTGTAGTTGCTCCGTTTTCGGCACGCGTCAGGGACCTACGCCAAACCGGTGAACGGGGTCCAGGGGTTCCGCCGGTGTCTCGCCCGCGGTGCAGCGCCTACGCTGACCTCCATGAGCACACGCACCCTCCCCGTCAGCATTGTCCGTGGCGGCACGAGCCGCGCCGTCTTCCTGCCGATGTCCGCGCTGCCGGAGTCGCAGGCCGCACGCGATGAACTCTGCCTGCGTCTCATCGGCTCCCCCGATCCGCAGGCGGTCGACGGCCTCGGCGGCGGCGTGAGCTCCAACTCCAAGGTGATGTTCGTCGGCCCTTCTGACCGCGCGGACCTGGAGACCCTCTTCGCGCAGGTCTCCCCCACCGAGGCCAGCGTCGACTGGACCGGCAACTGCGGCAACATCTCCTCCGCCGTCCTCCACTACGCCCGCCATACCGGACTGTTCCCCGGTGACCGGGCGCGCGTGTGGAACCGCAACTCGGAGGCGCTCTTCGAGCTCGTGCTTCTCGACGACCACGTGGACATGCGCTTCCTCTCCCCCGGCGGGGAGAAGTGCGGGGAGATCTTCCCCGTCGGCCGTCGCTGCGAGGTGGACGGACTCGAGGTCTCGCTCATCGACGTCGCCAATCCGATCGTCATCGTCCGCGCCGCCGACGTCGGCGTCGACCCTGCGCTCGGCATGGCCGGGCTCAACTCCGACGCCACCCTGCTCGAGAGACTGGAGCGTCTCCGCGTCGCCGCCGGTCGTGCCATGGGTCTGCAGCCCTCGAAGGTCATCCCCCGGGTCGCCATGGTCGCGCCGGGAGCGGATCTCCGCGTGGTGATGACCAGCGTCGGCCGCGTCCACCACGCACTGCCGGGCACGGGCATCCTCGCCCTGGCCGGGGCTGTGGCACTCGGCGGAACGGTCATCGACGACGTCCTCGACGGGCGACCCGACACGCTCACCCTGCAGCACTTCAAGGGCGACGTCGAGGTCTCCGCCTCCGCGGACGGGGACACGCTGGACTGGGTGGCCCTCCCCCGCACCGCCCGCATCCTGCTCAGCGGGGAAGCCTACGTCTGAGGTCCGCGAAACATGCCGCGAGGCCCCGTTCCCGCACCGGCGGAGCTACCTTCGCGGTACGTTTCACGGGGTCTGCAGCCGGTCCCACACCTCGCGGTAGGCCCGCGCCAGGGAATCGACCGTCTCATGGGCGTTGAGACCGGAGGGGTTCGGCACCACCCAGGTCTCGGCGCCGCCGATCGTCTCCTCCTGGCGGCCGACGCGGGCACGGGGGCGTCGGAAAGCGAGGCGGTAGGCGCCGATCCCCGCGACCATGACGATCCGCGGCCCGCCCCGTGCCGCGCGTTGGGCGGCGACCTTCTCCGCCAGCACCGCCCCACCCGCCAGGTACTCCTCGCGGGTCAGCTCGGAGGCCACCGCCGTGGCCCGCGGCACGACGTTCGTGAAGCCGAGGCCCCGCCGCAGCAGCTCCGCGTGGTGGGCGGCGGTGAGGCCGTCGCGGGCGTCGACAAGCGTCTCCGTGATGCCGGCGGCGTGGAGCGCCGGCCAGAAACGGTTGCCCGGGCGGGCGAAGGGCGCGTCGACGCGCTCCGACACCAGACCCGGGTTGATGCCGACGACGAGCAGCCGGCAGGTGTCCAGATGGAGGTCGCGCACCTAGCCGAACATGGCCTGGGCGGTGAGCCAGCGGTCCATCGGCACGGTCTTGAGGGTGCCCACGGCCTTCTCCAGCGTGATGTTCTCGATCCGCTCACCCTTGAGCGCCACGCAGGTGCCGAACTCGCCGCGGTGGGCGGAGCGGGTCGCGCGGACGCCGTAGCGGGTGGCCAGGACACGGTCGAAGGCGGTCGGGGTGCCACCGCGCTGGATGTGGCCCAGGACGGAGGTGCGGACGTCATGGCCGAGGCGGGCGTGGATCTCGTCGGCGATCTGCTGGCCGATGCCGGTGAAGATCTCGTGGCCGAACTGGTCGACGCCACCGGACTTGAGCTCCATCGTGCCCTCCTTGGGCGCGGCGCCCTCGGCGACGACGATGATGCCGTACTTCTCGCCCATCTGGAAGCGGCGCTCCATCTTCTTGCAGATCTCGGAGATGTCGAAGGGCACCTCCGGGATCACGGTGTAGTGCGCGCCGCCGGCCATGCCCGCGTGCAGCGCGATCCAGCCGACGTGACGGCCCATGACCTCGACGATGAGGATGCGGTTGTGGGACTCGGCGGTGGTGTGCAGACGGTCGACGGCGTCGGTGGCCACGGCGACGGCGGTGTCGAAGCCGAAGGTGTAGTCGGTGCCGTAGACGTCGTTGTCGATGGTCTTCGGCACGCCGACGACCGGGATGCCGTTGTCGGACAGCCACTTCGCGCCCTTGAGGGTGCCCTCGCCGCCGATCGGGATGAGGGCGTCGATGCCCGCGTCATCCAGGTTCTGCTTGATCTGGTCGAGCCCCGCCTTGAACTTGTCCGGGTGCAGACGACCGGTGCCCAGGATCGTGCCACCGCGCAGGAGGATGCGGTCGATGTGCTCGTCGTCGTAGAGGTCGACGCGGCGGTCCTCCAGCAGGCCCTGCCAACCGTCCTGGTATCCCACGACGGTGGAACCGAACTCGGAGCTGGCGGTACGGACGATGCCGCGGATGACGGCGTTGAGGCCGGGGCAGTCGCCGCCGGAGGTGAGGGTGGCAAGTCGCATGGAGACCACTTTAGTCCCCGGCCCGCTGTTCGGCACCCTGTGGTTCGGCGTGTGGCGGGGTCTCGAAGAAGGCGACCGCCACCAGCCCCAGACCGAGGACGGCCACGGGGAGCAGCAGCGACAGAGCCAGACCCGGCACGAACCCGGCCGTGGCCGCACCGACCTGCATCGCCGCCCCCACCCCGGCCGCGCCGAGGACCGCACCGGTCTGGCGCCCCGTGTTGTACACGCCGGCCGCCGCACCCATGTAGGCGATGTCGACGGTCCGCATCGCCGTCGCCGAGTTGGGCGCCCACACCAGCGCATTGCCGACGCCCAGCAGCCCCGCCGCCACCAGGAACACCCACACCGGTCCCCCGCTGTACATCAGCCAGGCGGTGAGCAGCAGCGTGACGATCATCGTGCCGAAACCACCCACCGACAGCAGCCGCGGGTCGAGGCGGTCGGCGGCCGGGCCGACCAGCGGGGAGCCGATGGCGGCCACCACGGCCATCGGGATGAGCATGAGCCCGGCGTCCCGCGAGCTCAGGCCCTGCCCGTCCTGCAGCCACAGCATGACGGGGAGCATTATCGACGACACCGTGAATCCCATCGTCGCGATCGAGAACACGCCGAGGGAGTAGTTGCGGTTGCGGAACATCTCCAGCGGCACGAGGGGCTCGGTGCCCCGCCCGGCGGCGGTGGCCTGCAGCCGCACGAACAGGGCGATGAGCAGCACCCCGAGCACCCCCAGCGCGACGGCCCACACGGGCCAGCCCCGGCCGGGCCCCTGCTGGACGGCGACGACCACGGCGGTGGTGCCGAGGAAGGAGACGAGGACGGAGGGGGCGTCGATACGCCGGGCGAAGGTGGGCAGGGTCGGCACCCAGAGGGTGGCCAGGACCACCGCCAGGACGCCCACCGGCAGGTGCACGAGGAACACGCCCCGCCAGCCGACGGCCGTGACGATGAACCCGCCGAGCACCGGGCCGACGAGCGTGGCCACCGACCCGACCGCGCCCCACACGCCGAGGGCCGCGCCGCGCCGCTCGCGGGGGAAGACACGGTTGATCACGCTCATGGTCTGCGGCGTGAGGATCGCCGCGCCGACGCCCTGCACCGCCCGCGCCGCGATGAGCAGACCAAGGGTCGGGGCCAGCGCCGCCGCCAGGGCCGCCAGGGTGAACACCGTGATGCCGAGGCGGAAGAGGGTGCGCTGCCCGAAGCGGTCGCCCAGGCGGCCCGTGAACAGCAGCGGCACCACCAGGCAGAGCAGGTAGATGGAGGTGACCCACACGACCTGGTCGAGGCGGGCGTCGAAATCCGCCATGATCCCCGGGGTGGCGACCGCGACGATGGTCTGGTCGAGCAGGATCATGAAGAAACCCAGGCACAGCGCGGCGAGCGCGCGCCAGGCCTGGGCCGGGGGAAGCACGGTGGAGCTCATTGTGCCGACTCTAGCCCCGCCGCGCCGGAACGAGGGGGTGACGCTGCGGCCGCCGGCGGCCGCAGGACCTGCACGCCCCGCCAGATCGCCCACACGGAGATGAACGCCCACGTCACGGCCAGCACCACCGCCGTGGTGTAGATGGACACCTGGGTGAGCAGGCCCGTCGCCGCGATGAGGCCGATCGGCGCCGAGAACTGGCCGATGGCCATGAACACCGAGAACGCCCGGCCCCGCAGCTGCTCCGGGGTCTCCTCGGTGACCAGCACCATCTGCAGGGGACCCATGAGCCCGCCGCCCACCCCGGCGACCGCCATGCCGACGATCACCAGCGCGGTGTGGGCCAGCGCCCCCATGAGGGAGAAGCCGACGAGGTAGAAGAGCATCGCGGCCACCCACATCGTGCGGCGGCGCTGCGTGCCCAGGGCGGCCACCACTCCCCCGGCGACCATCATGCCGACGGCGTAGGCGGACATCGCGATCCCCAGCTGCACGGGCTGGTCCTGGGACTGGAAGTGCGCGGGCATGAGGATCGCCAGGTACGGGCTCACCAGCGCCGCCGAGGTGAGGGTGATGGCGGCCAGCAGCCGGACGGGGGCGGGCCGGACCACCTCCGTCCAGGAGCGCAGGGCCCCCAGGTCCGGCACCTCGAGGGAGACCTCCTCCGCGGGGACGGGGATGAGGCGCAGCAGGGCGGTGAGGGCGGCGGCCGTCAGGGAGCAGCCGGCGGTGATCCACAGGACGTGCTCGACGGGCAGCGCGGCCATGAGGAATCCCGTGATGGCGGGGCCGATGAGCCAGGCCATGCCGGCGATGGACTGGTTGAGTCCGGCGATGAAGTCCACCGTCCTCCCCGTGGTCCGCGCCACGTCCCCCACGAGGGCGGAGCGGGCGGCCATGCCGGGGATGTCACCGACGGCGCCGATGATGCCGAGGATGATGAACAGCGCCATGGTGAGGCCGAGCGTCTGGTCGACGATGATGACGCCGATCACGGACAGCCCCGAGATGATGTCGGAGATGATCGACATGGGTTTGCGGCCCACGGTGTCGATGAGGTGGCCGCCGAGGAAGGCCACGAGGAGTGAGGGCACGGCGATGGCCGCCGCCACGACCCCGGCCGCCGCCGGGTTGCCGGTGCGTGCGAGCACCAGCCAGGGCCAGACGATGGTGGCCACCGCGTTGCCCAGCATCGACATGGCGGCGGAGGCGAGGTAGATCCACACCATCACCGGCTGGCCCGGGGTCTGTTGGTTCACAGGCTCATCCTACGGACGTGCAGGGGGCGCTGATGTGCTGACGTAGTGTGGACGCATGGCAATGATCGACATCAAGTCCCCTGACAACGTCTCCACCGCGGCCGTCGTGTCACTCGGTCTCCTCGGCGGCTGGCTGACCGCCCGCGAGACCGGCATCCGCCCCCTGGGTGGCGTGATCCTGGCCGCCGCCGGTGGCTGGGCCATCCGTTCCTGGCTGGCCAAGACCGACCCGGTGACCACCGCCGGTCTCACCGCGCTCTACGTGGGCGGTTTCGGCGCCTCCCACCCGCTGGCGAAGAAGATCGGCGCCTGGCCGGCGGTCGCGGCGGTCACCGCGGTGACCGGTGGCGCGGCGTGCGTGCTCTCGGACCTGAAGTAACCGGCAGGTAACTAGCTGCCGACGCCCGCCCGCTCCAGGTCGGCCTCCAGGGCGGCGTTGAAGTCCCGCTTGGAGGCCTGCCACTGGTCCTCGGTCATGCCGAGGCGCCAGTAGCCGGAGATGGACACGTCCCCGCGGTCGACCTGCCGGTCGACGAGGAGCCAGCGGCGCAGTTCCCTGATCATCTCGGCGACGCCGTGGATGAACCAGCCGGTGCGCGCCTCCGGGACGCCGGCCGCGCGGACGGCCCCCGACAGGGCGGTGCCGTGGGTGGCGCCGTCGCGGGTCACCCAGTGCAGGGTGACACCCTCCGGCTGCGGCATGTCGAAGGTGGCTCCGGCGTCGGCGATCTCGAGGTACACGTCGGCGGTGGCCCCCGCAGGGAGCTTCTCGACGCCCGCCGCGATCGCCGGGGCCGCCGACTCGTCGCCCGCGAACACGAAGTGCCCGTAGCCCTCCTCCGGGTGCCAGGCACCGCCGGGGCCACGGAACGTGATGGTGTCCCCCACCCGGGCGCGCTGCGCCCAGGGGCCGGCGAGCCCCCGGTCACCGTGGGTGACGAAGTCGACGTCGAAACACCCGGTCGCGGGGTCGATGCGGCGGAACGTGTAGGTGCGGGTGACCATCTCCCCGAACACGATCTTGATGTAGTGGTCGGTGTGCTCCACCTCCACGCCGACGAGGTCGGGGCTGTGGAAGCTCAGGCGGATGAGTTCCGGGGTCAGCCGCTCCACACCGGTGACAGTGGCGGAGCGGAGCGGACGGCGGGCGGGGGCAGGTCGGTTCACAGGACACTCCTCAGTAGGTTAGGAAAGCCTAACCTACTGTAGTTCAGGAGGCGGTGTCCAGCTTCGCCACCGTCATCGCCCGCTCCGGGTCGGTGAGGTCGTAGGACGCGACCACCGGGACGCCGTACTGGGCGAGCACCTCGCGGGCCTCCACCGTGGCCAGCGGGGAGCGCGTCATGATGCCGGAAGCGGCGAGGACGGGCAGGCCGGCGTCGACAAGCTCGGCGACACCCGCGCGGGCGCCGAGGGCGTCCGAGGACGCGAAGACGACGGCGTCGACGGTCCCGTGGAAGACCGGGTCACGCAGCAGCATGGTGGTCTCCCGCTGGTAGATGCCGTCGGCGATCTCCACGATGACGGTGTCCGCTCCCGTGTCCGCCAGGGCGTTGACCATGTTGACGGTCAGGGCCCGGATGTCGTCGAAACGCGTGCGGAAGGTCGTCGCGTAGCCGAAGTCGGTGAAGTCGAGGACGGCGTGCGCCCCGGCGTCCTGGTAGTGCATGCGGTCGTTGCCCGCGCCCGTGCCGGTGATCTTGCCCGCGCCGACGCGGCGCCCGGCGCGGCTCAGGCCGTTGACCAGGCAGGCCACGACCGTGGACTTGCCGGCGTTCATCGAGGTGCCCAGCACGGCGATGACGCGCGGACGTCCCTCCCGCGGACGGGCGTCCAGCGGGTTGGCGTAGGCGCCGAAATCGGCGACGTTGACCACGCCGTCGGCGGTGGCGAGCAGCCCCAGCGGCTCGATCTCCGTCGGCGAGTCGACCGCGCCGTGCACCTCCGTGACCACCCCGGCGACGCCGCCGGCCGCCACCAGGTGGCAGTGGTCCAGCGTCGACGGCACATGAGCCAGGAAGAAGTCCGCGGCGTAGCGGTGACCGTAGGCGAGCAGCACCAGGGCGTCCTCGAAGAGGGTCGCCTTCCGGGAGACCGGCGTCTCGATCTGCCTGTGGCTGCGGATCCGGGCGACCCTCGCAACGACCACGTCCCCCGTCTGCGGGAGAACCTCCTCCCCGGCCACCAGGTGGAAGGCACCACGGTCCGCGTCCAGCGCAGCCCCGACGAAACGGGTGCTGTAGCAGGCGTGGATCCGCTCAGGGACCGGCAGCTGACGCAGGGGGCCGCGGGCGGCCTCCGCGCTCACGGGAGTGACAGTGGCAACCTCCGCGGTGGCGGGCATCCCGATCGCGCCGGCGGCGGTCGGGGCAGAGGTCAGGAGGGTCATGGCATAGAGGCCTTTCGTCTGGAAACAACGGACCCCGGCGATCAGCTGACCGGTCCGGGGTGGCGGTGCCACCCTTCCCGGAAAAGAAAAAGCAGCAACCGCTGACAAAATCTAACATCAGCGGTTGCTGCGGGAGAACCCGGCGGCACCAATCGTTATGTGCCGCTGGCCACAGGCCCGGGAACCCTAGTTGCGGCCGGCCTCGTAGGCGGCGCCGACGCGGTAGAGACGGTCGTCCGCGAAGGCCGGGGCCATGATCTGGAGGCCCACCGGCAGGCCGGTGTCCTCGGCGAAACCGGCCGGGACCGACATGCCGCACAGGCCCGCCAGGTTGAGCGGCAGGGTGCACAGGTCGAAGTTGTACATCTCGACCGGGTCGGCGACCTTCTCGCCCAGCTTGAAGGCGGTCGTCGGGGTGGTCGGGGTGACCAGGACGTCGACCTGCTCGAAGGCCTTCTCGAAGTCCTGCGCGATGAGCGTGCGCACGCGCTGGGCCTGCAGGTAGTAGGCGTCGTAGTAGCCGACGGACAGGGCGTAGGTGCCCAGGATGATGCGGCGCTTGACCTCGGGGCCGAAGCCGGCGGCGCGGGTGAGCGCCATGACCTCGTCGGCAGAACGGGTGCCGTCGTCACCGACGCGCAGACCGTAACGCATGCCGTCGAGACGTGCCAGGTTGGAGGACACCTCGCACGGCATGATGAGGTAGTACGCGGCCAGCGCGTCGTCGAAGTGCGGACAGTCGACCTCGACGATCTCCGCCCCCTGCTCGGCGAGCTGGTCCAGGGCGGCACGGTAGCTGGACAGCACGCCCGGCTGGAAGCCCTCGTCGCGGTTGAGCTGCTTGACCACGCCCACGCGCACACCCTGGAGGTCGCCGGAGGCACCCTCGCGGGCGGCGTCGACGACGCTCGGCAGCTCACGCTGGACGGTGGTGGCGTCGAACTGATCGTGGCCGGCGATGATCTCGTGGAGCAGCGCGGCGTCGAGAACCGTGCGGGCGGTCGGGCCGGCCTGCTCCAGGGAGGAGGCGGCGGCGAGGAAGCCGTAGCGGGAGACGGTGCCGTAGGTCGGCTTCACGCCGACGGTGTTGGTCAGCGCGGCCGGCTGGCGGATGGAGCCGCCGGTGTCGGTGCCGATGGCCAGCGGGGCCTGACCGGCGGCCAGGGCCGCGGCGGAGCCGCCGCCGGAACCACCCGGGGTGCGCTCCAGGTCGTAGGGGTTGCGGGTGGGACCGTAGGCGGAGTTCTCCGTGGAGGAGCCCATGGCCATCTCGTCGAGGTTGGTCTTGCCCAGGATCGGGATGCCGGCCTCACGCAGCTTGCGGGTGACGGTGGCGTCGTAGGGGCTCATCCAGCCCTCGAGGATCTTCGAGGCGCCGGTGGTCGGGGCGTCGGTGGTGACGATGACGTCCTTGAGCGCCAGCGGCACGCCCGCCAGCGGCGAAGCGGGGGCCTCCCCGGCGTCGAGGCTCCTGTCGACGGCGTCGGCGGCGGCCAGGGCGGCCTCCGCACCGACGTGCAGGAAGGCGTTGATCTCGCCGTCGGTCTCGGCGATGCGGTCCAGGTGGGCCTGGACGACCTCGCGCGAGGTGACCTCACGGGAGTGGATCTTCTGCGCCAGCTCGGCGGCGGTCAGGGAGGTCAGCCCGGACTCGGGCACGGTGTAGGTGGTCATGTGGGTCACTCCTCGCCCAGGATCTGCGGAACCATGAAACGGCCGTCCTCGGTGGCGGGCGCCTGGTCGAGGGCCTGCTCTGCGGTGAGGGTGGGCACGAGAACGTCGTCACGCATGGCGGTGGCGATCGAGTGCGGGTGACTCATGGGCTCCACCCCCTCGGTGTCGACCTGCTGGACGGCGGCGACAGCACCGACGATCTCGTCGATCTGCTCCGCGAACAGCTTGATCTCCTCCTCACTCAGGGCGAGTCGGGACAACATGGCGAGGTGGGCGACCTCATCACGCGAAATTTCGGACACGGGGACTACATCCTTTACGCATCGTTAAATGAACTTCGTCCATGCTACTGCAGGGTCCTCCGGGAAACTTATCTGAGGTATCCGCACAGCCGCCACGAGATGTTATCTATGATTGAAATCACTCACGTGCAATAAGTTTCCGAAAGGACGGTCATTCCGTCATGTCTTATCTGATCCGCGTCCTCCTCCCCGATGTCCCGGGGAGCCTCGGACAACTCGCGGAGGCGATCGGGCTTGTCGACGGCAACATCGAATCTGTCGACGTCGTCGAGGCCTTCGACGACGGCACCGTCATGGACGACATCGTCGTGTCCCTGCCCAAGGGCGCGATGGCAGATTCCCTCATCACCGCCGCCGACACCATCGACGGCGTGGAGGTCGACTCCATCCGACCCTTCTCGGGGCGCGTCGACCGACGCGGTCAGATCGAGATGCTCGCCGAGGTCGCGAGCCAGGCCCGCGACATCCCGCGTGCGATGGAGTCGCTGGTGAACGTCACGCCGCAGACGATGACCGCCTCCTGGGCCGTCGTCCTCGACGACACCGGTGAGGGCACCCCCGTCTCCCGGGTCGCCGGCTCCATGGCCGCCCCCGAGGACGACGGCACCGCGCCCGTCGACATCAACGTCACCGGGGCCCGGATGCTCAACGCCGAGGCCGAGGAGTGGATCCCGGAGTCCTGGGGACTGCTCGACTCCTCCCTGGCCGCCACCCCCCTGGTGGGCACCGGCATGGTGCTCGTCGTCGGCCGCACCGGCGGCCCCGACTTCCTGGCCAGCGAGGTGGAGCACCTGGGCCGCCTGGGTCGCATCGTGGGTGCCATCCTCACCTAGGGAGGGTCGGAAAGACCCTGTTCAGGGCGTGCGCGGGCGGGTAGGCTCAGAGGTCAGCGGACCTTTCCCCTGCCGGTTCACCGGAGGTGTCCCATGCGCACGCTACTGCTCGCCGCCGCGGCCCTCCACGCCGCGCTGTTCGCCATCACGTTCCTCACCTCGACCCTCGACGTCATCGTCGCGTCCGTCATCGCCGTGATCCTCTCCCTCGCCATGGGGGCGTTCGCGCTCGTGCGCAACGGCCCGGTGGGCACGATCTGGGTGGCCACCGCCGCGGGGCTCACCGCCCTCATCGGCTGGGCCTCCTGGCTGATCCTCTGGGCGCTGGACCGGGGCCGGACGGGGGCCGCCGTCAACGTCATCGGGGTGCTGCTGCCGCCGGCCTCCGTCGTCATCTTCCTCGTGGCGGCCCTCCTGCCGCAGACCCGCGACGCCTGAGGTCACTCCTCCGGCGAGCCGGTCTCCAGCAGGCGGATGAACCCGGCCTCGTCGAGAATGGGCAGGCTCAGCTCGCGGGCCTTCGTCTCCTTGGACCCGGCGTTCTCACCGACGACCACGTAGTCGGTCTTCCTCGACACCGAACCGGAGGCCCGGCCGCCGCGGGAGATGATGGCCTCCTTCGCGCCGTCGCGGGTGAAGCCCTCCAGCGAGCCGGTGACCACGATGGTGAGGCCCTCGAGGGTCTGCGCGGCGAGGTCGTCCCCGGACTCCTCCATCGTCACGCCGGCGGCCGCCCAGCGGTCCACGAGCGCGCGGTGCCAGTCGACCTCGAACCAGTTCCGGAAGGACTCGGCGATGATCGTGCCCACGCCGTCGGTCTCGGCGATGTCCTCGACGGGGGCGTCGATGAGCGCGGGCAGGGAGCGGTAGCGGGTGGCCAGCGCGCGGGCGGCGGTGGGCCCGACGTGGCGGATGGACAGGGCGACGATGACGCGCCACAGGTCCGTCGACCTCGCGGACTCGAGGTTCTCCAGGAGCTTGAGGCCGGAGGCGTTCACCTTGCCGGCCTTGGTGGTGTAGACGCGGGAGGCCGCGAGGTCCTCGGCGGTGAGGTCGAAGAGGCCGGACTCGTCCTCCAGGATGCCGGTGCGGATGAGGTCCTGCGCGCCCTTCTCCCCCAGCGCCTCGATGTCGAAGGCTCCGCGTCCGGCCAGGTAGGTGAGGCGGGAGCTGAGCTGCGCCGGGCAGGAGCGGGTGTTGGGGCAGCGCCAGTCGGCGTCGCCCTCCTTCTGCGGGGCGAGGCGGGTGCCGCAGGAGGGGCACAGCGTGGGGAAGATGAACTCGCGTTCACTGCCGTCCCGCTTCTCGACGACCGGTCCCAGCACCTCCGGGATGATCTCCCCCGCCTTGCGGATGACCACGGTGTCCCCGATGAGCACGCCCTTGCGCTTGACCTCCGTCTGGTTGTGGAGGGTGGCCATCGCGACGGTGGAGCCGGCGACGAAGACCGGTTCCATGATGGCGAAGGGGGTGACGCGGCCGGTGCGGCCGACGCCGACCTGGATGTCGAGCAGCGTCGTGGTCACCTCCTCCGGCGGGTACTTGAACGCCACGGCCCAGCGGGGGGCGCGGGAGGTGGCGCCGAGTGCCCGCTGCTCCGCGTAGGAGTCGACCTTGACCACCAGGCCGTCCATCTCGTGGGCGGCGTCATGGCGGTGCTCCGCCCAGTAACGGACCTTCTCGACGACCTCGTCCGCCGAGTGCACCTGCTCCGTGTAGGGGCTGACGGGCAGGCCCCAGGCGGCGAGCGCGGTGTAGGCGTCGTGCTGCGAGACGGGTGCGAAGCCCTCGCGCGCGCCGATGCCGTGGGCGATCATCCGCAGGCGGCGTTTGCGGACGTCCTCGGGGTTCTTCTGCCGCAGGGAACCGGCAGCGGCGTTACGCGGGTTGGCGAAGGGCTTGCCGCCCTCCTCCTGACGCAGTTCGTTGACCTCGTCGAAGTCCTCGACCGCGATGAACACCTCGCCGCGGACCTCCAGGAGGGCGGGGACGGGGTACTCGTCGGTGCCGGTGAGCTCGTGCGGGATGTCGTCGATGACCCGGGCGTTGGCGGTGACGTCCTCGCCGATGCGGCCGTCGCCACGCGTGGCGGCGCGCTCGAGGCGGCCGTCGCGGTAGACGAGGGCGAGCGAGAGGCCGTCGATCTTCAGCTCGGTGAGGTACGTCTCCGAGGGAGTGCGGGTGAGCCACTCACGCAGCTCCTCCTCGTCGAAGGCGTTGTCGAGGCTCATCATGCGTTCGAGGTGCTCGACGTTGTCGAAGGTGGAGCTCACGGCGGCGGGCGCGCCGACCTCCATGGTGGGGCTGTCGGGGACGGCGAGCTCCGGGTGCTGCGCCTCCAGCTCCTGCAGCTGCCGGAAGAGCGCGTCGAAGTCGGCGTCGGGTATCTCCGGCTGGTCGTTGTAGTAGAGGTCGCGGTGGCGGCGGACCTCCTCGGCCAGGTCGTTCCACTGTCGGCGCAGGTCCGGGTCAAGTACAGGCTCAGTCACAGAGTGCGATTCTAGCCCTTGCCGACGTTTCCAACTTTCTGTAGTTTTAGAATTATGGAACTGGAAGACAGGCTCGCCGCCATCGAAGAACGACTCGAAGCACTGGAAGGTGGGCCGACGGGGGCGTCGATAAGCAGGGACCTGTGGGTGCTCGACAACATCGACGACTCCGTCGTCTTCGCCGGGGACGTGCACACCGGCGCCGGCCACGCGCAGTACCAGTGGCAGCGCCCCACGGAGATGCTTCTCGACGCCGACTGGGCCCCCCACCTCGACCGCCTCGCCACCCTCGCCCACCCCGTCCGCGGGGCGATCCTGCGCCGGCTCCTCGACTCCCCCGCCAGCGCCACCGAACTCGTCGACGAGGGCCTGGCCACGTCGACCGGCACGGCCTACCACCACCTCGGCACCCTGCACGCCGGCGGGTGGATCTCCAAGGAGATGGGCGGACGCTGGAGCGTGCGCACCGCCCGCGTCATCCCCCTGCTCACCATCATCGCCGCCACGGAGGACCACTGATGCGACGCCCCCTCATCGCCGCCGTACTCGTCGGTCTGGCCGTCACCGCCCTCGCGGTGCTCCTCGGCCCGGACCGCATCACCCCGTCCCCGGAACGCACCGGTGACCCGGCCCTCGCGGCCCGGCTCTCCGAACTCGCCACCACCGGACACCACCGGCTCGCCGCGTTCACCATCGCCGACGGGCAGACCACCTTCGCCGGACTCGGCGCCGACGAGCACGACGAGTTCGAGATCGGCTCCGTGACCAAGACCTTCACCGCCGGGATCCTCGCCGACCGCGGCCTGGAGGAGACGACCGTCGGCGAGATCATCGACGCCGCAGGTTCCGAACTGGACGACGTCACCCTCCGCGAGCTCGCCGACCACACCTCCGGGCTGCCCCGCCTGCCGGGTGTGTCCCTGTGGACCACCCTCACCACGGCGTTCACCGGCGGGAACCCCTACGCGGGCATCACCCGGGAGGACGTCATCGACGCCGCCCTCGACGCCCCGCTCACCGGCCGCGGGGAGTACTCCTACTCCAACCTCGGCGTCGCCCTGCTGGGGCATCTGCTGGCCGCCGAGGCCGGGACGACCTATGAGGAGCTGCTCGCCGAACACCGTCTGACCCCGCTCGGCATGGGTGACACCTACCTCATGACCGAGGGCTCCGTCCCGGCCGACGCACCCCGCGGACTGCTGTCCACCGGCGACGAGGCCGAGCCCTGGGAGATGGTCGGCTACCTCCCGGCCGGCGGGCTGCGCTCCACCCCCTCCGACATGGCCCGCTACGCCACCCACCTGCTGCAGGAGGGCGTGCCCGACCTGGCCTGGGACGTCCGGGAGGACGGCACCCTCGGCCACAACGGCGAGACCTACGGCTTCTCCACGATGCTGCTCGTGCACCCGGACACCGGTCGCGCGGTGTTCGTCGCCGGTGACACCGAACGGGAGGTCGTCTCCCTCGCCGACACCCTTCTCGAGGAGCTGTCATGAGCACGATCATCACCTGGGGCCTCGTGGCCTTCCTGGTTCTCTCGCTCACGCTGTCGATACGCCGCGCCCTGCGGGGCGGCACGCGCCGCCGGACCCTGCTCATCGACGACCTGCTCGGCAACCTGCCCCTCGCGGTGCTGGTCGGCGGGCTGACGACGATGCCGTGGAACACCGTCCTCCCCGTGGCCGTGTGGTGGATCATCGCCGGTCTGCTGGGCATTCTCGCCGGGTCGGTCACCTACCGGGTCCTTCATGTCCGACCCGCCGTCTAGTGTGTAGGCCATGACCGGATTCAGCGGCTTCGACGCCTCCCGCATGCTCTCCTTCGACCTCGAGACCACCTCCCGTTTCCCGAAGGAGGCACGGATCGTCACCTCAGCGCTGGTGCGTATCGACGGCCGCCGGGTCGACGCCGTCGAGCACCTCGCCGACCCCGGGGTGGAGATCCCCGAGGAGGCCGCGCGGATCCACGGCATCACCACCGAGAAGGCCCGGGCGGAGGGCCGCCCGCACGACGACGTGCTCGCCGACACCGTCCAGGCGATCCGTGAGGCCTGGGCGGAGGGAATGACCCTGGTGGTCTACAACGCCGCCTACGACCTCACCGTCCTGCGCCAGCTCACCGGCGACTTCACGGTCACCGGCCCGGTGTTCGACCCCTACGTGGTCGACCGGGTCAAGGACCCCTACCGGCGCGGCAAGCGCAACCTCACCGCCATGTCCGAGCACTACGGCGTCGAGCTGGGCAACGCCCACGAGGCCACCTCGGACGCCCTGGCCGCCGCCCGCATCGCCTGGAAGCAGGCCCGCCAGTGGCCGGAGCTGACCCGCATGTCGGAGGGTGAGCTGATGGAGTTCCAGGCGGTCGGGCACCACGACCGGCAGGTCGACTTCGCGAAGTACCTGGAGGGCCAGGGTAAGGACGCCTCCGACGTCAACACCAGCTGGCCCATGCAGGGTTAGGCACCCCGGCCCCGGGTGGCGAAGCGCGCCACGCACAGGCACCAGTGGACGAGCAGCAGGCCGAGGAACCCGGCGCTGAGTTCCTCCCACCCGAGGTAGGCCGCGCCGAGGGAGAGGGTGCCCGCCGGGAACGTCGACCCCCACCACGCCGGGGTGTAGTCCGCCCAGCGGCGCACCGCCCCACCCCAGAACCGCCACGCGGCGAAGCCGAGGAGCGGCACCCCGAGGGCGAACATGACGAGGCCGTAGGTGTGGGCGAGAGGGGCGTCGAGAAGCACGTGGGCCGCCGCGGTGGACTGGCCGACGATGCCCAGCGGGATCCACGCCGTGCCCGCGAAGGAGGCGGGGATCTCGGGGCGGGCGGCGTAAACGCGGGCGAACAGCGGCAGCCCGGTGACCAGGCTGAGCAGGAAGCCCCCGAGCGCGAGCGCCCGGACGGGCTGCGCCCAGGGGTCCGGCAGGGCCTGCGCGAGCTGTCCGCCGGAGGTCGCCGCGACCATCGGGGAGACCACGGCCAGGCCCCACAGGAAGGTCGGCGCGCCGCTGAACCGGCGCAGCTGCCACAGGCAGACGACCACTGCCAGGGGCATGCCCACCACCCACGCCGCGAGCTGCGGGCCGAGATGGCCGGTGGCGGCGGTCCAGGCGGTGCCGAGCGACATGAGGCCCATCGACACCATGCCCCACGGCCCCATGAACCGCTGCCCGAAGGAGGGGTTGCGGTGACGCAGCCAGCCGACGGTGAAGGCGAGCAGCAGACCCGTGGCCACCGCGAGCAACACCAGGCCCGGCCAGAGCAGGCCGTGCCGGAGCGACAGCGTCGCGGCGATCGACGTGCCCATGAGGGAACCGGCCCACGCGGGGCCGGCGGGCGGGAGAGCTGTGGTGGACATCGGGGCTCAGGCTACCTCGTTGACACCGGCGCGGGGCGCGTGTCTACTGGCATCATGAGCAGGTCAACGGCAGTTGAGGTCCCCCGCGTCATCCCGCCCGGGAGGGCCCGATGACCCCGGCACCCACGTCCCGCGACCGCATCCTCACGGCCGCGCGCGCCCTGTTCGCGGAGCACGGCTACACCCGCACCACCCTGCGGGCCATCGCCGCCGACGCCGGCTGCGACGTCGCGCTCATCCCCCACTACTTCGGCAACAAGCAGGGGCTTTTCGACGCCGCCACCGACCTGCCCGTCCCCGAGGAGGCGCTGCGCTCCCCCGTGCTGGCCGCACCCCTCGACCGGATCGGCCTGGCGGTGGCGCAGGCCCTCGTCACCGTGTGGGACACCCCGGAGGGGGCGGGCATGCTCGCGCAGCTGCGTTCCGTCCTCGACGACACGCCCGAACGGCTGTCGCTCCTCGACTCGCCGGTGTGGCGGCACGTCCGCGCCCGCCTGGAGGAGGACGGCGTCGATCAGCCGGAGCTGCGGGTGGAGCTGGCGGTGGGCACCCTCGTCGGGACGGTACTGATGCGGACGTTCCTCGGCTCCCCGCACCTCTCAAAGGTCGACACCGCGGAGCTGATCCGTATGCTGGCCCCGGCGCTGCAGGAGAATCTCACCGGGGACCTGGGCGCCTGTTAGAGGTCGCCGGAGTCGGTGCGCAGCATCTCGTCGACGACCCGGGCCATGGCGTAGGCCCCGGCGGCGTCGAGAAGCGTGCCCGTGGTGATCCCGGCGCGCGGATGGACGTCGACCCGGTCGGTGAGCCACAGCGGGTCGAGGCCGAGCCGCTCCCAGAAGCGGGCCACGGCGACGGCGCGTTCGCGGGGGCGCTCCCCCAGCTCGTCGACGCGGTCCTCCGGGCCGGTCACGCCGAGGCCGATGCGGGTGCCGGCGGTGATCGTGTGGCCGAAGCCGTCGTACTGCTCCGTGCCCTGCACCTGGTGGAGACTGACCAGGACGGTCTCCACTCCGGACTCCCGCGCGACGTCCCACAGGGGTGCGTAGCCGGTCTGGTTGAGCAGGACCCGCTCCACCTCCAGCGTCTCGACGACCCCCGCCAGCCGCTCCGCCAGGTCCTTCGGGTTCACCGGGCGGATCGGGTGGAAGCGGGTGGCGCCGGGAAGGCCGGCGGCCACGTCGGCGAGCAGCGGCTCATCGAGCTGGACGGTGACCTCCGCGCGGAAACGGCGGGCCAGGGCGGCGGCGTGGGCGTTGACGCCCTCCACCAGGGCCGCGGCGAGGTCGCGGGCGGCCCCGGGGTCGGTGATGACGCGGTGGCCCGAGGCCAGCTCGATCGACGCGGCCAGGGTCCACGGGCCGGTGACCTGCACCTTGAGCTGCGGGACGGTGGTGCCCCAGGCCTCCTCGAGTTCGTCGAGGTCGCGGTCGAGCAGGTCCCGGGTGCGGCGGGTGAGCAGCTGCGGACGGTCGGTCATGATCCACGAGCGCGGCCCCCGGTCGACGCTCACCGCCTCCAGGAGGGTGGCGGTGCGGCCGATGCCGTCGGCGCCGAGCCCGCGGGCGGGCAGGTCGGGGACGTGGGGCAGGTCGCCGGTCTCGGAGAGGACGACGTCGGCGGCGTCGGCAAGCGAGGTGCCCGGGAGGGGGCCGAGTCCGTAGGCGGTCACAGTGCGGCCTCCGTGCCGCAGATCGTGCCGGAGCCGAGGACGACGTCGCCGCGGCCGTCAGGGTCGGGCAGGTAGAGGACGGCGGCCTGGCCGCGGGCCACGCCCTGCAGCGGGGAGGTGAGGGTGAGGGTCATGTCGTCCGCACCGACCCGCGCGCGGCAGGGGACGACGCCACCGTGGGCGCGGACCTGGACGTGGGCGTCGAACTCGCCCTCCATGTCCGGGTGGAGGCGCCGGAGGCGGTCAGCGTGGATGACGCCCACGGACAGCGCCGCGCGCGGGCCCACGGTGACGGTGCCGGTGGAGGCGTCGATGTCGGTGACGTAGCGGGGGCGGCCGTCGGCGGCCGGATCACGCAGGTCAAGGCCCCGGCGTTGACCGATGGTGAAGTTCCAGGCCCCGTCGTGGTCCCGCAGCTCGCGGCCGTCCTGGTCGACCACCATTCCCGGGCGCAGCCCGATGCGGGCCCCGAGGAAGGCCTGCGTGTTGCCGTCGGGGATGAAGCAGATGTCGTAGGAGTCGGGCTTGCGTGCCACCGAGAAGCCGTGGCGGGCGGCCTCCTCCCGGATCTCCGTCTTGGGGGTGTCCCCCACGGGGAACAGGCAGCGGTCGAGCTCCTCCCGGGTGAGCACGCCGAGGACGTAGGACTGGTCCTTGTCCGGGTCGGTGCTGCGGCGCAGGTGGCCGGCGTCGTCGATGAGCGCGTAGTGGCCGGTGGCGACGGCGTCGAAGCCGAGGGCCACCGCGCGGTCCAGGAGGGCCGCGAACTTGATCTTCTCGTTGCAGCGCAGGCACGGGTTGGGCGTCTCGCCGCGGGCGTAGGAGTCGACGAAGTCGTCGATGACGTCCGCCTGGAAACGGTCGGAGAAGTCCCACACGTAGAACGGGATGCCCAGCCGGTCGCACACCCGGCGCGCGTCGGCGGAGTCCTCGAGCGAGCAGCAGCCGCGGGAGGACTCCCGCACCGTCTGCGGGTCGCGCGACAGAGCCAGGTGGACGCCGACGACGTCATGTCCGGCCTCGACCATCCTCGCCGCCGCCACGGCGGAGTCGACGCCGCCGCTCATCGCCACCAGTACACGCATGAGTTCCCTCCTTGTCTCGTGGTGCAGCGTAACGGGCGGCAGGGGTATTCCGAAACTACGCTGGACGCCATGACTGCTTATCGACGCCTCCTCCCCGCCCTTCTCGCCACCTGCACCGTCGCAGTGCTCACCGGCGCGCCTGCGGCGCAGGCCGAGGACTACCACGTGATGAGTCCACACGAGGTGTGGGGCGATGAGGTCGGCTCCAGCGGATTCAGGAAGACGGAGGAACACGCCGCCTGGGTGGCGTTCCTCAACACCCGCACCGCCTTGGGGGGCACGCCGGAGCCGGTCAACTGCGCGACGCTCGACCCCTTCCGCGCCTCCGCGTGCTTCGGTTTCGACGTCCTCGGCTCCGCGATCGTCGGGTTGGCGGTGCCGCAGTAGGTGGGTGCAGGAGTTCTGAGAGTTCTAAAGGATCTAAACTGGATTACGGGTTCTAAATGTTCTAAAGGATCTAAAGCCCAGGAAGAGATCTATGTCTTCTAAAGCAACCGATGGCATGAATCCCACACCGCGCAATCCCTTTCGGCCCAGCTTCGGCGTTTCACCGACGGTACTCGCCGGGAGAACACCCCTCCTGCATGCATTCACATTGGCTCTGGCGGAAGGACCCGGTAGCCCGTTCCGCGTTCTCCTGCTCTCCGGCACCCGAGGCATCGGCAAGACCGTCCTCCTCAACGAACTGGAGGACGCCGCCCACCAGCAGGGGTGGGTCACGCTCCGCGCTTACCCGGGTGCCGGAATGGTCCGCACCCTGGTGGAGACGACCCTGCCGGAGCTGCTGGACACCCTCGGCGAGCCAACCGGCAAGCGGATGCTCACCGGTGGGTCGATTGCAGGGCTCGGATCGGTGACCACCGCAGCGAACCCTCACCACCGAACCCCGGAACCGACGCTGATCACATGTCTGCGGCAGGTAGCTGACCTTCTGACCCCGCGCGGAACCGGAATCCTCATCACCCTCGATGAACTTCAGAGTGCGGATCCTGGCGATCTGCACGAACTAGCGACCGCGGTCCAGGACCTCATGCGTGACAACCATGACGTCGCGTTGGTCGCAGCGGGACTGCCTGCCGGCGTGGAGAAACTCCTGCAGCAGGAGGGTACGACGTTCCTGCGCCGGGCCCACCGCGTCGACCTCACCTCGGTGGCTTCCGCCGAGGCCGCCGAACTGTTCACTGAGACCGCATCGGCCGGCGGACGCGCGATGGCGCCCGATGCGGTTGCGGAGGCAGTCAACATAAGCCAGGGGTACCCGTATCTCATGCAGGTGGTCGGCTCCCTCACCTGGGCACAGGCAACCCTGGACCAGGAGGACGAGCTGTCCCTGAAGCACGTGAGGAGTATCCGCGCTAATGCAGTTCAGCGAATCGGGCTGCAGATCCACGGTCCGTCATTCCATGGAGTGCCCGATCAGCAGATGAACCTCCTGTACGCGATGGCCGAACTCTCGCCCAGCGGTGAACCGGTCGGCACCGGGGACATCGCCAGATACCTGGCGGTTCCCCCCAATGCACTGTCGATGGCACGCGCCGCTCTTCTCGAACGCTCCCTTGTCACGGTCCCGCAGTACGGCCACCTGCAGTTCGCACTCCCCTATGCCGCCGACCACCTCCTGGCCCACCCGCACCTGCGCCCCTGACCCACCAGCTACCATGATCACTCATGGCCAGATCCCGTAAGTCCCGCAGCTCCTCCACCCCCGCCGCCACCGGTGCCGTCGCCGGGCGCTACGAGATCTCCACCGGCACCGCCGAGCTCGTCCCCGACACGTTCCTCCCCGACGCGTGGACGCTGATGATCAACGACGTCCCCAGCTCCCACGTCCAGATCGGCCGGCCGGACATCCTCGAGTTCGAGTACATGCGCTGGATCGCCGCGATCGTCGAGCAGCAGGTCACCGACCACCACGACCCCACCACCGTGCGCATCACGCACCTGGGTGGCGCGGCGTGCTCGATGGCCCGCTACTTCGCGGACCTGTGGCCGCGGTCCCGCAACACGGTCGTGGAGCTGGACGCGAAGCTCGCCGACTACGTCCGCCAGTGGTTCGACATCCCCCGCTCCCCCACGGTGAAGATCCGCGTCGGCGAGGCCGGCGAGGTCACCCGGGGTTTCTACCCCGGCAGCCGCGAGGTGATCATCCGGGACGTCTTCGCCGGGGCCCGCACCCCGCTCGACCTGACCACGCCCGAGTTCTTCCGCACCGCCCATGCCTCCCTGGTGCCGGGTGGCCTGTACGTGGCGAACTGCGGTGACTTCCACAGCCTCGTCGCCACGCGGACGGAGCTGGCCGGCATGGCGGAGGTCTTCGCCCATGTGGCCGTCATCGCCGATCCCCCGATGCTCAAGGGGCGGCGTTCCGGCAACATCATCCTCATCGGCAGTGACCGGGAGCTGCCCGTCGAGGGCTCGACCGCCGCCGCCGGCCTGGGACGTGTGCTGCTGGGCGGGGCGGTGCCCGCCCACTACCGCGACGAGCGCTGGACGCGGGCGCTTTTCGACGGCACCCCGCCCCGCGTCCTCGCCACCGGACAGGACCGGCACGAGCACGCCGTCAACCCGGCGGTCTCCCTCGTGGAGGCGCCGGAGGGGCCCTGAGTGGGGGTCAGCCCGCGTTATCCAGGAGGATGAGGAGGTCACCGACCGTGTAGTCGGGGTTGTGCATCATGTTCTCCAGGTCGGCGACCGGCAGGGCGTCGGTGGCGATGAGCTCGCTCACCTGCCCGCCGAGGGCGGCGGCCACGGCCGGGTCGATGCCCACCTGCTCGGCGGCCGCGGGCAGGGTGTCCTCCGGGAGCAGGCCGCCCTCGGTGGCCAGGACGAGTCCCGTCAGGGCGGTGTTGTCCCCGCCGAGGGGCTCGAGGACCTCCTGCTCGCGGGTGGTCAGGCGCTCGAGTGCGCCGTCGAGGTCGATGTGGTTGCCGGCGACGAACTCCGCGAGCTGGTGCTCGGTGCCGTTGAAGAGGTTGAGGTCGACGTCACCGTTGATGCCCGCGACGCGGCCGGTCTCGGAGCGCTGCCAGAAGGTGATGTGGCTCCAGCCGCCCATCGGCTCGGGCGCGTGGTTCTGGTAGGCGGCCAGCCACAGCGGGTGGCGGGTGAACCGGTCGGTGTCGGCGAGGTGCTCCTTCCAGAAGTAGCGGTAGGTGTAGATCATCGGCACCCGCCCGGTGAGGCGTTCGGTCTCGGCGAGGAACTCCCCGACCCACTCCTGCATCCGGGCGGCGTCGAGGCCCTCGTTGACCTCGATGTCGAGGACCGGCGGGAGGGAGTGCTGCGGCGCGGCCGCCAGGGTCGCGGCGTAGTGGGCGGCCTGCAGGCGGGGGTCACCGGCGGGACGGGCGTAGTGGTAGGTGCCCACGAGCAGTCCCGACTGGTCCGCGGCGTGGATGTCCTCGAGGAAGTGCTCGTTGACCCAGGTCTCCCCCTCGGTGGCCTTGATGAAGGCGAAGGACTGGCCGTCGGCGGCCACGTCCTGCCAGTGGATAGGCGCGCCGTGGCCCCGCTGGTACCCGGAGACGTCGACTCCTGAGGGGGCGCTCAGGGGGAAGGCCGTGGCGGGTACCGCACTGAGGGTCAGCGCGAGGGCTGCGGAGACGAGGACGGTGGTCAGGCGGCTCAGAGAGCGCAGACGGCGCAGGACACTCATGGTTACCCAGAATAACTCAGGTATTCACACCAGTCTCATCATTCACTCAGATCACACCTGAGCAGGTGGGGTCAGCCCGCCATGCCCGCCAGACGGGCCCGCTCCACGGTCTCCCCGATGACCGCCAGCACCGCGTCGACGTCCTCCTCCGTGGAGGTCCGCCCGAGGGTGAACCGCACCGCGCCGCGCGTGGTCGCCTCGTCGACGCCCATCGCCAGCAGCACGTGGCTGGCCCGGTTGACGCCGCTGGCGCAGGCGGAGCCGGTGGAGGCCTCGATGCCGGCGGCGTCGAGAAGCATGATGAGGCTGTCGCCCTCCGCGCCGGGGAAGGAGACGTGGAGGTGGCCGGCCAGCACGCCGGACTCCGGCGAGTGCACGACGACGTCGCCGACCCGGGCCAGGATCCCCGCGCGCAGCCGGTCCCGCAGGGCCGCGAGGCGCCGCTCCTCCCCCGCCATCTCCGCGACGGCCTCCCGCAGCGCGGCGGCCGTCGCGGCGGCGGTGGCGACGTCGAGGGTGCCCGGGCGGATGCCCCGCTCCTGGCCACCGCCGTGGAGCACCGGCGCGGGAGCCGGGGAACGCCGCGCCAGCAGCAGGCCCCCGCTGCGGGGACCGCCGAACTTGTGGGCGCTGGCGGCCAGCGTCGTGGCGCCCAGGGCGTGGAAGTCCACCGCCCGGTGGCCGACGACCTGAACGGCGTCGACATGCACGGGGGTACCCGACGCCGTGGCGCGGGCGATGACCTCCTCGACCGGTTGCAGGGCACCGGTCTCGTTGTTGGCCCACATGCAGCAGGCCACTGCGGCGGGCTCATCCAGGGCGTTGAGGTCGATGACGCGGCCGTCGGAACCCACCGGGAACAGGTCCACGGGCACCCCGGTCAGGCCCAGGGCCTTGACCGTCTCAAGAACCGCCGGGTGCTCGATGGGCGTCGACACGATCCGCTCCCGGGAGGAGGCCCGGTACAGACCGGTCACCGCGAGGTTGTCGGCCTCCGTGCCCGAGGCGGTGAAGATGACCTCCACCGGGTCGGCGCCGAGGAGCGCGGCGATCTCCTCGCGGGCGTCGTCGAGCACGCGCCGGGCAGCCCGCCCGGAACCGTACTGCCCACCCGGGTTGAGCATCCCCGCGTGCTCCACCCAGGCGTCGACGGCCACCTGCCGCATGGGCGAGGTGGCCGCGTGGTCGAGGAAGTGCCGCACTACTTCCGGGCGTTGATCTCGGCGATGAGGGCGGGGACGACCTCGTGGAGGTCACCGACGACACCGAGGTCGGCGATCTGGAAGATCGGGGCGTCCTCGTCGTTGTTGATCACCACGATCTTCTTCGCGGTCTGCATGCCGGAGGTGTGCTGGATCGCGCCGGACACGCCGAGTCCGATGTAGAGGTCCGGGGACACGGTCACGCCGGTCTGGCCGATCTGGTACGCGCCGTCGTAGTAGTCGAGGTCGACGATGTCGCGGGTGACGCCGACGGCACCGCCGAGGGCGTCGGCGAGCTCCTCGGCCAGCGCCATGTCCTCCGCGGAGCCGATGCCGCGGCCGGCGGCGATGACGACCTTGGCGGCCGGCAGGTCCGGGCGGGAGCCGCGGACGGCCGGGGTGAAGCCGGTGACGGTCACGTCCTTGGCGGTGGCGGCGGGCACGGCCAGGGTGCTCAGCGTACAGGCGCCGGCGACGGGCGCGGCCTCCACGGCGCCGGGGCGCACGGAGTAGATCGGGCAGGCACCGCCGACGGCGGCGGAGACCTGGATCTGGTCGCCGAAGACGGACTGGGTGGCGGTGCGGTCGGGGTTGATGCCCACGACGTCGCACAGCACGCCGGAGGCCAGGCGGGCGGCCAGGCGGCCGGCGATCTCGTTGCCGGTGGCGTCGGCGGCGACGACGATCGGGCCCGGGGTGGTGGCCGCCAGGGTGTGCAGGGCGTCGACCTGCGGGAGGATGAGACGCTCGGCGACGTCCGCGGCCTCGGCGGCGACGATGGTGGTGGCGCCGGCCGCGGCCAGCTCGGGGGCCAGGGCGGCGGTCACGCCGGGGACGCCGACGACGACCGCGGTGACCTCGCCGAGGGGGCGGGCGGCGGTGATGAGCTCAGCGGTGACGGGAGAGACCTGGGAACCGTCGTGCTCGACCAGGACATAGACAGTGGACATGCGTGTACTCCTTGAGGGTGGTCGAGGTGGCTTAGAGGAACTTCTCGGCGGCAAGGTAGTCGGCGACCTGCGCGGCGGCGGCGACCCCGTCGGCACCGCCGATGACGTCACCGGCGGTGCGTGCCGGACGCTCGGTGGACGCGGTGACGGCGGTGGCCGCGTGCGCCAGGCCGACCTGGCCGGCGGCGACGCCGATGGCGGCGGTGTCGAGCACGGTGATCTCGTGCTTCTTGGCGGCCATGAGGCCCTTGAAGTTGGGGAAGCGCGGCTTGGGGGCCTTGTCGGTCACCGAGACGATCGCCGGCAGCTGAGCGGTGAGCTCGTGGCGTCCGGCGGCGGTGTCGCGGACGGCGGTGACGGTCTGGCCGTCGAGGGTGACGGAGCGCACGCCGGTGAGGGCCGGGATCTGACGGTACTCGGCGAGGATGCCGGGCAGGGCACCCATCGCGCCGTCGGAGGAGGCGTTGCCCGCGACGATGAGGGCCACCTCCTCGGTGGCGGCGACGGTGTTGATCGCGTTGGTCAGCGCCCAGGTGGTGCCCAGCAGGTCGGAGCCGGCGAGTGCGTCGTCGAGGACGTGCACGGCGTCGTCGGCGCCCATGGCCAGGGCCTTGCGGAGGGTCTCGTCGGCCCCGGCGGGACCCATCGTCAGGGCGATGACGCGGTAACCGGCGTCGGGGTGGGCGTCCCTCAGCTGCAGGGCCTGCTCCATGGCGAACTCGTTGATCTCGTCGATGACAGAGTCGACGTTGACGCGGTCCAGGGTGTGGTCCGCCTCGAGGGTCTTCTGGGACCAGGTGTCCGGAACATGCTTGACGAGTACCACGATCGCGGGCATCGGCAGTCACCTTTCTGAAGGTTTCGGGGAAGTCTGCAGAGAGTCTACGCTAGGCCCCGCGCCACGAAGTCAGGCAACCCTTACTTTCCCGGGTCCTCCGCCTGCTCCCGCGGTCCGCACACGATCGCCACGCCCTGGGTCCCGATCCGCGTGCACACCACCGCCGCCGACTCCCGGCCCCGCAGCTTGAGCTTCTTCCGCAGCACGTCCGGGTCGACGTCGACGCCGCGGACGAGGATCTCCAGCGCCCCAATCTGCGGGCCGAGCGCCGCCCGGAGCTTCTTGAGGGGCACGATCTCCCGGATCTCGAAGCCGCTGCGGCCTGCCGGGATGCGGTCCCCGGTGAGGTAGGCGATGCGTTCGTCGAGCATCCACAGCCCCTCCCGGCGCGCGTAGTGGCGCACCAGCCCGGCGCGCACCACGGCGCCGTCCGGGTCGATGAGGTAGCGGCCGGGTTCTCCGGCGCCGACGTCATCGGGCGCGGCGTCGGTGATCCGGTCCACCTCGCCGCCACTGATCATGACGGCCTCGCGCCGCTCCCCCTCCGCCAGACCCGGGGTGTACAGGCACGCCTCCTTGACGCCGCCGTCCACCGACACCAGGCTCACCAGCCCCTCCCAGTCCGAGAAGTCCAGCCCCGGCGCGCACTTGACGGCCAGCTCCTGGCCCGGCCACGCGGCCAGCAGGTCCGGCAGCGGGGGCAGCAGCTGGTCGGGGTGGGTGATGCGGCGGCCCCCGGCCCGGCGCGCGGGGTCCGCGACGATGACGTCCGCTCCCCTGCTCACGGGCACGGTGGCGTCGGCACGCACCAGCCAGGCCTCGGCGCCGAGGTTGTGCCGGGCCATCGCCAGGCGGACGTCGTCGAGGTCACTGCCCAGGTAGCGCAGTCCCGCCGCACTTATCGACGCCCCCTCCGTCCCCACCGAACACGTCACGTCATGCACGAGGGCGTCCGGGCCTGCGGCCCGTCGCAGGCGGGCGGCGCGCTGCGCCGCCACCACCTGCGGGGTGGCCTGCTGGGCGGCGTCGAGGTCGGTGAGCCAGTGCGCGGGGAACTTGCCGTGCGCGGCGGCGGTGCGCCGGGCCTGGGCCAGCTCCGCGACGGCGCGGCCGTACTCGCCGAAGCGATCGCGGAGCACGGCGGCGTCGGCCAGCAGGGAGGCCCGCGTCAGGGGGAGCTCGGCGGTGGCGTCGGCGATGTCGTCGGTGTGGGCCGCCAGGAAGGCGACCTCGGTGCGGGTGAAGGCCATCAGAGTTCCGGACGGATCCTGTCGACCCAGGCGGTGGTGAAGTACTCGGCGTAGCGCGGGTCGTCGACGGGGTCCCCGACCACGGGGGTGAGGTCGGCGGCGTCGGCGCCCGCGAGGGCCTCGGCCGTCGTGGGGAACTGCGCGAGGAAGCTCAGCTGCGCCCACGTGGGGATGGCCAGGCGGACGAGTCCGTGCCGCCAGCCGTCGAGAAGCAGCTGCGGCGGGAACCAGCCGGCGTCGTCGGCCTCGGAGGTGTCCCCGTCCGGGGACTGGCCCTCCGGGGCGACGGCGACGAAGGAGATGGTGTCGAACCAGTGGAGGTTCTTCCAGCCGCCGACCCACCGCGCCCAGGGACGCGCCAGATCCGAGCAGACCCGCAGGTCATGGCGGGTGAGCATCTCGGTGAGCGAGATCTTGTGGGAGATCAGGTCCACGCGGTCCTGGTGGTAGGGGGTGCCGTCGGTGATCGGGCTGCCGTCACCGTGGACCGCCAGCAGCGTGCCGGTCTCCTCGAAGAGCTCCCGCACCCCCGCGAACACCACCGCGTGCGTCTGCTCCGGGCTCAGCCCCAGGCGCTCCGCGAGTTCCTCAACCGGGCGGCCGGTCCACAGGTCCGAGGTGTCCCACTCGCCCGACGGGAAGTCGCGGTGGTCCACTCCCCCGCCCGGGAACACGGTCATGCCGGGGTAGTTGCGCATCGTGGGGACGCGTTCCTGCGCCCACACCTGCAGGCCGACCGCGGAATCACGCACGAGGATGATCGTGGTGGACAGCCGGGCCTGGTCGTAGCCGGTGGGTGCCTTACGTTTGGGCACAGCTGATTCACCTCCGGGGAATCATCGGGGTCAGTGAGACTACCGACAGTCTAGGGAAACCTCAGCGGCGGTGCGCCGGACGACGGCGGGTGCGGCGGGCGAAGTAGCGCTCCCCGATGCGCGACACCTCGATCGGCTGGTGGAAGGCCTTCGAGAGGTTCTCGCTGGTGAGCACCTGGTCGATGAGGCCCTGGGCGACGACCTCGCCCTCGTCGAGAAGCATCGCGTGGGTGAAACCGAAGGGGATCTCCTCGACGTGGTGGGTGATCATGACGATCGCCGGGGCGTCCGGGTCCATCGCCAGGTCACCGAGGTAACCCACGAGGTCCTCGCGGCCGCCGAGGTCCATGCCGGCGCCCGGCTCGTCGAGGATGAGCAGCTCCGGGTTGGTCATGAGCGCGCGCGCCACGAGGACGCGCTTGCGCTCACCCTCCGAGAGGGTGCCCCAGGTGCGGTCGATGAGGTGGTAGGCGCCCACCTGGTCGAGGATCTCGTGGGCCTGCTCGAAGTCGATCTCCTCGTACTCCTCCCGCCAGCGGCCGAGCACGGCGTAACCGGCGGACACGACGAGGTCGCCGACGGTCTCGTCCGGCGGGATGCGGTTGCCGAGCGCCGAGGAGGAGACGCCGATCATCGCCCGCAGGTCACGCATGTCGGTGCGGCCCAGCCGCTCGCCCATCACGTAGGCCTGGCCCGTGGTCGGGAACTCCTCCGCGGCGGCCATGCGGATGAGGGTGGTCTTGCCGGCGCCGTTGGGGCCGACGATCACCCACCGCTCGTCGAGCTCGACCTGCCACGTGACGGGGCCGACGAGGTTTCGTCCCCCACGCTTGAAGGTCACATCGCGGAAATCGACCAGCAGATCCTCGTTGGTCTCGTTGAAGTCAGTCACATCCCCCATTGTGGCCGATTTTTCTCGTCCCCTGTGGAACTGACACAGCTGGACTAGGCTCGTTGGGTAGTTCCAACCCCTCAATGTGGAAGGTGAAACACATGACCGGTCGACTCGGAATCGATGACGTCCGCCCCCAGATCTCCGGGCGCCAGTACCCCGCAAAGGCCGTGGTCGGAGAGGTTGTCCCCGTCACCGCCCTCGCGTGGCGCGAAGGGCACGACGCCATCGCGGCGACGCTCAACGTCACCCCGCC
>Ga0123328_1000896_pt1 | contig 30288 bp, 20 predicted proteins | sample BioC12SIPDNA_2_FD_89702 | JGI IMG/M metagenome (GOLD analysis project Ga0123328, IMG submission 89702) | Anaerobic biogas reactor microbial communites from Washington, USA - Biogas_R1_A C12 SIP DNA | ecosystem: Engineered > Bioreactor > Anaerobic > Unclassified | place: Washington, USA...
ACGGACCGACGCTCGATCCCTACCTGTGTGGCGAACGCATCGGGCAGACGCTGCTCGAGAAATCCAAGGCAGCGCCCAGAATCGTGCTCACTGACTGCCCACCTGCCATGGCCGCCCGATTCGTGGTGGACACTCCCATGGCGCTCGTCCTCGACCCGCCGGCGCCGACACCGGAAACGGATGACGCTGGCCCGCATTCCGCCCTACATGCAGCCGGCGAAACAGCCATTGGCGGGGTGGTCCGTGTGGCGTCCGGCTCGGGGGGGGCTCCCTTGCATGCGTTCCCACTCGGGAGTTACCGCGTTGCCGTGCTAGCTGAATGTCCTGAGGACGAGCCGTATCTGGTTGAGCAGTGGGCGCACTTCGCCGGCCAGATCGAGATGGACGAGCCGTTCCACAGGATCCGCGAAGCGATCGACGAGGCGCGCGCCAGCAGTCACTGATGCCGTCACTGGACCACGATGCCGATGTGCGAGTCGCAAACGTCTGGCAAACCGCCTGCCGCGCCGCGAACCTCCGCGGAGGCACCGCTGCGCATCGTGAGGGCTGATCTGTCAGTGCCCGTGGCCTGCTTTGCCACCGGGTGGCTGACGGCGCTGCGGCGGGAAGCCCGGATTGACGTTGCCCACATACCGCTTGAGCCGGCTCCCACCCGGGCACTCTCGGTGCAGATCACCCAGACGCCTGTGTCTGTGCGCAGCTACATGTTTCCAGAACTGCCGGCGAACTGCCCGCCGGCCGGACCGCCTCGGCCGGTCGCCGCGGCCCGTGTGTCGGACGTGACGAAGTCGCTGCCGGCCCGCACGCGATTCCAGCCTCCACGCGACATCGTCAAGCTGCAGGATCGGTTGTACTACCTGCTCCAGCCGCCGCTCGAGTCGCTGGTGAACTCCGGCCAGCTGACCTTTCCCAACCAGCCGTTTGCGTATCAGTACCAGGGGATCGCGTTCCTCTATCCGCGGTACGCGGCGATCCTGGCAGACGAAATGGGGTTGGGCAAGACGATGCAGGCCATCACCGCGGCGCGGCTGCTGCTGCGCAGTGGTGAGATTCGGTCGGTCCTGCTGGTCTGCCCCAAACCGCTCGTCACGAACTGGCAGCGCGAGTTCGCCCACTGGGCGCCGGAACTGCCCGTGAGTGTGATTGAAGGGGATCAGACGCGGCGGCGGTGGCAGTGGCAGCAGGACCAGGTGCCGGTCAAGATCGCCAACTACGAATTGTTGCTACGCGACGCGGACGTGCTGTGCGGCCGGCAACTGCAGTTTGACCTTGTTGTGCTCGACGAAGCGCAGCGGATCAAGAACCGATCCAGCACGACCAGCCAGGTGGCACGCTCCATCTCACGCACGCGTTCGTGGGCGCTGACCGGCACCCCCATCGAGAACAGCCCTGAAGACCTGGTGGCTATCTTCGACTTCCTGCTGCCCGGCCATCTCAACAGTAATATGCAGGCACGGCGCATCGGCCGCGCCGCACGCGATTACGTGCTCCGCCGCAGCAAAGATGCCGTCCTGACCGATCTGCCGCCCAAACTCTACCGCGATGCCGATCTGGAACTCACCTGCGAACAGGAAGAAGCGTATCGAGCTGCCGAAGAGCAGGGCGTCGTGCGGCTGTCGCGCCTCGGCGAAGCACTGACCATCCAGCATGTGTTTGAACTCGTCCTGCGACTCAAGCAGATCTGCAACTTCGATCCCATGACCGGCTCGAGCAGCAAACTGGAACGCCTGGAAGCGGATCTGGAAGAAGTCGCGGCCAGCGGCAAGAAGGCCATTGTGTTCAGCCAGTGGGTCCAGACAATCGAAATCATGAGCCAACGCCTGGCCCGGTTCGGTCCGCTGGAATACCACGGCAAAATCCCCTCCCGCCGTCGCGATCAAACCATCGCTCAGTTCCGCACGAACCCCAACCATCACGTCCTGCTGATGAGCTACGGCGCGGGCAGTGTCGGACTGAACCTGCAGTTCTGCAACTACGTGTTCCTGTTCGACCGCTGGTGGAACCCGGCCGTTGAAGACCAGGCCATCAACCGGGCGCATCGCATCGGAGCCACGGGCCCCGTTACGGTCACCCGCATGCTCACGCGGGGCACCATTGAAGAACGGATCCAGCAGGTGCTCGAAGAGAAACGTCAATTGGCCGCCGCCGTGTTCTCGGAAGCCGGTGGGCCCGATAACCTGGGACTCACGCAAGAACAGATCTTCGGCCTCTTCAACCTGCCCGTCCCTGCACCCGTCAAACGAGTTGGCACGAGTCCCGTCGGGTTCGAGCGGTCTTCCGACACGCTTGCTCATGTGTCACGATTGGAGCATGGGACAGGCGGACTATGAATACGATGTGATCGTGGTTGGCGCGGGGCACGCCGGGACTGAGGCGGCGTTGGCGGCCGCGCGGATGGGGGCCCGCGTAGCCCTGTTAACCACGAATCTGGACACGGTGGCTCAGATGAGCTGCAATCCGGCCATCGGCGGCGTGGCCAAGGGGCATCTCGTGCGCGAGATCGATGCGTTGGGCGGAGCGATGGGCCGGGTGATCGACGCCACCGGGATCCAGTTCCGCATGCTCAATCGGCGCAAGGGACCGGCGATGCACGGTCCCCGGGCACAGGCGGACAAACGGGCCTATCAGGAGTCCGTCAAACACTGTGTGGAGCGGCAAGGCAACGTGGCGCTGCGCCAGGAGACGGTGATAGACCTCGTGACGGAGGTGTGGACGGAGCGCAGTGGCGTGCAGGCCCGTGTACTGGGAGTCCGCGTACGGGGCGGCGCCACGTACAAAGCGCCGGCGGTCGTCCTGACCACAGGCACCTTCCTGCAGGCAATCATGCACACTGGAGAGACCCAGATCGAAGGAGGGCGTGCAGGGGAGGGGACCACCCGGGGACTCAGCGCCGCGCTGGTGCGTTTGGGGATGCGCGTCGAACGGTTCAAGACCGACACGCCCGCACGACTCAACGGACGCACCATCGACTACTCGCAGACGGAGATGCAGCCCGGCGATGCGCAGCCGCAGCCGTTCTCGTTTCTCACCGACCGCCTGCAGGTCGACCAGCTCCCATGCTGGATCACCCACACCAACGCGGCCGTGCACGAGCTGATCCGCGCCAATCTCGATCACGCTCCCATGTTCAGCGGCCAGATCCAGTCGACCGGGCCACGCTACTGCCCCTCGATCGAAGCCAAAGTCGTGCGGTTCGGTGAACGTGACTCGCACCAGCTGTTCCTGGAACCGGAGGGCCGGAACACACTCGAGGTGTATGTCAACGGCATCTCCACCGGCCTGCCGCGCGATGTGCAGGACGCCATGTTCCGCTTGATTCCGGGACTGCAGCATGCCCAGGTCATGCGCTATGGCTATGCCATCGAATACGACTACTGCCCCCCCGATCAACTCCGCCCGACGCTCGAGAGCAAGGTTGTGGCCGGGCTCTTCCTCGCGGGCCAGATCAATGGCACAACCGGCTATGAGGAGGCAGCCGCCCAAGGTCTGGTCGCCGGCGCGAATGCCGTCGCCTGCCTCCGCCATTCCGAGCCGCTCGTCCTCCGCCGTGATCAGGCGTACATCGGGGTCATGATCGATGACCTGGTCACCCGGGGCGTGGACGAACCGTATCGGATGTTCACCAGCCGGGCCGAGTACCGGCTGTTGCTGCGCCAAGACAATGCGGATCGGCGTCTCACCCCGCTGGCGCACCAGATGGGACTCGTCGACGAGGTGCGCTGGCAGCGCCTGCAGGCGAAAGAACGCGACATTGAGCGCGTCATCCGCCTGCTCGACGCGCGACGGTGGGACGATATGTCGCTGACCAAACTCCTGCGCCGACCGGAAGTTGGCTGGCATGAGCTGATCGCGCAGGTCCCCGAACTCGCCCAGGTCCGCGAGGAGGTCGCTACCCAGGTCGTGTACGACGTGAAGTACGCCGGGTACATTCACCGCCAGTTCGAGCAGGTGGAACGCCAACGGCGGTTGGCCAGCCGCCGAATTCCTGAAGGGTTCGACTTCAGCCAGCTCGCGCATCTCCGCACTGAGGCACGCCAGAAACTGGCCAAGATCCGACCCGTGACGCTCGATCAGGCCAGTCGCATCAGCGGCATCACGCCGGCCGACGTCGCACTGCTGATCGCTTACCTCCAGAACCGCTCCGACAGCCGCTCGAATTCGCCTCGCGTGTAGTTGCCGCAGCGTCTCCAAGTTCGCGAATCAGACGGGCGAAAATCGGTCCTCGTCCGCAGCGCAGATTTTACCGCCATTCCTTGTGTCGTGTCGTAAGTTGCGTTGAGGTATGGCTTTACGTGCGACACATCAATCTTGACTGTTATCGGGAGAGTTGTATAATCTCTGCGGCTGGCAAGTTCGGTAATTTCGGAAGAACCGGACGAGCTTGCCAAATGAAGCGGTTCAGGGAGGTGTGCTAACTGCACACACCGCGGGACTTAACTAACGAGGGAGCTAGAGGCTAGCAGCGACGTCGCAGGACAGGGAAGTCACGAGGGCTCGCATATCCAGCGGTAGCTATGGCCATTCAGGGGCCCTTGAGCACGCTAGCCCAGCCATCAACGAGGAGGGATGGTTCATCGCCATGTCTACGAAAACTGTCTTTACCACCGGGGAAGCGGCCAAGATCTGTAAGGTTAGCCAGCAGACGATTATCCGTTGCTTCGACAATGGATCGTTGAAGGGATTCCGCGTCCCGGGCAGCCGGTTTCGGAGGATTCCGCGTGACCAGCTGTTCGCGTTCATGCGGGACAACGGCATACCGACCGATGCGTTGGAGAGCGGAAAACGCAAGGTCCTGATCGTCGATGACGACGAGGAGCTGGTGGAGCTGTTGGCGGACGTGTTTGAGCGGGATGGGCGGTTCGACATCCGGCTGGCCAACAACGGGTTTGACGCGGGCATGTTGGTCAAGGAGTTCCGGCCCGACCTGGTGATTCTGGACGTCATGTTGCCCGACATCAATGGCAAGGAAGTCTGCCAGCGTGTACGGAGCGACAGCACGTTGGAGTCGGTCAAGATCATCTGCATTTCCGGGATGGTGGAGCAGGGGAAGGTGGCGGATCTGAAGGCGGCCGGTGCGGACGATTTCATGCACAAGCCGTTCACGGTCGACCGCCTTCTGGACCGGGCCTGTGACCTGCTGGAAATGGAGCGTGCGTTGGCCAGCTGACGCCGGGTCAGTGCAGCCTTTGAACTGAGTGCCACGCGGCACGGACATCGCGCGTGGCACCGCTGGCGTAGCCGGAGGTGGCGCGCCGGGGGAGTGAGTGGGTGAACAAGGATCCGGCCAGGTACGTTGCCCGGTTGCCGGGTCTGAGTTCGGGCCCTTCCGTCTGGTTTCTGCCGCTCAACGACCATGCATCGTTTGAGCTTTCGCGCAGTCTGCTGGCCGATGATCCAGCAGCGCGTGAGGTGGGCCTCGCGGAGCTGATGTCGGTCGATCCTGCCTTCACGCTCTGGGCCGCCTGCTGGATGGGGTGTATGGGCGGTCCCACTCCGCGATGTGTGTTGGACCTGGCGCGCTGGCTCGCCACCCGCCTGCTGTCGGCCCTGAATTGGCCGGACGGTGAGGTGGCCGAAGCCGGACTGTTGCGCGACGTGCGGTCGCGCTGGCGCGAGCTATCTGCCGACTCGGTCGCCGTGGCGAATCTCGCGGCCGATCAGGCGGCTGACGACGCGCGGGCGGCCGAAGGTTTTCTGCTGGGAATGCTCCACAACGCGGCCGACTGGCTGCGCAGCTGCGGGCCGCGGATCTCCCTCGCCCGGCCCGACAGCGGATGCCTGCCCGGCTGGCTCCTCACGCTGCTCCGCGAACGATCGCGGTCTTCCCGGCACGAAACCGTACAACTGGTCGTGCGTGCCAGCAACCTGTGGCGCGAGGCCGGGCGCCGTGGCCGGCGCGTCGGCCAGGTGGATCTGGTTGACACCATCCTGGCCCGCAAGCGGTGGCAGGGATGCACCAACACCGAAGCGGGCACGCCGCACTTCCTCCAGCGACTCACCGAACGGTTGCGGCGACTCGAACAGCTGGAACAACACTTCGACGAGACCCTGGAACAAGCCAAGCTCGCGTCCCTCGGCGAGCTGGCGTACGGGGCCAGTCACGAGATCAACAATCCGCTGGCCAATATCTCCACCCGTGCCCAGGCGATGCTGGCGCAGGAGTCAGACGCGGAGAAACGGCGAATGCTGGCCACGATCAACGCCCAGGCCTTCCGGGCCAACGAGATGATCGCCGACATGATGCTCTTCGCCCGCCCTCCAGCGCTGGTCAAAGAACGACTCGACCTCGTCCAGCTGATCGATACCGTCGTCGCTGAGCTGCAGCACGACGCACAGCTGCAGGGCTCACGCATCGTGCGTCAGGGGGGCGTCGAGACGCTCGTGATCGAGGCCGATGCAACTCAGTTGGCGGCCGCCATCCGCGCCGTCTGTGTCAATGCCCTCGAAGCGCTCATCGCCGACGGCCAGGTCGACATCTCGGTCGCCCACGCACCCCAGCCTCAACCCGATGCCAACACCTGTGCTCGGATCACCATCCGCGACTCCGGACCCGGCATCCCCCCGCACGTGCGCCCCCACATCTTCGACCCGTTCTTCTCCGGACGCGAGGCCGGTCGCGGCCTGGGATTCGGCCTCTCCAAGTGCTGGCGCGTCGTCACTCTGCACGGCGGTCGCGTGTCTGTCGCCAGCGCCGATCGACAGGGGACCACGTTCGTGCTGGACCTGCCCGCCACCGACAGTTTGTAAAAATTACAAATGCGGCGGGGGAAAAGGGGGGGGGAAATGACGAATGACGAATGACGAATGACGAATGGTGAGTGATGGGTGATTGGGACTGTGATTGGGATTGGGGAGATGCACGGCAAGTCGTTGGACGTCAGAGGCTTAGCGGCTGATTGCCGGCACGGCGGCTGGTACGTAACGGCTCGTCGTCCACGACCGCTCGACTTGTGAGTGGGCATGCCGTTGGTGCTGTGTCATCTGCCATCGGGCACCGCCGCCGGCTGCTCTGGCACGCGGCTTGCATCTCTCGTGGACTGCAAGTCCTGATTCCTCCATCACCATCGAGAAGGTGCAACGATGCTCACAATGATGCTCAGACATCCTAATATTGCGGCGGTTATCTGCGGAGTCGTGACGACCGGCTGCCTGAAATATGCCGTGGCCCAGACGCACGAGCGGATGCAGCCGATCGTGTTGACCGCTTCACCCGCGCATTGCCAGAGCCCGGCGCACATCGCGCAGCCGCCCCTGGTGCGGCAGACGACAGTTGGAGCCAGTTACATGTCACCCACCGTGGCCGAGAGTCTCCCTGCAGCGATCTCCGCTTCGGAATTGGTGCCCCTGCCAGCCGGCTCCCCCTGGCGCAGCTGTGCGACTCAAGCCCCCGCGCCCGTCGTGCAATACAGCGTGCCGGCCCCCGTGGTGACACCCGGCCCGCGTGTCGAAGCGCTGCGGCCAGTGACCGATGATCCGGAGGTGCCCGACGGATACGTCGTGGGACGCAGTCTGATGGGCCAACCCAAACTCTTTAAGCCGGGGCAGCCCGTGCGCAACCTGATCCGTTATCTGAGCCTGTAACTGTTCGCCGAGCAGCTCGCCCCGCGCCGACAGAAGTGGCGGCAAGAAAAAAAGGAGAGGCCGACGATTTGGTCGACGAGGGGCAGAATCGTCGAACCAAAAGCTGCCAGCCCCTCCGTTTGGAAAGCTCACGAACATGCTGATTCTATCCATTTCGGGGGGCCATGCAAGCGGTCAGGTGAATTGCAGCCACAGATTGTGGTTTTTGGCGCCCTGAGGGTGCGCCGGCAGCGGTTGGACAAGCTGTACCGTTGCGACGGATTTCCGGCCGGTTCAGCGGTACGCGCGCAACTCGCGGGGGAGCGGGAAATGGACCTCTTCGCTATGGAGCGACCGGTATTCGATCGCCGCTCCATAGCGGTCGCGGAGGTGCTCCACGCACTGCTGGACGACAGATTCCGGGGCGCTGGCGCCGGCCGTGACCAACACGGTGCGTTTGCCCGCCAGCCACTCCGGACGCATGTCCTGAGCGCTGTCGATCAGGTAGGCATCGACCCCACATTCGCGGGCCAGCTCCTGCAGCCGCTGGCTGTTCGAGCTGTTCTGGCTCCCGACGACCAGCACCACATCAGCCTCGCGCGCCAGTGAACGGACGGCCTGCTGCCGGTTCTGAGTCGCGTAGCAGATGTCGTCGTGCGGGGGTCCGACGAGCTGCGGGAAGCGTCCGCGCAGCCGTTGAATGATCCGCTCCGCGTCGTCCACGCTCAGAGTCGTCTGGGTCAGGTAGGCCACTTTCGCGTCGGCCGGCAGATCCAGCTGGTCCACGCTCGCCTCGTTCTCCACCAGGCGAATGGCTGCCGGCGCCTCGCCCATGGTGCCAATCACCTCGTCGTGCCCTTCGTGTCCGATCAGGAGGATCGTATACCCATCCTGTGCGAAGCGGAGCGCTTCGCGATGCACCTTGATGACCAGCGGACACGTGGCGTCGATCGTGCGCAGTTGCCGCTGCGACGCCTGCCGCCGGACGTCCGGCGACACGCCGTGCGCGGAGAACAGCAGCGTGGCACCGGGCGGCACGTCGTCGATCCGGTTGACGAACACAGCGCCCTTGTCGCGAAACGCAGCGACCACGTGCCGGTTGTGGACAATCTCGTGGTACACGTAGATCGGGGTCCCGAACACCTGGATCGCCAGGTCCAGACTCTCAATCGCCATGTTCACGCCCGCACAAAACCCTCGCGGGCTGGCCAGAATTGCACGCATCATGGTTCGACTCGCCTCAGCATGTGCCGCGGCCACGCGCTCCACGCACGTACACACATCGCGACCGACCGCGCGACCCCCGTGCCTGTTCGTTCGCGTGCTTGCCGATTCACGCACCCAACTGCGGTATCACTCCCACCAGGAACCCGGCCAGCCGGTCGGCGGCGCGGTGGGCGGTCTCCTGCAGCTTCCAGATATCCTTGATACTCCCCGGCCGCTGGAAAATGGCGCGCGTCGCCGCGCCCAGCTTGCCCGCCAGCGACTGCTGATCCAGCATGTGTTCCACCTCCGGCGGCAGGCGATCATCCAGCCCGTCGGTGATGATCCGCACCGCCAGGAAACGCACCTGCCGCTCGCGGCAGACGTGTGCGATCGCCATCGTCTCCATGTCACAGGCCACGGCGTCGAACTCCGCCGCCAGCCGCTCCTTGTCCGCACGCTGGCGGACCAGCTGGTCCACGGATAGCAGCCGGCCGACGTGCAGGGATGGGTTGGCCGCGGTCACCTGCGGTGCGATGCGGAAGCCGACGTCCAGCCTCCTGCGCGCGCTGTCGACGATCGAGTCGGCCATCAGAATGTGGCCGTACTTGAGTGCCGGAACGAGGGCGCCCGCGAATCCGGCCGCCACCACCCACTGCGGACGATGGATCTTGATCAGGTCCTCCGTGGCACGCCGGGCTGCCTGCTGACCCACCCCCGACTCGGCAATCAGCACGCGGCGGCCGTCGAGTTCCCCCAGGCGTTCGACAAACGCCGGGCACTCGGTCGTCACTACATGCGTCGCGCGGTCGACCAGTCCGCCAGATTCCAGGCCGAGTGCAAACACCAGCGCCACGTCCGGCGGCGCGGCCACCCCATTACCGAGCAGATCCTGGCCCGGTTCCGGCCGGCGAGCGGTCTGTACGAAGTGCTTCGCCCGCTCGACCGCCTGCTGCACCTTCTCCTCGGCCATCTCGTTCAACAGATTGGTTACCACCCACCTCAGCCACATGATGTCCTCGTTCTGCGCTCGCCTGTCGTGGCACCCCATCCGGTGCGAACCGAGTCGGAGCAGCCATCTTCTCTCGGCGCCGGCGGGGCAGACACGCAACCCGGCCGGCACGAGGCCGCGGCTGGCTCACGGCCGATCGGGTGACGTGACCACTTCAAAGATCTCGCCGCTCTGCCGATCCAGCTCCGGGACGGCGACGGCGCGAATCAACCGCTGCTCCGCCTCCAACTCGCCATGGATCAGCTCCGGGGTAATCGCCGCTGTGAATCCGTAGTTGCCCGGCTGCTGGTAACGGGCGATCTCCTGCCAGTTCACGAAGATGTGCGACACGCGCAGCTCCTTGAGCCTGGCACGCCGTGCCTGCGCGTCGCGGTCGCGCAGCAGTTCCTCCAGGACAGACGTATCGAAACAGGTGCTGTAAAGCACCGGCACGCGCAGGTTGAACACGGCGGCGTCTCCCACGACCAGCGCCCTCCGCCTCGGCGGCACGTGCTGGTTGAGGTAGCGATGAGCCACCGTCACGGTCGTCAGCTGCGGGTCGTCACGCAGCTGCGTGAGGCGCACCAGGTAGCGGTTGTCGGCCACGGGACGCGATACGACCATCATGAAGCTGGCGGCCAGCCCCAGTCCCAGCACCGTCCACATCGTGCCACGCCACACGCGCGACGAAGACCATGTCGCGCCGATCGCGCCCACCAGCGCAAAGAGCGGACACGCCGGGACCAGGAAGCGATCGAGTCGATGGGTGGTCAGCCACCACACCGCGACAAACACCAGACCGCCGATCAGCCAATAGGCCGCCTGCCGCAGCGTCCGCCGGCGCACCAGCACAAGGGCTGCAAACGGGACCAGCAGCGGGCTGTGATGGACGCTGTCGCCCAACAGCGACCGCAGCGTTGCCCAGGCCTGGGCCGGCGAATACCGGCGCCCCTCGGCATCCACCGGCACCCGGTGTGCACGCTGGAACTGAACCACCTGCTCCGGCGTCCGCGGCTGACTGGTAAAGACGCGGGGCAGCAGCGGATACACCGGGTTGCCTGTCTGTACCCAGTTCTTGCCATACCAGAGACCGCACGCCAGCATCACCGCCACAACAAAGGCGCTGACCGTCCGCAACCAGTCACGCCGGCTCATCACCAGCACCACGATCAGCAGCGGCAGGACCACCAGCACCACGCAGGTGTACTTGCAGGCTGCAGCGGCGCCCGCCATCCAGCCGGCCAGCCACACGTAGCCGCGCGCCGCGACCGGGTCCGCATGCCGCTCATCCAGCCACCGCTTCGTGGCGTATGACGCGGCGAGCAGGTAGAACCCGATCACACCCTCATTCAGGCCGTTGGCCGAGACGTGCGTGATCCACGGAGTCGACAGGTACAGGAGCGCCGCGACGATGCCGGCCTCGCGCGACACACAGCGACTGGCGGCTGAATACAACAGCAGCGCTGTGAGCGGGGCAAAGAGCGCCATCACGAGCTTGCCCGCCAGCGCGCCCCACCACCAGCCCTCTTCGCCCGGCGACACGGCCATGGTCAGTGCCGCCAGCGCCTCGGCCCCCAGCGGCATGTTCCCGTACACGTTGTGCGGCAGGAACGTGATGCGGCCACTCTGCACCCACTCGCGCGGAACCTGCAGGTGATACTCCAACACATCGAAATCCAGCGGCGGCAACAGCGCACCACCTACAATCACCAACACGAACGGCAATGCGCACCACCAGGCCCGCGGCCGCTGGCGCGCTGGCGCGGCCGGTTCGTCCCCAACCGCCCCGGCGGCCGCACTGGCAGACGCACTGGCCGGCCGGTCCGCCCGCCACGCTGCCACACGCCGCGCCTGCCAGACGGACACCATCACGATGGCCAGGCCGGCGGCGAGGAACACTAGCGGCTGGTTCAGGCCGCCCAGCAGACCCACGGCCAGAGTCAGCAGCGACAGGCCGCTCAGGCCAATCCCGGTGGCAAACGCAAAGTACTCCAGACGGCTCAACTGCCGCGCGATCCGCACGCGAGACAAGACCAGCCAGCCGAGCAGGAAGGCCACGCCCCACACCGTGCCGGCCAGGAGCAGCAGCGGAATGCGGTCGGCCACCGCCACGTCGCCGACCGGCGCCGCTCGCCACTGCTGCACCAGTTCCTCCGGGACCAGGAAAAACCCCAGCAACTGGTAGCGATACAGATCCAGCTGGCGGGCGATCGGCACGCGGAAGAAGTACACCGCGTACAGGCCGCACAGTACGACAAACACGGCCGCCCCGGCGGCCGCCAGCAGCGATTCGCGCGCGCGCCAAGATGTCGTTCGCTCGGGGGACAGATCCGCCGCCCCTGCTGTGTCCGCGGCCGGGTTCTTCAAGTGTTTCGCCACGACCAGGGCCCCTGGGTCTGATTTCACGCTCCACGTCCCGCAGCGTGCCTGCCACACCTGCTCCGCCAAGCTATGATTAAGGGTTGCTGGCCGTCACGCAAGGGCGTGGCGGGCGATTTGAATCATCAGGGCGAAATGGCTGACCCATGACCTACGAATCTCGCAACCGCCTGCAGGGGGTCTTCACTCCGAACGTCGTGCCGCTGGATGATCGCGGCGAGATCAACGAACGCGAGTTGCGCCGCTACGTCGATTGGCTCATCCAACGCGGCGTCCACGGTCTGTATCCCAACGGATCGACCGGCGAGTTCACCCGGTTCACGGCCGACGAGCGGCGGCGGATCATTGAGATTATCGCCGATCAGACGGCCGGTCGCGTGCCGATCCTGGCCGGGGCGGCGGAGGCCAACACGCGGGAGACCATTCGGGCCTGCGAACGCTATCATCAGTTGGGTGCCCGGGCCGTCGCCATCGTCGCGCCGTTCTACTACAAACTGACCCCCGCCGGCGTGTACGCCTACTTCAAGGAAATCGCCGATAACTCGCCCATCGACGTCACGCTGTACAACATTCCCTTGTTCGCTTCGCCCATCGACCTGCCCACCGTCCGCCGGCTGGCCGACGAGTGCCCGCGCGTCGTCGCCATCAAAGACTCCTCCGGCGATCTGCCGCACATGATGCGGATGATCGCCGCCGTTCGCCCGCAGCGCCCCGACTTCAGCTTCCTCACCGGCTGGGATGCGGCCCTGATGCCGATGCTGCTGATCGGATGCGATGGCGGCACGAATGCGACCAGTGGCATCGTGCCGGAAATCACCCGCAAGCTCTATGACCTGACCGTCTCCGGCCAACTCGACGCCGCGCGCGACCTGCAGTACCGGCTGCTCCTGCTGTTCGACGCCATGCTCTATTCGGCTGAGTTTCCCGAGGGCTTCCGCGCGGCGCTGCAGCTGCGCGGATTCGCCGCCGGCCGGGGACGCCAGCCGAAATCGCCCAGCCAGCAGATTGAACTCGATCAGCTCGGGCGGCAACTCCAGTGCCTGCTGGCCGCCGAAGGCTTCACCGACGAACCTGTCGGCGGTTGCCCGGCCAGCATCGAGATCGACCCGGAACAGGTCGCACGCATCGTGCAGCGGATCGTCGGCGAACTGCGGGAACGGGGCTGAGACGGGGCCGGATGCGTTTGTCGGTCATCCGGTGAGGACGCCACCCCCGTTTCATCAGAGATCTCCTTGCTCACATTCGGGTCAAGAGCTGTGGGAACGAGACGAGCTTACGGGGCAGGCCCGGTTGGGTGAAACCCGATTCCCTTGTGAAATGAAGCGCAGAATTGCAGCGGCCGGTTGGTCCTATTGGCCCTCTGGGGTCCGTTGTTCACAATGGTCTTCGATCTTCACTTGGTTGCATGCCCCTTCCGTTCTCGAACCCCGTGGGAGTGACATCGTGAATCGGACATCGGATTGGATCTGCCGGCTGATCTGTGCCGTCGCGTGTGGGCTGGTCGTCGCCGGCTGCACGGACACGCCCCCCGCCGCGAAAGCTCCGGAGTCGCGGCCGGATACGGCCGTGGCGCCGGCGGCCGACACTGGCGAGCCTCAGTTGCTCAGTGACGACCTGTTGGCAGAGGGCTGGATCTCGCTGTTCGACGGCCTGACACTGTTCGGCTGGCAGCACGACAAGCGGGCAGATTGGCGTGTCGAGGACGGGACGATTGTCGTCGAACACGGCGATAAGACGCTGCTGACCACCACCACGCAGTTCGCTGACTACGTGCTGCACGTCGAGTTCCTCCGCGCGCCGGGGACCAACAGCGGCATCGTCCTGGCCACCACTCCTGATCCGCAGGATGCGGCTGCCGACTGCTATGAACTGAACATTGCCGACGGCGACCATCCGTTCCCCACGGGCAGCCTGGTCGATCGTCAAGCTGTGCCGAAGGACCTCAACCGGCCAGAGTGGCAGACCTTCGAGGTGCACGTGCAGGCCGGCCACATCGTCGTCTCGCTCGACGGCCAGCAGGTGCTCGACTACACCGACCCCCAGCCGCTGTTGCGCGGCCATGTCGGGCTGAAGCACAGCCAGGGCCGGATCGCGTTCCGCAATGTCCGCCTCCGCCCGCTGGGACTGGAAGCTATCTTCAACGGCCACGATCTCACGGGGTGGAAGGAGTACCCGGAACTGGCCAGCCGGTTCACGGTGGCCGAAGATGGAACCCTGAACGTCCAGAACGGGCGCGGGCAACTGGAGTCGGAAAAACAGTACGGCGACTTCCTGCTACAACTGGAATGCATCAGCCATGCCCCGGGGCTGAACTCGGGCATCTTCTTCCGGTGCGTGCCGGGTGAAGATATGAACGGCTACGAAAGCCAGATTCACAACGTGTTCAAGAACGGCGACCGTACGCAACCGGCGGACTGCGGCACCGGCGGCATCTTCCGCCGCGCCGATGCCCGCCGCGTCGTCGCCGACGACCTCCAGTGGTTCCACAAAACCATCGTCGCCCACGGTCCTCACGTGGCCGTCTGGGTCAACGGCTACCAGGTCACCGATTGGACCGATACCCGCCCCGCAGATCCCAACCCGCGGAAAGGGCTGCGCCTCGATCCCGGCACCATCATGATCCAAGGACACGATCCGACGACCAATCTGTCGTTTCGGAACCTGCGCGCCACCGAAATGGCATGGTAAATAACCAATGACGAGATACCCAAGCACGAAGGAAGAACGAATGCTGAATGATGAGTGACGCATTCGCGTCAGATTGTGTCGACACAGATCACGCAATCGTCATAACGCATTCATTCGACATTTCCTTCGTGCTTGGGTATCTCGTCATTCGTAATTAAACATCATTCCGGCGTAAAGTCCGACGTCACGGTCATCTGCCGGACCTGACGCGTGTCGCGATCGACGATGCGGAGCCGCACCTGGATGCCGCGTAGCGGAACAGGGTAGGGGGGCGACGTCTCGCGCTCACCCGGGTCGTCCACGCCGTGGACGCCATCGTCGTCAATGCCGTTGGTCCCCTGATCCACCAGCCCTGTGGTGTCCAGGCCGAGCAGCCCGTCCTCGTCGATCCCGTTGCGTTCGTAGTCCAGCGACCAGGTATCGTAGACAGCCGGGAACTGCTGCTGACCCCAGAACACCGGCAGGTACAGTTGCATCCCCGATCGGGGCAAAGGCGGATCGGAGAACACGGACGAGCCTCCGCCGACATAACGCCGGTAAAACAAGTCGACATAGCCGCCATTTCCCAGTGGCGTAGGTGAGCCGGTCATCGCGTCGCCGTAGCCGGGATCGCCGGGCAACACCGGATCAGACCCCGGCACGGCCTGGTAGATCGGCACCGTCGGATCGTACGCTCGGACATCGAACGCGGCCAGGTTCGTCAGCACCACGTCGCTGCCATACGACTCGGCGTATACCTCACGGCTGACCAGCGAAGGGGGCAAGGGGGGGGCCGCCAGGTCGATCGGCCGCATGAGATCGTCGCTGCCGAAGTGACCCGCTTCACTCACCTCGTTTATCGTGCCGTTGCCATCATCATCCACACCTGCCACCCCCCACTGGTTGTCCAGACCGGGGGTCGGCACCGCACCCTGGGGCGCCAGCAGCCCGCGCCAGAACAGCGATGGGAACTGGCGGTTCGGGGTATTGAGCAGCGGGTAGGAGCCCGAGACATCGTGGGCAATCCGGTTCTCCCGGAGCGCCAGGTCCTCGAGCGAATTGGGAAGGCGGGCCCACGTGTTGGCACTGGTCATTGTCGTGCGCACCGAGATGTCGAACGCACTGTGGAACTGCAGCGGCGAGAGGGCCTGGATGGTCGAATCGGTGAGATCCAGGTTGGGCAACACCAGAAAGGCGCGTCGGTGGAGTGTCACTTCGCCCGTATCCGGCTGACCGTTGCCGTTGCGATCGTTGAACCGGGTGAACCACACCACCTCGGCCACACGTGACTCGATCGTCTCGCGATGCGTCGGATTGGCCGGGTCGATGTACAGCCGCACCTTGCCGGGATTCGAAAGGTCCAACGACGCCATGACCTGACCCACAAACGGTGCATCGCTCGTGCAGGACGTGAACATCAGCACATCGTCGATGTCGCCCATGCTGGATTCCCCGAACCACGGCCGGATGCGCGGGGTCGGCGCAGCGTCCGCCGCCGCCGGCCCCAATCCCAGATCCCAGAACGGGCCTTCGTAGTACATGAAATACCCGCTGCCGGTGTCCGGCGCCGCCCACGGCCGGACCGGCACCGTGATCCCGCTCAGGTCGCGTTGCAGCTGGTCCGCGGCCGTTCGCAGCTGGCTGGACATCTCCACCACCGCCCGGCCGGCCAGCACGCTGTCACCCACCAGCCGAAAGACCTGAGTCACGGCCAAGACAATGATCAGCGACAAGGTCATGGCCACCAGCAATTCGATCAGCGTAAAGCCGCGACATGTGCGCATCGTACCGTTCCTTGATGGGAGCCACAGGCCCCTGCGATACGGGCCCCTGTGAGTTGATCGGCGAAAACCGCGTAGTGACCTCATAGAGCCTCTCCTTGCCTGTGCCTCGTGTCTGTCAAGTCGTGGACGCGCAAGGTGCAGCGCGACTGCGCCGGCAGATAAGACGTTGCCGACATACGTTCAGCGCGGGCTCCGCCAGCGGAGCCCCTGCTGAACGTTCGCAAGTGAATTTCGGGCAACACCTAAATTCGACTCTCCCAAACCGGAAATGTCAAGAATATCGTCCGGAAGTGGGGGGGAGGCAGGCCGCCTGTGGATGGTGCTGAGTTGGCTGCGGCGGACCGCTTCTGATGTCTCCCGCGGCGTGCGGCCTACGGCGTGGACTCGACAAGCTGGCGGATAATCCCGTCCAGATCGTACACCGGCTGGTACTCGATGGTGTCTCGGACGCGCGCCAGATTAGGCACGCGGCGCCGCACGTCCTCGAAATCCCGGTCGTAGGCGTCCGTGTAACTCTGGAACTCGATGCCGGACCTGGACCCGGAAATCCGCACGACCCGTTGAGCGAGCTCGAGAATCGAAATCGGGTAGTCGCTGCCGATGTTGAACACGCGGCCGACCGCACGAGGTTCGGCCATCAAGGCCATCACGGTTGCGATCACGTCCTGCACATGGGCGAAACAGCGGACCTGGTGCCCGTCGTCGTGCACCACCAGCGGCTTGCCGGATCGAGCGGCCGCGACGAACCGCGGCAACACCATGCCGTAGGCGCCCGACTGGCGCGGCCCCACCACGTTGAAGAACCGCCCAATCACCACGGGCACTTGCGACTGGCGCCAGCAGGCCAGCGCCAGGAACTCGTCGATCGCCTTCGACGCGCCATACGACCACCGTGCCTTGGTCGTCGCGCCGAACACCAGGTCGTCGTCCTCATCCCACAGCGGCTTGGGGTTCTTCCCGTACACTTCGCTCGTACTGGCCAGGAACACCTTCACCGACTCCCCACCCGCCACGCGCGAACGCACCTTGTTCAACAGCAGCTGCGTGGGATAAATGTTCCGCTCGATCGTCTGGATCGGCTCCCGCGCGATGAGCGCAACGCCGACTGCGGCGGCCAGGTGGTAGATCTGATCCGCCTCGTCCACCACGCGCTGCACCAGCGACTCATCGTCGATCGAGCCCCGCACATAGGTCAGCCGCGGATGGTTATGTACGGCCGCGAGGTTCTCGTATCGCCCGGTCGACTCGTCGTCCACCACGATCACTTCGTCGCCGCGCTCCAGCAGTTTCTCGGTCAGATGAGAACCAATGAAACCAGCGCCACCGGTTACCAAGACTTTTGTCACGAGGTGCCACAGCCATGAGAGTGCGGGACCGAACGGTCAGGCCCGCGGCCCGACACGACATGCTTTTCAAGCGTACTTGGTCGGGCGGATGACAGCAAGGAGTAGCCACGCAGGGCGGGGTCCGGAGGAGATGGCTGCACCCAATACCGTCCTGCTCCCTACTCCCCCCCCCAATACATCGGTACACTGAATTGAACAGGACAACGGCATCACGGCGCGGCACGCCGCTCCATAATCGGACGGGTGCGCGGGCCTGTAAACGGTGGCGTGGTTGGATGTTGGGTGAAGGAGTAGCCATGTTGCGTACATTTCGTGTCTCCCTGCTCGTGGCGGCTACGGGGGCGATCGCGGTCTGGGGGGGGGTGGGAACGGTCAGCGGGCTGGCGGCTCTGCTGGCAGCTCAGGAAGAGAAGAAGCCGGCGGCCGAGTCGCCCGCTCAGTCGTCCCCCGAGGCGCTCAGCATCTACACAGACGCGGCGAACTACCAGAACAACGGCGCATTTGAGGTGGCTGTGGAAGAATGGACGCGGTTCCTGGATCGCTTCGGAACCGATCCGCTGGCCCCCAAGGCCCTGCACTACCTGGGCGTCTGCCAACTGCAGCTGAAACAGTATGCCAAGGCGGCCGAGTCGTTCCGGCAGGTGGTGACGAAATATCCCGACTTCGAACAGATGGAAGAGACCTGCCTGAATCTCGGCTGGTGCTATTACTCGCTGGCCACCGCCGGTGATGCGGCTCAGTACCCACTGGCGGCCGAGACGTTTGGAAAGCTCGCGGCCGACCATCCCAAGGGGAAGCACGTCGAACAGGCGTTGTTCTTTGAGGCCGAGTCGCATTATGCGGTGGGCAAACGCAAGGAGGCGGCGCTGGCGTACGGCAAGCTTGTGACCGGGTTTCCGGAATCCAAGTTGCGGTCCGATGCGCTCTATGCCCTGGGCGTGACGCTGGAAGAACTGGCCGAATGGGCGCAGGCCAGCAAGGCGTACGATATGTTCCTCGAGGGGTATCCCACGGACGAACTGGTCACGGAAGTGCAGATGCGGAAAGCCGAGACGGTGCTGCAGCAGGGTGACGTAGCGCTGGCGGGTGAAATGTTCGCAGCGGTGGCTGGCGTCGACGGGTTTGCGGCCGCCGATCACGCGCTCTTGCGGCAGGCGTACTGCGCGACGCGGCTGGAGAAATTCCCCCAGGCCGCCGCGCTCTACGTCTCGCTGACCGAACGCTTCCCGCAGTCTGCGGAGGTTCCCGAGGCGACGCTGGCGGCCGGCCGCTGTTACTATCGCGCTGAACAGTATGACCAGGCGGCCGTCTGGCTGGACAAGGTCGTGGCGGCGGAGGGCGAGCGGGCGGTGGAGGCCGCCCACTGGCTGTGCCGCATCCACCTGCGCGCCAAGCACCCGGATCAGGCACTGGCACTTTGTGACAAGATCATGCCACAGGCCGGAGCCAGCCCGTTCGCAGCCAACGTGCAGCTGGATCGGGCTGATGCCCTGTACGAAATCGAGGGGCGCCAGGCCGACGCCCTGCACGAATACCTGGAGGTCTACAAAACGCATCCCGAGCACGAGGTGGCGGCGCTGGCCCTCTACAACGCCGCGTTCGCTGCCCTGGAACTCAAACAGTACGATCAGGCCCTGGAACTGGCCACCCAGTTCCAGCAGGTGTTCGCCGAACATGTCCTCGCACCCGACGCCCGATACATCGTCGCCGAGTGCCAGATCCAGAAGAAGGACTATACGCAGGCCGCCACGCTCTATCGCGCGCTGATCGACGACACTGCCGAGCATCCGGACAAGAGCCTGTGGCAGATTCGCCTGGCGCTGGTCAGTTACCTGCAACAGGATTACCAGGCGGTGATCGACCTGCTCCTGCCTCTCGCTCCCCAGCTGACCTCGCCAGACCAGAAAGCGGAAGCCTGTTATCTGATCGGGCTGAGTCATTTCCAGCTGGACCAGTTCCACGAAGCAGCGGACCAGCTGCAGGCGGCGATGGCGGCCAGCGCTACGTGGCGCCAGGCCGACGAGACCCTCCTGTACCTGGCCCGGACACAGAGCAAGCTCGAGCAGACCGAACAGGCGCTGGCCACACTCGAAGCACTGCTCCAGGCCCATCCGGCCACCGCGCTGGCTGATCAGGTGTATTACCAACTGGGGGAGTGCCGCTATGCGACCGACCGGTTTGCCGAGGCAATCGCCGCCTACGGCCAGGTGGTCGAGCAGTTTCCGCAGTCGACGTATGTTCCGTATGCGCTCTATGGCCAAGGCTGGGCGGCACTCAAGGCCGGCCAGTACGATGTGGCGGTGGCCGGTTTCACGGCGCTGATCGATCAGCACCCGGACCATCCGCTGCGCAGTGACGCGCTGTTGGCACGAGGCATGTCCCTTCGCCAGCAGCAGAAGTACGCGGAAGCCATCGCCGACATCGACCAGTTCCTGACCGCCAGTCCGCAAAGCGCTCAGCGCGCGGATGCGCTCTACGAACGCGGCCTGGCCGAGTCGGCGCAGGGCGAGTTCGCGAAGGCGGCTCAGACCCTGACAACCCTCCTCACTGAACAACCCGACTATGCGGGCGCCGACAACGTGCTGTACGAACTGGGCTGGGCCTATCGATCGCAACCCGACGACGCGGCCGCTGTGCAGGCCTTCGCGACACTCGCCGCGCAGCATCCGGCCAGCCCGCTGGCGGCGGAGGCCAACTTCCACGTCGCGGAAGACCACTATGGCAAGAAACAGTATGCGGAGGCGGTCCAGGCATACACACGGGCGGCCCAGGCCAACAATCCGGCCCTGTCCGAAAAGATCCACTACAAACTCGGCTGGACCCACTACCAGCTGCAGCAGTACCCCGAGTCGCTCGAACAGTTCCAGGCCCAACTCGATGCCCATCCACAGGGGAACCTGGCCTCCGACGCCTGGTTCATGAAGGGGGAATGCCTCTTCCGCATGCGGAACTACGAGCAGGCACTGCCTGCGCTGGTCGAAGCTGCCAAGCTGGAAGCCTCTTCCCCTCAGATCGCCGTGTTGCGCCAGTTGCACGCCGGCCAGGCCGCGCTGCAGCTGCAGAAGTACCCTGAAAGCATCGCCCTCCTCGATGCGCTCATCACACAATTCCCGGACAGCAATTACCTGGCCGAAGCCTATTGCGAACGGGGGCGCGCGCACCAGCAACTCGACCAGTTGGAACAGGCCGTCGCTGACTACAAGCAGGCGGCCGAGCGATCGCGCGGCGCCGCCGGCGCGCGGGCCCAGTTCATGCTCGGCGAACTCCAGTTCCAGCAGAAACAGTTCGATGACGCGATCAAGGATTTCCAGCGCGTCATGTTCCGCTACGGCACCGAGCAGGTGCCGCCAGACGTGCAGACCTGGCAGGCCAAGGCGGGCTACGAAGCCGGCCGCTGCTGCGAGGTGCTGATCGAGTCGGCGGCGACCCCCGCCGACCGCACGGCGCGGATTGCCGACGCCAAGAAGTTCTATCGATATGTCGTCGAAACCCACCCCGACAACGAACTGGCAGCGGAAGCCCGGAAACGACTCGATGCGCTCGCCCAGTTGTGACAGCTGGCCACGTTCCACGTGGGACGCAGGGAGCAGCCGCCCCGACGATAGGCGGAGGATCATCCAATGTCTGAAGTGAACGTAGACGAAGGGCTGAACTTCTTCTGGCTGATGGTCTCCGGCGGCTGGATCATGATCCCGATCGCCCTGATGAGCCTGGTGGTGGTCGTGATCGCCATCGAACGGTCCATCTCGCTCCGGCGGTCGCGCGTGCTGCCCCCGCTGCTGGTCCACGAGCTCGGCGGGCTCGCAGAGAGCCCGAATGCATTCGACCCGCGCGAAGCCTATCGGATCTGCCAGCGGTATCCGTCGGCCGCCGCCAACGTCGTGAAAGCCATGCTGCTCAAGGTCGGACGGCCGCACAGCGAGGTGGAACACACGGTGGCCGAAGCCAGTGAACGGGAGGCCGAGCGGCTCTATGGCCTCGTCCGCTGGCTGAACCTCGCCACCACCGTGACGCCCATGCTGGGGCTCCTGGGCACCGTGTGGGGCATGATCGAATGCTTCCACCGCACCACGCTGCTCGCACCAGGCCAGAACAAGGCCCTGGAACTTGCTACCGGCATCTACATCGCCCTGGTCACCACCTACGGCGGCCTGCTCGTGGCCATCCCCTCCTCGATCCTCGCGCACTTCTTCGAGGGGCGGATCCAGAAGCTGTTCCACCAGATTGATGAAATGCTCTACGCCTTGCTGCCGCAGATCGAGCGGTATGAAGGACGCGTACGCTTCGGCCGCTCGCCGGGCGACGGAAAGACCGCCGTCAACACCGCCGAACCACCACCCCTGGCTCAGCCCCCCGCCCGGTGAACGCGCGAAGTGACTTCCGCGCCCGGCCGCCGCCCGAGCCTGACACACACACGCACACGCACACAACGCCTGACACACACAACTGTACTTCGGAACACCGAACGATCTGACCCCTGCACCGTCACAACGAGTAGATCATGGCTGTCAAAATCAACAAAGGCCGCGCTACGGGAACAGTGCCCATGACGCCGCTGATCGACGTCGTGTTCCTGCTCCTGGTCTTCTTCCTGGTCGCCACGCAGTTCGCACAGGAAGATTATGAATTGGAGGTCCAGCTGCCGTCGGCCAGCGAAGCGCAACCGCTGATGGTCGAACCGAAGGAGCTGTTCATCAACATCGATGAGCACGGCGAGTACTTCGTGCACGGCCGTGCCATGTCGCAGCAGGAAGTGGAAGAGGTGCTGCGCCAGGCTGTGGCCGACAATCCGGTCCACCAGTCGGTGGTCATCCGCGCCGATCGGCGCGTGCCGTTTGATTACGTGGTCACGATCATGAACCTCTGCGAACTGGCCGGCACGCAGCGGTATTCGATTACCACTCAAAACGACTGACGCATGGCCAAGACGCGACACATCATTCGAAAGACACATCCGGTGCGCTACCGGCGCATCACCGACCAGCTGTGGCCGCTGGTCGTGGCCCTGGTCGTGCTGGGCGGATTCCTGGCCGGGTCTGTTCTGGCGTACTTGCGGCTGGACGATCCCCGCTGGTTCGCCAATGCCTGGACCTGGCTGATCGTGATCGTCCTGGTCATCTCCACAGCGCTGGCTGTCCTGGCGTGGACCGGCAATCGGCTGCTGCGCCGCACCATGCAGCTGTCGATCGTCCTGGGCGTGATCGTCCACGTCGTGCTGTTCATCGCGTCACTCGAGACCGACGTGTTCCAACGCGCGTGGGTTGAAATGGTGGCGGCCACCGAGCGGCCACCGCAGCCACGCACAGTGAAGCCCCCCGCCGTCACAGCGTGGCGGCCTGCACCGGAACGCCAACCACGCCATGATTTCGAACAGCCGGTTACGGTACAGACGCCCGAGCCCGAACTCGCCACCGCACGGGCGGCACCTCAGCAGCCAGATCCGACCACCATCGACATGCCTGCCCGGCCGGTCCCGGACCCCCAGGACGTCCCGCTGCCGAGCGTCGTCAACCGGGCGGAACCGAATCAGACTGTGCCTCGGCAACGCGACGATATGTCGGTCTTGAGCCGGCGGCATTCGCCACTGCCCAATCGCCCGACACAGTTGGCCGACATACCCGCCGTGGTACCTCGCCCGGAACGTCGCGAGGATGTTGTCCAGGCTGAGGTGATGGGGCTCGAGCCCGAGACTGACGTGGCCGAGCAGCCCCGCCGGCCGGCACAACAACCGGCGATGATGCCTAGCCCGGCCCCCGACCTCCAGCTGGCACGCCGTCCGCAGTCGGCCCAGCCGAGCCCGGAACCGTCCGCGCCGGCTGCCGCCGTGCCCCGCGCTGACCGCACCCGATCCGTCACACCCGAATCGGCAGCGATTGCGCGGAGTCAACCGGAGACGCCACCGTCGCAGGCCGCCGCGACTCCCGAGCCGCGTGCGACCGATGTTGATGACAAACTGTTGACACAGGCACCCGAGGCGCGCCGTCGTGTGGACCCTCCACCACGTCACCCGGTCACCGAGTCAACGTCCCGGCGGCGAGATGTCGAACAGCCGTCGCCCGCGCGCAATACACTCGCCCAGACACCGCGAGCGGCTTCCAATCGCCAGGCGCGCGTCACCACACGGCCTGACTTGACTGCCAGCGTGGAACGCGTCTCCGCGCCCAGCACCACACCGCCGCCAGCGACCGAGGTGCAGCCGTTGCCCACTGCCCCCGCCCAGCCGACCCAGCGGACCAAGGATCAGCAGATGGCGGCGGTCGTGCAGGGTCCCCAACCGGTCGCTCCAGACGCGGCCGATCGGGACCCGGCAGCAGCTGGCCGGGTGCGGCGATCGCCTGCAGACACGCAGCGGCCGACCGATCCGGTCAGTGCGACGTTGCCCGGCCGCCAGCCCGCCGACGCAGCCGCACTCGGCGCGCTGGCTGAACGCGTGAGTCCCGTAGCGGCCGAGTCCGGTGCGGTCGAGCCCTCACGCACACTCGCCGGTCCGGCCGCCTCGGCCCACATAGACGTGGCCCGGCAAGCGGCCGGGAATGGGACCGCTGAGCGGCAACGCGCGCCGGCCGAAACGATCGGTTCCGTCGCCGTCGACCAGACGCCGCTCGTCCAGCCGCGTCGACCGTCCGCCACCCCCGCACCGTCGCTGACCGCCGTGCCCGACACGAATCCACACCCGCGCCGCGCACTGCGTGACGCGCCTGACGCCGTGTCGCCACTCGCGGCGGAGACGCCGAGCCGCCCAGCATCGGCCGCGGAACAGGCGGCCACCGCGACCGAACCGGCCGTAATGGCCTTGAGCAAAGCCGAACTTGGCACGGCCGGTCGCGGCATGTCGCACAACCTGGGCCAGGCGGATCCCGCAGGCACCAGCCCCGGCGCTGTCGCCTCCGGCTCAGCCCGCCGCGCTCAGGCCACTCAGAATCTGCCGGCCGGGCCTGCCCTCGAGCCACACGATGCCGCAATCGTACGCAGCGGACGTGCGGGCCAGCCGCAACCCAGCGCCGTGCTCGCCCCCATTCAACTCAGCCCGGAACTGCGGGCGGGCGCCCGGCAGCCGGCGGACATCCAGGCCAGCGCCAGCGCGGCACTGGCTCAGGCGGCGTCTGACGCCCAACGCGGCAGCATCACGGCCGCCAAAGGCAACCTGGACGTCGACACCGGTCCGACCACGCTCGTGACAGAAACCGGATCAGGACGTGGCGCCGGAGGTGGCCAGCCGGACCTGAGTTTCGGAACCCAGCGCTCAACCGTCCCGCGGGCACAGTCGGGCCACGCTCCACTCCCGTCACTGCTGGCCGAGACGCCCGGCACAACCGTCACCGCACCATCGAGTGATGGCGGAGGACTACCCGCCGCTGCCGATGTGGATGTCAACGCACACGCTTTGCTCGACGCCCGCCCCGGTCCTCAACCGGACTCTATCGGCGGACCGCAGGCGGTGGGCGGCGGGCCGGCAGACGTGCCCACTGTCTCCCCGCACGATGCCCTGCGGCGCGCTCATGGACTGTTGGACGAATTCGCCCTGCAGGACGACAGCCACCACGCTCCTCATATCGCTCCCAGGTCGGACGCGGACCGTCAGCTGCCTGTGGACGCCGGCGTCGCGGATCTCAGCGCCGGGAACGCCGCCGAACAGAGCGACGACCACCTGCCATCCACAACACTCGCCAGCAGCGACACGGCCGTGACTGCCGCGGAACGCACCGCGCCCGATGCTGGCGGACCCATCGACAGAACCGCCGATCCGTCTGCCGGAGCGCACGCGGCGAATCCGGCAGACGTGGGACCCGCGTCGCTGGCCGCACGGGCCGAAGCGGTACAGGCGGCGACCGGCCAGCCTGCGGTCGGCGGCGGTACCGGCTCGCCACCCCGTACTGGTCGCGGGCCCGCCGTCTGGGCAGATACCCTCGCAGACACCGTCGACATCGCGGGCACTCCCACAGCCCACGGACAGGCGGACCCACAAGCCTCAGATCTGCCACACTCGGAGGCGAGCCGGCTGGCCACCAACGCGCCCGCCGCATCCCGCCGCGACCGGCCGGGCGGCGGACCGGCAATGCCGCTGAGTGTCGCGGCAGTTGATACGCTGCCCAGCGCAAGCCCCACGCGCCACGCAGGCCAGAACTCAGCAGCCGACGGACCTCTTGTGCGCGACGCCACACAACGCGGCGGGCCCGGCAAACGATCCGCTCAACTCCAACTGCCCAGCGATGCCACCACCGTGGACCTGGCTGACGTCGTCAGCCCCAGCGATGTGGCCGGTCGCCTGAGTACGGACGTGACACCAGCGCTCGGCGGCCCGCGATCGGGCCCGGTCAGCCGCTCGGCCGGGCAGCCTCTGCCTGTGAATATCGATGTTCCGACCGGCCTCGGCGGGCTCGGCAACACCGCCACTGTCGACGTTGGCCTGGCAGCCCGCCGCACAGCTGAGCCGAACACGGATATTCAGATCGACAGCTCGCGTTTCAACCGGAATCGTGTCGGCGGCCAGCCTCGTCTTAACGTCACGGCCGCTATGCCCACCGAGTCGTTCCAGCGCCGCATTGAGCGAGCGCAAGGGCGGAGCGACCCGACCGGCGGCGTCGGACCCCAGACCGAAGATGCCATCGAGTTGGGATTGGTCTTCTTGAGCAAGGCCCAATTGCCCGACGGCCGGTGGTCGCTTGACCGGTTCGCCCGACAGGACGGCCTTCCACAGCTGGCCAGCGACGCCGCCGCCACAGGCCTCGCGCTGCTCGCGTTCCAGGGTGCCGGCTATAACCATATCGAGTTCCGCTATGCCGACGTGGTGCGGCGCGGAGTCGAGTTCCTGCTCCAGAACCAGCAGCCGGATGGCAGCCTGTTCATTCCGATGGACGACGAGTCGAATCGCGTCGTGCAGTTCTACAGCCACAGTATCGCTGCACTGGCTGTATGCGAAGCGTATGGCATGACCCAGGATCCCATGCTGCGCGAGCCGGCTCAGCGGGCCATCGACTTCATCGTCGAAACCCAGAATGTCCAGCGCGGCGGCTGGCGATACACGCGCGGTGTGAGTTCCGATACCTCGGTCAGCGGCTGGATGACTATGGCGCTCAAGAGTGGCGAATTGGCCAATCTGAAGGTGCCCAAGGAAACCTATGCCGCCATCGACCGCTGGCTCGACCGCGCTCAGGCCTCCTCAACACAACCACATCTCTACTGCTACAACCCGTTCGCCCCCGATACGCCCGAACAGCGAGCGGGACGTAAGCCAACCGCCACTATGACCTCCGTCGGACTGCTCATGCGCATGTACCTGGGATGGCGCCGCAATAACCCGGCACTTGCTCGGGGCGCTACGTATCTTTCCAGGATTCCCCCGGCTATCGGCACGCGAGTCGATCCGAAACGCGACACGTACTACTGGTACTACGGCACCCAGGTCATGTTCCACATGGGTGGCAAGTTCTGGCAGGACTGGCACCAGGCACTCCACCCGCTGCTGGTCGAGACACAGATCCGCCAGGGTGAACTCGCGGGCAGCTGGGATCCCCACCAGCCGGTGCCCGACCGCTGGGCGGCGCACGCCGGAAGACTCTACGTCACCACAATGAATCTGCTCTCGCTCGAAGTGACGTATCGGCACCTTCCGCTGTACGAAGACACCGCGAAATAGCCGGCTGACCGCCTGACACCCATGCAACTGACACTCGCCGCACTCATCGCAGCGTCACCAATCGCTTGCGGCCGCTTTCCTCGATCTCGACTTTCCCTTCCCGGGCCAGCCAGCCGATCGCCTGCATGACCATATCGCGCGAAGCATCAATCTGCTTGGCTAACTGGGCCATCGTCATCGGACCGTTTTCTGCCAGCTTGTGCCAGACAACTCCAGCGGTTTCGCCGATTTGGGCAGTGCACGAACTGCTCGCAGCCGACATGGGGATCCCTCCATCAGGGTTGAAAGCTGCTGTCAACTTCTAACGAATATACAAAACAATGTCTTAATGACGAGAGACCCATGGGTAATGACGAATGACGAGATACCCAAGGACGAAGGAATGGCGAATGACGAGATACCCAAGGACGAAGGAATGGCGAATGACGAGGGACCCAAGGACGAAGGAATGGCGGATTGTGGATGCCCGCCGGCGGGCTCCATGTCCCACCGCCAGGGTACCTCAGTCGAGCCACACGATAGGACGCACGGGATCTGACAGGATGCGCGCCCCCAATCGATCGCCCGGACCGTTCATCCTTCACTATCAGGCATCTCGCCACTAGACATTCCTTCGTGCTTGGGTATCTCGTCATTCGTCATTCCTTCCGTGCTTGGGTATCTCGTCATTCGTCATTACCCATGGGTATCTCGTCATTTGTTATTATTCAGCGCTGCCATTCGTTTGGCGGGGCTGAGCAGGCTGGCGGTGATGGCGGCAAACACGGGGCTGGTCTTTTCGAATTCCTGGTCTTCGGCCTGCCAGAGCAGCACGAACGAGTGGCGATCGACTGAGAAACTGCGGACGCGCGAGCTGACAATGAAGTCGAGACAGTAGAACAGCAGGTCGTATCCCACGGAGCGGACCCCTTCTATTTCCTCCTCGACCCGCACGACTTCGATATCGTCATATTCCTGCTCGACGGAATGCAGGGCTTCGGCCGCCAGGATTTCCGGAGACTTGGCCGTTTGGAGCAACTGCAGCATCCAGAACCCGCTCCCCGGACTCTGCAGCATAACGCAATGCGAATCGGCGTCCTGGGATTCCTCGCTGAATGCCCAGTTTTCGGGATACACGAAACTGATTCCATGTCGGTCGTATGTTGCTACCATCACGTCACCATAGCGGCCCGGTAGGCTCACGTGCCTCGCCGAACTCCAGGTCCAAGAACGAATGAAGGCCTGACCAGCTACCTTGGCGGTTCGGTGCACAGTCCAGCCGCCATTTGCCCATCCTAGTCGTCCTGCTTTCAGCCGGGAAGTTGGGGGGGCAGGGGGCTCTGCGTGTTTACTGTATACGGTCGATAAATTCCTTCTTGTCGGCGGTCGAAGCATCTGATACCGTTCGCTCTGCTGCCGATACCACCTGGGAGTTTGGAGATTTCTTGTGTTGGCGTGTGTTATACACAATGCAGCAACCGGGAGCTCCGAGCACGGCAGTGTTGTACCCGGATCGCGTGACACATCACAGTGCATGTGGTGTGCTGCGCGGTGGACTGTCTTGTTGCTGCTGGTTCCCGCCGGCCTCGGGTGTTCCGGCTTCTCGCGCCGACTACAGCCGGACGACGTGGTGCTGGCTCGACAGATTGCTCAACGCGGCATGGACTCCGTGGATGCCGGCAACTGGCAGCGGGCGGAGCAGTTCTTCGCTCAGGCCGTGGATGTCTGTCCGGTCGACGAGCGGGTACAGGCACGCTATGCCGAAGCGCTCTGGCGACGCGGCGCGCGGAAGGACGCGTTGGAGCACATGCAGGAAGCGGTGCGTTTATCGGGCGGCGATCCGGAACTGGTCGTGCGACTTGGCGAAATGTACCTTGCGACCAACGACCTGCAGCAGGCGGCTCGTCTGGCCGAGCGGGTGATACTGTCCGGCCGGCAATTGGCCAGTGCTTACCGGCTGCGCGGCGATATCCGCCAGCGGCAGGGGAAGTCGGACGGGGCGTTAGCCGACTACCACCGCGCGCTGGCGATGCAGCCCCAGTATCCCGAAGTCCGGATGGCGATCGCCGGTGTGTACTACCAGCAAGGCCGACCCCAGCGGGCTCTGGCCACGCTCCAGGCGCTGGCCGGATCCTACTCGTCCGGCGAGGAGCCGGCGACGCTGCTCTTCTGGCAGGGCCTGGCCTACAAGGCGCTGGGGCGCTCGGACCAGGCGCTGACGCACCTGGCCCAGGCCGAAGCACGCGGTCTCCAGTCGGCCGAACTGCTGTATCACCTGGCCGAGGCCCGGCAGCTGGCCGGCGATTTCACCGCCGCTCAACAAACACTCCAGCGCGCCCTGGCACTCGCGCCGACCCATCCCGACGCTCCACGCCTGTCCGGGCTAATCCTGCAGAACCCGCAGATGGCAAGCCGGGACGAAAAGCGTTGGTAGTTGGTAATTGTCCAATTACGAGATACCCAAGAATTATCTAATGACGAGATACCCAAGCACGAAGGAAGGGAGAATGCTGAATGACGGGTGACGCATTCGCGTCAGATCGTGTTGACGCAGATCACACAATCGTCATAACACATTCATTCGTTATTCCTTCGTTGTGACGGTGAAAGGCTCGGTCATTCCGAGCCGGTTGTAGTGGACAAATCCATGCCATGGATGGGGCCCATTCGCATGGACTGCCTACCTCCTCACCGTGCAGCGGTTACATCCCGCAATTGGCCGAAGGCCACTATCACCGTAGC
>Ga0123328_1000900_pt1 | contig 30192 bp, 23 predicted proteins | sample BioC12SIPDNA_2_FD_89702 | JGI IMG/M metagenome (GOLD analysis project Ga0123328, IMG submission 89702) | Anaerobic biogas reactor microbial communites from Washington, USA - Biogas_R1_A C12 SIP DNA | ecosystem: Engineered > Bioreactor > Anaerobic > Unclassified | place: Washington, USA...
CATGGCGAGGTAGACCTTGCGGATCGCCTTGATCACGTCGGCAACATCCTCCTCGGTGTACTTTGGGCCGATCGTTACACCGCCGTGGCGGCCGAGGATATCGATGGTTCGCGGGCAGCACTCGGCGCCGTACTGGATCGCCTGGCCTTGGGGGCTGCGGAACGACGGCCAGTCGGGGTGGATCGTCGCCTTGTTGGCCACCCGGCCGTCGGCGGGAAGGATCGCCGAGCCGCCCGGCCCGTTCGCGGAGATTCCCTCGGCGCGGATCGCGCGGAGGAACTGGTCGCGCCGCTCGCGATTGCCCATGTCGAGGAAGATCCGCATGCCCAGGTCGCCTTCGATGTCGCCGGACTTGCGGAGTTTGATCCCGGGGAGGTCGGCAATCCCAGCGCGGACCCTCTTGGCGTTGGCCCGCAGCGCCGAGCAGATCGTTTCCAGCTTCTTGAGCTGTCCGCGGAGCACCGCGCCGGTGAACTCGTTCATGCGGAAGTTGCACGATGCGAAGCCCGCCAGCACGCCCCCGCCGATCGATTAGTTGAAGGAGCGCCCCACCGTGCCCACGTCGTGGAAGCGAAACGCACGCTCGTAGAGCACCGGATCGTTCGTCGTCACGGCTCCGCCTTCGCCCGAGGTGATCGTCTTGCTGAGCTGGAAGCTGTTGATGCCGATATCGCCGATCGTGCCCACGTACTTCCCCTTGTATTTTCCGCCGCAGCACTGGGCACAGTCTTCCAGCAGGCGGATCTTGTGCTTGCGCGCGATCTCGAGGATCGGATCCAAATCGCAGGGGCATCCCTCCAGGTGGGCGGCGATGATCGCCTTGGTTCGCGGCGTAATGCACCGCTCGATGTCGCCCGGATCGATGTCGAACGAATCATCGATCTCGGCGAAGACCGGCAGCGCGCCGGACAGGACGATCACGTCGTAATCGGCGTACCAGTTCCAGGCGGGCAGAATCACTTCGTCGCCGGGTCCGACCTCCAGCGCGGCCATCGCCGCATACAGGGCGGTGGTGCCGGAGGTGACCCCGAGGGCGTACTTCGCGCCGATATGGGCGGCGTATTCCTGCTCGAACAGGGCCACCTTGCCCCCGGCCCGGCGGAAAGGCGATTTCGACCGGAGCACGTCGAGCAACTCCTGCTCTTCCACTTCGTCGTAGAACTGGGGGCCGTAGGATCCGGAACCGAGGCCGCTGGATCGCACCGGCGTACCCCCGTCGAGCGCCAAACGTTCCGGCTCGTCGGCCAGGAATCCCCCCAGGGCCGTGCCGGAGCCGATCATCGCCGAGGCGGCCCCCACGGCGCCCACCGTCTCCAAGAACTCGCGGCGGCTCGTCTTTCGGTCATTCATCGCACTCTCCTTTTAGATTAGCGCAAGAGGTTCTTTCGGTTTCGGATGCAGACACCGCACAATCGAAAGGCTGCCAACAACAGCCATTCTAGCGGCGGCCATAACATGCTGGCAACATTCTCACTGCCCGTCTCGGCGGATGCCCGCCTTCGCTCCGCGCACCATGCGGACTTCAGGGATCCGCTTCGCGGACCGCCACCGGCGCGGCAACTGGCGTGTGGAGAAATGAGAAACGGCCCTGAGTGCTTACGTCTGCGCCGAATTGAAAATCCTTCGTGTTGATCTTGGCGATGCTCGCCATAGCCGGGGATGTTCCTTCCGGCAAAACGTCTACGGCAAACGCTTTCCCCATCGCGACTTCGACCCAAAGCCGATGAATAGAAGCGTTATTGCCGCGTCGCCTCGCCTCTCGGCGACGCGGCGGCTTGTTCCAGTTTCCGCTCCGCGGCGGCGGCTTCCATCACGCCGCGGATTTCGGGATTGCTCTTCATCTCCAGCGTCTTGCGATAGGCATCCAGGGCCTTCGCGTGATCTCCCGGCCAGGTCCGATAGAAATCGCCCAACCGCTTCCAGGCCACGGCCAGCACGCTGTCGCCGGGCGTGTAGCCCAACTGGTCCCCCTTGGTCACCATCGTCAGCAAGTCGGCCTCGGCCGCCTTCAGATCGCCCGATTCCGCATAAGCGATGCCCCGATAGTATAACGCGTCGGCCATGACCTGTTCGTTTTCGGGGCAGATCCAGCTCGTGTGCGGGACTCGGCCTCCCATCGCCTGGTTCGAGAACGACTTGACCAATTCGGCGAACTCCTTCCGCTCGACGAGGATCGCCATCTGGCGCCGGATCGCAAACGGCTCCAGCGGAACGCTCTTCGCCAGTTCCATCGCCCGCGCGTAGTTTTTCAGCCGCGCGGCGCACTCGGCGGCGCGGTCGAGCACGTCCGTTTTGAGCCGGTCGGTCATCGGCCTTGTCCCGGCAAGTTCCGTGTAGGCGGCCAGCGCCTCGGCGTCCTTGCCGCGTTCGACGAGGGCCTCCGCGGCGTCCAGCCGCCCGGCGGTCTCTTCCGCCCACTGCCGGTCGTAAGGCCAGTCTTTCCAGAAGTGGAAGTCGCGAAACGCCTCGGGCTGCAAACCGATGCCGCGGACGACGATTTTCGGATTGGCTGCAAACAGGCCGCCGAAATCGTAGTCCCGAATCTGGCACCAGCCTTGCCGCCAACCGAGAACGCCCGGCATGTGCGGATTGGCGACCAGCGAATCGCTTTCCCTTCGGGCCTCGCGATACTCGGGCAGCGTCATTCCGCCGCCATCCGATCCGAACAGCTTCCGGTCGTATTCCGACAACCGCACGTGGAAGCAGTTGTTGCGCCCCGACCGGCCGATCGAAACGAAGGGGATGTGCACCTTGTGGCGCGTGTTCTCCCCAAAAATGCAGTTCTCTACGGAAAACGGCTCGTCCGCCGCGTTGGAAACAAGGATGTGGTGGATCAGCGGGCTGATGAAGACGCAGTTCTCCACGCGCAGCCCCTCGCAGTGAAAGAACATCGTGGCCTCCATGCTGTGCATGAAGGCGCAGTTCCGCGCGAGGAGGTCCGGGCAGCCGCTGGCCACCAGGCAGCGCCCCCAGCCGCCGCTGAAGTGGCAGCGGGTGACTTGTAGGTCCGCGCTGTCGCGGACGAACAGCGCGCCCTGCTCCGCGCCGGCCACGTTGTCCTCGATTCCCGCGTACCCGTCGAAATACAGCGAGTCGAGCCGGTAGTGGTGTTTGCCATGGAGGACAAACCCGACCTTGAGCGTCTCCCCCATTCCGTCGATCGACGCCTTCTCGCCGGGGATCGACTTGAGCGTGATCGGCCTGTCCGGCTCGCCCGTCGCCCGGAAATAGAAGGTCCCCGGATACTTGCCGCCGGCGAGCATCGCCGTGTCGCCGGGGCGGAGGCGATCGGCGGCGTGCTGGAGCGACTTGAAGGCCGTCTTCCGGCTGCGCCCGTCGCGCCCGTCGTTTCCGTCGGGAGCGACATAGTAAGTCATCGCCGGAGCGCTCCCGCCGGCGGGCGTGAATTCGACCGGGGCCGCCTCGACGGTTCCCACCCGGTAGCGCCGCGCCGGGTCCGCGCTCGGCGAGATGCTCCTCGGCGCGACCTTGACATAATATTTCTGGCCCACTTCGAGGCCGACCAGGCTGTAGCTGTAGAACGCGTTTTGCCCGATCCTCTCCCGGTTAACGCACTGCGGCGTGTCGCCCCAACAGAGGTCAACCTCCACGGGAAGGCTGCTCCACCACTCGATGTCGGCGCTGGTTTCCGCCTTGGAGTCGACGAACGGCCCGACCAGGTCCATCTGCCTTGGCTGCCATCGCCGAGAGGGGCCGATTGCCGTGGCGAGAGGGCCGCGGCCGGCGAATTGATCGGCATTGGCAAGCGCCGTCGCGCCGCCGGCCTCGACCAGTTGGGGCGCCCGCACAATGGAGTAGACGTCGCTGCCCGGGCGCAGCTCTTCCAGGGAAAGCAGCTTCCCACCCACCTCCCAACACCGCCGGGCGTCGGGATAGCCGTTGTAAGAGGAATAGCGGACGGCCTGGCGCGTGTCGGTTTGGACAGCCGGCGCGGCGGCGTGCAGATTCCCGTTCAAGATCACACCGGAGCAGCCCACGAGCCGGAGAGACGCCACCAACAGGTTGTGGTTCAGTCGCAATCCCTCGACCTGTTCGGCTTCGACGGACTGCCCAAAGAGGACGCAGTTGGCCAATTCGATGTTCCCGCCGCGGATCGCGCGAGCGGGACCCGAGAATTGCAGCCGCTCGACGGACACATCCCGGCACTCGGCCAGACGCAGGCCGCCCTCGATGACGACCGGCTCGATGCCGCGCCCCCGAATGCATATGTTGCTCGCGGTCAGGGCCAGGTCGCCCGCGTATCGCCCGGGCGCGATGTAGAGGGTGTCGCCCGGCTTCAACCTGGCGACGGCGCGCGACGGCGTCTTCCACGCGGCCGCCAAGGAAAGGCCGTCGAGGTCATCGTTTCCGCCGGGCTTGACATGGTAGATGTCGGCCTTGTACGGGTGCGGCCCGCTGGCGGCCTCGCCCTCGCCGGACTGGCGGAACGAGGAGGTCGCCTGGAGGCGGAAGTCGAAATTCATCGGATCGGCGAAGTGGGCGTCGTTGAATTGGTGAAACTCCTCATGCTCGCCGGGCAGAATGATCGTGTGGGGACGATCGCCCCGGTAGACGTTGCGGCCCCCGATGATGCCGTGCTGAAAGTTGCCGAAGTTGCAGTCCCTCAGCGCGATGCACCGTTCGGCCAAGACCGCCTCGTTGTACTCAGACAGCCCGCCTCCCTTGGTCCAGAAGTCGGCGCCGGGATTGCCCCATGCCAGGACGTCGGACATGAGGCAGACGGCGTCGCCCGCCCGCCCGCCGTAGAACCGCGCCCCGTAGGTCTGGTTCAGGAAGGACTGGCAATTGCGGATCGTCTCACCGCTGGGATTGTAGGCGACGATGCCGTCGAGCCGGTTGGCGAACGCGCGGCAGTCTTCCACCAGGTTGCCCTTCCCCTCGCCGGGCTGGTCCGTGCGCCCGCCGACCCCGCTGTTGATCGTGATGCCGCTGCCATTGAAGAACGCCGTGCAGCGGCGGACCGTGCACTGCTCCGTCTGATGCAGCATGAAGCCGCTGGTAGGCAGGAGGAGACCTTCTTTCCCGACGGCCGTCCTGTACCCGGCCGCCGCCAGCCCATCGAGCACGACCCGCCGGCACTGGAGCATATCGACGCCGTGGTCGCGGAGGACACCGATCGTATACCGGTGGCAAGTGGCGGGCTGAAAGTCCGAAGTGGAGAGGTAGAGCTTTCCGGCCTCCGCGTCGTGCCAATACCGGGCGGGACCGAACTCCAGCGCGCCCGGGTCGGCCGCCGGCGCCAGGTTCGTCAGGGTGTCGACCTCGTGAACCGATAAGACATCCATCTTGCAGTCGGCGATGTAGACGAACCGCCGGCCCGGTACTTGAGCGAAGTCGAGGTCCACATCGCGGTCGCCTCGCAGAACCACCGTGCCGGCCAGCTCCGCCCGGATCAGCGTTTCCTTGCCTGGTACGCCGAACCCGTGCAACTTGACGTTCTCAGGGTATTCGCCCGGACCAATCGTCAGCGTGTCGCCGGGCTTGAGTGCGTCGACGCCCCGTTGTACGGTCAGAAAGGACGTTGCCCAATCGGCGCCGCGATTGGCGTCGTTGCCCTGCCGGGTGACGAAGTAGTCGGCGCCTTGAACGGCCGCCGGAAGCACCAGTGCCGCGCCGAGCGCCACGGCAAACTTCAACCGCGCTTCCATCGTTCGATCCTCCACTGGTCAATCGCCCGCGGCGCGGCGATCGGGGAGCCCAGGGCCGCTCCCCGTCGTCGGATCCGTATGATCTTGCACGAGGTTCATGTCCTTTCCACCATGGCGCTATGGCTTGCCGCCGGCCGGCGGCGAACCGTCCGGTCCGGCCCGGCGGGCGTCCGCGCGAGCAGGTGGTCGAGGATGCCATATGCGAAGTTGCTGTAGCGGTACCGCTCGCCGGGCGGAGTCACGATGTTGCCGTAGCGGCGGATCGATTCCTCCGAAGGCCTCTTCCCAGAGGATTTTACCATCTCTGGCGACCGCAACGGCCAATGAGGGGATGCCTGAGTCGGCCATCTCCTGCTCGATCCTGGATCGGACGCCGGCGAACAACTCGGCGCTCTTGCCCCCGCCATGCGCCGGCGCGCCCTCGGCGGGTTCCCGTGCGTTGGCGGCCCCGGCCGCCTCTGGCAAAAAGCAGCCGGCGGGCGTGGGCACGGAACATTCGGTGCGTCACTCGTCCAACGGCGCGTCGCGGTGCTTCTCTTGAAAGCGGCGGCTCGCGTCCTGGAGGGTGCGGCGTTCTTTGCGCGTCAGGCTGGCTTCGCCCTCGCGGTGAATCTTCTCCAGGATCCGATCGACCTCGTCGCCAATGGCGGCGGCCTGCGCGTCCGCGGAGTCATCGGGACGATGGACCTTGAGCCGCGGGCGGCGTTTGAAGAGCTTGCCCGGGGCGAGCTTGTCGGTCAGCCGGGTGAAATTCCACCCGAGGCGCCAATAGAGAATTGCCAGCGCCGCGCCCGCCAGGTGGGCCTCGACGGCGATGTGCATGCCGCGGGCGGGGTTCAGCGCGCCGTAGAGGTCGGCCAGGACGATCACCACCCCGATCACCCAGGCGGGAACCGGAAAGAGCATGTAGAGGTAGACCGTCTGTCTGGGATAGTTCAGGGCAAACAGCAGAACCACGCCGACGACCGCCCCGGAGGCCCCGACCACGCCGACATGCGGGGGGACTCCCCGCAGCAGGCCGACGCTCGCCCAGACCAGTCCGGAGAACACAATCAGGGCGAGATAGAGCCGGAGAAACTCCCGCTTCCCGTAGCGCTGCTCGATCGGCGGGCCGAGGAAGAACAGCCCCAGCATGTTGAACAGGAGATGCCCGATCGCCGGATAGGAATCATGGGCAAACCCGTAGGTCAGCAGCCGCCACCAGAGCCACGGCCGGGCCAGATCGCTTGCATGGAGGGCCAGCCCGTCATTGACCGGGTGGGAGGGGTCGCTGACCGCAACGCCCTGGAGAGTATGGACCTTCTCGGCCGCCATGAAGCCGTCGGCCAGATAGACGATAACGTTGATCAGGATGATCCAACCGATGATCGTGCCCGGCTTGCGGAAGTGGAACCCACCCGGCTCGTCGCGATAGTATTCCCGGTCGTAAATGCCCATATCCAATTTTAGGCTTGATTATCCGGCTTTGCCGAGGGCTTGCCGGGCTTTTTCCTGGACCACCGGGTCGGAATCCTCCGCGGCGGCCTGCAAGGCCGCCTTGACGCGCGGATCGTTGATCGCCACGCGCATCGCCAGGACCGCTCGGGCGCGGACCTGGGCATCGGCGTCTTTGGCCGCCTTGACGAGCGGCTCGATAATCCGCGGATCGCGAAACCGCGACAAGGCGAGTACGGCCCAGGCCCGCACTTGCGCCTCCGCGTCCTCCGCGGCGCCGATCAGCGGCTCGACGGCCCGGGCGTCGCCGATCCTGCCGAGGGCTGCCACGACCCACTGCCTCAAGGCGGGATCATTGTCGCGCACCAGTCCGATCAGGGTTGGCACGGCGCGCGAGTCGCGGAGCCCGCCAAGGGCCCGGGCGGCCGCGCAGCGGACTTGCGCGTCTTCGGTGACGCTGCCGACCGTCTGGATCAGTAATGGGGTCGCCTCGGGAAGGTGGGTCCGCCCGAGCGCGTCGGCCGCCCGGACTCGGACGCCCACGTCGGCGTCGCGGAGCGCGTCGCCGAGCGACGGGACGACCCTCGGATCGGAGAAGTTGCCCAATCCGACGGCGGCCCAGGCGCGGACCTCGGCGTTGGCATCGCCGAGGGCCTTGGTGAGCGGATCGATCACCTTGGCATCGTGGACCGAAGCCAGGGCATCGGCCGCACGGACGCGAACCCGCTCGTTCTCGTCGCCGATCGCCTTGACCAGGGCCGCAATCGCACTCGGATCGGAGCTGCCGTTCAGGGCCACCGCGGCCCAGACCCGCATCGAAGCGCTCTTGTCCGCAAGGGCGGCGACCAGCGGGGCGACGGCCGCGGGGCTCTTGTTCCGGCCCAGCGCGTCGGCCGCCGCGCAGCGCATGCGAATGTCTTCCCCCGCGTCCTGGAGGATGGCAACCAGGGGTTCGACCGGCACGGCCGGGCCGGCCAGCCTGCCGATCAGCTTGATCGCGCGTCCGCGAATCTCCGGCTTGGCGGCCTTGTCCTGTGCGGTCGCCATCACCTTCTCCAACGCCGCCGGTTGCAAGACGACCAGCTTCGCCAGGGCGGCGAGCGCTGCTTCGCGGACCGATCCCGCTTGATCGTGGAGGAACGCGTCGAGGACCGGTGCGATCGCCTCCTTGTCGGCCAATTGTCCCAGCACCTCGATGGCACTCTGCCGGGCGGCCGGATGGGAGGACTTCAGGCCGCCGATCGCCTGCTCGAGGGCCGGCTTGCCGATCTTGACAAGCCCATCAACGACCGCCCGCCGCACGACCGGATCGATCGGCTCGCCGAGGATGCGGATCATGTAGGAAAGGGCCGGCACGGCGGCTTCGCCCGTTGCGGCCAGCTTGGCCGCCGCCGCGGCCTGCTGGGCCGGAGTCGGCGCCACGTACATCTGCTCGACGAGGTTCTTCATCTCGGCGGGAAGATTGGCGAAGAACAGCTCTTCGGGCGCCTTGAGCTGCGCCTCGGCGTGTCCCACCGGCAGAATTGCCAGCACGAACGCAGGAAGGATCGCCGTACACCTGATCATCGTTCACCTCGTGCGCGATCGGCCTCTTGGGGGATCAAAGTCCAAGGCCTCGGCGGGTCGCCCGCAAGAGAACCCCAGACCGACTCAACTAGATTAGCCTTCTTGCGATTCGTTGTCGACCGGAGCTACCACCTGCTCGACGGGGTTGGCCTGGGCCCTCCATGCATCCCGGCAAGCCGCCGGGCGGCCGGCGACCCGCAGCCTCGGGGTGCGCCCCTCGGCAACTGCCGCCCAGAACTCCCGCTCGGCGCGGCGGTCGCCACTCGCTCTGCCAAGGCTGGCATCCCAGACGCTGTAGCCGCATTCCGACCAGCCAACAAGACGAGCAAACCCCAGACCGATCAGCCAGCAACGGATCATTCACCCTGCCTCCGGCGGCACTAGGGCTGCGGCACGATCTCGATCTCGTACCAGACGGTCGTGTATTGCGGTCCGATGGCCAGCAGGGCGCGGCCGCCGCGTTCGGCCACGGGGATCGCCGTGCGGCGGTTGCCCGCCTCGTCGAGCGCGTAGAGCCGGACCCTTGCCGCGTCGACCGGCAGCGCGACCCGCGCCCCGATCCCCTCGCAGAGAATCGGCGCACTGCCCCAGCGGTTGCCCAGCGTGATCCGCCCTCCGCCGAGGTCCTCGATTCGCGCCCCCGTGTTCTTCACCTCTCCGGTCGCCACCAGCAGAATCCGGCCCGGCGAGCGGAGGTCGGGCCCGTCCATCGCCGTGATCGTGACCGTGGCCCAGTCGAGCCTTGCCCGCTCGATCTTCAATTCGATGTCGCCCAAGGAGAACGTCCGGCCGCGGACAAACCCGGTGAAAACCTTGGTCCGCGGCGTGTCGGCGATGAAGGTTCCGGCGTCCGGGATGCTCCAGTCCCAGCGGAGTTGGCCGGTGTCCGAGGTGATTTGCCTCGACTCCTCGGAAGGCGATGGCAGCGCGTTCTTTACCTTCGGATCGAGGTTCAGGGCGACGGCGTGCCGCATCGATTCGGTCACATCAAGGCCGAGGTTGTCGGCCGTCAGGCGCCACGCGGTGAGCGTCTTGTGGAGCATCTGGCGTTCCGCCTCGGGCGGCAAATCGGCCGCGATCGCCGCCTTCGCTTCGTCGGCGTCGCCGCGGAGGAAGAGGGCGGCGCAGGCAATGCCGTGGGCGATCTTCGCCGTCTGGCCCTTGATGTCGAAGTAGCCGCTGAGCCTGCGGGGCTCGAAATCCCGGCTGTGGGAGTAGGTGAACGAGAAGATGCCGTCCCACTTCTGAAACCGGCCGAAGGCGGCGATCATCGGAAAGCCCTCGGCCGCGTAGAAGTTGGGGTCCGGGTGGTTGTATTCACTGACCGTGTAGGCCATCCCGGCCACGCGCCGCGCCGCCAGGCGGGCGAGCGTGCCCCCATCCGCCGCGTTGACCAGCGCGAAGTTGCGAACGTACCAGTTCGCCGAATCCCAAGGCCGGCCGGGGAACACCGGGTGGTGCCAGTAGGAGTGGGCATCGATATAGTCGAGCCCCGCCTGGACATGCACCGGACTATAGCTCAACTGGGTGCCCGAAACGATCGAACGGACCTTCAAGTCGTCCTTGAGGAAGCGGTGCATCCCCCACCAGTAGTCGCGCTCGGTGTCCCAGAGGAAATCGACAAAGTCGCTCTTGGCGGCCGGGGTCACGTTGATGTTGCCCCGCGGGACGACGGCCACGCTCGCATCCTCGAGCCGTTCATCCGGGGGCAAGCCGACGATCCCCCCCGGCCGGCAGGAAACCCCCGAGAACTCGTACACTCCCGGCTGGAACCCGGAGAAGGAGACCCGCGCGCTGGGCTCGTCCGCTTCGGCGACGAAGGTCACCTGGAATCGCTTCCACTCGTCCGCCGCGCTGAGCCTGCCCGAAAGCCCCACGCGCTGCCAGGGTTCGTGGTCCATCATGCAGTTGATGCCGACCTGCCGCGGCTCGCTGGCTCGCACGTATCCGGCCACCGTGTAGGGCCGGTCCTTCTTGACCGCCAGGCCGGCGTGCCAGATCTGGGGAATCCACGCCTCGCGCCCCATCTTCTTGATTTCCAGCCGCAGCACGGGCCGGCCCTCGGGCCCGCCTTCGGTGACCGCCACGTCGACTTCCGACTCGCTGTCGGTCTGCACCGACCAGGCCCTGCCGAGCGGCTGGCGGAAGTCGGGATCGGCGAGCAATTCGCCTTGAAGCGGCGCCGAGCCAGCGTTCCAGACCTCCTTGAGCCGCTCGGTGGTGGCATACTTCTTTTCGAGCCAGGCGTTCCAGAGTCCGCGGTACGTCGCCGCGTAGGGCTCCGGCAGGTCGTCCAGGTTGCCCCGGTTCCAGATGTCGAACAGGGCGTCTTCATTGCTGATTTCGACCATCGCGATGGCCGGCTCATCGCAATAGGCCGTCTTCGTGTAGGGATTCACGTGCGTGAGCAGATCGCGGGCGTACTTCTTCTGGAGCTCGATCATCCGCGGTTCAAAGTTGCCGATCCCCTTGTCGTAGTTCGGCCGCCGGTCGGCGTGCGGAAAGCCCTCGGCATCGCCCAGCGACCGCGAGACGTGCAAGTTGATGTTCGTGTAAATGCCGTGCTCTTTAAGCTGGTAGATCAGATAGTCCAACAGTTCGAGCCGCTCGGGGTCGATGATCGTCTTGTTCGGGCTCTTGCCCCAGATCGACCGCGAGTCCATGTGGTGCATCCGCACGCAGTTGATGCCGAGCCGGGCGAGCCGCGCGGCGACCCGCTGGGCCTCCTCGTGGCTGGGGAAGCAGGCGTCGAAGCAGAGATTCGTCGCCCAGAAGCGGATCGGGCCCGCGTCGGTGGTTAGCCGCCCCTCCTTTACCCGGACAAAACCGCTCCCGCCAGCCGGCTTGGGCAGCCAGCTGGAGGCGTTGGTCACGTTGTCCGGGGCGTCATACGAAATTACGAAGGGGAATTCGCCCGGCGTCTGGGCAGGCCCCTCGCCCGCCAGCCCCACGCCTCCCGCCCAGACGATGGCAGAGAAAAGCAGCAATCGTGGAATCATCGGTGTTCTCCCTGTTCGCGCCCGGGCCCCCTCGACCAAACCTTCCCCGTAGCCTAGCGGACGCCCGTGCGGGCTGCAAGCAGCCGCGATCCAGGGCATGGCCTTGCCGCGGTCTGCGGGGAGAGTTTGCCGGCGTCCGAGCCGCGTGCTAGAATGCCGCGCGGTCGAGGGCTTCTGGCATTCCGGCAGGCGATGTTCCCGTCAACACCGGCCGGCGATCCGTGGAGGGGTACTGCGATGCAGGGTGCTTTTTCGGTCTCCGCCGCGGCGGCGATCTTGGCGGCCACGTCTGCTCTGGCCGATGACGCGGCATTGCTGCGGCTGGTCCCCTTTCCGAAGCACGTGGAGATCAGCGCCGGGGCCTTCCGCCTCGAACGGCCGCTTGTCGTCGAGGTTCCCGAGACGGCCCGGCACGCCGCGGAGGCCTTCCTGCTGGAAGAGTTCCGGCGCCTCGGGCTCGCGCCGCCGGCGTTACGGCTCAGCGGCGGCAGAGAGCCGGTCGCCCGGCTGATGCCGGCCGGCGGCCGGTGCGGCCCGCCGCCGAGCCTCCGCCCGGAAGCCGGCGGCGAAGACTACGCGCTGTCGGTCGCGCCCGAGGCGGCAGTGGTTGGGGCCAAGCAGCCCGCTGGCCTCGTTCACGGCCTGGCGACGCTCGCGCAGCTCGTCCGCGCCAACCGCCGCGACGGCGCGATTCCCTGCCTGGTGGTCCGCGATTGGCCGAGCATCCGCTGGCGGGCCTTCCAGGACGACATCACCCGCGGCCCGAGCACGAAGCTCTCCCAGTTGCAGCGCGACCTGGCCCGCGGCGCGCGGCTCAAGCTCAACCTGTTCACCTATTACATGCAGAGCCAGTTCGCCTTCAAGAAACACCCGCTGCTCGGTCCGAAGGACGGATCGCTGAGTGCCGAGGAGCTGGCCGCGCTGGTCGAGCATGGCCGGCCGCTGGGGATCGGGATTCTCGGCAACCAGCAGTCGTTCGCCCACATGCAGCACGCGCTGGCGCACCCGGAATACGCCGCCTTGAAGGAAGACGACCGGACCCTTTCGCCCGCCAAGGAGGGCACCTACGCGCTGCTCGACGACCTGTATTCCGAGGTGCTGCCGATCCTCCCCTTCGAGATGTTCAACGTCTGCTGCGACGAGACGTGGGGCCTGGGGGCGCGCGGGCCGTCGAAGGCCCTGGCCGACAAGATCGGCCCCGGCGCGGTCTACGTGCGGCACATTCGCCGCGTCTACGACCTGGTGCACGGCAAGTACGGCAAGCGGATGATGATGTGGGGCGATATCATTCTGAAGCATCCCGACAAGCTTGCCGAGATTCCCAAGGACGTCGTCATGCTCACCTGGGGCTACGCCGCCCGCGACAGCTTTGAAGACCAGATTCTCCCGTTTGCCGCCTCGGGCTATGAATTCTTCGTCTGCCCGGGCGTGAACAACTGGAGCCGGGTGCTGCCCGACTTTCGCGCAGCCTCGACGAACATCCGCAACTTCGTCCGCGATGGGGCCCGGCACGGCGCGATCGGGATGCTCAACACGTCGTGGGACGACGACGGCGAGAATCTCAACGCGCCCAACTGGTACGGCTTCGCCTGGGGCGCCGAGTGCGCCTGGAACGCCTCGCAGACCGCGCGGGAAGATTTCGACCGGCGGATCGGCGCGGTGCTCTTCGGCGAGCCCGGCGACGAGTTCGGCCGGGCGATCCGGCTTCTTTCCGACAGCCGATTCTGCGGGCTGCCGAACCGGACTTTTTGGGAAACGCCGAGCGGGCTGGTCCGCCGCGATGACCAGACGCAGGCCGAGGACTGCCTGAGAGTCATCGAAAAGGCGATCGGGCATCTCGATGCCTGCCGCGCGGGGGCCAGGGCCGATGCCGATCTGGTCGATCCAGTCCGCTTCGGCGCCGAGCGGCTGCGGCAGCACTACCAAGGCCAGATCGACCGTGTCAGCGCGGCGTTGGCCTATGAGGAAGCGCGAACGGGAGGCGCGCCGGCCGCCGCCCGGCTCGATCGCGCGGCCGCCGCCGCGAGTCGAACCGGCGAGGCGTTTCGCAGGCTCCGCGCGCGGTGGCAGGCGCTTTGGGAACGGGAAAACAAGCCCTACGCGCTCGATTGGTCGCTCGCCCGCTACGACCAGGCGATCGCCCGATGCGACGCGCTCGCCGGGCGGCTGGCGGCGGCCCGCGAAGCGCTCGAAGAGGGCGAGCCGCTGCCCGATGCCGCTGAGTTGGGGCTGCGACTCTGGGCCAAACCGGAGAGGCTTTCGCGGCCCGGCCGAATCGAGTCGTCGCTCGGAAACTACCAGGACTACTACGCCGAGTTCGCCTGCGACGGCGACCCGGAGACGTTCTACTGGTCGAACCGCGGCCTGGAGGCCGGGGATCATTTCACCCTCTTGCTGGACGAGCCGGCGGGACTGAAGAAGGTCACGATCCTGCTGGGCACTAGCCGCTATCAACAGGAGTATGTCCACAACGGCGTGCTCGAAGTCCGGTTGGAAAATGGAACGTGGACGAAGCTCGCCGAGCTCGGCGCCGCCCGGGTGGAAGCCACCCTGCCGGCTGAGAAGATCAACGCCCTCAGGCTGCGTGCAAACGAGGCCCAGCGTTTCTGGTTGATCATTCGCGAGATCACGTTCGAGTAACTGGAAAGGCGCAAGCATGTCACCAAGGCATCCATTGGCCGCGGTATTGGCCATGATGGCGGGGCTGGCCGCGCCGGCCGCGGCGATCGACTTTCCCGGCCCCGATCCCGGCGCCGCCGCGGCGCGGCTGGAAGGCGGAGAATTCGTCCTGGAAAACGCCGCGATTGCCGTCGCCTGGACCGCGGCCGACGGCGATTTTCGCCTGGAGCGGGTGGAGGACCGGATCGGCCGCAAGCAGTTCAAATCGGGGAGCGACGCGTTCGCCGTTCTGCTTGCCGACGGGAGCCGGCTGGGCGCCTCCAGTTTCCGCCAGGCCGCCAAACCGGAACTCGTGCGGCTCGAAGCCGACGAGAAGAGCACGAAATCGTCGGCTCGCGAGGCCGGCTGGCAGGCCGTGGTGCGGCTCGCATCGCCCGACGACCGCTTCCATGTGGTTTGGAAGGCGACGCTCCGCGACAGGTCCAACTATGTCCGCACCGAATTGGCCCTGTCGTTCCGGCAGTCGCCCGCCGGCCTGGCCGGCGCGATCGTGCTGGAGTTTCCCACCGCCGAGGGCAAGGTGGCCGGCACGGTCAGCGGGTCGCCCGCGAGCGTCGGCAACCTGTTTCTCGCCTGCGAGCACCCGCTGGCGGAGAACCGCGCCGAGCCGGACCGGATCGCCTGTTTCAGCCGCTACCGCGGCGGTCCGGAGATAACGGAAGCGTGGTCGCGGACAGCGGTGATCGGCGTTGCGCCCTCGGGCCAGATGCGGCGGGCGTTCCTTTATTACGTGGAGAGGGAGCGGGCGCGGCCTTACCGCTTGTTTCTCCATTACAATTCCTGGTGGGACATCGCCGGCTTCGGGCAGAAGATGGACGAGGCCCGGTGCCTGGCGGTGATCGACCATTTCGGCCGCGAGCTCTTCGAAAAGCGGGGCGTGGCGCTCGACAGCTTCGTGTTCGACGACGGCTGGGACGACCCGCAGACGCTCTGGCAGTTTCACGGCGGTTTTCCCAATGGCTTTGCACCGCACCAGGCGGCGGCCGCGAAGCAGAAATCGGCGGTCGGCGTCTGGCTCTCCCCGTGGGGCGGCTACGGCCAGGGCAAGGTCGACCGGCTGGCTTTCGGGCGCAAGGAGGGCTTTGAGACGAACTCGCGCGGCTTCTCGCTGGCCGGCCCGACCTACTACGCCCGATTTGCCGGCGTATGCAAGCAGATGATCACCAGCTACGGCGTCAACTATTTCAAGTTCGACGGCATCGGCCAGGGCCTCGGCGTGCCGGGCGCCGGAGAAGAGGTGGCCGCCGACGTCGAAGCGCTGTTGAAGCTCTCGCGCGAGCTCCGCGCCCTGCGCCCCGACGTCTACCTGAGCATTACCACCGGCACGTGGCCTTCGCCCTACTGGCTCTGGTACGGCGACTCCGTCTGGCGGAACGGCGCCGACCTGGGGTTCCACGGCGCCGGCTCGATCCGCCAGCAGTCGATCACCTACCGCGACATGTTCGTCAAACGAGCGATTGTCGACCGGGCGCCTCTCTATCCGCTCAACTCGCTGATGATCGTCAGCCTTTGCCAGGCCCAGTCGGGTCTGGCGGCCAAGATGGTCGGCGACGTGGGCGACCTGGCCGACGAGATCCGCATGGCCTTCGCCGGCGGCACGCAGTTGCTAGAGCTCTACGTAACGCCCTCGCGGATGACCGCCGAGGGTTGGGACGTGCTGGCCGAGTGCACTCGCTGGTCGCGGGAGAATGCCGATCTGCTCGTCGACGTACACTGGATCGGAGGCGACCCGGGCAAGGCGGAGCCGTACGGCTACGCGGCCTGGTCGCCCCGCAAGGGGCTCCTCGTGCTGCGGAATCCGGCCGCTGCGCCGCGGTCGATCCGGGTTGACCCGGCCGCTGCGTTCGAACTGCCGGCAAACGCGCGGACCGCCTATCGGATTTCGGCCCCCTGGTCCGCCGCGGATCGCAGCGTGCCCGAACGGCTCGCCGCCGGCCAGCCGTGTGAACTGAAGCTCAATCCCCTGGAAACCCTCCTGATTGAGGCGGTGCCCCAAGACTGACCCTGTTGGCAGGTTGCCCGATGTTTGCCTACAAACCGGCAATGAACGAAGTCCTGGTTCGGCTCCGCGCGCTCTACGAGCGCCGGGCCGAAGAGCGGATTTTTGCCGTGATGGAAACACCCAGCCGGGCGATCGAGGCGTTCCAAGGGGAATACCGGGAGGGCTACTGCGACCCGCCCGATCCGGCCGAGCGAATCGCCTTCTGGGACCGGTTGCTCGCCGAGCGGGCGGCGGTTGAAGACGACTCGGTGCCCAGCGCCTACCTGAGCGAGATGGACCAGGGGCTGTATGGCGGCCTGGTCGGCGGCAAGGTGCAGTTCATGGCCCACCCCGACTCCGGCTGGATCTCGTCGATGGTCGCCCCGATCCTCCGCGACTGGTCCGAGCTGGAGCGGCTGCGATTCGACCCCGACCACCCCTGGTTTCGCCGCTACCTGGACCAGCTTGGCGTCTTCACCGAGGAGGCGGCGGGCAAGTTCGGCGTCAGCCATTTCATTCTCATCGACGGGCTGAATTTCGTCTTCGAGCTGGTCGGCGCCACCCAAACCTACCTGGGCCTCTACGAGCATCCGGGCGAGGTCCGCCGGGCGATCGAACTGGCCTATGAAATCAATGTCGCCGTTCAGGCGGCGTTCTTCGAACACGCCGCCGCGCCCGGCGGGGGAACGTGCAGCAACATGGTCCAGTGGATTCCCGGACGGATCGTCTCCGAGAGCGTCGATCCGTTCCACATGACCTCCGTCGATTGTCTACAAGAGTGGGGTCGCGGGCCGGTCGAACGGATTTTTCGCCGGTTCGACGGCGGCGTGCTCCACATCCACGGCAACGGCCGGCGCCTGCTCCCCGCGGTGGCGGAGTTCGAAGGCCTGAAGGCGATCTATCTGGGCGACGACCGCGGTTTCCCCAAGGCGTTCGATGTACTCGGAGAGATCAAGCAGCGCGTGGGACAGACGCCGCTGGTGCTCGACGTGGATTTCAACCGCTTCGCCGACGCGCTCGATCGGCACGCGCTGGCCGGCGGCGTCCTCTATCGAGTCCGCGGCGCGCCCGGGGTCGACGCGGCCAACCGGCTGATGGATCAAGTGCGGGGATATCGCACGTAGGGCGGAGCAGTTCGAGGCAAACCGATGACATCGCAGTGGGAGGATCGGCCAACCAGGCCAGGTTCGTGGTTCGCAGTGCAGACGGCGGCCTTTCTACGGATGCTGCTATTGGCGCTGCTGCGATGCGTGCCACCCGATGCCAGGGGGCCCGACGCGGCGCGAGACGAGTTTTCTGCCGGACGAGTCGGCACTCTGTTGCAGAAGATCATTCGGCCCGGCGTGCCCCATCCGACGGGAAGTCTCGACCACGCACGTCTGCGAGACGCGGTGATCGGGGAGTTTCGCGCGCTCGGCCTGGAGCCGGAGGTGCAAGCCACGTTTGCCCGCGATGGCCGTGGTCTTGCCGAGCAGGTCCAGAACATCGTTGTTCCTCTGCGCGGAACCGAGGGCGCCGATGCAATTGCTCTGGTTGCCCATTACGACTCGCTGCCGGCAGGACCGGGAGTGGCCGACGACGCCAGCGGGGTGTGCTCGATTCTGGAGATCGCCCGCATCCTCACGCAGCGGCCGCCACCGCCCAACGACGTCATCTTCCTGATCACCGATGCGGAAGAGCATGGCTTGCTCGGCGCCCGAGCGTTCGCCGCCGAGCATCCGTTGATGAGCAAGATCCGTGTCGTGTTGAATTGGGAAGCAAGAGGTACGCGCGGACCCAGCTTCATGTCTGAGACCGGGCCCGACAACCTCGGCCTGATCCGCCTCATGTCGCGAGACTGCCGGCGAACGATTTCCACGTCACGGTTTCCTGCGATCTACGAAGTGCTTCCCAACGATACGGATCTGACCGTTGCGATCGGGCTAGCCGTGCTCGCCGCGTGGGTGCTGCTGCGGAGCCTGCGGGAATCGGAAGCGTGGGTTCGCAGTCTCGTGTTCGGGCTTGTTTGCCTGGCCGCTGGCGCTGATTGCAGCGGGCCTTCTGGGGGCCGGCGCCTGTTGGCTGGTGATCACGTGCACGAACAGATGTGTTCACAGAATTGGAGTTCTGACTTCCCTCCTCGTTCGGAATGCGTCGTCCCTTGTCCCACCCTGTCGCGCGCCGCGCTACTCTTTGGCCACGTAGTCGATGACGAGCGCTTTTTCCAGGTGGGGCTTGAGCAGCGCGACAAATTCCTGGTGGGCCGGATGGGGCAGATAGGCCGCGCGGCCGGCCTCGTCGTGAAACGTGACGAGAAAGCAATGGGTGAATCCGTCGTCCAGGCCCTCCGGGCTGTTGTTTGTCCCCCATTCAAAATCGGCAACCTGGGGGACCTTCGAGGGCAATGCCCGGAACCCCTCTTCGATCTTCCTCAGTGCGGCGGGCGAAGTACCCTCCTTGAACTTGAAGAGGACGACGTGGCGCAACATGCCCAAATTGGGCTTCTTCGGGGCGGGCTCCTTTGCCTTCAGCGAACTGGCGACCACGGCGAGCGCTAACAGACCGACCAAAGTCCACACGTGTGCTTTTCGCATTGTCAGAACCCTCAACCCCCTCGAAATCCATCGCTTGGCGTGCAATTCCGCTCTACGCGACAAGACACTTGAACGTTCACCAGGAACATCCCCATCTCCACGACGAAGATCGCTCCCGACGGGCGGGCGAGGCTTCCGCGCTGCCCGAATCGCCGCCCGTTGCGGTAAACACTTCCAAGCCCAGAATATAGCCTTTGGAGGGAGAATGCACAGCCCCCCAGGGCCGAAAAATCCGCATTGTTGGAGGGATCCACGGACGGATCCACGGCAGCCTCCCGCAGCGGATCGCGCGAACTGGGCGGTTTGCCGCTAGAATGGACGATTCTCCCCCCGGCAAGCAGCCCGACTCCAGTTCATGAGGCTCCACTATGTCCGCAACGTCTCCGATCGACCTTCAGGCCTGCATCCGCTCGGTACCCGATTTTCCGAAGCCGGGCGTCCTCTTCCGGGACATTACCCCCCTTCTGGGTAATCCACAAGCGTTTCAGTATGCCGTGCGGACAATGGCCGATCGGGTCCGTGGGATGGGGGTGGACCTGGTTGCCGCGGCCGAAGCGCGGGGCTTTCTGTTTGCCGCCCCGCTGGCATTGGAGCTTGGGGTCGGCCTGGTTCCGATCCGCAAGTCCGGCAAGCTCCCCTACCGCACCCGATCGCAGAGCTACGATTTGGAGTACGGCACCGACACGCTTGAAATCCACACCGACGCCATCTCGCCCGGCGCCAAGGTCCTCGTTGTCGACGACCTGCTGGCCACCGGCGGCACGATCGACGCCTGTTGCCGGCTGGTGGAGAAGGCCGGCGGCCAGGTGGCGGCGTGTCTCTTCCTGATGGAGCTTGGCGGGCTTGGCGGTGCGGAGAAGATCAGCCGATACGCAAAGATCAGCCTGCTGCGTTACGACTGAATGCCCGGGGCCGGCGACGGTCTTGCAGCGCGGCGCCGGCGGGCGCCAACTTGATTTCGCCGCCCGGGCAACGTAGGATGGGGCCGCCTCCGAGAGACAGGCAGACTCCCTCCAGCCGATGGCAACTTGAGCAGGTTTCCCCCATGAGCAGATCAAAACAAAACACCACGCCACGCCGCCAGTTTCTTGCCGACAGCGGCCGGGCCGCCGCGGGCCTGGCCCTGGCGAGCGTCGCCGTTCCGCCGGTTCACGCCGGCGAAGACAACACGATCCGCTTGGCGCTGATCGGCTGTGGCGGGCGGGGCCGCGGCGCCGTGGCCAACGCCATGTCGGCCGGCGGCCTGGTGCTGGAAGACGATTCGGGAACCGGCCGGGCGGTTGGCTCGGCCGCCGGCGGGCCGATCGAGCTGGTGGCGATGGCGGACCTGCGCCAAGACCGCCTCGACCAGACCCACAAGGTCCTCAGCCAACTGCTGGGCAAGAGGGTCGACGTGCCTGGCGAACGGCGGTTCCAGGGATTCGACGGTTACCGCCGCGCGATGGACTGCCTGCGGCCGGGCGACGTGGCGATCCTGACCACGCACGCCGCGTTCCGCGCTCCCCACCTGGAATACGCCGTCGACAAGGGCCTCCACGTTTTCATGGAGAAGGATTTCGCCGCCGACCCGGGCGGGGTCAAGCGGATGCTTCGCGCCGGCGAGGCGGCCGAGAAGAAGAACCTCAAGATCGGGGCCGGCCTGATGTGCCGCCACTCCGCGGCGCGGCAGGCGATGATCCAGAAAATCCGCGACGGCGCGATGGGCGACATCCAGCTGATCCGCGCTTACCGCATGGACCCCGGCTACTTCATGGGGCCGTTCCCAAAAGACCAGAACGAACTCCTCTGGCAGCTCAGCCCCGGCCATCCCTACCAGTTCATGTGGTCCTCGGGAGGAGTCTTTATCGAGCTGATGATCCACCAGATCGACGAGTGCTTCTGGATCAAGGATTCCTGGCCAATCTCGGCGCACGGCGTCGGCGGCCGCTACGCGGGCAGCATGGATTGCAGCCAGAACCTCGACAGCTACTCGATCGAGTACACCTTCGCCGATCAGGCGAAGGCCCTGGTCACCGGGCGCTACATCCCGAATTGCGAAAACGATTTCGCCACCTATGTGCAGGGAACCCGGTGTGCCGGGCAGTTTTCCGGCAACGTCCACATGCCCACCTGCAAGATCTACAAGGACCAGCAGATGGAGCGGGCGAACATCGCCTGGGAGGCGGAGAAGGAAAAGGTCAACCCCTGGCAGGCCGAATGGGACGTGCTCCTCGCCGCGATCCGCCAGGACCGGCCGCACAACGAGACCCGGCGGGCCGCCCTGGCGAACCTCGGCGCGATCATCGGCCGCGCCGCCGTTCACATGGGGCGGACGATCACCTGGGAGGAAGCCATCGCCTCCGATTTCCAGTTCTTCGCCGGGGTGGACGGGCTGACCGCCGAAAGCCCCGCCCCGGTCCAGGCCGACCCGAGCGGCCGCTACCCGGCGCCGGTGCCCGGCAAGTGGGTGGAAATCTGATCCACCGCGGCCGCCCGCCGTGCGGCCCGGCCAACCGACCCCCTGGCACTCGGTCCCGTTTCCTGACAAGATAGGGGACTTGCGGATTGGCCGTCGCGGATCGATCGCCGGCTGAAGATTTCCACGAGGCGGCACCGGAACACTCCGAACCGCCGGTCCGCCGAGGAGCGCGGCAGACCCGTTGAGACTGCGAGGTTCTTGTTAAATGGCGAAACGGATTGCGCTGGTGATGGCGGCGGGGAAGGGCCTCCGCATGAAGTCGGATTTGCCGAAAGTCCTGATTCCGGTCCGCGGGCGGCCGATGATCGCCCACGTGCTCGACGCGCTGGGCGCAGCCGGGATCGACCAGATCGTGGTGATCGTCGGCTACCGGTCCGACCTGGTGCGGTCGGAACTGGCCGACTGGCCGGGACTTCAGTTCGTCGAGCAGACGGAACAACTGGGCACCGGCCACGCGGTGATGGCCTGCCGCGAGGTGTTGGCCGCGCACGCCGGGCCCGCGTTCGTCATCGCCGGCGACAGCCCGATGATTCAGGCCGAATCGGTCGCCCGATTGTTCGACGATTACGACCGGACGCCGGCGGCCTGCATCCTCGGCACGGCCTTCAAGGACGACCCGGCGGGCCTCGGCCGCATCCTGCGGGACGGCGAGGGCCGGTTTCTGGGGATCGTCGAGGATCGCGACGCCACCGAGGAACAGCGGCGAATTACGGAAGTGAACATGAGTTACTACGTGTTCCGCACGAACGACCTGTTGGCCGCACTGGAGGAAATCCGCCCGAACAACATCCAGGGCGAGTACTACATTACGGACGTGCCGGGGGTCTTGCGGCGGCGCGGATTGCCGGTCCGAGCGCTTCCGGTGCTCAAACCGGGCGAGGTCCTCGGCATCAACACCGCCGAGGAGCTCCTGGCTGTCGAAGCGGCGATGCAGGATGGCGGCCGCTGAACCCGGCCGCCGGCAAGCGCGGAGGTCCGCCAGGCGACTCCACAGCGCGGAGACGGTTCCACCATTATGAACGATCTGAAAATCTTCAGCGGCCGAGCGCATCCGGACCTTGCCCATGCGGTTTGCGCCTACCTCGGACTGTCGCTCGGCAAACTGGCGATCGACACCTTTCCCGACGGGGAAATCTGGTGCAAGATCAACCAGGACGTCCGCGGGCGGGACGTGTTTCTCGTGCAGCCAACGTGCCATCCGGTCAACAGCAACCTGATGGAGCTGCTGATCCTGATCGACAGCTTCAAGCGGGCGAGCGCCGAGCGGATCACGGCGGTCATCCCCTACTTCGGGTACGCGCGGCAGGACCGCAAGGACGAAGGCCGAGTGCCGATCACCGCCAAGCTGGTGGCGAACCTGATCACCCGGGCGGGCGCGGACCGGGTGCTGACGATGGACCTGCATGCGGCCCAGATTCAGGGCTTCTTCGACATCCCGGTCGACCACCTGGTCGGCAGTCCGGTGATCGACGCCCATTTCGAGGCGATGGGTTTCCCGAAGGAAGAGATCATCGTGGTCAGCCCCGATGAAGGGAGCATCAAACGGGCCCTGGCCCACGCGAACAACCTCGGCGTGCCCGTGGCGATCGTCGACAAGCGGCGGACCGGGGCGGAGACGACGAAGCAGGCGAACCTCATCGGCGGTCCCGTCGAGGGGAAGATCGCCCTGATTTTCGACGACATGATCAGCACGGCCGGCTCGATCACGGGAGCGGCCAAGAAGGTCCACATGGCCGGCGCCAAGAGGATCTTTCTGGCGGCCACCCATGGCGTCCTGTGCGGATCGGCGATTGAGCGAATTCGCGAGGCGCCGGTCGAGGGGGTCGTGGTCACCGATACGATTCCGCTCGACTCCGCGCGGAGGTTTCCGAAACTGACGGTGTTGACAATTGCCCCTCTTTTGGGGGAGGCAATCAAACGAATCCACCGCAACGAATCGGTCAGCGGGCTGTTTCGGTAGGTTGGGGGAGCGGGAGGTTGGCAGGAAACCACGGCCGATGGGGTTGAAATTCCCGCGAAATCGTCCACAATAAGCAGTTTGCCCCCATGCAGCGCGCCGCGGCGCGTGGGGGAGCGCGAGCGGAGCGAAAGACAAGCGCCGGCGGATGGCAAGCGCGCGGCCGGCGAGCGGACAGCGGATATTCAGCAAGCAGACAGACTGGTTGGCGACCGAGGATTTCGATGGATCAGACGGAAGCACTGAATGTGGAGGCTCGCCCGGAGCGAGGCAAGCACAAGAATCGCCGGCTGCGCAATTCGGGCAGAATTCCGGCCACGCTTTACGGCCACGGCAAGCCGCCGGTGTCGCTGGCGGCCCCGGCCGACGCGGTCGATGCGATCGTCCGCCGCGGCGCCCGGATGGTCAAGTTGACCGGCGCGGTGAGCGAGTCGGCGTTCATTCGTGAATGCCAGTGGGACACGTGGGGGATGCGGGTCACGCACGTGGACTTCACCCGCATCTCGGCGCACGAGCGGGTGAAGGTCGAGGTCTCCGTGGAATTGCGCGGGGAATCGCCCGGGGCGAGGGCGGGTGGAACGGTGCAACACCTCGTGCACGAACTCGAAGTGGAATGTGAGGCGATCGCCATCCCGGAGAAGTTCTCGGTCAGCATCAACCATCTGGAGCTGGATCAGCCGATCACGGTCGCCGATCTTGAGCTGCCCGACAAGGTGGCGGTTCTGACGCCGGCCGAGACGGTCATCGTGCAGTGCACGATGGTTGCCGAGGCCGCGGAGGAAGAGGCGGGCGAAGGCGCCGAGGCAGAGCCGGAAGTGATCGGCCGGAAGAAGGCCGAGGAGGAGGAAGCCGAGTCCTGAGCTGCTGCGCGGCAACAGCCTGCAATGCGTGCCGGAGCGGTGCCGAGGAGCCCGGTCGGATGAAGTTGGTCGTCGGGCTGGGCAATCCCGGCCGGAAGTACGAAGGGACCCGCCACAACGTGGGGTATGCCGTCGTTGCGGAGTTGGCTCGGCGGTATGCGGCCGGCAGACCGAAGGGGAAGTTTCACGGAGAGACGGTCGAAGTCGACGTGGCGGGCCAGCGTGTGGTGCTGCTCTGCCCAACGACCTACATGAACCGCAGCGGCGCGAGCGTGGCCGCGGCGAAGGACTTTTACAAATTGGCGGAAGAGGACCTGTTGATCGTCTGCGACGACATCAACTTGCCCCTGGCGCAGTTGCGGGTCCGGATGAAGGGGTCGTCGGGAGGTCAGAAAGGCCTTGCCGACGTGATCGGTCGGCTCGGCAGCGAGGAAGTCCCCCGGCTGAGAATCGGTGTCGGTGCGCCGCCGCAGGGCTGGGACGCCGTGGGATACGTGTTGGGCAGGTTTTCCAAGGATGAGCAGTCCGAGGTGGAGCGAGCGGTTCAGAGGGCCGCGGATGCCGTGACCGTCTGGGTCCGCGACGGTATCGCCGTTTGCATGAATCAATACAATTGAGGCCAACGAGGAGTAAAACTTTGGCGACGAACGCATACGAAGGCATGTTTATCTTCGATTCGGGGCGCTTCGGACGAGATCCGGAGGCCGTCTCCGGCGAGATTGCGCGGATCGTTCAAGATGCGGGGGGAGAAATCCTGGTCAGCCGCCTGTGGGAAGAGCGGCGCCTGGCCTACCCGATCAAGGGGCAGAAGAAGGGCACTTACTGGCTGACCTACTTCCGCGCGGCGGCCGCGCAGCTCTCCGCGATCCGCCGGCAGTGCGAACTCAGCGACAGCATCCTCCGATTCCTGCTGTTGAAGGTCGATCCGCGGATCGTGGATGCTCTGGTTGAGCACGCCCAGGGCGGCTTGACGCGTTCGGGCGAGGGCCCCGCAGATGGCGAAGGGACCGAGAAGGTCCGGTCGCGGACCGCGACCGCGACCGCGACCGCGACCGTCGGCAAAGACGATGCGACGGACGACGACCAGACGGACGACGACGAGGACTAGGCCGGGCGATCGGCAAATCACGGCCGGTCGGGGCGGTGGCGGGGGCGGCCTCAAGTGGACAACGTGCCCTGGCGGCAAACGTCCAAGCCGGGGCGGACACGATCCGTGGGCCTTGAACGATCGGAGAAATCGCTGTGGCGGCAAGTTACAACCGCGTGATCCTGCTGGGCAACTTGACTCGTGACCCGGAAATCCGATACACACCCAGCGGCACGGCTGTTACGGACGTCGGCTTGGCCGTGAATGACCGGCGGAAGAATTCCGAGGGGCAGTGGGTCGATGAGACGACCTATGTCGACGTGACCCTCTGGGGTCGGACCGCCGAAGTGGCCGGCGAATATCTCAGCAAGGGCTCGCCGGTGCTGATCGAAGGGCGGCTGAAACTCGATAGCTGGGAGACGGGCGACGGCCAGAAGCGGAACAAACTCCGGGTGGTCTGCGAGCGGATGCAGATGGTCGGGTCGCGCGGCGGCGGTGCGGGCGGTGGCGCGGGAGGCGCCGGTGGCGGAAGCGCCAGGCCGCCTCAACAGCGCAACGGCGACGCCTATAGCCAGGATGCCCCGCCCGAAGATTCCTACGGCGCCCCCCCCGCTGCGGGAGGAACACCCGAAGACGAAATCCCCTTTTGAGACACGCAGGAGCACGTTCCGGGACTCCACGCAGAGCTGCCCACCGCCGGCCGATCGCCCGCCGCGCGGAGGCAGACGGTTCCGGGATGCATCGCCGCCGGGTTCCCTTGTCGGCCGGGGCGTAAAAAGAAACAGACAGATGTGGACCAGACCACTCGGAGAGGTTCGAGACTCATGGCGCAGACAAAGACCAGAAAACAAGCAAAGGCCGGCCGAGAGAGACGCTTCAAGAGGCTTCCCAAAGGGCCCGCGGGCGGCATCGAACTGCTGCTGATCCAATCGATTGAAGACGTCGGCGAGCAGGGCGACGTGGTGTGCGTGAAACCGGGCTACGCCCTGAATTACCTGATCCCGCAGGGGTTGGCGACGATTGCCACGGAACACCACAAGCGAATGGTGGAGAAGCACAAGGCCAAGCTGCTCTCGATCCAGAAAGCCCGGCTCGCCGGGCTGCGGACGCTGGCCGCCGAACTGAAGCAGCAGAGCCTGACGATCGAGGCCAACGCCAACGAGGAGGGACACCTCTACGGTTCGGTCGGCGCGCCGGAGATCGTCAACGCCCTGAAGAAGGCCGGGATCACGATCGCCCTCGACCAGGTGCGGCTGGAAGGCCCCCTGAAAGAACTCGGCTTGTACACCGTGAAACTCCATGTCGGCCAGGATGTCGACTCGGAAGTCAAGGTTTGGGTGGTTCCGGCCGTTGGCGAGGACGAGGCCTGAGCCGGTTCCTCGTGGCGGGCACGGATTCTCGTGGAGACGGAGCGATGGCGACGGCAGGACGCGTGGACGGCAGACACAGCGCGGCGCGCGTGAGTTCCGAGATTCTCGACCGGCTGCCGCCCCAGAACCTGGATGCCGAGCGGGGCGTGCTCGGAAGCCTGCTGCTCGATCCGGTCCTCTGCGACGAGGTGGCGCTGATCCTGCGGGCGGAGGACTTCTATGCCGACGCCCATCGCAAGCTCTACCACCACATGATCACGATGCACGGCGAGGGGGGCCGCCTCGACACCACCCTGCTCGTGGAGCGGCTCCGCCAGGCCGGCGATCTGGAGGCGGTCGGCGGGACGGCGTTCCTGGCCGAGATCCTCCAAGCCGTCCCCGTTGCCGCCCATGCCACCTACTACGCGCGGATCGTCCGCGACAAGTCCACGTTGCGGTCGCTGATCCATGCGAGTACCGAGATTCTCCGCGACGCCTACGACCCAACCCATAATCCGCGCGAGCTGGTCGGCCGGGCGGAGGAGAAGATCTTCGCCGTCCACGACGAGCGCAGCGCCGAACAGGTGGCCAACATGCACGACGTCCTCGTCGACGCTTTCGCCCACATCGACCACCGCCTGAAGCACGGCGGCGCGACCGGAATTCCGACCGGTTTCAACGATTTCGACAGCCTGACCGGCGGCCTGCACGATTCCGAACTGGTCATCCTGGCCGCCCGACCCAGCATGGGAAAAACAGCGTTGGCGACCAACATCGCCGATCACGTGGCGGTCGAATCGAACGTCACCACGCTGATGGTCAGCCTGGAAATGGCCCGGCTCGAGTTGGCCCAGCGGATGCTCTGCTCACGCGGGCGGATCGATGGGCACAAGTTCCGCGCCGGATACCTCTCCAGCGAAGATCGCGAGGACCTCGTCAAGGCCTCCGCCGAGCTGAGCAAGGCGCCCCTGTTCATCGACGACTCGCCGAGCCGCACGGTCACCGAGATCGCGGCCACGGCGCGGCGCTTGAAGCGGCGCAACCAGCTGGGCCTCGTGGTGATCGACTACCTGCAACTGATCGAGCCGGAGAATCCCTCCGATCCGCGCCAAGAACAGGTGGCCAAGATCGCCCGGCGACTGAAGGGGCTCGCCAGGGAGCTGAAGGTGCCCGTGTTGTGCCTCGCTCAATTGAACCGCCAGGCCGAGGTCACCAAGGACAATCGGCCGCGGATGAGCCACCTGCGGGAATCCGGGGCGATCGAGCAGGACGCCGACGTGGTGATGTTCGTGCACCGCGAGGAGTACTACATGTCGCGCGAGGAAGCCCGCGAACGCGACCTGGTGGGCAAGGCGGAACTGATCGTCGCCAAGCAGCGGAACGGCCCGACCGACGATGTCAAGCTGACCTGGCGGCAGGAGTTCACGCGGTTCGAGAATCGCGCGGTCGACCGTTACGACGAGTTCAATGATTTCCAGGGGACTGCCGAGCCGTTTTGAGCCGTGCCGAGTCGCCGGGTGGGCGTGAATTTCCGGCCCCGGGCGGCACAGCCTCTCCAAAACCCGCAGCTTCTCGCCCCCGGCGGAACTCGCCTTGCCAGCCCAAGGGGCTTTCTGTATTTGTACGCCCATTGTGGAGTCTCTTGGCGCATGGATCGCCCCTCGGCGCGGGAGGCGCGCGCGACCGGGAGAGCCGGCCAGCGCCGCACCCCCGAGATGGCAGGCGCTGGCGTTGCCGGGATGGTTGAACTGCCCGCCAGCGCCGTCCGTAAGCTCAACAAGCAAGCAACGATGTGCCAGGCTAGGGCGCTATTCTCGACGATCAGCAACCGCGAAACGGGAAGGACCCCGATGGTCGCAGTCCGCACGCTCGCCAGCCAAACTACGCGCGCCGCTCTCCAGATCCTGGCAATCGGCGCCCTCTCGGCGGCTGGCGCTGGGGCGGTTTGCCATGCGTCCCAACCGCCAAACCTGCCGGCGCTTGTTCAACCGGCGGCGATTCCCGCCGAGATTCCCGCCGCCGAAATCGTCGTCGAGGTGCGAATCGTTGGCAACAAGCACACGCCCGAGGAACGCCTGCTGCGCCTGATCAAGACGCGTCCCGGGCGGCCCTACAGCGCCGAGACGGTCGGGCAGGACGTCGTCCGCTTGACCGATTCCGGCCTCGTGCTCCATGTCCGCCCCCAATACCAGGACGCGCCCAACGGGCAGGGCAAGGTGGTCGTCTTCGAGGTCTCCGAGCGGCCCACCATCGGCTATGTCAAGTATGTCGGCAACCGGATCAGCAAGAAGACCCTGGCGAAGGAAGCCAAGCTGAAGACCGGCGACGCCCTGGACCCGTTCGCCGTCGAGGAAGCCCGCCGCCGGATCGAGGCCTTCTACAAGAAAAAGGGATTCCCCAAGGCCCATGTGAGCCTCTTCGAGGGCAGCCGGCCAACGGACGAAGGGGTCGTGTTCCTCATCAACGAAGGCTCCAAGCAGAGCATCCTCTGGACCAGTTTCGAGGGCAATTCGATCGCGACCGACGCACGGCTGCGGACGCAAATCAAGTCCAAGCAAGGCATCCTTTGGGTTTTCGGCGGGGAGTTGGACCGCAAACAGATCGACCTCGATGAGGAACGTCTCGAATCCTACTATCATAGCCTGGGATTCTTCCGCGCGCGGATCGGCTGCACGCTCGAGGAGCACCAGTTCAGCGACAGGCGCACCTGGATCTCGCTGAAGTTCGTGATTGACGAAGGGCCTCGCTACGCCGTCCGCAATCTGTCCGTCGTCGGCAATGAAAAGATCGCCACCGGGGAGCTCGAGGCGCTGCTGAAACTGAAACCGGGAGAGCCCTTTTATCAAGACCGGATGACCGAGGGGGAGAACGCGATCAAGGACCGCTACGGGGCCGTCGGCTACGTCTTCGCCGACGTCAAACCGGAAATCCGATTCCTCGAAGAGCCGGGACAACTCGACCTGGTCTACAAGATCACGGAAGGGGAACGATACCGGGTGGGCAAAATCGAGCCCAAGATCCTCGGCGACTATCCGCACACCCAGATCACGACGATGCTCAACCGGATGTCGCTCCAGCCGGGCGATATCGTCGATATCCGCGAACTCCGCAACAGCCAGCGAAGGCTCCGTTCCAGCCAGCTCTTCAAGGTCGATCCGGCCATGGGAGTCGTGCCCGACATCGCCTTCAGCCCTCCAACTCCGGAGGACATCGAACGGGCGAAAATCGAGTTTGCCCGGCGGCAGGCGCAGACCGGCGCGTTTCGCGGCCAGCAAGACCCGGCCGATGCGGACTCCCGCCCCCCCCAGGCCCAGCCGAGCGAGAATATCGTCAGATACCAGTATTCAGCCGACTGGGGCAAATCGACGCCGTCGCTGCCGCCCTACGGCGTCCAATCGAGCAGCCCGCCCGCCCAGCCGCCGGTGGGCGCCTACGCCCAACCGCCCGCCGGCCAGGTCCAACCCCCAGCGGGCACTTACGCCCAACCCCCGGCGGGCACTTACGCCCAACCGCCCGCCGGCCAGGTCCAGCCCCCAGCGGGCACCTACGCCCAACCACCGGCGGGCACCTACGCCCAACC
>Ga0123328_1000902_pt1 | contig 30115 bp, 19 predicted proteins | sample BioC12SIPDNA_2_FD_89702 | JGI IMG/M metagenome (GOLD analysis project Ga0123328, IMG submission 89702) | Anaerobic biogas reactor microbial communites from Washington, USA - Biogas_R1_A C12 SIP DNA | ecosystem: Engineered > Bioreactor > Anaerobic > Unclassified | place: Washington, USA...
ACGTTCCTGACCACCTCGGCACGCCGAGAGGAGAATAACACTATGGGGGTGGCCCCGGCCAGGGCGATGTACGTCAGGCGGAAGTCGAGGTCCGGCCGGACCATCACCAGTACGATCTTCAGGGCGATCATGGCGATGATGAGCACCAGCGAGACCTTGCACCACTTCGCGAGGACGAGGTCCTTGACACCATCATCCTCCATCGGGGGGAGCTCCCGCCGGAACTCGTCCCTATAGAACCATCGCAGGACCGCGTATGCCAGGAGGAGATTGACGATCGTCGGGACGAACAGCCGAGAGAAGAAGGTCACGAAGGGAGCATCGATGCCGTCGTTCAGCGCGATGAGCAGGTTCTGGGGGTTCCCTATGGGGCTCATGGCGCTGCCGATGGTGACCGCGAAGGCCAATGCCAGAAGCAGGAGCTTGGGGGACACCTTCTGCTTGAGCGCGAAGTGCAGCACCAGGGGCGTGCCGATGATGGCCAGGGTGTCGTTCATGAGCAGCACCGACAACCCGCCGATGGAGAACAATACGAGGAGGACGAGCGCGTCTACGCTCCCCGCCCGGCGGAACACCCGGTGTCCGAGATGGAACAATAGGCCGCTGCGGTGGAGCGCCTCCCCCACGATGAACATACCCAGGAGGAACAGCATCACGTCGATGTTGATCGCCGCCAATGCATCCAAGGGAGAGATCTGCAGGGTCAGCAGCACTACCAGCGCGCCACCCAGCATGACCTGCCAGATCTGGAGGCGGTACCCGCCCACCTGCCGCACAGCGATGAGCAGGAAGACCGCGCACAGGACCACCACCGGGATGCTGAGCTCCATCTTTGAGGTGTAAGCTCCGGTCAAATAAAGACATGCTCTGGTGAAGTCTTTATGCGAAGAGCGCTTAGTGCGTGACGATGGCCGTCCGCCTGTACGTGTACGATGAGGACCAGTGCGATCCCAAGAAGTGCACCGGAAAGAAGCTCATCCGCTTCAACCTGGCCCAGGAGATCGCGTCCCTGAAGCGCGCGCCCTACGGGGCCATAGTCCTCACGCCCTTCTCCCAGAAGGCCGTCTCCCGCGAGGACCGACGTGCCGCGGAGGCCCATGGCATCATGGTGATGGACATGTCGTGGAACCAGATCGATACCTTTCCAAAACTGAGGAGGGACCTGAGGCAGAGGTCCCTGCCGTACATGCTCGCGGCCAACCCCGTGAACTGGGGGAAGCCGTTCAAGCTCTCCAGCGTGGAGGCCCTGGCCGCGTCGCTGTACATCATGGGCTACAAGGAGCAGGCCGTGCAGGCGCTGTCCAAGTTCGGCTGGGGGGAGCAGTTCCTGAAGCTTAACCAGGAACCGCTCGACCGCTATTCGGAAGTGGAGACCAGCGCCGAGGTGGTGCGCATCCAGATGGAGTACCTCCCCCCGGAGCGTCCCGAGTGAGGTCGTCCCGCACTTTCGGGGCCCCCAGGGATACGTTCATCAAGCGTCGAGGCCTAACTGTGGTGCGAGGAGAGAAGACCAAGGGATGCGGGTCCTGCACAGGAGATTGAGGAAATCAACCTATATTACTTGGCGGATAGGGAGGAAGCGGTTCTGCAGCAGGGAGGCGTGAGGGTTTGCCAGGGGAAGAGGACTACTCGGAAGATGCGGTAGTGAACGGCGCCGCTGATGACGACCAGCAGAGGGACGAGAAGCTGAAGCCAGGCGTGGACATCAGCATGGTCTCCAAGTGGGAGGCGTTCTTCCAGGGCACCGAGTACATGCAGAAGGTCAGGGAGGTCGCCGACCTCTACCCCGAGCTTAGGAGCGTCAACGTGGTGTACGCCGACCTGGACCGCTTCGACGCGGACCTCGCCGCTTACCTTCTCGATCACCCCGACCTGTGCCTCTTGGCCGGAAAGCAGGCGCTGAAGAACCTCATGCACCAGGAGATGAGGACGGCGGACATCAACCTCCGGCTCATCAACCTCCCCCGGGACTCCCGAGTGGAGATTCGCGATCTCAGGGCCAAGCACGTTGGCAAGCTGGTGTCCGTGGAAGGCCTGGTCCGCAAGGCCACCGAGGTGAGGCCGAAGATCACCGACGGGCTGTTCCAGTGCCTCCGCTGTGGCCATGTCATCAAGGAGGCGCAGGAGGGGCTGTTCTTCAAGGAGCCCATGGAGTGCTACAAGGAGCAGGACGGGTGCGGGCGCAGCGCCGGCTCCACCAAGTTCAAGCTCCTCACCGAGGAGTCGCGGTTCGTGGACACCCAGAAGGTGGAGGTCCAGGAGAGCCCCGAAGGGTTGCGTGGAGGAGCGCAGCCGGAGCGTCTGACCGGATACCTGGAGGACGATGCCGCGGGCAGCGTCTCCCCGGGGGACAGGGTCATCCTGAACGGCATCCTGCGCTCGGTGCAGAAGGGTCAGCCGGCGAAGTCCACCTTGTTCGACATCAACCTCGACATCGTCGCCGCGGAATCCCAGCGCACCGAGTATGAGGAGATCCACATCACCCCGGAGGACGAGGCCCGGATCGTGGAGGTGGCCCACTCCCCCGATGTGTTCAGGAAGATCGTGGCCTCGATCTCACCCTCCATATTCGGTTACGACGTAGAGAAGGAGTCTCTGGCCCTGCAGCTGTTCGGTGGTGTTCCAAAGAACCTCGACGACGGCACCAGGATCAGGGGCGACATCCACATCCTCCTCATCGGAGATCCGGGAGTTGCGAAGTGCGTGACCGGGGATACCAGGGTACTTCTCTCAGATGGCAGGATGGAACAGATCCATAAGCTAGTGGAGGAAGCGGAAAGCACTGGTGCGGTAGAAAGAATTGATGATGGCATTAACATAAAAACGAACATCGGAGTGATGTCCCTCACTGAAGATGGTAGGATAGCACCGGCAAAGGCAGACCTGATGTGGAAGAGGACAGCTCCTAGCAAGATGATCAAGGTTCGGACCAAGTCTGGAAAGCAGATTGTTGTGACTCCTACGCACCCTTTCTTCACCTGGGAGGACGGACTTGTCGGTCTAGAAGCTAGGAGATTAAAAGAGGGGGATTTCCTGGCAGCACCCAGGTCCATAAGGATCTTTGGTAAGAGCCAATCTCTACAGGAAATTAATTACGAGAAATCTAGAGCCAATAACAGGAGAGAGCTAAGTCTGCCAGAACATACTACTCCAGAATTTTGGAGATTCGTCGGTCTGATGATGGGAGACGGTTATGTCCAAATCTCAAAACAGAATAGTGGGACGAGCTACTTCACGAACAATGATGACAGTCTGTTGGAAGAAGTAAAATGTTTTGCGTGTAGCATAGGTCTCGAACCCAAGTTGAGGCGATCACACCCTGAGAAAACTGCAAAGGAAGTCTACTTTTGCGGGCTGGAGCAGGCATCCTTCCTGAACCAAATGTTGGGTGGCATATCATCAAGTAAGAGATGGCCATCCATACTGTTCAAGTGCCCTGAAGATGAGGTAGCAGCAGCCATATCTGGCCTTTTTGATGCCGAAGGATCGGTCAGTTTAGATTCGAGGAAACTATCGATTGCTTCTGCCTCGAGGGGGCTTATGGAGGACACCCAGCATCTCCTCCTGAGAATGGGCATACAATCCAGGGTCAAAGAGTTCATGAGCAAGGAGTATGGGAGGAAATACTACCGCCTCATGATTGGTGGGGGGGAGGTAACCACCTTCAGGAATAAGATCCCGATAAGAGTAAAGGATAAACAAGAGAGATTGACTAATCTGACACAATCTGAGGTGGACTATAACACAAATCTGGACGTTGTCCCTAAGGTCAATAAGGGGATTGAGAGACTCCGTAAAGAACTAGGACTTTTCCAAAGGGAGATGGGTGTTCCAAGGCCTACAATGGTCCACTATGAGACCGGGGATAGAAATCCATCAGTACAGGCCTTCCGAACGATAATGGAAAGTCTAATGAGCGCCTGGAAATCTTCCGAAAAGGTTCTATCTGTTGAAACAGAAGAACTCATGTTCCGTATGGTGGAACTATCCAAGGCAGATATCTACTGGGACCAGGTGGAGGAAGTTGAGGAGGTTGAGCCACAGGAGATGATGGTCTATGACCTCCAGGTAGACAAGTGGCACAATTTCATAGCCAATGGGCTTGTGGTCCATAATAGCCAGATGCTCCGATACATGTCCAAGCTGGCCCCCCGCGGCATCTACGCGTCCGGCAAGTCCTCCTCTGCCGCCGGCCTTTGTGTGGCCCCGGAGACGATCATCGTGGTGGACGGCTCACCGACGAGGATCGGAGACTTCGTGGAGTCCCGCATCCGTTCCCCAGTGGAAGTGCAGCCCGGTCAATGGAGCGAGAAGATCGCCGACCAGTGCTCCGTGACCACCATGTCGGACGGATGCCAGACGTCCCGAGAGGTGGAGGCCATATGGCGGATCAAGCCCCCTTCATTTCTTGTGGAACTCGAGGATCTGTCCGGGAGCCGGCTGACGCTCACTCCAGAGACCAAGGTGTGGAGCAAGCCAGATGGTGAAAGGGAGGGGTGGGTGAAGGTGTCCGATCTGGCCGTGGGTCAGCCGATCATGGTATCGGATAACGAAACGTACTTCCGATGGAGCAAGGTGAGCCGGGTCTATCGCAGGGACGCGGGGCTTCCTCAGTTCGTTTACGACCTCACCGTCAAGGACAGCCACAGCTTCCTGGCCAACGGTTTCGTGGTGCACAACACCGCCGCTGCGGTTAAGGACGATTTCGGCGAGGGGCGGTGGACCCTGGAGGCCGGCGCCCTGGTGCTGGCCGACCTGGGTCTGGCATCCATCGATGAGATGGACAAGATGACCGACCAGGACCGCTCGTCCATGCACGAGGCCATGGAGTCGCAGTGCTACGACGAGAGCACCGAGGTGCTCACCGACCAAGGGTGGAAGTACTTCCGGGACGTGGAAAGTAGCGATCTGGTGGCCGCCCTGTCTGAAGAGGGCGAACTGCAGTTCGTCAGGCCGACCATGTACGTGGACGTCCGCCGTGAGGGGGACATGTACCGACTCCAGGGGAAGGACGTGGACCTCGTGGTCACGCCCAACCACAACATGTACGTCTCCGTGGCCGGCGAGGATGGCTTCGGTCCCTACTCCCTATGCCGCATGGACGAGCTCCTCCTGAGCTCCAAGGTCCGCTTCCAGACCAGCGCTTCCTGGAAGGGGAAGGAGACGAAGAGCTTCACCTTGCCGGCGGTCCCCGGGCAGAAGGACAAGCCCCGGAAACTGGCGATGGACGACTGCCTGGAGCTGTTCGGCTACTACCTGGCGGCAGGGCGGGTCCACCGCAAGGACGGGAAGCCGGACGGCATCCGCATCGGAAACCTCTCCACCTCTTCCAAGGAGGAGTGCATAGGCGGGTGCATCGAGCGGCTGGGCTTCCAGCAGGGCTTCGAGGACGGCGAGATCACCGTAACGGACGGTCCCCTCGCCGCATATCTTGCATCACTGGGCCGGAGGGACGAGGAGCACATCCCCCGGGAGGTTATGGCATTACCACAGCGGCAGCTGCGCATCCTTTATGAGGCGCTCATGCTCGGCTACGAGGGCCCCGGGCGGGGCAGCGGGCAGGAGTTCCGCACCCGCTCCAGGAGGCTGGCCGACGACATCCAGGAGCTGGCACTGCGGATCGGCATGTCCGCCCAGATCTCCATGTCCATGCCGGGCAGGTACCGCTCCCGGTCCCGGTCCGGCCATGAGGCCGCCGTGCCCCGGTACACCGTCACCATGAGTGAGGGCGAGGACGGCGGCGCGGTGGAAGTGGAGCTCGATCCCTCGCAGCCCCATGCGGTGGAGCGCGTCCCGTACCGCGGACGGGTGTACTGCGTAGAGGTCCCCGACCACATACTGTACGTTCGCAGGAACGGCAAGGCCCTGTGGTGCGGCAACACCATCTCCGTGGCCAAGGCCGGTATCACCGCCACCCTGCAATGCCGCTGCTCCCTGTTGGGGGCGGCCAACCCTAAGTATGGAAGGTTCCAGGAGCACCAGTACATAGCGGAGCAGATCAACATGCCTCCGGCGCTGCTGTCGAGGTTCGACCTCATCTTCGCCCTCACAGACAAACCTTCCGTGGACAAGGACGCCAACATCACGCAGCACATCCTGAAGTCGCACCGCCGGGGGCAGGTCCGCAAGTACGCCGACCCCTCCGCGCTGGTGGGGGTCGACGGGGAGAAGATCCTCAGCGACACCACCACCATGCAGCCCGTCCTGGAGAGGGACTTCTTCCGCAAGTACGTGGCCTACTCCAAGAAGATATTCCCCGTGCTTTCCGACGATGCCATGGCCATCATCTCCCAGTTCTACCTGAAGATAAGGAAGCAGGGGGAGGGGGAGGGCGCCTCGGTGCCCATAACCGCCCGTCAGCTGGAGGCGTTCGTGCGTTTATCAGAGGCTAGCGCCCGTGCCCGCCTCTCGCCGGTGGTAACGGCCGATGACGCGCAGCGCGCCGTAAGGATCGTGGAGTACTACCTGCGCCGCATCGCCGGCGAGGGGGACAAGCTCGACTTTGACATAATAGCCACGGGAACTTCGCACTCGCAGAGGGAGCAGATCGGGATAATCAAGAAGCTCATCTCCCAGCTGTCGAAGAGCGCCGACAGCAAGAGAGGTGTTCCCGCGGACGAGATATACAAGTCGGCGCTGGCCGAGGGCATTGCCGAGGACCGCGCCAAGACGCTCATAAAACGGCTGGGACAGAACGGCGAGATTTACTCGCCTGCGCCCGGGTTCTACAAGCTGGCATCGGAGGGATGACATGTTCTTGATAAGGATGCACAGGCACGGCCGGGAGATGGTCCTGGCAGCGGCGGACAAGGAGCTGGTGGGTACGGTCCTCAGGGACGAGGACCTGAGGCTCGATGTATGCCCGGAGTTCTATGAGGGCGAGGAAGGCGACGAGGACGTGCTCCTAAACCGCCTCACCATGTGCACCGTGGCCAACCTCGTAGGGGAGCGCGCGGTGGCCGTGGCCATCCGCGAGGGCTACATCGACGACGAATGCATCCTGAGGATCGCTGGGGTCCCCCACGCCCAGCTGGCGAAGATGTAAATGTTCTGCGTCAAGTGCGGGCGGGAGGGGAGGACGTACAGCGCCTTGTGCCCGGAGTGCTTCCTGCAGAGCAACCGCTTCACCTCCATCCCCGAGTTCCTGGACCTGAACGTGTGTGCACACTGCGACGATTACCTCATCGGGAAGCGGTGGAAGCACTACGATGATGAGGTGGAAGCGGTCAAGGACTACGCCACCGAGAACCTCCAGGCGCGGCAGGACGGCAGGCTCTATGACCTCGAGATAGGGGTCCAGCAAATGGACGCCAAGCACTACCAAGTGCATCTGGTGGCCCGGCTGATGCACGACGACCTGGAGGTCGAGGAGACGTTGGACACCACCGTGCGGGTGCGCCGCAACGTGTGCCCCAAGTGCAACAAGATCCAGGGCAACTACTTCGAGTCCATAGTGCAGGTGCGCCCCTCGGACAGGCGCTTCTCCGAGGAGGAGAAGGAGCAGGTGCTGAACCGGGCGCTGGAATACGTGCGTGGGGTCGCCAAGGAGAGCCGGGAGGCGTTCATCGCCAAGGTCGTGCAGGAGCACGGTGGCTTCGACCTCTACGTGAGCACCATAGCGCTGGGAAAAGGACTGTCGCGTGACCTGGTGTCCACCTACGGGGCGGAGTACAAGGAGTCGTCGAGCCTGCAGGGGCAAAAGGACGGGCACGACATATACCGCGTAACATACCTGGTGCGCCTACCGCCCTACCGGGTTCGGGATATCCTGCTAATCAACAAGCGGCTGTACTTGGTGCACAGCACCGGGCCGCAGTCGGCGAAGGTCCGCGACCTCAGGAGCAACGAGATGATCGTGGTACCCAATTCCGACCTGAGGGAGGTGAACGTGGTGGGCACGAGCAAGGACGTCCTCGACGCCGTGGTCCTGATGGAGACGGAGAGGGAGTTCCAGATCATGCATCCCCTGACCTTCAGGACGGTGGAGATCAAGCATCCCCGGAACTTCGAGAGGAAGGGGGACACCATCAAGGTGTTCCCCTACGAGGGGGACCTGTACTTCATCGGAAACTGACGTCCTGGGGGAGCTTCTCCAGCAGCCGGAGGAAGTGGGAGCGGGCCTCCTCCGCCTGCTCCCGGGGGCCTTTGAAGATGACCTTATTGCCCTCCTCCCGCCACCTCGTGGAGGGAAGGGAGGCGATGCGCACGCGGTGCGCGGACACCACCTCCTGGAACAATGGCTCCAGTATGGACTCGCCCTGCCACACCTGGACCGTCAGCTCCATGTCGCCGCTCTCCTGGATGCGCGGTAGGATGTGCTCCCGGAACATGGGCACCATCTCGTTGGGGAACCCCGGAAGGAGGAAGATGATCATCCCCCCGATGGTGGCCTCCACCCCACATGCCGCCCCGGTGATGTTCCTCAGCGCCTTCGTACCCCGGGGGACGCGAGCCATGCGGCGCTGGATTTCGTTCAGCAACTCGCTCCGGCCGTGCCATCGGGACAGCGCCTCCAGCAGCGCCCTCTCCGCCTCCTCGTCCACTACCAGGTCCGCGCCCAGGTACCGGGCCAGGGCCTCCCGGGTGACATCGTCCAGTGTTGGACCGAGGCCCCCGGTGACGATCAGGATGTCGATTCCCAGGGCCTGGGCGTGCTGGAACCCCTTGACGATATCGTCCTCCCTGTCGCCTAGGACCTCCAGCATGTCCAGGTTGGACCCCCTGTCCCGCATCATGGCGATGATCTCCTTCGGGTAAGGATCGATGTCGCCTGTTAGCAGCTCGTCACCGATGTGCATGATCCCCGTTCGCATGCCGGCCACCAACGCCTTGCGCGGGATTAAGGTTGGGGTCGATGCCACGATGTCAAAGGAAAAGAGGGTAAGGGGTTTAGGCGGACATCTCCCTGCGCCTGAAGATCAGGTATGCCAGGACCAGGGCGACCACTGCGTACGCCACCATCACGGCGATGGAGAGGCCGATGTCCGGGTAGAAGGAGTAGAAGGTGAACGACTGCCCACCACCGATATCCAGGGTCTCGACCGAGTCCACAGGGAAGGGATCGGTGGTCACGTACGACAGGCTCGAGCCCGCGAAGTTGAGCAGGAACCACGGCTTGATCCCTCCGAGCTGGCCCATTATGGACGAGATGATGTCGAGCACGAAGAAGAACAGCGCGAAGGTCAGGATCAGAGAACCGGCCGTGCCCTTCATGAACGAGCTGATCAGGAACGCCACCGCCAGCGCGGAGATGCCGTAGAGGATGGCCAACCCCAGGGAGGCCAGCCCCAGCGTGGAGAACCCGTTGCCCATAACCAGCCCCGCCACCAGGGCGATGGCGTAGTAGATGACCAGTATAAGCACCATGGCCGCCACCGCGGAGATGAACTTGCCGATGATGATGCTCACCTTCTTGATGGGGTTGGGGAAGAGCAGGTAGCCGGTCCGGCCCTGGTACTCGGAGACGATGGCATCGCCGCCGAACAACGTGGCCCCGATCACGATGAGAATGGTGGCAAAGCCTGCGTACTGACCGACCACACCGTCGGCCGTCTTGGGGTTGCTCGACGTGGCCAGCAGGACCGTTATCGCGATGAGCACGATGGCCTCGATGATCAGCATGCCCAGGAGCCTGCGGCTGCGAAGATATTTCATCACATCGTACTTCGCCACCACCCCGACCTGCTTCAGGTCGGACGGCAGCGCCCTCGCCTCTCGGGGTGTCGAATTCACACTCACTTCGGCCATCATCATCACCTCGAATCCTTGATCAGGGACATGTACAGCGACTCCAGCGCCAGCCCCGACTCCTTGTAGGAGACCACGTTCAGTCCCAGCGATTGCAACCTCAGCAGCATCTGCGCCTGCTCCTCATCCTTTCCGGTGAGGGAGAACATGAACTGGTTCTCTCCCGAGGCCCGCAGCTCCTGCACCCCCTCGAGCTTGGAGATGCTGTTCAGAAGCTCCCCGCTCATCTGCTGCTTGGTGCGGACCTCGATCCTCTTCACGGAGGCCTGTTCCAGCAGCTCCTCCACCGACCCTGACCTCAGCAGCCTGCCGCGATTGATGAGGGCCACGTCCGAGCACACCTCCTGGACCTCGTTCAGAAGGTGGGAGGACATGAAGATGGTGTAGTCATGCTTACTCAGCTCGTTGAGGATCTCCCTGACCTCGTACATGCCCCGGGGGTCCAGGCCCGACGTGGGCTCGTCCAGGATGATCACCGAAGGTTCGTGCAGCATGGCCTGGGCGATGGCCACGCGCTGCTTCATCCCCTTGGAGAACTTGCCTATGCGCTTGTCCGCCCACTCGGTCATCTTCACCGTCTCCAGCACCTCCTTGGTGCGGCGGGAGATGTCCTCCCTGGTCATCCCCCTTATCTCACCCAGGTAGGCCAAGGTCTCGTTCGGTGTGAGGTAGGGGTAGAACTCCGGCGTCTCCACCACCGCACCCACCTGGGCCAGGGCCTCCTTGGGATGCTGCACCACATCGATACCGTTGAGCACGGCCGACCCCCCGCTGGCTGCCAGCAGATTGGTCATTATCTTGATGGTCGTGGTCTTCCCCGCCCCGTTGGGGCCGAGGAAGCCGAGGAAGGACCCCTGGCGTACCGTCAGGCTGAGATCGTCCACTGCGCGGAAACCATCGAAGTCCTTGGTCAGTCTGTCTATAACTATAGGATCTCCCAACTTCTCTCCTCCTGTGGCTCGTGTGATTATTGGACCTGGTTATATATCCTTGTGGCCCTGTGACACGCTAGGATATCCTGGATGCCGGTCAATGAAGTGATATATCCGGCGGGGGGATACCCTGGAACATGGACCTGGTGGCGGTCATAGAGGAAGCGGTGGTGACCATACTTCGGGAAGCGGTGATACGCTTGCCCGATGATGTGAAGTATGCGCTCCACAGGGCGGCGGAGGAGGAGACCAGCGACACTGCCAGGACGCAGCTGGCGACCATCCTGAGGAACCTGGAGGATGCCGAACAGTTATCCCTGCCCCTGTGCCAGGACACCGGGGTCCCCGTCTTCTTCGTCTCCGGAAGGATCTGCGTCGAGATCGAGGAAGGGATCCGCAGAGGCGTGGAGAGGGCGACCAGGGAGGTACCGCTCCGACCCAACGCGGTACATCCGCTCACCAGGGAGAACCCCGGGACCAACGTCGGCGACGGTCTCCCGCGCATCGTGTACCGGCCGAGAGGCGAGGCGTACACGGACATCACCGTCCTCCCCAAGGGGGCGGGTTCGGAGAACATGTCCGCACTGGCCATGCTCACCCCCTCGGATGGTCTGAAGGGGGTGAAGCGCTTCGTTCTGGACACCGTGGTAAGGGCGGGAGGAAGGCCCTGCCCCCCCACCATCGTCGGCGTGGGTATCGGAGGCACCGCGGACCTCGCCGTGGAGATGGCCAAGGAAGCGCTCCTCCGCCCGCTAACAGACGACCACCCCGATCCCACCATCCGGGAGTTGGAGGACGAGCTCAAGGAGGCACTGAACCGCACGGGGGTGGGACCTATGGGCCTGGGGGGACGCACCACCGTGCTGGGGGTGAGGATCGGGGCGTCGTACTGCCATACCGCCTCCCTTCCGGTGGCGGTGAACCTCCAGTGCTGGGCCGCCCGCAGGGCCACGGCGCGCGTCCATCCGGACGGGCGGTGGGAGGTGGTGAGGTGAGGAAGCTTAAGGCACCGCTGAGCGAGAGCACCGTGCGCTCCCTGAAGCTGGGGGAGGAGGTGCTCGTCGAGGGCAGGGTCCATATCGGAAGGGACGAGGTGCACATCCGCGCCCTGGAGATGCGTGATAAGGGGGAGGAGGTGCCCTTCGACCTGAGGGACGGGGTGCTGTTCCACTGCGGGCCCATATCCCGGAAGGAAGACGGGTGGAAGATACTAGCCGCTGGGCCTACCACCTCCGCGAGGATGAACGCCCTGGAGCCCCGCTTCATAAGGGAGTTCGGGGTCCGCGCCATCATCGGCAAGGGCGGCATGTCCCGGGCCACGCTGGAGGCCATGAGGGAGAGGGGATGCGTGTACCTGGCCTTCACCGGCGGGGCCGCGGTCCTGGCGGCCAATGGCATAATGAGAGTGGAGCGCGTGGAGTGGTTGGACCTGGGGATGCCCGAGGCCCTCTGGGTGGTGGAGGCGGAGGACCTGGGACCGCTGGTGGTGGCCATGGACGCCCACGGCAGCTCGCTGTACGAGCAGGTGGACCGCAGGGCGGAGGAGAACCTGGCCGCGATAAAGAGGGACCTAGGCCTGTGACTTCTCGCTCGGCTCCGGTTCCTCTTTCTCCAGCAGCTCCGGGCGGCCCCGTATGCGTCTCATGATGAGCAGGGACACCAGGCTGACGGTCAAAGCCAGCACCAGGCCTATGACCATAAGGGAATGGGAGAGGTCGAAGTCCCTCACGAAGCCGCTGGTCCCAGGGAGGGAGTCCCTCTTCAGGGACGCGTCCTGTGTGATCTGGGTGAGGGGCGAGATGTTCACGCTATAGGATGTTCCTACGTACCCGTTCTTGGACAGCAGGAGCTCATAGGCACCGGGCGGCACCTGGTTGAAGGTGTAGTTCCCGTCGCTATCCGAGGACGTGACCTGGTTGGCCTTGCCCTCGGCGGAGAGCATGACCTTGACCCCCTGCAGCGGGTTACCGTTGTAGACCACCCTCCCGCTCAGACCCCCATAGAAGTTGGAGGAGGCATCCAGCGTGAGGTCGATCACCACATCGCTTCCCTTGGCGATGGTGATGGGGTCCGGGTATACCGTGGTGTTATAGCCGATCTTGGAGGCCTTGATGATGTAGACCCCCGGGGTTATGTTCTCCACCCTGAAGGCGCCGTACGGCGAGGTCGACTGAGCAGAGAAGTTGGCCACGGAGTTGATGAGGGAGACCGTCACATTGCTAAGGGTGGTGACCCCGTCGGTAACCCGGCCGCTCACCGTTCCCAGCACCTCGTACAGGACGAAGGACAGAGTGCTGATGCTGGCCGATATGTTCGAGTAGGACGTGGTAGCTTTATAGCCCTCGTAGGAGGCGGTTATCTCGTAGGTGCCAGCAGGCAGCGAGATCTCGAAGTTGCCCCCGGCATTGGTTAGGACGGGAGCGTGGAACACGTCGGTCTCCATGTTGCGGATGGATATGGAGACGCCCTGGAAGGGGCTGCCGTTGACCCTCTCCACGTGGCCGCTGAGGGTGATGTCGTCGGCCCCCGCTGCCATGCCCGGTACGATAGCGATGCCCACCACCAGCAGCGCGAGCAGGAACGCGGAGGCCCTCATATTTTCAGCCCATGGTCCTTCGCACATAAAACTTTTCTTCTGTGCGTGGACGCTTCCAGCACCATGGAGGAAGCGCTCTTCAACGCCCTGCGGTGAGGCCAGATAGGCCCCGAGATCGGTGGGAAGCGCCCGCACTTTCGATTATCTGCCCGAAAGCTAGTAATATCGGAAAGGGGAATCGAGCATGATTTCAACGGTGTAAGAGAGATGCATAAGGTTTCTAGGAAGTTCAAAAAGGACGAGGTCATCTCCTTGCTGGACCCCCTCATCGCGAAGTGGTTCAACGGTAAGTTCAAGGATTTCACGGAGCCCCAGTCGTTCGCCATACCCCTCATCCACAGGCGGGAGAACGTCCTGGTGTCCTCACCCACGGGGTCTGGCAAGACCCTCACCGCTTTCACATCCATAATCAACGAGCTGTTCAAGTACTCCCAGGAAGGACGTCTGGAGGACCGCGTTTACGCCGTCTACATATCGCCCCTCAAGGCCCTGGCCAACGACATCAACCGCAACCTCGAGGAGCCCCTGCGGGAGATGAAGGAGGTGGCCGATAAGGAGGGGATCGAGTTCCCCAAGATCCGGGTGGGTGTTCGTACAGGGGACACCTCCCAGGCTGAGCGGCAGAAGATGCTCCGCAAGCCCCCTCACATACTCATCACCACTCCCGAATCGCTGGCCCTGGTGCTCGCGGCCCCCAAGTTCCGCGAGAAGCTGGCGCAGGTGGAGTATGTCATCCTGGACGAGATCCACGAGGTGTGCGACTCCAAGCGCGGGGTGTTCCTGTCACTGACATTGGAGAGGCTGCAGGAGCTGTGCGCCCGCCCCTTCGTGCGCGTAGGCCTATCTGCCACTCTGGCCCCCATCGAGGAGGTGGCCGAGTACCTGGTGGGCTATGAGAACGGTAAGCCACGAGAGGTGAACGTGGTGGAGATCATGCGCCAGAGGGACCTCGACGTCAGGGTGGAGTGCCCCACCGACGACATGACCGCCCTGCCCTACGAGATAGTCAACTCCAAGATGTACGACCAGCTTTTCGAGATGATCCAGGAGCACCGCACCACCATAGTGTTCACCAACACCCGGTCGGGCACGGAGAACGTGGTGTACAAGCTGAAGGAGAGAGGACTGGAGAACATCGAGGCCCACCACGGGTCCCTTGCCAAGGAGATAAGGCTGGACGTTGAGGAGAGGCTCAAGAAGGGCGAGCTGAAGTGCGTCGTCTCCTCCACCTCCCTGGAACTGGGCATTGACATCGGGTTCGTGGACCTGGTGGTGCAGATAGGCTCGCCGAAATCGGTGGCCAAGGGCCTGCAGCGCATCGGCCGGAGCGGGCACGGTCTTGGTCTCACGTCCAAGGGCCGCATGCTGGTGTTCGAGAAGGACGACCTGGTGGAGTGCGCGGTGCTGTGCCGGGCCGCGCACCGCAAGCACATCGACCGGGTGGCCATATCCGAGAACTGCCTCGACGTGCTGTCCCAGAGCCTCGTGGGAATGTCCCTGGAGCAGCGGTGGGACGTGGACAAGGCCTTGGAGGTGGTCCGCCGATCGTACTGCTACCGCAACCTCCCCAAGCAGCAGTACCTGGAGGTGCTGAGGTACCTGGGCAGCAAGGACGCCTTCGAGGGTGTGTACCCCAAGCTGTGGTATGACGAGGCGGAGGGGCGGTTCGGGCGCCGGTCCGGCTCCCGCATGATCTACTTCCTGAACCTTGGTACCATACCGGAGGAGGCCAACTACAAGGTGTTCACGGAGAAGGGTGGTCTGATCGGCGACCTTACCGAGAAGTTCGTGGAGAGGCTCTCCTCCCGGGATGTGTTCGTTCTCGGCGGTAAATCGTATGAGTACGTGAGGACCAAGGGCATGAAGGCGTTCGTGAAGGAGGCCGCCGGCCGCAAACCCACGGTACCCACGTGGAGCGGCGAGATGCTGCCCCGGTCCTTCGACCTGTCCATGAACATCGCCACCTTCCGCCGTGAGCTGATGCACAAGTTGGGCCGCGAGGACCGGGAGATAATCGAGTGGCTGTGCTCCTTCGGCATCGACCATGGCTCCGCCCGCTCCATCCTCTCCTACTTCCGGGAGCAGAAGGCCGCCTGCGACTTCATCCCCAACGACAAGGAGCTGGCGATCGAGGGCTACATGGACATGAGCGGCAACCACAGCGTCATCTTCCACTTCCCCTTCGGGCGGCGGGTGAACGATGCCCTCTCCCGGGCGTACGCCTTCATGCTCACCCAGCAGATCGGCGGGAACGTATCGGTCACCATAACCGATGACACGTTCATGGTGTCCTCGCCCAAACGCATCGAGCTTCAGGGGCTGGAAGGCATAGTCCGTTCCACGATGCTGGAGGACGTCCTGATGAGAGCTGTCAAGGACTCGGAGCTGTTCAAGCAGAGGTTCCGCCATACCGCCTCCCGAAGCTTCATGATCCTCCGTAACTACAAGGGCAGGGAGGTGTCCGTGGGCAGGCAGCAGGTGCGCTCCACTTACCTCCTTGAGGCGCTAAGCAACATGAAAGGTGTCCCCGTCATCGATGAGACCTACCGGGAGATCATGGAGGACGTGATGGACATCAAGAACGCCCAGGTGGTGCTGCGCTCCATCGAGAGCGGCGATGTTAAGGTAAGGTCCATCGACTACACCTCCACGCCCTCGCCGTTCGCCCACAATGCCGTCCTCGCGGGAATATCGGACATGGTCCTCATGGAGGACCGCGGCGCCCTCCTGAGGGAGCTGCACCGCAAGGTGCTCTCCAAGGTCATGGGCTCGGAGGTCTCGGAGTTCGAGTTCACCGAGGATCAGGTGGTGCCCTACTTCCGCAAGCGGCTAGGTACAGTGACCAGTAAAGAGGATCTCCTATCCCTGGTCCGGCGGGCCGCCCCCATACGAGTGCTGAAGGAGAAGGGCCGTAACGTCTATCCCTACACCATATCCTCACGTGAGCAGGTGGACGCGTGGTCCCGGGAGCTCATCGAGGAGGGGGCCATATCCTCAGTGTACATCGACGACGCTTACTTCGTTCCCGCGGAGGACCTTCCCACATACATCTCGGTGCTGTCCCGGGACCGGACCTTGGGAGAACTGGAGAGCTCCATTCTGCAGGAGCTTTCAGATCCGCGCACGCCGCAGGAGCTGGCGGAGAGGTTGGACATCGCCAGCGACAAGGTCTATCCGGCTTTGCGTAAGCTGGAGGCAACGGGAGGGGTGGGACGAGTCGTTTACAAGGACGGCAGGTGGTCATACCGACGGCGGGAGGTCGAGCGCAGACCTTACCAGGAGGCCCTGGACGAGGTCCTGCTACGCCACATGGAATGCTATGCTCCGGCCACCGCGGAGGAGGCAGCCTACGCCCTCGGCATCGATGATGCTGGGGTCCGTCAGGCCCTGGACGACCTGTCGCAGGAGGGCCGCGTCGCCAAGGGCCGCTTCCTGGTGTCCGAGCACGAGCAGTACATGCTCAAGCGGGACTACCTTCGTCTCAAGACCAATGACCTCAAGGCTTACGATCACCGCACTGTGGAGAGGTACCGCCGCTCCAAACAGGAGCGGGTGTTCCCGTCCGTCGAGGCCCTGTTCGACCACTACGGGGACCTGGGCATGCCCCTGGACGCGTTCTACCGCGTCGAGGGGTTCCAGCTCAAGGACTGGGAGGAGATGCGCCGCTCCGGGGACCTGCTGCTGGGGCGCTTCCTGCGCGGCCGGGTGAGGTACGTGCGGGCCAGGGACGCCCCGGCATACGTGGCGGCGTACCGCAACGGTCCCCTAAGGCCTCTGGACCAGCGGGTGCTGGACGTCATCCGCTCTAGCGATGAGGGCACGTCCCTGCGGCAGATCGTGCCCTTGGTGGGCGCCGGTAAGGATGAGGTGAAGGAGAGCGTGGACCGCCTGGACCGCAACATGCACATCGTCAGGAGGTTCGAGGAGAGGGAGGAGTGGTCGTCGGAGAACGTCTACCTTGCGTACGACGCTCCCGCCTACGAGGGCGATCCCTACAGGGACATCGTGGAGAGGTTCGTGAGGGTCCACGGCCCCGTGTCCATATACTCTATCACCACCGCCACCCAGTTCCCCATGGCCCAGGTGGCCGCGGTGCTCGATTCCCTGTACGTGGAGACCATCAGCGTGGGCGAGTCCCGGGAGGAGATGTACCTCTTCAAGGACGAGATGGACGCCCTCCGAAGCGCGCCCAGCCCCTCCACGGGGATGAGGGTGGTCTCGCTCTACGATCCCTCGGTGCAGTCTCTGTGGGCCTCCATAGCCGCCCGCTATGGGGACCGGTGGATCTTCCCCATCGTCGCCGACGGACGCCTGGTGGGAGGTGCAGAGAAGTGGAACATGAGCGGCTGCGTGGAGATCAGGGAGCTGGACCTCGAGGACCCAGCGCTTTTGCCACAGGCCCTGGAGGCGCTGGACCGGTTCATGGCCTTCTACTCCATGATGGGCTTCGACATCGTCCGCCTCCGCGAGGTCCTGGACACTGCCCCGCAGGACGTGCCCGAGGACATTGAGAAGGTGCTCATCGAGCACGACTACGTGCGCATGGGGGCCATGTTCGCCAAGGGCTCCATGGTCCTGGACCGCCATCCCTGGGAGGACGTCATGTCCTTCGTCCTGTGGAAGCAGCACATAGAAACCAAGCGCCATTTCACCAACGTCCTGGAGGCGATGAAGACCGTCGGGGGGTTGAGGTCGGACGCGGCCGCGGCCCTGCGGTGCAAGAACCGCATTCCCCTGAAGAAGATGTTCGAGATGGGCTTCCTGATCAAGGTGCAGGCCATCCCCGACTATGTCACCTTCTGCTCCCTGGAGTTCGCGTCCCTGTGCCGCCGGGCCAAGGACCGGGAGATAACGGACGAGATGGCCTCGGTCATCCAGACCATTGCCGAGAACAAGCCCCTGTCGCGGAACCAGCTCTTCGACCGCTCTCCCCTGGGCCACCGGGGCACGCACGATGCGCTCAAGGCCCTGAACAACGCCACCATAACCTACGTGGACCAGAACAAGAGGGTGCGCCTGATCCCTCCCAGCACGCTCAGCGTTCCCGAGGCCAGGAAGGAGATCGTACGGCACTGCTTCCGCAACTTCGGCCTGTTCACGGCGGAGAACCTGGCACGGTTCATACGGTACGAGCTGTCCATGAAGGAGCTCCGCACCACCCTGGCCGAGCTGGAGAGGGACGGATCCCTAGCGAAGGGGTTCCTGGTGGAGGGTGAGGAGAACGTGTACTGGGTAATGAGGGAGGACCTGGGAAGGATCGGAAAGATGAAGGCCACGGAGAAGTTCGTGCTCGGTCCCGAGGATGCCCTGCACACCTACCTGGGGGAGAGGATAAGGCAGGACCTGGGAGGCAGCTATTACTCCCTGGTCATGGACGGCCCCCGAACGGTGGGCTCCTTCTGGGGGAGGATCAAGGCCACGGATATGATGGTCCAGAACTTCAAGGGGGACGCGGATGCGCGCCTCATACTGAACCGCTATCTGAGGTCCCTGGGCCTATCCATCAGGGTGGCCGACAACGTCCCCACCATTCCCGACTGGGAGGTCCAGGCCTTCTATGAGAAGACCCATCCGGGCGAGGTCTGAGCGACCCTCCCCGCTTCCGGTCTTTAATACCGTTAATGTTTAAATATTGTTAACTCGTTCCGATGCCTCATGAAGATCCCCTGCGAGCTTATTGTCTGGTATGTACTCCCATCAATAAGACGCGAGCTGGCGAGGGAGCTTGTGGAGAAGCACAGGTTCACCCAGGCGGAGGTGGCTAGGCGTTTCGGGGTCACTGACGCCGCCATATCCCAGTATCTGAAGTCCAAGAGAGGGACCAACAGGGAGCTGGAGGGAAGCGGGAAGTACGAGGAGTTCCGCGAGGAGATCGCCCGCTCCGCCCAGCGCATCGTGGCCGGCTCCGACATCGTGACCGAGACCTGCCGGGTATGCGACATGGTGAAGCGCAGCGGGATGCTCGTGAAGGTCTACGAGACCCATACGGGGATAAAGGCGCCCGAGTGCGTGTGCACTACGTGCTCGACGAACGACACGAGGGCATAGGCGCCCGCTCTCTCTTGTTCTCCCGGTCCTCGGCGATGTACAGGTACTCCTGGGCATAACCGGCATACCTACCGAAATGCCGCCGGGCATGCTCGCTCACCTTCTTGTAGCTCCCGGAGACCCCATAGATCTCTTTCATGGCCCGGGCGATGCGGACGTCCACCGGGCATGCTTGCAGATGGTCAAGTGAGAACAGGGCAATGCAGTCCGCGACCTTGTCTCCGATACCCTTTGCTCTCTTCAGGTAGCTTATTGCTTCCTCGTACGCCAGCCCCTGAAGGTGCTCCAGGTCGAACTCCCCGTCCCTGACGGCGCGGGCATAGCACCTTATCCAGTCCGCGCGGTAGCCCAGCCGGCAGGTGCCGATGTCCCCGGCCCCCTCCGCTATCTCCTCCGGCGTCGGGAAAGCATACTGGCCGTCGGGGAGCCGACGCCCGTAGGTGCGGCACAGGGCCTCGATCATCTTCTTGATGCGGGGCACATTGGAGTAGGACGCCAGAAGGTAAGAGGCCGAGCACTCCCACACCTCCTGGCGGATCAGCCGCATTCCCCGGAAGCGGTCGATGATGGCGGATATGCACCGGTCCCGGGAAATGTCCTCGTAAATGGCCTCCAGGTCATCGTCCAGACGGAGATAGCGGCGCAGAAAGGCGGTGCTGACGTCCCCATCGACGCGCAGTCGGTCGCCCTCCTGAAGAAGACGTACGGGCCTGGAGCCCACCACGCCCTTCCACCAGTCGCCCTCCCGGGACCATCGGAACACCTGGCCGTTGTCCAGGGTGGACCTCAGGTCGAGCAGGGGAACCTTCATCCTTTCTTCCTGGCTACGAACATCATGAGCTCGCTGGTGGCCTTGTAGGGTCCCCCCTCGTAATCCCCGTAGACCTCCTGGACATCGAAGCCGCATCGGTCCAGAAGCTCCAGGGCCTCGCGGTGAAAGAGGTAGCGGAGGGTGAACACGGAGGTCACCCGCCGCAGGGTGCCGTCCTGACGGGAGATGTCGTAGAAGTAGGTGACCATCGTCCTCTGGTTGGGCTGGTCGAATATCTGGGACTCGAACCAGGAGATGATCTCGCCCTGCTTGGTGAGCCTGGTCCCGCGGTGCCGCAGCAGGTGCTCGGGCCGGTCCAGGCGCGGGGAGAACACCACGAACGCGAACAGGCCCCCGTCCTCGAGGTGATCGCGGATATTGGTCAGCGCCGTCTCCTGGTCCTTGACCTCCAGGAGGTGAAGGAAGGAGTTGTACGGTATGAAGGCCAGCTTGAACTTGCGGTCCAGCTTGATGTCCCTGATATCTCCCTGGATGATGTCGACGCGCTGCTGCACATCGACGTCCTCGAGGTAGAGCTTGGTCGCGCAGTTGTCCATCATGGCGGTGCTGCGGTCCACGCCGGTGATCTCATATCCTGCGCGGGCGAAGGGAAGGAGGATGCGGCCGGTGCCGCTCATGCCCTCCAGGATAGGTCCTCCGGTCCTATCGGCCAGCTTCAGATAGAACCTCACGTCCTCCTGATAGTCCTCGTGCCAGATATCGTAGTACTTGGCCGAGGCCTCGTACAGGTCCAGGTTCTCAACATCAGCGCTTGTATCCGATGCGTCGAAGGAACTCTCTCCTTTTCTTGGCGTCCTCATCTTTCTCAACCCCCAGTGGCGTCTGTCCGTCGACCACTCCGATGATGCCTCTCCCCTTCTCGGTCTCAGCCACCAGCACCTCGGCCTCGTTCGCCGTGGCGCAGAAGATGCCGCACACCTCGGGCACCGCCTTGATGGCCCCCAGAACGTTGATGGGATAGGCCTGCGAGAGCACTACGACGAAGGTGTGTCCGGCCGCAATACGTTGGGCGTTGTCCACGGCGGCCGCGCGCAGCTCATCATCATTCCCCTCGACCCTGATGAGCCTGTCCGCCGAGGCCTCACAGAACGCGATCCCGAACTTGATCCCGGGCACCGAGTTGACCAATGCTTCGTAGATGTCCTCGGCCGTCTTGATGAAATGGGACTGCCCGACGATGATGTTGGCATCGGCGGGTTTCCTCAGCTCCACTGCGTCCGTCCTCATGCTCTCTCATACCGAAGTGCCCCTCCCGTGATAAATATCCTTGCTATCTGGGCTCAGGGAGAATCTTATTAGGCGGGCGGTGTGATGGCCTGCGCATGATATACTTCGGTCCTGCGGGTTACCCTCCGGGAAGCAAGGGTGCGGTCAAGGCCGTGGAGAACGTCAAGGCCCTGGGCCTCGACGCCCTGGAGGTCCAGTTCGGACGGGGAGTGAACCTCAGCGTGGAGAAGGCCCAGGAACTGGCGCCGCGGGCGAGGGAGCTGGGCATATCGCTAAGCGCCCATGCCCCGTACTACATCAACTTCAACTCCGACAAGGAGGGCAAGGCCAAGAGCGAGGATTGGCTCATCCGGTCCCTGCGCTCCGCCGATGCCTTCGGTGGACGCATCGTGGTGGTGCATGCCGCCTCCTACATGGGACGAAAACCGGAGGCCGCGACCGCCGCCGTGGTGGAAAGCCTCAAGCGGGTGCGGAAGGTGGCAACGGACGAGGGCCTGAGCCCCATCATCGGCCTGGAGATCATGGGCAAGACGGGCAGTTGGGGGACCTTCGAGGAGATCGCCGATGTCATGGCCGAGATCGAGGGGGCGGAGCCGGTCCCGGACTTCGCCCACATCCATGCCCGGGGGCAGGGATGCCTGCGCACCAGGGAGGACTTCAAGGCAGCCCTGGAGGCTGGTCTGGACATGATCCCGGGGAGGCTGCACTGCCACTTCAGCTGTATCGAGTACACGGCGAAGGGGGAGAAACGCCACCTGCTCTTGGAGGCCAAGGAACCGGACTTCTCCCTGCTGAGCGGCCTGCTGCGGGAGTGCGGGAGGGACGTCACCATAATCTCTGAGACGCCTGATCCCTCGGGCGATGCGGTGCGCATGAAATCCATGCTGGATGGGTGAGTCATTCTCACTTTGCGTTGGCAGTTCGACAATTATTTAACCAAACAGGGTCTCGTACGTTAGCTTATTGGCCAGAGGTGATGGTCTGTCAGGTACCGCCACTAACGATCAGATCGAGGACGATTTCGAGTTCGATTGCCCGGAGTGCGGGACGCATATCCATGGAGAGGTGGACCACTGCCCCAAGTGCGGCGTGGAGTTCGTGATAGAAGAGGTCGCGGACATCGAGTGCCCCCATTGTCACGCAACGATATCGGGGGAGAGCGTGACCTGCCCGGAGTGCGGCCGCGACATCGACCTGACAGAGCCGACCCCTGAGCCCGAGCCGGCACCGGCCCCGCTGCCCCCGGCTCCTGCCCCCCCTGTGAACGCTCCACCTGTGAGCTCTCCTCCTCCCGCGGCGCCGGAACCGGCGGCGGTCCCAGAGGCCGAATCTCCGGATAAGATCAAGGCGGCCAAGGAGAAGGAGATGAAGGAGGAGTTCTCCGACCTTGTCAACGAGGTCGGTCCCCTGTTGACCCTGGCCAAGGATTACTCCATAGACACCACGGCCACGCGCAGGCTCATAGATAAGGCCGTGGCCCTGGGAAAGCGCCGGGAGATAGAGCCGGCGGTGGAGACGATGCGGGAGTGCCGGGGAATGCTGGAGCGTGTGATCACCGACAGGCTGGAACGGGACATAATGTACCTGGAGAACCTGGAGGACGTGGCCCGCAAGATGGGCTCCGACCACGAGACCATCTCCAGCAACATCGTCGAATCAAAGGACAGGTTGGCGGAGAAGGATTACGCCGCGGCGTTAGAACTGGCACGCTCGGGGAAGCACCAGGCCGAGGTCCTCACAGGGAAGTACGTCGAAGCCCACGAGCTGTACGAGTCCCTGGAAAAGCTGATCCTCAATTCAGAGCGCTTCTACCTTGACGTCAGGGAGTCGCGCAAGCTCCTCAATGAGGCCCGGGACGCGGGGGAGACCGGGGACTGGAACACCATGGGCATCCTCTCCCGCAAGGGAAGGGAGGAGCTGAACAGGGCCCTGCCGGACATGCTCGCGGAGGAGCTGCGCAAGGCCAAGCAATCTCTCCTGGAGGCTAAATCCAAGGGCAAGGACGTCACCTTAATGGTGAAGCTCCTGAAGGACGCGGGCGTGTCCATGAAGAGGGGACGCCACGAAGAGGTCCTGGACCGCCTTATCGAGTTCCGTGCGGAAGAGAAGAAGCTGTGATCACGGCCGCACCGACTCCAGCTCCCGCTCGATGATCGAGCGCTCCTGGAGCCTGAGGCTCTCCGGGCTGATGGACACCACGAAGATGGCCTGGCGCTCCGAGACCGTGTCCACCATGGCCCGCAGGAACCTCACTACGCCCTCGAAGGTGGCGTTGCTTATCAGGTAGTGAAGATCGTCCAGGACCACGATCGAGGGACCGTCCAGGCGCATATGCTCCTCCGATAGCATGACTATCTTCTCCAACGAAGGGGGCACGGTCTTGACCTTCTTGGACTCATGCTCAGTCAGCCAGTAGATCTCCGCCTTTCGGCCAGGGATCTTCTCCCGCACCGAGTTGGGGTTGCTGCGGCTGAACACCAGGCCCCGGTAGCCTTCGTCCAGCTTGGCGGCCATCAGCTCGTAGGTGAGCTCGGGTCGGGACTCCTCCACCACATAGGAGCGGTGCTCCTCCAGCCTGGCCTTCCGGACGTGGGGAACGGCCTTCTCGGTCCCCAGCACCTCACGCGCTATGTCCAGGGTGATCTCGGAGCGCATGAGGGAGGCGAACGCGAGGACGCGGTTCATGCCTCCCTCGAGCTGTCGCACATTGTCCGGGCACCTCTCGGCCACGAAGGCCATGACATCGTCGGGGATCTCCAGCTCAGCATCGCTGGCCAGCCTCTGGAGGATGGCCAGCCTGCTGGGATGGTCCAGGGGCCCGATGTCCACCACCAGGCCCGACTCCACCCTAGAGGTCAGCCTCTCCAACAGCGCGGGGATCTCCCGCGGGGCGCGGTCGGCGGTGATGACGATCTGTATCCCTGTGGGCACCAGCTTGTTGATGACCTTCAGCAGCTCCTCCTGCACCCGGTCCTTTCCCGAGAGGTACTGGAGGTCGTCTATCAGCAGCAGGCCGGTCTGCTCCAGCTCCTGCCTGGGGCCCTCATAGCGGTTGCCGATGGACTGCAGATACTCCTCGTCCAGGGACTCCAGAGGCAGGTAGGTCACGCTCAAGCTGGCGTCGATGCCCTTCAGCAGGTGCCCGATGGACTGGAGGAGATGGGTCTTGCCCAGCCCCGTCCTGCCGTGGATGAAGAGGGGATTGTACAGATAGCCTGGATCGGCGGCGACCGCGCGCGCCGCCGCCTCCGCGAAGCGGGACCCGCTCCCCACCACGAACGAGTCGAAGGTGAACCGCGGGTCCATCCTCGGTATCAGCACCTCAGGCGGCTCGCCCTCGCCCGGCGCGCACTTGGGGCAGTAACCCAGGAGGTCCACCGGTCCACCGCATCTCTCGCACGTTCCTCCGCTGGTCACGTTGGAGCGCATCTTGTGGTACTGTAGGATCAGGTCGTACACGCCCTTGGCCTGCTGGTCCACCTTCTTGCGGTCGGCATCCTCAGTTGCCGACGAGCCCAGGAGGTCCGCCCCCCGCTGCCCTCCGCCCTGCTCCCCGCGCAGCTTCTCCTGTCGGATCTCGGCCGGCGGCATGGGCCTCCGGGGGGCCTCCAGCTTCTTGATCCGGGCCTTGGGGAACAACTGCTCGAAGTCCCGCAGGTTGACGTCGCCGTGCAGGGTGATGACCGCCTCGGGCTGGGCCGCGTCCGCGAACATGTACTCCGTGGCCCTGTCCCCCAGGAACCATATCTCCTCCATGCCATAGGGCTGGAAGACGTTGAGGCAGAAGGTGGGCGCCCCGCTGGCGAAGGAGAGCAAAGCCTCCGAGCGGTCGCCCTCCTTGGACAGGCTGATCTTAAGGTACCCTGTGAACGAGGCGGCCTTCACACGGCCCAGTGCTTCTCTTAAGATACCTTCACCTCCCTTCCAACGGGAGACGACCTGTCCCTGCGGTACACCCAGTTCCAGAAGCACGGCTACCAAGAGAATAACGTGGAGTCGATTTAAAGTGTTTATGTCCTCGTTAGTGGACCAGCATAATCGACCACGGTGGAAACCTATAAATTGAGGGATGGCTTGATGGATTTCGTCCGCCACTGTAGCTCAGCGGCAGTTCCAGAGGTCCTCTGGGACCGCGAAAGAGCGACAGTTTCGTAAACTGTAGGTCGGGGGTTCGAAACCCCTCAGTGGCTCCATCTCACTCCCTTTTCAGGTACTCCTTGACTATCTTGATGGCGCACACATCACCGCACATCGAGCACCCCTCGCTCTCCTCGGTGGTCCCCCGGGCGCGGTACTCCCTGGCCTTCTTCTCATCGATGGCCTCGCGGTACATGCCCGGCCAGTCCAGCGCCTTGCGGGCGGTGGACATCCGAAGGTCCCGGTCCCGCCCCCGGCCCCGGGCCACGTCCGCGGCGTGGGCGGCGATCTTGCTGGCGATCAGCCCCTCCTTGACGTCCTGGGGCGTGGGGAGGGAGAGGTGCTCGGCGGGGGTGACATAGCACAGGAAGTCCGCGCCGTGGTAGGCGGCGATGGCCCCCCCGATGGCCCCGGTGATGTGGTCGTACCCTGGGGCGATGTCGGTGACCAGGGGACCGAGCACGTAGAAGGGGGCGCCGTCGCACACGCTCTTCTCCAGGCGGACGTTGGCGGCGATCTGGTCGATGGGCACATGACCCGGGCCCTCCACCATGGTCTGCACCCCGGCCTGGCGGCTGCGCCTCACCAGCTCCCCCAGGTTCAGTAGCTCCTGCACCTGCGCCGCGTCGGTGGCATCATGTATACACCCGGGCCGGAAACCGTCCCCCAGGGACAGGGCGAACTGGTGCTCCTTGGCCAGGTCCAGGAGGTAATCGAAGCTCCGGTAGAGGGGGTTCTCCTCCCCGTTGTGCAGGATCCACGCCACCAGGAAGGACCCGCCCCGGGAGACCACATCGGTGACCCGGGGGGTGCGCTTCAATCGCTCCACGGCCTCCTTGGTGATCCCGCAGTGCACCGTCATGAAGTCCACACCGTCCTTGGCGTGCTGCACGATGCCGTTGAAGATGTCGTCCTCGTCCATGTCCACCAGCGCCCCCTGGCGGGCCATCCTCAGCCCCGTCTGGTAGATGGGCACGGTGCCCACGGGAAGAGGGCAGGAGGCGATGATCTTCCGGCGGATGGCGTCGATGTCCCCGCCGGTGCTCAGGTCCATGATGGCATCGGCGCCGTACTCCATGGACAGGCGGACCTTCTCCAGTTCCTCCTCCACTTCCACGCGGTCTCGGGACGTGCCCACGTTGACGTTCACCTTGACGCTCAGACCCTCCCCTATACCACAGGCTCGGGGACCGTGCACGGGGTTGAACGGGATGACCACCCTCCCCTCCCGGACCCGCCGGGCGAGTACGCTCTCCTCAAGCCCCTCCTTGCGGGCCACCTCCTTGATCTGCTCCACGTAGGGTTCGACCGAAACGACCATCAGCTATCGTCAAATCCTAAGTCCATCAAACTAAAAGACATTTCCGCCCCCGGGGGTACCGGAGATTATAAAAAAAGCGCCTCCGAGCACCACTTTCCCCTCATGTCGCCGACAGTGGTTTTACTTATATAGCCAGATGTAGTTCGAAGGGTATTAATACATAGAGACTATTACATTGATGGTCGAAGTAGGAGAAGGGATGCACAGCTTCTACATTATAAAAAACGACTGAGTTAGCCCGCTCTCTAGGGGAAGAAGGGAATGGATCTCGAGGTTTGATTTCAATGGAAGATAGCAATTATGGGGCAGACAAGATCCAGGTGTTGGAAGGTCTGCAAGCGGTCAGGAAGAGGCCCGGCATGTACATCGGCTCCACCGATGCCCGGGGGCTTCATCATCTCATTTACGAGGTCGTCGATAACAGCATCGACGAGGTGATGGCCGGCTTCTGTACGAAGATCGACATCACCATCAACGCTGACGGTAGCGTCACGGTGTCCGATGATGGTAGGGGCATACCTACCGGCATCCACGAGAAGTACGGCCGCCCGGCCGTGGAATTGGTGGTGACCACCCTGCACGCCGGGGGCAAGTTCGACCGCAAGAGCTACAAGGTGTCGGGCGGCCTGCACGGCGTCGGCCTGTCGGTGGTGAACGCTCTCTCGGAGTACCTCGAGACCACCGTGAGGAGGGAGGGACACGTGCACCAGATGAGGTGCGAGCGTGGAATATTGGTCTCTCCCCTGAAGGTCATCGGGGAGACTACAGATACGGGGACGCAGCAGCACTTCCGTCCGGACCCCGAGATCTTCGAGAGCCTCGACTTCGACGCGGACACCGTGGCCCACCACCTCCAGGACCTCGCCTACCTGAACGGCGGGGTCAGGATCACCTTCCGCGACCTCCGTCCGGGCAGGGAGAGGGAGGACTTTTTCCACGCCGAGGGCGGCATCGTGGAGTTCGTCCAGCATCTGAACAAGAACAAGGTGGCCATGCACGAGCGTCCGATCTTCCTCACCTGCGAGCGCGAGGACGTCATGGTGGAGGTGGCCATGCAGTACACCGACGCGTACTCCGAGAGCGTGTTCTCCTACGTCAACAACATCAACACCATGGAGGGCGGGACCCACCTCATGGGCTTCCGCTCCGCGCTCACGCGCAGCATCAACGAGTACGCCAAGAGGAACAAGCTCCTCAAGGAGAACGAGGAGAACCTCAGCGGGGAGGACGTCCGCGAGGGTCTGACGGCCATACTTAGCGTGAAGATACCGGAGCCGCAGTTCGAGGGCCAGACCAAGACCAAGCTGGGCAACAGCGAGGTCAAGGGCATCGTCGATTCCTGCGTCTACGAGAAGTTCAACCAGTTCCTGGACGAGAGCCCCAAGGTGGCCGAGGCGTGCATAAAGAGGTCCATACTGGCGTTCCAGGCCAGGGAGGCGGCGCGGAAGGCCAGGGAGCTCACCCGCCGCAAGGGGTTCCTCGAGGGAAGCGGTCTCCCGGGCAAGCTGGCCGACTGCCAGGAGAAGGACCCCGCCAAGTCGGAGCTCTATATCGTAGAGGGTAACAGTGCGGGTGGCTGCTTCTCCGGCGATACGAAGGTGGCACTGGCCGATGGCAGGGACCTCAGCTTTGTGGAAATGGTCGCCGAGCAGGCTGAGGGCAAGGAACATTTCTGCTACACCATTCGTCATGATGGAAAGATCGGGATCGAAAGAGCGATCCACGCTCGGGTCACAAAGAGGAACGTCGATGTGGTGAAGATTACGCTCGATAACGGCGAGAGCGTCGAATGCACGCCCGACCATCGCTTCATGCTTCGTGACGGTAAGTATCGCCAAGCGAACGACCTTCGTACCGGCGACTCTCTCATGCCTTTGTATAGGAAGGTCTCGGACAAGGCCGAGAAGGGCATAACTATCGACGGTTATGAGATGGTTTTTGATGCCTACTCGGAATCCTGGCTGTTCACACATATGATAGCAGACTGGTACAATTTATGGCAGGGGAGCTATACCGATACTGAGGGCGAGCATTGCCACCATGTGGACTTCAACAAGCGCAATAACAACCCCACCAACTTGATTCGGATGACCAAGGAAGAACACCTCTCCTTACATCGTGCCCATGTAGGGAAAACCCTGCATACCTCGGAGACAAAGGAAAAGTGCAGAGCCAATAAAAAGACTGAAGAATTCCGCTCCGCCATGAGTGACAGGATGAGGATGCCTGAGACAAGCCAGATATTATCTAGGAATGCAAAGGCACAGTGGTCTGATAGCAAATATAAAACATATATGGGAACTAAATGGCGTAGTTATTACGAGTCAAATCTGGAGTATCAGCTACAAAACGCTCAGCAGCTCATGAAGGCTCAGCAAGAGTACTGGGGGAAGGAAGAGCATAGACGAGAGCAATCGGAAAAGAAGAAAGCATACTTTGTAGAGCACCCAGAAATTAGGAGTGTACTATCCTCAATCGCAAAGGACCAATGGAAAGATCCTGCATTGTTAAGGTGGAGGAGGGAGACCACCAAGGCTCAATGGACACCTGAGTTCAGAGAGAGAAGGAGAAGGGCTCTCGAGGACACATATTACCGAAAGACGATGAGTGCCCTTAATCTATTCTTGGATACCAATGGTGGGTTGGATGTTAAAGCATATAGCGAATATAGATTGAAATTGCGTGATAGGTCTCTACTCAGGTACGATAAATTTTGTCATCGTTACTTTAATGGAAATATGAAAATGCTGTATGATGCGCTCGCCAATTTCAACCATAAAGTGGTCTCTGTACAGACCTCTGGTAAGAAAGTTGACGTCTATGACATCGAGGTGCCTAACAGCCATAACTTCGCCCTCGCTTCAGGGGTCTTCGTTCACAACAGCGCCAAGCAGGGCCGCAACCGCGAGTTCCAGGCCATCCTGCCGCTGAGAGGCAAGATCCTGAACGTGGAGAAGTCCCGGATGGACAAGATCCTCAAGAACGCGGAGATCAGGAACCTCATCACCGCCATCGGAGCGGGGGTGGGCGCGGATTTCGACCTCTCCAAGGTGAGGTATCACAAGATCGTCATCATGACCGATGCCGATGTCGACGGCGCCCACATCTCCACGCTGTTGCTGACCCTGTTCTTCAGGTACATGCGACCCCTCATCGACAGCGGCTACGTCTACCTGGCCATGCCCCCTCTGTACAAGGTCTCGAAGGGCAACAGCAAGGAGATCTACGCTTACAACGATCGGGAGCTGGCCGCGGCCATGGAGAAACTGGGAAAG
>Ga0123328_1000912_pt1 | contig 29901 bp, 26 predicted proteins | sample BioC12SIPDNA_2_FD_89702 | JGI IMG/M metagenome (GOLD analysis project Ga0123328, IMG submission 89702) | Anaerobic biogas reactor microbial communites from Washington, USA - Biogas_R1_A C12 SIP DNA | ecosystem: Engineered > Bioreactor > Anaerobic > Unclassified | place: Washington, USA...
ACCGATTCGTCGGGTTGGACGCGAGGCGCCGTGTGGCTCATCTCCCGGCTGAGGCGCGGCCACCGGGACGGCGCGCCACGGCTTGACCGCGACCCTGCCCGGGCTATAGTCAGCCCAACGGCTGCTCACGCGGAGGACGACGATGATGCGATGGCTACGCCTGGCCCTGATCGTGTTGATGCTGGTGGGGGTGGGGGCGTGCGCTGCTGGCAACGAGCCGCGTACCTTTGACCACCCGGAGCTCTCCTTTGTGTACCCCGCGGACTGGCAACTGATGTCCGAACTGTGGCCCGCCTATCAGGCCCGTGAGAATCACCTCAACCTGGGCGTGGACGAGATCGTCAAGGTGACGAGCGTTCGCAAGCAGGGCGAGTCGGGGATGTGGGCCACCGTCGCGTCGGCGCCGCTGGGGACGCAGGCGCTCACGGCCTTCATCGATGCGTCGTATGCCGAGGCCGTCCCCGAAGTCGAGGATCTCACCCGGGCGACCGCAACCGTAGGCGACCTTGTGGCGATCGAATGCGTTTACCGGCGGCCGTGGGGCGAGCCGTGGTACGCCTTTCGCGACCTCTGGTTCGAATCGAATGGCACCGCTTACCTGCTTTCCTTCCAGGCCACGGCGCTCGATGGCTATGGCGACGCGATGGCCGTGATTGTCGACTCGTTCCGGCTCGAGGCGGGGGAGTGACCTGGGCGGCTGGACAACACCGAGCTGACGTGGGCAGGTTCTATTCAGTCAGGAGGTAGGGATATGCAGCGTGATTGGTTCGAGGGCGACGTCCTGGTGAACGGTGGGGCGATCCACTACGTGCGCACAGGGCACGGCGACAAGCCCGCGTTGGTGCTGCAGCACGGCTTCAGCGACAACGCGTGGTGCTGGGCGCTAACGGCGCGCGAATTGGAGGCCGAGTGGGACGTGGTGATGCCCGACGCGCGGGCGCACGGCAAGTCGGCCCGCGTGCAGCCGGGCGAGCAGGTCGACCAGGCGGCGGACCTGGCGGGCGTGATCGAGGCGCTGGGGCTCGCGACGCCGGAGCGGCGCGCCGTGGTGGCGGGGCACTCGATGGGTGCGTGGATGGCTTCGGAGCTGGGGGCGCGCTTCCCGCACCTGGTGCGGGGCATCGTGCTTGAGGATCCGCCGTGGCGTGCGCCCGAGGGCGAGGAGGTGGATCTCACGTCGCGGGAGAACCGGCCCAACCCGCTCGCGCAGTGGATCGCGACGATGGACGGGATGGACCTCGACGCGATCGTGGCGCGCGAGCGCGGCGAGCACCCCACCTGGCCCGACGAGGTTCTGCGCGCGTGGTGCGGGGCCAAGCTCGAGCTCGACCGCGCCTTCTTCGCTGTGGCGAGCATGGGGCGGATGGACTGGCGCGCGGTGGTGCAGGCGATCCAGTGTCCCACACTCGTGATCGCGGCGGACCCGGCGCAGGGCGGGATCGTGACGCCCGAGGTGGCGGCGGAGGCGCAGGCGCTCAACCCGCTGATCGAGGTGGTGGCCTTCCCGGGGGTAGGGCACCACGTCCGCTTCGCGGTGTATGCGCCGTATATGGAGGCCGTGACGGCGTTCCTGGCGGCGCTGTAGGCTGCGGAGCGCGGGCGGCTCTGGCCGCTCGGAAGCGGAGAGACGCCCTACAAGGGAGAGGTGGCGCACGCAGAACCCCTTCCCCGGCCCTCCCCCCGGGCCCCAAGCGGCCCGGGGGGAGGGAGGCGGATATGCAATGATTGCGTACGAGCTTCGTGAGCTGACCAAGGTCTATCCCAGGCAGCGCCGGCCCGCTAACGACGGGATTTCGCTGGAGATCCGCGAGGGCGAGATCTTCGGTTTGCTCGGCGATAACGGTGCCGGCAAGACGACGGCCGTGCGCCAGATGGTGGGCGTGCTGGCGCCGACCTCGGGGTCGATCGTGCTGTTCGGCAAGGATGTGCGCGGCGATCCGCTGCACGTGACGACGCACGTGGGCTACATGCCCCAGGAGGCACGCCCGCTCAACAACGCGACCGTGGGCGCGTCGCTGGTCTGGACGGCGCGGCTGCGCGGCCTGAGCCGGCGGGACGCTGCCGCCGAGGGTGCGCGGCTGCTGGAGCAGTTCGGCCTGGGCGCGATCCGCGACAAGCCTAGCTCGCGCCTCTCGGGCGGGGAGCGCCGGCTGATGCGGCTCGCCGTGGCGATGGCGGGCCGGCCCCCGGTGTTGATCCTCGACGAGCCGACCAACGACCTGGCCCCGCAGCGCCGGCGCATGGTCTGGGAGTTGCTGGGCGCGATGAACCGCGAGGCGGGCACGACCGTGATCTTCATCACGCACGACGCGATCGAGGCGGAGCGCGCGATCCAGCGCGTGGGGATCTTGCGTCAGGGGAAGCTGGTGGCGGTGGGCGCGCCGGGGGCGCTGAAGAAGGTGGTCGACCGCAAGGTGCGGCTGGAGCTGTTCTTCAACCCAGTGGCGCCGCCGTGGGGCGGCGATGCCCTGCGCCTCGAGGGACTTGGCGATGGTGCGCCGCGGGAGGTGGCGCCGGGGCGGTGGCTGGTGACGGTCGAGCGGGCCGACGTGGGCGCGGTGCTCGAGCGGCTGGATCTGGCGGCGCTGGAGGATTTCCACATCCGCTCGGCGACGCTTGAGGATCTGTATGTGTACTATACGGAGGAGAGCGGCGGGTAGCGCAGGTCGGTTCGGGCGGAGCGGAAGCAGAGCGGGCGAGACGCCCCCGCTGCTGAGCGGCACGGTCCGAGAGGTGCCCGCTTCTGAGCGCCGCTTCTGAGCGCCGCTTCTGAGCGCAAGCCAGGCATACAGGCTACAGCGGATGGATCGGATCCGTGGAGATCCGTGAGCGGAAGCAGAGCGGGCGAGACGCCCCCGCTGCTGAGCGGCACGGTCCGGGAGGTGCCCGCTTCTGAGCGCCGCTTCCCAGCAGAAGCAGGGCGGAGTGTGGGATGGGAGGGCACGTGACTGGCGATCGTGGATCGGGGGCGGTGCTGCATCGGCAGCCGGCGTGGACGCAGCTGGCGGTGCTGTTCCGCATCGAGATGACGAACTGGCGCTGGGGCTGGTCGGGGATGCTCCTGCGCGGCGTGCTGACGCCGCTGCTGAGCCTGCTGGCGCTGGGCGTGTTCGCGCGCGACGCGGGGCGCGAGGCCGTGATCTATGTGGTCACCGGCAACGTGGTCGTGGGCCTGCTCTTCGGCACGATGGATATGGTGCAGAGCCACATCACGTTCCTGCGCTTCGACGGGGCGATGGACTACTTCGCGACCCTGCCGATCGACCGGTCGCTCCTGATCGTGGCGATGGCGGCGGCATTCCTGCTGCTCTCGCTGCCGTCGCTGCTGGTGACGCTGGTGGTTGGGCCGGCGCTCCTTGCGCTGCCGGTGCACGTGAGCCCGTGGATGGCGCTGGTGGTCCCGCTGTGCACGATCGCGCTGGCGGGGGTAGGGGGGCTGCTGGGGCTGATCGGGCGGAGCCGCAACGAGTCGCTCAACCTGGGGTTCGTCGCGACGCTGCTGCTGACTGCGGCGGGGCCGGTGGTGATCCCGCCGGAGCGGTTGCCGGCGTTCATGCGAGCGCTGGGGACGGTCGTGCCGTCGACCTATGCCGCGTCGGCGTTCCGGCAGACGCTGATCGGGCCGGTGACGGGGGCGCTCGCGCGCGACCTGGCGGTGCTGGCTGTGGTGGCGGTTGTGTCGCTGTGGGTGGTGGGCAAGAGGATGGCGTGGCGGGCCGAGAGCTAACGCCTGTTTGGGCTAGAGAGGGGCGGCTCTGGAGAGCCGCCCTACATAGAGCACTGTAGGCCGGGTCTCCCGACACGGCCTACGGGCGCGCTCCCGACACGGCGGTGGTGAGATCATATACCCTGGAGGTGACAGGATGGCGTACGGGTACGAGTCGGATGTGTTTGAGACGGCGATGGGGACGCTGGAGATCACGTTCCTGGGGCACGGGACGCTGATGATGGCGGTTGCGGACAAGGTGATCCACGTGGATCCGTATGGCCGGGTGGCCGACTATTCGAAGCTGCCCAAGGCGGACGTGATCCTGGTGACGCACGAGCACGGCGACCACCTGGACGTGAGCGCGCTGGAGACGGTGCGCCAGGAGATGACCAAGGTGATCGTGACCGAGAGCTGCGCCGGGCGTGTGGGCGGAGCGATCGTGCTCAGGAACGGCGAGTCGGGCACGGCGGACGGGATCGGGGTGGAGGCGGTGGCGGCCTACAACATCGAGCACATGCGCGCGCCGGGGCAGCCCTTCCACCCCAAGGGCGTGGGCAACGGCTACATCCTGACCTTTGGCGACACGCGGGTCTACGTCGCGGGCGACACGGAGGCCACGCCGGAGATGAAGGCCCTGGGTACCAGGGCTGACCGCATCGACATCGCGTTTTTGCCGATGAACCTGCCCTACACGATGACGCCGGAGCAGGTGGCGGAGGCCGCGCGCGCGTTCCGCCCGCGGGTGTTGTATCCGTACCACTTCGGCGATACGGATACTTCGAAACTCGAGGTCTTACTGAAGGACGAGCCGGAGATCGAGGTGCGGATCCGCCGGCTGGCGTAGCGCTTCCGCTTGGGCGAGACTGCAGAGCGGGCGAGGCGCCCGCGGCCCGAGAGCAGTCTCCCCCTCGCAGGGTTTCGCCGATCGGAATCGGGGCACCCTGCGAGGGGTTCTGGGTTCCGCGGACGTCCGAGCCGGAGCGCAGGCGCAGACCCCCCTCCCGGCCTCCCCCCGCCATCGGAATGGCGAGGGGAGGGGCAGAGGCGGCGACAATCGGAAGTTGGCGTATGATAGGTATCGCGCACGTTGAAGCACATCTCATCGAAAGGCACTCTACTCATGACTGACGCAACGCAGAACGGCACTCCTCTCTCGGTGATCCCTGGCTATGTGGCGTCGAAGCCGGGCATCCAGATCGGCACCAAGCTCGCCGCCGAGGCGACCGACGAAGACATCCAATTCGTCAAGCAGCTCGGCATCGAGTGGGTCATGTCCGACATCCGCGACCCGCAGCGGCATACGGTCGAGGACTACATCGCGCTACGCGAGCGCTTCGAGGGCTACGGGCTCAAGATCTATCGTCTGGCGAACAACCGCTGCCACAATATGCCCGAGGTCACGCTCAATCTGCCGGGACGCGATGAGAAGATCGCCGAGTACCTGCAGTACATCCGCAACCTCGGGGCGGCGGGCATCCACTACTCGACGTATGCCCACATGGGCAACGGCATCTGGCACTCGGGCCGCGAGATGATCCGCGGCGGCGCAGAGTCCAGGGCGTTCCACATCGACGACCCCAACAAGGTCGGGTTCTGGGGCGGCGAGCAGTTCCGCGAGCCCCTGTCGCACGGTCGCGTCTACACAGAGGACGAGCTGTGGGAGAACTACGTGACCTTCATTCAGCAAGTTGTCCCGGTGGCCGAGGAGGCCGGCGTCTTCATCGGCATCCACCCCGACGACCCGCCCGTCTACGACCTGGCCGGCGTCCCGCGCTGCATTTTCGGCTCCTTTGACGGCTACAAGCGCGCCATCGAGATCGCCGACAGCCCCAACATCGGGATGTGCATGTGCGCCGGCTGCTGGCTGGAGGGCGGCGCGCTGATGGGCAAGGACGTCGTCGAGACGCTGCGCTACTTCGCGGAGCGCAAGAAGCTCTTCAAGGTGCACTTCCGCAACGTCACGGCGCCCATGCCCGAGGGCTTTGCCGAGACCTATATGGACGCCGGGTACTACGACATGTTCCGGATTGTGCAGGTCCTGCAGGAGGTGGGTTTCGACGGCGCGATCATGTCGGACCACCTGCCGAAGATGGTGGGCGGCGCGCGCGCCGCCGAGGCCTATGGCGTGGCCTATATGAAGGCGCTCGTCAACGCCGCACGGTCCTGCAGAGAAGGCGAATAGGCGAGAAGGCGAGTGGGCGAGGGCCGTCGGAACGGGGCCGTCGGTCCGAGAGCAGTCTCCCCCTCGCAGAGTTTCCGGACTCTGCGAGGGGTTCTGGGTGGCGCGGTCGCCCGTGTCGTGGGGCCGCAGGCAGAACCCTTGCGAGGGAGCGGCTCGGAAGCCGGCAGAAGCCCTCGCAAGGGGCCGGAGCCGGAGCGGGTGCGCCGTTCCCAGGGCCACGCCCGCGGTCCGCAGAATCGCACGCGATCAGTATCGACGGTTCGCCCCACAGCCAGGCTTGGCGCCGCTTGTTGCCACCTCGCCTTCATGCTCAATCGATCACCCGCTCATCCGCCGCACGGACTCGGGCACGTCGCCATTGGAGACCATCACTCTGACCTTCTCCTCGATGGTCCAGAACTTCCGGTGCCGGTGGAAGTGCGCTTCCAGTTCCCGTAGCTCCTCGGTGACGCTCACCATGGCCCTCGTGATCGTGGTGTAGTCGCCGTGCAGGTTGATCGCGCGGCCGGAGGCATTGATCTCCTCGAGATCGCCATCGGCCGCGATCGCGACGCAGGGGATCGGCTTGCCCGCCAGCACTGCCGCCGCGCTCCTGTGGAAGCCCTCAAGCATGAAGTTGGTCGTTGATGGGTGGCCGGCCAGAAACGCTTCCAGGATCTGCCCATAGGACGCGTAGCGGCCGGCCTGCCGCTGGAAGTAGGCTAACGCCAGGTCCGTTCCCATCACGGGGATGGGCGATATGTCCGTCGCATCCGCACGGAATCGGTCATAGTACCTCTCCAGGGCCTCCGGACAGTGCAGGGGCGGATAGTCGACCATGGCGATGATCTGTTCAGGCCGTAGGTGCAACACGTCCATCGTCGCCCTCGCTGCCGTCGCCTGACCTAGCGCCGGCTGGGCGGGCGGGGTATGAGCACCGGCGTGCGCGCCTTGTAGGCCTCGTAGGCCTCCTGCCCGCCCCACTTTGCGTCGGCCCGCTTTTCGAGCATCGGCACGCCGCTGACCCGGGTGAGCAGCAGGGTGACGAAGATGGGTGAGATCAGCGCGACCCACTGCCAGCCGCGCAACACGGGGAGCGCGATGATGAGCACACCGATCCAGAGCACGATCTCGCCGAAGTAGTTGGGATGGCGGGACCAGGCCCACAGGCCTGTCCTGATGAAGGTGCCCTTGTTGGCGGGATCCTTCCGGAAGCGGTCCTTCTGGTTGTCGGCGGCCGCCTCGATGGCAAACCCGATGGCCCAGACCACGGCCCCGACCAGGGCGAAGGCGTCCAGGCCTTTCCTTGTCGCGGTGGTGATCGCCACGAGCGCGGCAGACAGCGTCAGCGTGATCCACAACCCCTGCAGGGTCCAGGTGCTCAGAAAGCGGGCAAAGGAGGGCTTGATCTCGTCAAACCGCCCATCCTTCCCTGTCTGGTGAACGCGGCGGACAAGGAAGGTGCCCAGGCGACCGGCCCAGATCACGACCAATGCCAGCAGCAGGAGCGACCGCCCGTCGACGACCGGGCTGAGCAGCACCGCGAGCGCGGTCACGACGATATAGGTCCCGGTGCCGGTCAGATCGAAGGTCTTCTCGGTCTGCTGCAGGTAGGCGGGGATGAAGACCGCCCACTGGATGAGGAAGGCCAGCGCCACCCCCAGGGCGAAGATGGGAACCCCAAAGGCCGAGGCGCTCCCCTGGCTGCCGGCCCAGGCCACGCCCGCGCCCACCAGGATGACGACGAGAACGGCGATGAGCGCCTTACTCTGAGCGGAGCTATCTGCTTGCTTCATAGGTAACTGTCCTTTCCTCGCTATGTGTGCGGTCAGTTGGTCTGGTTCGTAGTAACCGATTGATCGGTTCTGCCTCCGCCTAGCCAGGCCCAGAACGACTAAAGTCGTTACTACGAACTCCAGAGGTCAGCTGTATGGGCTCGTAGGTGCCGATTTATCGGTTCTGCCTCCGCGTGTTGCGGACCGGAACGACTAAAGTCGTTACTACGAACCCCAGAGGTCAGCTTAGCTGACCCCTAGAAACCGCGGCGCTGCCCTGTCCAGGGCGGCTGAGATCCCGCGCGATACTCCTCAACACTCGGACCCTGCAACTGCCTGAGTCGCCACACCCCGTAGGTGTAGCTCGCTGCCAAGAGAACGACCGTCGCGGGCCACCCCGTGATCACGGTGACGATCGCCAGGGCGCCGGTCGATGCTTCGCCGAGCAGGGCGACCTGCAGCGCCAGCCTGAGCGCGAAGAAGGCGGTCCAGGCGACGGTTACCTCGCTGTAGGCCGGGCGCACGCTGGGATGCCAGTACCAGCCGAGCGGCCAACGGCGCACGAGGTGGCTCGTGAGTGCGACCAGTGGACGCCGGGCCAGGACACTCACGCCGCAGGCGATCACCGTGAGAAGCCCTGTGACCATCCCCGGCAGGAAGACCGCCTCGGCGCGACCCAGGACCCGTACCGCGAGGATGGCCACGGCTGCGGCGCCAAGGCCACGCAGGGCGTATCGGAGCGGCTGGTGCCGGGCCAGGCGCACGATGCCCAGGGCCAGGGCGCTCACAAGGGCACCCACGGCAGCAGGGCCAAAGCCCAGCAGCGGGTTGGCGATCAGGAAGATGGCCGGGGGGATCGTCGTGTCGACAAAGCTGCCGCGACCGGCGGTCACTGCCCGGAACTCCTCGACGAGCTCGCGGACTCTCGCGTTCACGAGTTGATGGGCCCGCCCCGCATCCGGTTGCCCAGCCAGAAGCGTTCCCAGTCCCCGCGGCTGGTGATGAGCGCGATCAGCGCGTAGAGGCTGGCGGTGAAGCTGCCCAGGACCATCATCAGGATGACCCACACGACGGATCGCACGAGGGACTTCTCCCGGTAGACGATCCAGCCGGAGAACAGGGTGAACCCCACGTACAGATCGACCATCGACACGATGCCCCAGGGCATTGACAGCAAGAGGCTGCCCTCCTCAGCAAAGTTGCCCGCCGTGAAGCCATAGATCAGGACTGCCGTCATCGCCACGATGCCCAACGCCGCCACGACCTTCGCAGCTGAATGCCCCCTCAACGAATCCATAGGACTCTCCTCTGTCTACCTGTGTCTGAATGGGTGCCCGTTCGTGGCGCCCACCTCTATTTCTTAGCTAAGCTGATGCTTGGGGTTCGTAGGTGCCATTTCTGTCGTTCCGGTTCCTCAGCCGGCGCGCGCAGTAGACTGGGCGACAGCGGAACCGCTGAAGCGGTTACTACGAACCAACTCTATGCCCCGTCAACCACGTCGATGGCCGCCGCGAGCGCCGCATTGGGCGAGATGCGCGGCGGCTTGCCGCTCGTTGTCACGAGGCCGCGGATGGTGAGGGTCTCGGTGCGGGCGTAGGGGTAGGGGCGCGCGGCGTCGGGTGCGACGGGACCGTCGGAGAGGCGGACACCCCCAGGCAGGTCGTCGGGATCGCTGAACAGGATCAAACCCGTGTACCCCTCGGGGGCGGCGCTGTCATCGACGTGGAGCCCGTCGATGGTGACCCTGCGCGGCATCGAGCAGGGGTAGCCGAAGTCGTGCGTGCCGTCGTTGTGCACCCCGATGACGCCCGACCAGGTCGGGTCCCCGCACGAGGGAATCCACGTGCAGCCGCGGATGACGAGGTCGCCCTCCCAGGTGCTGCCGTAGTCGTCGCGGAAGTTGACCAGGTGCCGCCCGTAGAGCGTGGAGTCCTCGACCGTGAGCGTGCCCCGACCGATGGCGTTGAGCCCCATATGCCCCAGCCGGCAGCGGCGGATCGTGTAGCTGCCCGAGACGCCCTGGTGCGTGTCCATCCGCGAGAGGGTGCAGTCCTCGAGCAGGATGTTCTTGCAGAAGTTGGTCCCGATCAGGCCCCAGCGTGTGCGGTCGCAGATGGCGTGCATCGCGCAGCGGACCATGGCGAAGTTGACGACGTTGTTGGCCTGGATGTCGTAGGAGCCCATCATCACCGGCAGCCCCGCCGATCCGATCGTCGAGTAGATCTTGTGCGGCGTGAGGAAGCAGTCGCGCAGCGTGATGTCCGCACAGTCGTGGATGCTGAGGAAGCCGCTGTAGGGGTGGCCCACGGCGGTCTCGCCGGCGACGTAGTGCGTGAGCCCCTCGACGGTCGTGTTGGAGCGCGTGATCTCGATGTTGCGCGCCCAGTAGTTGTAGCCGACGGGCTGCACCATGCGGTTGGCGAGCGTGGTGAAGAAGCCGCCGCGGAGGGTGAGGGGGGAGGGGTCGATGGGGCGCGCCTCGATGCGCGTGATGGTGTGGGCTCCCGGTACTCCGGGAACGTAGTCCCAGTCGATGTCACCCTCAATGGAGCCATCGGGGCGCAGGATGAAGACGTCGTGCTGGGGGGTGCCGGCGTTCTGGTTGAGCCCGCGGCGGATGTAGCGGCGGACCGTGTCGTTCTCGACCAGGACGTGGTAGGCGTGCCCGCCGTCTGCGGCGGCGACGTCTGCGTGCCGCACGTCCGCGTGCGCCTGGTCTCGCGTAAGGCGCTCGATGGCGAGCGTCTCGGGCGGGAGGAGTGAGCGCACGGCGAAGAGCGGGCGCTTGTGGTCCTCGATACTGTCGTTATGCGGCGCGTCGTCGATGGTGAAGCGCGACGTGGACCAGTCGGTATCGGTGGCGATGACCGCGGTGAGGGCGCGTCGGCCCAGGTGGTAGGTGGCGTCGGGCCGGGAGCGCACGGGCAGGCCGTGTGAATTCGCGTAGTCGTGCGCCGCAACGATCGCGGGCAGGTCGTCGGTCACGCCGTCGCCGGCGGCACCGAAGGCTTCGTAGGTCACGAAGCCGGCTGCGGAAGCGGAGTTATCGTTCGACAAGATCACCTCCAGACAGGAATTAGGTCGTCAGCCGCGGTGGTTCGTAGTAACCGATTTGAACGTCGTGTGCCTTGCAAGGGTTCGGGGCTTGCGGCAAGGTGGCGCTGAGCAGAACCCCTCGCAGAGCGCGGAAACTCTGCGAGGGGCAGAGGCCCCTGGCGAGGGTGGCGCGAGGCGGATCTACGCTCCATAGTCTCGAGGACATACTTCCCAGGCGACGGCTGTGCGCGGGGGAAGGGTGAGCTCGCGATCGAAGGCGTTCGGGGCGACGAAGGTCTCGCGCGTGTCCTCCTGATCGATGACGGTCACGTGAACCTCTTCGGCGTCCAGGCCGTGCTGACGGCCATCGAAGTGGACGGCGGCGGAGACGGGCGCATCGCTGACGTTGACAAAGGTCAGGACCAGCCGGTTCTCGGCGGGCAGCCGCCATGCCCCTGTGAGCACGGCGTCGGTCGTGACCCACCACGCATCCTTCCACTGCCAGTCGGCGCGCACTGTCGGGATGTCGCCCTCAAGGCGTGGCGGGCGGCACATCTCGCCGGCGTAGAAGTAGCGCCGCAGGCGCCACCGCAGCCGGACCATCTGGCGCAGGAAGGCCGCGCTCTCCGGCTCGTTGATGACATCGGGGTCGATCCACCCGAGTTGCTCGCCGAAGACGAGCTGCTGCCCGGCCTTCATGCGGAGTGCCAGGCCCTGTGTCTCTCCACCGCGGTAGGCCCGTCCGAACATCTGGATGGCGCTGCCGTAGACCGCCATGAAGGCGGGTACCTGTCCGTCGTGTTGCCAGGTCCACGTGAGGTAGCCGTCGAACCAGCGCGCAAACGGTTCGGAGTTGCACTCGCTGGTGAGCATGGCGCCCTCGGGCATCCGCTCGCGGATGGACTGCAGCATGGCCCAGTACCCCTCGACCCACCAGTAGCCTCCGCCCAGCGGATGCCCGTGGGTCGCGTCGAAGCACAGCTTGGGGGACATCGCGGAGATCTGGTCGATGTAGACGCCGTCGACGCGGTATTCGTCGAACAACCGCAGGCAGATGGCGCGGACGCGCTCTTGCCACAGCTCGGTGGCGGGACACATCACGGCAAAGCGCACCGGGCTGCCGTCCGCCTCCTTGCTGCCGTACCGCTCCTCATAGGGCTGCCCCGCCTCATCCTTGGTCGCCGCGGGCAAGGCAACGCTTGTGAACTGGTAGTCCTCGACGCCCCCGTCGTGCATATCCCACAGGCGCCCGTTGATGTAGGGCATCACGTAGATGCCCGCCTGCTGGAGCTCGCGAACGCCTTCGGCAAAGCCCTCGGTCACCGGGAAGTAGTGGGGATAGTCGTTATCGAACGGGATCTGGTGCCAGCCGTACCAGTGGAAGCCGACCGGCACATCCATGAACTCGGCAAATGCCTTGACCTTGGAGACCACAGCCGCACGGTCGCCCCAGCACGTTGTCCAGACCGGCAGCTCCCGCATCCACTGCGGGGTATCCTCGCGGCCCTCGCGGCCCAGCTCCGGGAACCAGCGTCCTTCTCGGCGCAGCCAGGCGCGGTAGATCCGGGCGGCATCGAACCAGTCCCCCCGTAGCAGCTGCCAGACGGCCTCGCCGCTCAGGGTGAAGTCATTGCCCGCGCTGCCCATGTCCGCCGCGGGATGGTCAAAGGTGAAGGTGACGGTGCGCTCCTCCGGGCGGCTGGCCACCGAGATGTCCTTGGCGCTAGCATTGGGGTCGTGCATCGCCACGTAGAGGCCGGTCTTGCGTCCCTGATCGTAGGCCGCCATGAACTGCATGGTGGTCCAGGGCTCGGGGTAGAGCCCCTGGTGATGGAACTCGCGCTGCCAGAGCGCCTTCTGCACCTCGCCGGGCGCCCGCGGGAAGAAGACCTCCGCGTCCGGGCCCAGCTCGGTGACGGCGACCTGGGGGAAGACCACGCGCCAGACGCTCCACGCGGGGTTCGCGTTGTCCACGCGCAGGCGCCAGCGCAGGGCGCCGGCGTCGTGATCGGCGGTGACCCGCACGCGGACGTGAATCCCCGCCACGGTCGCCTCTTGCCAGCTTAGCTCGGCGCCGCCGGCGGTGGGCGCGATGGCCACCTGGCCCCAACCCGACCCGGCGTCGAGCTGGACCTCCTCTTTGGTTTCACTGTGGCGTAGCTTGAGTGCAAACAGGGGCAGCGGCGAGGCCGGCAGGAATTCGCAGCCTGCGCTCGTGTCAGACAGGCTCCGCAGCCGGATGCCATCGCGCGTGGGTTCGAGGATCGCGGTGAGCGCACCGGCGGTGAGGATCAATGGTGTAGGTAGCGCTTGGTCTTGCATCTTCAGCTCCATGGGGCCAGGGTGTGCCCTCCCGGTGACGGGCGTGCGGGCATCGTTGGGATCTCGCTTGTACGATACTGGGGATCGGCGAATTGGGCAACTGCGTGACGGGCCGGGATCAGGGCTCGCGGGACGGCGTCGCGTGTGCTATGATGGGCGCTGGCCCGGGCGGGTGCGTCGCCGGGTGAGCCTCAAGACCGGAGCGTGAATCCAAGGAGCACGTGATGAGCGATGTCGCAGCGGTCCCGTTCCCTTCGTCGGCCTGGGTCGATGCCATCCCCGTGGTGTGGGTCGAGCCCCATACGGGCGGCGCGCGCCGCCTGGACCCCGGGAAGCCGGATGCCTACGCCCAGGCCTTCTACGACACACTCAACCCGCTCACGCACCTGGACGCCTATGCTCACGGTCCGGCGATCCGCTTCGTCTGCGGGGCGGACGATACGCACGTGCCGCCCGACGGCGCCCTGCGGTTCCGCGAAGCACTGGCCGGTGCACCCTCGGCCGAGCGGGTGCAGGTCGAGCTGATCCCCGGAATGGGCCACACGAACGCCGACCCGGCCCGTTGGTGGCCGGCGTGCCTGGCTTGGCTGACGGCGTAGGGGCGTGACCCGCGTGCCGCCTGCGTCGGGACGCGGATTGCTGTCGACTAGGCGAGGTGTCCCCCCTCCTGCGCCTCATCGAGGACCTCGAGGATGGCGGCGACGAGGGCGCGCGCATCGGCTGCGCTCAGCTCGACGGCGACCCGCGCGTCGAGCCCCAGGCTCTCGTTGACAAAGTCGAGGTTGAGCGCGTGCTCCTGTTCGATGTGGAATGGGTGGTCGTAGGAGACATCGGCCTGGGTCACCGCGAACCAACCGCTCGTGCCCTTGCCGCTGCCCGTCAGTGCCACCTTCTTGGCGATCATCGTGCACATGGTGTTCTCTCCTCTCGGTGGGCGTGGTGCTCTTTAAAACAAAAATCCGGCTCTCGTAGGTGAGACTTCAGACGTTCCGGTTCCCGCGGGCGGAGGCGGAACCGCTGAAGCGGTTACTACGAACGCTTCGTTTGTCCCTACAGATGCTTGCCCAGGAAGGCCCAGATCTTGTCCCAGCCATCGACCGCCTGCTGGACACGGTAGTTGGGCCGGTGGTAGTAGAAGAAGCCGTGCCCGGCGCCGTCGTAGCGGTGGAACGTGTAGGCCTTGCCGGCCGCGAGCAGCGCCTGCTCGTGGAGATCGACCTGCGCGGGGCTGGGGCTCGAGTCGTCATTGCCGAAGAGGCCCAGGAGCGGGCAGGCCAGGTTTGCCGTGAGGTCGATGGGGGCGACGGGGCGCTTCTCGGTCAGGTCCTGGGGCGTGGCGACGACGTTGCCGCCCCAGCAATCGACGATGGCATCGACGCCGGGGAGCCGGCAGGCGGCGAGATACGCGTGGCGTCCGCCGGAGCAGGTGCCGAAGAGCGCGACCTTGCCGCTCACATTGGACAGGGCGCGCAGGAAGGCCATCGCCCCGGCGACATCGCCCACCACCTGGTCATCGGGCACGCCGCCGTCGGCGCGCACCTTGACGGCGACGTCCTCGGGCGTGCCGTGGCCCACGCGGAAGTAGAGGTTGGGGCAGAGCGCGACGTAGCCGTGATGGGCGAAGCGGCGCGTGGCCTCGCGGTACCACTCATCCCAGCCGGGCAGGTGGGGGACCAGCACCACCGCCGGGAAGGGGCCGGGCCCGAGCGGTCGGGCGAGGTAGGCGTTGATGAGCGTCCCGCCGTCGCCGGGCATCGCGATCGTCTCGGCGAGCATGCCTTCATACATATCGGTTGTGTAGGGCATATCAGTCCTCCCTTCGTGATCCGAGATCTGGCGGCGTAGCGCGATTGTCTCGATCGCGTGCCGTCGGAATGCGGACGCAATCGAGACGATTGCGGTACGTCTGCTCTGCGTAGCGTAAGCCTCCGGCTTGCGCCAAGCTGACGTCTGCGTCAGCCGCAATCGAGACGATTGCGGTACGCGGAGCAGAGCGGGGCCGTCGGAACGGCTTGGCCCCCGCCTCTTCGCTTACTCGCCTTTTCGCTTTCTCGCCTCACCGCAGCCGCTTCGCCAGCATGATCGCCAGAATCGTCTGGTCCGCCGCGAGCATCCCCTGTGTGCTGAGGGTGCCCACGTTGCGCATGGTGCCCTCGGGCGAGGCGTCGATGATGCCGTCGGTGGGGTGGATGCGCACGCCCTCGAGCGAGAGGAGCGCGGCCTGCACGGCGGCGCCGGCGGCGGTGGCGAGCTTGAGCGCACAGCCGGCCTTGGCGCCGTCGCAGATCATCCCCGCCAGATCGCCCATCAGGTTCTCGATGGCGCCGGCGATGGCCGGGATGCGCTCGGGCGTCTCAAGGTCGCCGCCGAGCAGGTAGGCGACGCCGGCAGTGGCGCCCGCGCCTGCAGCGACGGAGCAGCCGCAGAGCGCCGAGAGCCGCCCGGTGTAGGCCTTGATGAAGCCGGTGACGATGTGGCTGAGCGCGATCGCCTCCAGCACGCGTCGGTCGGTGGCCAGGTGGGGGGGCGCGTAGGGCTTGACCGCCCAGATGGGCAGGATGGCGGTGAGGCCGTGGTTGCCGCTGCCTGCGGAGCTCATCGCGGGCAGGCGCACGCCGTCCATCCGCGCGTCGGCAGCTGCCGAGGCCAGGATCTTGGCCGCGGTGATCATGTCGCGCTGGACCGTGCCCCGGTCGACCATGCGCTCGAGCGCGCTGCCGATGCCCAGGCCGCTGCCGTGGCGCAGGCCGTGCTCGGCGAGGCGCAGGTTGAGGTCCACGCCCTCCTGGAGGAAGGCGAAGTCCTCGTCGTCGAGGTCATCGACGAGGCCGACGAGCTGGGCCAGCGTGAGCTCGCGCAGCCAGGCCTCCAGCGCCCCGAGGTCGGCGGAGGACTTGGCCCCGGCGGTGGTGGCGGGCGCCACGGGCACGCCATCGAGCGCCAGGGAGATCACGGCGTCGTGCGCGCCGTAGATGACCGACTCGGCGGTGCGGGGGCGGTCATCCCGGAGCGCGTGGACCACGGTGCGGACGTAGGGCCCGGGCTGGTTGGCGAGGAGCGAGACGGTGACGGCGCCGGCATCGCGCAGCGCGAGCGCGCGGTCGAACGCGGCCTCGTCGACGGTCTCGAGCACCTGGAGCTTGCGGGAAGGGTCGCCGCCCATCGCGCCGAGGGCGCTGGCGGCGTCGAGGCCGCAGACGCCGGGCGCGCCGGGGATGGCCACGGCGATGCCGTTCTTGTAGACGTTGGGGTCGACCCAGACCTCGATGGCCGTGATCGGGTCGCCGTCGAGCAGGGCGGCCGCGGCGGCAGCGCCCAGGGCCACCGCGCCGGGCTCGGTACAGCCCAGGGCCGGCGCCACCTCCATGCGCAAGACGTCTTTGACCGTGAAGTGCATGCGTGTTCCTCCGTGTGGGTTGGGGGTAGTGTAGATGATGGTTGCGCGCGCGCAAGGGGCGCCGCACGGCACGTCCGGGTAGGGGCGACACATCCCGGGAACCACCGTGTGGAAACGGATGACGCCGTACCGGGATGCGTCGCCCTCTGCGCGCGTGATGGTGCGTTGCCGGAGGGCGACCCGGCCCGGGAGACGCGGGTTGGCGATGCGGGGATGGTTGCCGGGCGGGGTCGCCCCTACGAGACGGTGCGACGGTGCCGGTCAGCGGCACGTCCGGGTAGGGGCGACACATCCCGGGAACCACCGTGCGGAAACGGATGATGGCGTACCGGGATGCGTCGCCCTCTGCGCGCGTGATGGCGCACGCCTTGACAGGCCCGCGCGCGCGGCTATGCTATCGGGGTTCGTTATCGATATCCGATAGGGGAGGCCGCCATGGCGCTGAAGCGCGATCTGTTCCTCGGGTTTGTGAAGCTGCATATCCTCTACCACGCTGGCCGCGACGCGTTCTACGGCCTGTGGCTGATCGACGAGCTGCGCCGTCACGGCTACGAGCTCAGCCCGGGCACGCTCTACCCGATGTTGCACAGCCTGGAGCGGGAGGGCTATCTGGCGGCCGAGCGGCAGGTGATCCAGGGTAAGGTGCGCAAGTATTACCGACTCACGCCTGAGGGACAGGGGGCGCTGGCGCAGGGGCGTGGCCAGGCGGTGGAGCTGTTGCGCGAGCTCTACGAGGACGAAGGCGGCCTGCCCCCAAAGGGCGCTGACCACGGTGAGCCGCCGCCCCGCGATCCTGACGACGGAAGGCGGGGCGACCGATGACCGCCGGCGTGGCGCCAACCACGGCGCGGGCGTTCTCCCTGCCGGATGCTCCCTTCGACCTGCGGTCGTACATCCGGCGCTATCGCGCCAAGTTCTGGATCCAGGCCGCCGGGGGCATTCTGTATAACACGGTGATCGTCGCCGGCCCGATCGTCCTCGGAGCGATGATCGATGCGGCGACCGCCATCGAGCGGGAGGGGGTGTCGCCCGAGGGCGTCCGGCGCCTGACAGTGCGCGCGCTCCTCTTCGTGCTGGTCACGGTCTTCTTCCAGGCCGCGCGGACCGTGAAACGCTGGTACCTGCGCGACATGTTCAACCGCATCGCCAACGACCTGCGCGCCGGCATCCTGGGCGCCGTCCTCGATCGCCCGATGGAGGCGGTTGAGCGCGAGTCGGTGGGCGATCTGATGTCCCGCACCGTCGGCGATGTGAACCAGGTGGTGGACACGGTGCAGTACACGATCAACGAGACCTGGGACACGTGGCTGCTGATGGTCTCCTACTTCGTCGTGCTCCTGATCTACGCTCCGTGGATCACCCTGGTCTGCGCGATCCCCATTCCTGTGGCGCTCACCGTGGCCGAGGCGCTGCGGCACCCGCTGTACCGCACCTCGCTGTCGGCCCGCAAGGCCGCGGCTCAGGTGAGCTCGCACCTCCAGCGCACGCTGACCGGCATCGGGATTCTGCGGCTGTTCGGTCGCGAAGGCGCGGAGAATGAGCGGCTCGAGGCCCTGAGCATCGCCCAGACGCGCTGGAATGTCAAGAGCAGCCTGCTGCAGACCGGCATCATGCCCGTCTACGCCACGCTCGCCTCGTTGGGCATCGTGGGCGTGATCATCCTGGCGGGACAACGGGTCATCGAGGGCGATTGGACGTTGGGGCGGTTCACCGCCTATCTGGCGATGTTCACGGCGATGGCGGTGCGCACACGGGTGGCCGCCAACGTGATCAACCGCTTTCACGCCGCCCAGGCGGCCTGGGACCGGGTGAAGGAGAAGATCCTGGCCGACCAGGCGGCGCTGCAGACGGTGGAGGTCACCACTGGACCGGTCCGCGCGCGGGCCGGCGCAGGTGCGGCGACCGCGAACCCGGGAGCGAACGCGCAGGCCGAGGGTGGGGCGCGCGTCGAGCTGCAGGAGATGAGCTTCCGCTTTCCCGGCGCCACGCAGGATGCGCTGCGGGGCGTCAGCTTCGGCACCGCGCCCGGTGCCTGGGTGGCGGTGACGGGGCCGGTGGGCTCGGGCAAGAGCGCTCTGGCGGCCGCGCTGACGGGGCTGTATCCGTATCAGGGGCGCATGCAGGTGGGCGCGCGCGAGCTGCGCGATCTGGACGCCGCCGAGCGCGTGCGCACGGTGGCCTACGCCGGACAGGATGCCTTCATCTTCTCGGCGACGATCGCTGAGAACATCACGCTGCAGTCGCTGGACGCCGTGGCCTTTGACGATCCATCGCTGCAGCGGGCGCTCTTCGTGGCGGCGCTGACCGAGGATCTGGCGCTCTTTCCCGACGGACTCGCGACGGTGGTGGGCGAACGCGGCGCGCGGGTCTCGGGCGGACAGCGACAGCGCATCGCGCTCGCGCGCGCCATCTATGCGGCCACGCCGCTCCTGTTACTGGACGACCCCTTTTCGGCGGTGGACATCGGGACCGAGCGGCGGATGATCGAGCGGCTGCGCGGCGCGCTGTCGCAGCGCACGGTCTTTATCTTCTCGCACCGGCTGGCGACCTTTGTGCAGGCCGACAAGATCCTGGTGCTCGAGCACGGCCGGCTGGCCGAGGAGGGTGACCACGCATCGCTGATGGCGGCGGATCGGACCTACGCGCGGATCTACAACGCGCAGACCTGGCTGGAGCGTGAGAACCATGGCTAGGCCCAGCGAGCGGGACAGGGTGCAGTTCGGGCGCGCGATCCGCCAGGCGCTGGGTACCACCTTCCGGCGGCTCCGGGGCCTGGTCGTCCTGTTGCTGCTGACGACGTTGGGCGCCACAGCGGCCGAGGTGGCCCCACCGCTGTTGCTGAAGCGCATCCTCGACGATCATCTGGGCGCCAATCTCGCTGCGGGCCTGCCACGGCTGGCGCTTCTCTACCTGGCGGCGCTTGGCGTCTCGAGCGCGCTCAGCTTCGCCCAGACGATGGTCACGACGGTGATCGGGCAGAATGCGCTGCTGGACATTCGACTGGTGGTCGCGCGTCACCTGGCCCGGCTGCCGATGCGCTACTACACGTCCACGCCTGTGGGCGACATTATGAGCCGTCTGACCTCCGACGTGGATGCCGTCGATGCCCTGTTCTCCGCCGGTCTCATCAACGCGATCGCGGACCTGTCCAAGGTGGTCGGGATCGTGGTGGCCATGGCTGCGCTGAGCCCCCGCCTGGCTGTGATGACGTTCCTGGCCACGCCGGTCGTCTACCTGCTGGCGGACTTCTTCCGCCGCCGCATGTACCGCGCGCAACTGGCCGTGCGGCGCAGCATTGGCAGCATCAACACCTTCCTCCAGGAGACCTTCTCGGGCCTGCGCACGCTGAAGGTGTTCTGGCAGGAGGAGCGCATCAAGGACCGTTTCGAGCACCCCTTGAACGACAACCTGCGCGCGCTCAACCAGGAGGCGACGTACGTGGCCTATTTCCCCTGCGTGATGCAGGTGGTGCGCGCGATCACGATCGCGGGCGTGGTCTGGGTGGGCGCGCGGGCCGGGCTGGGCGATAGCGCCGGGATCACTGTGGGCGGGCTGGCCGCGTTCGCCGACCTCATCGTGCGCCTCTTCGGGCCGGTCGAGTCACTGGCCCAGGAGTACCAGACCATCCAACAGGCGCTGGCGGGCCTGCAGCGGATCGGCGAGCTGTTGCAGGAACCCGAGGAGGAGCGGGGCGCGCCCCAGCACATCGAGACGCTGCCCGACCTCGGGCGCGACCCGGTGCTGGTGTCGATCGAGGGCGTCCAGTTCGGGTACCGCGAGGGCCAGCCGGTGCTGCGAGGCGTTACCATGGCGGTGCGGCGGGGCGACCGGGTGGCTCTTGTGGGACGGACGGGGGCGGGCAAGACGACGCTGATGAACCTGATGGCGGGCCTCTACCGGCCGGCTGAGGGGCGGATCACCATCGGCGGCTATGATCCGCACCGCCTGGACGCGCCCTCACGGCGCAAGCTCGTCGGCGTCGTCCCGCAGTCGGTGCACATCTTCGAAGGCACCGTGGCCGAGAACATCACGTTGGGTGATGCGTCCATCGGCATGGAGGCCGTGGTGGGCGCAGCCCGCACTGTGGGCATCCACGCCGTGATCGAGGCGCTGCCCGGCGGGTACCAGACGCCGCTGGGCGAAGGCGGCGCCAAGCTGTCGCACGGGGAGATGCAGCTGCTAGCGCTGGCGCGTGCGATCGTCACCGATCCGCCCTTGCTGCTGCTCGACGAGCCCACGTCCGGGCTCGATGCGATCACGGAGCGTGCTGTCTTCGAGGCCTTCCGCGTCGCTGGTGAGCATCGCACCATCCTGACCATCAGCCACCGGCTCTCGGGCGTGCTGGACGCCGACGAGGTGAGCATCATGGCCCACGGCCAGATCGTGCAGTCGGGCGACCCCGGGGCGCTGGCGGGCCAGGAGGGGTGGTACGCCGTCTTCAAGCAGCTCGAGGACCTGGGTTGGCAGGTGGGCGCGTAGCCGTCGCTGCTGCGACGCGGTATTGCCTGTCAGTGAGGCGGTACAACGAATCGACGAATAGGAGGGTGAGATGAGCGAGAGCACCTGGGGTGGGTGGTGGGCGGAGCCCGCCGGGTTCCGGGCGCTGCTGTGGGAGAGCCTCAGATCGCCGATGATCCTGCTGACGGCGTTCCTGGTCTCCCCTGATCGTGGGGCGTGAGTTTCCCTTCGCCCCGATCCAGATCATCGCCATTGAGCTGCTGATGGATCTGGCCTCCTACCTCGGATCGCTGGCGCTCGGCCACGCCCTGGCCGAGGCGCGCACCGCCGCCTTCGCCACCTGGCTGCTGGGTCACATCGTCACTCGCAGCGGCCCAGTGGGAATGTCTCGCTCTCGGGGCGGACCGGAGGGCGACCCGTTACGGTAGGATGTGGTTGTGCGAGGTCGTCTAGCGCCCGTAACGGGTCGCCCCTACCCGGACGTTCTACCGTAGGGGCGAAAGATTCCGGCAGCAGGCGCACGGCAGGCAGACCGGTACGGACGCACACCCCCGCCGCAGGCGGGCGCCGTGGTGGGAGTCTCTCGCCCTGCGGGGTGGACCGGAGGGCGACCCGTTACGGTAGGATGTGGTTGCGCCAGGTCGTCTATCGCCCGCAACGGGTCGCCCCTACCCGGAGAGCCCATTTCCCAGCGGCACGGTCCGGCTGAGGCAGATACTATCGCCCGAGGGGACGGAATGCGGTACACTTAGGGCATAGTGTAGCAGGTTGGTCGTGTGGTGCGTTCATACCCCCATATTGTTAGGAGGACATCATGATCTCTCGTCGTGAGTTCATACGACGTTCGATGCTGGCGTCGCTGGCGCTGGCCGGCGGCAAGGTGCTGGCTGCGTGCAGCGCGGTTGAGCCCCAGGTGCCGGACCCGACGGCAGGTCCGGCGGATGCAACGGCAACGGTGCATCCGATCGCGGATCCGCCCACGGCGACGGCGGAGGCGACGGCTGCGGCCGAGGGCGCCGGGGCGACGGCCACCCGCGTGGTGGTGCCCACGGCGACGATCGCGCCGCCGGCAAGCGCCGGGGCGGCCTATCTGGCGGTGGCGCACGGGACGGCGGGCGGCCCGGCGGAGCTCGCGCGCCGCGCCATTGCCGCGCTCGGCGGGATCGAGCGCTTCGTGACGCCCGGCGCCGACGTGATCGTCAAGCCCAATATCTGCAACGCCTACCACGGCCCGGAGTTCGCCAGCACCACGAACCCCGAGGTGGTGGCGGCGATCGTGGCGCTCTGCCTGAGCGCCGGGGCCAAGCGCGTGCGCGTGATGGACTACCCCTTTGGCGGCACGGCTCAGAACGCCTACCGCTCGAGCGGGATTGGCCAGGCGGTGGAGGATGCCGGCGGGCAGATGGAGCTGATGAACGCGCTCAAGTATGAGCGAATCGAGATCGCGGGCGCGCAGGCGCTGCGCAAGACCGAGATCTACCGCGAGATCCTCGACGCGGACGTGGTGATCAACGTGCCGATCGCCAAGCACCACAGCCAGGCGCGGCTCACGTTGGGGCTCAAGAACCTGATGGGCACGGTGAAGGATCGCGGCAAGCTGCACGCGGCGGGGCTGGCGCCGTCGATCGCCGACCTGGCGACGGTGGTGCGCCCGGCGCTCACCGTGATTGACGCGACGCGCATCCTGATGGCCAACGGCCCGACCGGCGGCGATCTCAATGACGTGAAGGCGATGGACACGGTGATCGCCAGCGCCGATATCGTGGCAGCGGACGCCTACGCGGCGACGCTCTTCGGGATGACCGGCGCCGATATCCCGCACGTGGCCCTGGCGGCACAGCTGGGGTTGGGGACGCTCGACCTGGCGTCCATCAAGGTGGAGGAGTTCGGGATCTAGCGGAGCGGCGCCTCCGGCTACGGGCGACGTGTCCGGCTACGGGCGACGCCTCCGGCTGCGGGCGACGCCTCCGGGTAGGGGCGACCCAGCCCGGGAGGTGCCCACTGGTGGCGAAAGGTCGATTCCCGGGCTGGGTCGCCCGTACGCGTCGGTCGCGAGCCATTCTGCCGCCATCACTCCGACGCCTATCGGCGTTCCGACGCCCATCGCCGTTCCGACGCCCATCGTCTCTGGCGTGGGGCGAACCGTCGATTCTGATCGCGTACGATTCTGATCGCGTGTTCACCCTCTGCGCCGGCGAGCGCACAAGACAGCCGGCATCCGGAACGTGCGTGCGCCCCCCGTCCGGATGTAGGCTGGGTCTCCAGACCCGGCCTCTGGGCGGCTGAGGAGAGGGCGGCTCTGGAGAGCCGCCCTACATGGGAGCCACCGTAGGACGAACGTTGGTTCTGATCGCGTACGATTCTGATCGCGTACGATTCTGATCGCGTATTCGCCCTCTGCGGTGTCGCGCGGGGTCTTGCGCACCAGGCGCCCGGACCCCCCTTTTGTGTTTCCCCCCCGCCTCAGACGCCGGGGGGAAAAGCGGAGGAGGTGCTATGAGAGCGGTAACCCTGCGTCGGCTGCGCCCGTGGGTGCAAGGTGGCGCGTTCGTGCTGTTCCTCGTCGTGACGCTGGCTGGCGGGCGGATCGCCTGGCTGCCGGCGGACCTGTTCTTCCGGCTCGATCCGCTGGTGGGGCTCGCGGGGATGATCGCGGCGCGCCGGTGGGTGCCGGCGCTCGCCGTCGGGGGCCTCGTGATGCTCGCGCTGACGCTCGTGACCGGGCGGGTCTGGTGCGGGTGGCTCTGCCCGCTGGGGACGCTGTTCGATGGGGCGCAGGTGGTGTTGGGGCGGCGAAGCGATAGGGCGAGTAGGCGAGTAAGCGATAAAGCGAATAGGCGGGAAAGCGATAAAGCGAATAGGCGAGTAAGCGATAAAGCGAAGAGGCGGGAAAGCGATGAGGCGAAAGGGCGGGAAAGCGATGAGGCGAAAGGGCGACGGGCGCCGGAACGCCTGGGCGAAGAGGCGGAGAGGGTGGGGATCGGGCCGGGCTGGCGGCAGGTCAAGCACTTCCTGCTGGCCGCGATCCTCGTGGCGGCGCTGCTGGGGAACCTGAGCCTGATCGCGCTGGACCCGATCACGCTGCTCACGCGCACGCTGGCGGTGGCGGGGTGGCCGGCGACGGGGGCGATCATCACGGGGGCGGAGCAGGCGCTCGTGGCGCTGCCGGTGCCGTGGGTGGCGGATGCCGTGGTGGCGGTGGATACGCTGCTGCGGAGCACGGTGCTGCCGATGGTTCAGCCCGTCTATGGACTGGGTTGGCTGGCGGCGCTGCTCTTTGTGGGCGTGTTGGCGTTGGAGGCGGTGCGGCCGCGTTTCTGGTGCCGGTATCTCTGCCCGCTGGGGGCGCTGCTGGGGCTGGTGAGCAAGGTGTCCTGGCTACGCCGGCGGGTGATGGCGGAGAAGTGCGTAGCGTGTGGGGCGTGCGCGCGCGTCTGCCCGACGGGCACCATTGGGGAGGCCGCGCCGGCGCGGGCGAGCCGTCCTCCGGGCGTAGGGCGAACAGTCCTGTTCGCCCGCGACAAGGCACGGAACGGATCAGCGGACGAGATACGTCGCCAGGCGCCCTCCGGTGAGGGGGCAGAAGCAGAGCGGGCGAGCCGTTCCGACGGTCGACGCCCGCGGCGCAGCTTCGAGAGCGATCCGGCGGAGTGCATTATGTGCCTGGAGTGCGCCGGGGCGTGTGCGTTTGACGCGCAGACGTTCCGCGGGGCCGGGGTCCCGGTGGTGTCGGGGGTGCTGAACCCGGCGCCCGCGCAGGCGTACGATCCCTCGCGGCGTCAGTTCCTGGCGTCGGCGGGCGCGGCGGTGGCGCTGGTGGGCTTGAGCGCGGTGGAGCCGGTCGCCGAGCGGACGCCGGCGCACCTGTTGCGCCCACCCGGCGCGGTCGACCCCGAGTTCCTGAGCCAGTGCGTGCGCTGCGGGATCTGCGTGAAGGTCTGCCCGACGTCGGCCTTGCAGCCGAGCCTGACCACGGGGTGGAGCGGGCTGTGGACGCCGGTGCTCGTGCCGCGGATCGGGTATTGCGACTATTCGTGCAACGCGTGCGGGCAGGCGTGCCCCACCGGGGCAATTCCGCCGCTGGCATTGGCGGAGAAGCGCCAGACCGTGATGGGCCACGCCTATGTCGACCGCAACCGCTGCCTGCCCTGGGCGAGCGGGCGGAGCTGCATCACGTGCGAGGAGATGTGCCCGGTGCCGCAGAAGGCGATCCAGCTCATCGAGGCCGAGGTGGTGGCGCTCGATGGGACGCGGGTGACGCTCAAGCGCCCGGTGGTGGTGCAGGAGCGCTGCATCGGGTGCGGGATCTGCGAGAACCACTGCCCGCTGGAGGGTCAGGCCGCGATCCGCGTCTACGCGCCGACCGATCTGGGGGTGTAAGGCGATCGGCCTGATTGCGAGCGCCCGCTTCGGAGCGCCCGCTTCTGAGCGGCAAGGTCCGAGAGACAGCCCGCTGCCGCCTTGACGGCAGCACCAGGCGGTGTACCGTATCCCCCGGCGGCGCGCGCCGCGCGGCGCGGGACGCGTTGAGCAGGTTGTCGTGGGGGAGGGACTATGGAAGGCGTCTGGACGGCGTTTGGATTGACCCTGTTTGCCGGCATGGCGACAGGCATCGGGAGCATCCTCGCCTTTGCGGCGAAGCGCACGAATTACCGTTTCCTGGCGGTATCGACCGGCCTGTCCGCCGGCGTGATGCTCTACGTCTCGTTTGTCGAGATCTTCGGCAAGGGCGCCGAGGCGCTCACCGCGCGTTATGGCGAGAGCCTGGGGAACTGGCTCAATGCCGCCTCCTTCTTTGGCGGCATGGCGCTCATCGGCCTGATCGACAACCTCATCCCCTCCGAGGAGAACCCTCACGAGGTGCACCCCGCCGAGGAGATCGCTGAGATGCAGCACGGGGACGCCTCATTCGCCGGCCCGGCCACCGGCGCCAAGGGCGTGCCTTCCGCAGCCGTGCACGACCACGACGCGCACCACAAGGGCCTTCTGCGTACGGGCCTGTTCTCGGCGCTCGCGGTCGGCATTCACAACTTCCCCGAGGGGCTGGTGACGTTCCTGGCGGCCCTTCAGGACCCGGCCCTGGGCCTGGCGATCGCGGTGGCGATTGCACTGCACAACATCCCCGAGGGCATCAGCGTCTCGGTCCCGATCTTCTACGCGACCGGAAGCCGGAAGAAGGCGTTCATCTACTCGCTGCTCAGCGGCCTCTCGGAGCCCATCGGCGCCGCGGTCGCTTTCCTCGTGCTGCGCCTGGTCGTGGGCGGGGATGCCACGGTCTTCCCGACCGGGCTGATGGGCGTGCTTTTCGGCGGCGTGGCCGGCATCATGGTCTATATCAGCGTCGACGAGCTGCTGCCCACGAGCCGCGCCTATGGCAAGGGCCACGACAGCATGTTCGGCCTGATCGGCGGGATGGTGATCATGGCCGTGAGCCTGCTCATCCTGTGAGCTGAGCGGTCCGGGCTGCATTGGTGGAGGTGACGATGGACGTGCGGCGGTTGGGACCTGGGGACGAGGCGGCGCTGGAGGCGTTTCTGAGGCCGCGGCTGGCCTCGTCGATGTTCCTGCTTTCGAACATGCGGCAGGCGGGGCTGGTGGACACGGGCGCGCGCTTCAGCGGGACCTATGCCGGCGCGTACGAGGACGGCGCGCTCGTGGGCGTGGTGGCCCACTATTGGCTGGGGAACCTGATCCCGCAGGCGCCGGGCTGTGCCGGGACGCTCTGGCGCGCGGCGGTAGCGGCGTCGGGCCGGCCGGTGCTCGGCGTGGTGGGGCCCGCCGATCAGGCCGCGGCGATCATCGCGGCGCTGGAGGCCGAGGCTGCCGCCGCCGGGCAGGCGCTGGAGCGGCGCATCGACAAGGTGGAGAGGCTCTATACGTTGCCGCTCGAGCACATGATCGTGCCTGAGGGCTTGCGCAGCGGGCGGGTCGTGGCCCGCCGGGCGTTGGAGGCGGACCTGGACGCGATCGCGGCGTTCCAGGTCGCGTTCGACGTCGAAGCGCTGGGTGAGGAGTCGTCGCCGGAGCTCGAGGCGGCCAACCGGGACGCATCGGCGCGCGGGATCGCGGCGGGCACCGTCTGGGTGGCCGAGGCGGGGGGCGTGCCGGTCGCGACGACGGCGTTCAACGCGGCGATCGGCGAGGCCGTGCAGGTGGGCGGTGTCTACACCCCGCCGGCGCTGCGGGGCCGGGGATACGCGCGCTGCGCGGTGGCCGCGTCGCTGTTAGCGGCGCGCGACGCTGGCGTGGCGCTGGGCGTGCTCTTCACCGGCGAGGACAATGTCGCGGCGCAGCGAGCCTACCAGGCGCTCGGCTTCGAGCACATCGGTGGCTGGCGGCTGATGCTCCTGCGGGAGGGCTTCACCCTCCGGATGTAGGGCGGGCCTGGAGAGCGGCGCGAATCTACTCCGGGCGGGTGCACACCGCAGGCCGGACGCAGAGCGGGCGAGACGCCCATACGCATCAAGCTAAGGCCCCCGCGGCGTGAGGCCTCTATCCCTCGCAGGGTTTCCGCACCCTGCGAGGGTTTCTGCACCCGGGCTCCAATGCGCGGCTTACCGATCTTGCGTGGCAGTACCCGGAAACCTTGCGAGGGTCCAGAAACCCTCGCAAGGCAAGGCCACCTACCGAGCCGCCTGCGCCGTGGTTCCCTCACCTCGGAGAGAGAGCCAACCACCCCAGCACCCGATCTCGCGAAGGCGCTCGGTCGCGAGCTTAGCTTGATGCCTATGGGTGAGACGCCCGCGTTCCGAGAAGTGGGAGCCGACATAGCTGGTTCGCCCTGCGTAGCGATGTAGGGCGGGTCTCCAGACCCGCCCTGCCGGAAGGCGGCTCTGGAGAGCCGCCCTACATGGAAGCGTCTGGAGGGCGGGGCGAACTTGGAGTTCGCCCCCTTTGCGTGTGCGTGCGGGCGCAGAGGCAGAAACCCTCGCAGGGTGCGGAAACCCTGCGAGGGGGCGGAGCAGAGCGGGCGAGGGCCGTCGGAACGGGGCCGTCGGAACGGCTTTGCCGCGCTCCGAAAAAGCGCGCCGGGCGGGAGAGCTTGTCTCCCGCCCGGCGCTTTGAAGTATCTCAGGGGATCGCGGACCCTGGAGCTACTGCTGCTACAACTACTTGGCTAGATAGACGGCCCACAGGTTCTGCGGCGTGATCAGACCCTTCAGGTCGTCGGGGTAGGTGATGAACCCACCGAAGTCGCTGTTGTAGGCGAAGATGTTGCCCTTCACCACCATCGGGACGTCGGGGATGTCGGTGACGGCCTCGGTCTGGAAGACCCGCATCCACTTCTCGGTGGTGGCGGGATCGGTCGCGGAGCGCATCTCGGCCATGGCCTCGATTGCCTTCTCATTCGACCAGTTCATCCAGTTGAGCGTCGAACCGGGCGCGTACAGGTCGCTCATCGAGGACTCGACGTCGTCGATGATGCCCCAGGTGTTGATGGAGATCTGGTAGTTGTTGCGGCCCTGGGGCTCGAGGTAGAGCTGCTCGAGCTGGACGGGCTTGTCCAGACCCTTGGCGATGAGCTCGATGCCGGCGGCCTTCGCGTCCTCGGCGATGATCGTGGCGATCTTCTCGTGCTCGGTGTAGTTCGTGGCGTAGATCATCTCGAAGGAGAGGTTCTCGCCGGTCGGTGCGTTGGCGATGCCATCACCATCGGTGTCGGTGTAGCCGGCGTCTTCGAGGACGGCCTTGGCACCCTCGATGTCGAACGAGGGGAGGTTGATGCCGTAGTCGAAGGTCGCGTACAGCGGCGAGATGACGCCGGGCATGGGCTCAGCGTTGCCACCGTAGGCGAAGTTGACGATCTTGTCGCGGTCGATGACCATGGCGATCGCCTTGCGGACGGCGACGTCGTTGAGCAGCGGCTGGCGCATGTTCATATGCAGGTGCTCGTAGCCCAGGTCGACCGCGGTCGTCAGCACGAGCCCCTCGGTGCCCTCGAGCTCAGCAGCGGCGTCGTGGGTCAGCGGGCGGGCAGCCACATCGATGTCGCCCGAGCGCAGCGCCAGGACCATCGTGTTGGGATCCGGATAGGGCTTGAAGATGAGGGTGTCGATGTAGGCGCGATCCTCTTCGGGCGTGAAGGGGAAGTCCTCGACGCGCTCGAACTGGAAGTACTCGCCGATCTTGTAGTCCACCATCTTGAAGGGGCCGAAGCCGACGAAGGACTCGTCGAGGAAGGTGGCGACGTCCTCAGCCTGGGACCAGACGTGCGACGGCACGATGCGGACCCAGAAGCCGATCTGGCTGATGAACTTGGGGAAGGGCTTGGAGAGGGTGAAGACGACCGTGCGGTCATCCGTGGCCTCCCAGGTGATGCCCTCGAGCACGGTATAGGTCCAGTGGAACTGGCCCTCGTAGACCGCGTCGTAGGTCCAGACGATATCCTGGGCCGTGATGGGCTCGCCATCGGTCCAGTGCAGGCCTTCCTTGACGCGGATGGTCACGGTCAGGCCGTCGTCGGAATACTCGGGCTCCTCGATGATGAAGGGCACCTTCACGCCGTTCTCATCCATCAGCATCAGCGTGGGGTAGGTGCTATCCAACATCAGGGACGCGTTGATCTCGTTGCTTACGAGCACGTTAAGGGTGTCGGGATCGGCGGCGATACCGACGGTCAGGGTGACGTCCTCGTCCGAGGTCGGCGCCGCGGGGGCGTCGGTGGCCTCGGCGGGGGCGCCGCCTTCGGGGGCGGCGGTGGGCGCAGGGGTCCCGCAGCCGGCAAGCATGCCGGCGAGGGTGACCAGGGCCACCAGTGCCATCATTAGTTTACGCATGACTCTCTCTCCTTGTTTGGCTGTCTGTGATGCTTCATTGCTTACTACAGGTCCACGATCGCGATTCTGAGATACCGACGAAATCCTGTGATCCGATGTCCGGAGCGCAAGCCGGAGGCTTACGCTACGCAGAGCAGAGTGTGGTCTCGACGGCCACGCTGCGCGTCCGATGTAGCGCAATCGTCCCGATTGCGGCTGACGCAGACGTCAGCTTGGTGCAAGCCAGAGGCTTACGCTACGCAGAGCAGCGCGGTGTCTCGACGGCC
>Ga0123328_1000913_pt1 | contig 29862 bp, 23 predicted proteins | sample BioC12SIPDNA_2_FD_89702 | JGI IMG/M metagenome (GOLD analysis project Ga0123328, IMG submission 89702) | Anaerobic biogas reactor microbial communites from Washington, USA - Biogas_R1_A C12 SIP DNA | ecosystem: Engineered > Bioreactor > Anaerobic > Unclassified | place: Washington, USA...
AGTAGAAGACGCACACGCACGCAAAACAATGCTCACAGAGCAGTACCACACGCGAGCACGCGCGCCAGCCAACGAGCCCCGAGCGCAAGCGAGTGGGAGGGAGTAGAAGACGCACACGCACGCGAAGCAATGTTCACAGAGCAGTGCAGCACGTGCGCGAAACACGGCTCACTTCTCAAACGGATTGGCGGCACACGGTTCGTCGCCGTGCGATGGACCTGCGCACCGACTCCAGTGAGACACCAAGTGCCTGCAATACTTGGTGACCGACTGAGTCTCGCTCCGCGAGCAAGGCGAGTAGCAGGTGTTCCGAGGAGATTTGCCAATTGGCGGAACCGCGGGCCTCGGCCTCGGCACGGGCCCACACATCGCGGAAATGGGGCGTGCCAGGCAGGCGACCGAGCACCCAAGTCTCATTCAAGCGTGCATGGACGCGACGGTCCACCTCGGCCTGGGTGTTGTACTCGGTGACGCCCAGCTCCAGAAGGACCTGGGCGCCGAGCCCCTGCCCCTCGCGGACGATGCCCAGAAGGAGGTGCTCGGTGCCGACGTAGCCCAGGCCGTACTCCCGTGCAGCCTCCTTGGCCAGTCGCATCACGGCCTCTGTTTGTTTGCTTACCGTGATCATTGCCTTACCCCCTTTGACGATTCCTATACGATTCAAACGGGCGGTGAGGCAAATCCCGCCTGAAGTGCACCGAGCCGCCCGCCGAGGTCTCCCGGCGCGAACTGGTGCCTCAATATGGTGCCGGACAATCGTCCGGAGCGAATTCAAAGCGACATCGTGATCGGCAGAGCCGATAAACGCCGTTGTAGGCGTCTCATCCGCGAACTGTGATTCCTACGGCCGGGAGGCGCATGTGGTTCAATCGGCGGCCGGCATGAACTCGGCCTGGACGCGCCCCACGACCGTGTCGTGGATTTTCCGGACCTCCTCGACGGAGAGTTCCAGAACCATGGCCACTTCCGTCCAGGTCAGCTTCTCGCCGTATCGGAGCATGAGCAGTATCCGTTCCTGTTGACTCATGCATTGCCTGACGAAACGGGCCAGCATGCGGACCGGATTATCGGTAGACCCCAAGACCTCGACTGGAATGGCGGAAACAAACGACATGATCGACCTCCGTGTCGTTGGCGGCAGCTTCCAAAGGAAGTGTGCCGGTCAGATGGTTCCCTGCTCGCCGGCGGAAAGCATACCACAGTCCAGCCGGACTGCAAGGGGAGTAAGTCCCCGAAAACGTCGTGGTCATCTCCCCACCCACCAGGGCATTGCCTGGCACGGCCTCCCCACGGGATCGCTACCTTGTGGGCGATTCCGGGTGAACTTCCGGGTGCGATCGCGCGTCAGTATGGTGGCTACTTGATGAATGCCCGATTCAAGGAAAAAGCGGGTCAGATTTACGAGCAGGTGCTGGTGCTGCGGTGCCAGACCGGCGACGACGCTGCGTTTGCCGAGCTTCTCGGGCGGTATGAGAAGCGACTGGGCCACTACGTCCGCCGGCTGCTGCATCCCGCGGAGAGCCCGGAAGACGTGCTTCAGGACACCTGGCTCGCCGTCTACCGCAAGCTGCCGGAGCTTCGAGATGTGGGCTCGTTCAAGGTGTGGCTGTACCCGGTCGCGCGCAACGCAGCGGTCACCCGTATGCGGCGTCGGCGCGACTGGGCCGAGCTGGCGCAGGAGCCGCAGACGATGGCCGAGAGCAGTGAGCACACGGTCGTCTTGGCCGAGGATATCGCTCGACTGCATGCCGCACTGGATCGGCTGTCAGCAGGGCACAGGGAGGCGTTGACGCTACGGTTCCTGGAAGAAATGAGTTACGAGGATATCGCCTGTGTTGTCGGTTGTTCGGTCGGGACGGTTCGCTCCCGTCTGCACTACGCCAGGCAGTCTCTCGAACGCGAACTCCGAGGGCAATCATGACGCAATCAGGGCTGAGTAGAAACGGTATCGATGAGCGTGGCGGGTCGATGGCGGCGGCGGGTGTGGAAGCGGTCATCAGACGCGAACGTCGGCGAGTCCGGTGGTGGGCCGCTGCCACGGCCGTGTTGTGGGTTCTGGCCGCCCTCTATCTGTTCGGGCTTCTCTGGGGATACCTGATGTGGCTCCACCCGATGGTCTATGAGTTCATTACTTCCGAGGAGCTGGATCCGGACGGTGTCATGCATCCGCGTATGATGGTAGTGACCCAGCTGTTGCTCGCATTGCTCTATTGGCCGGCTTTTCTCTGCCTTGCCGGGGCCTGCACACTCTTGTTCACGCTGGCTTCCAGGCGGGCGACCTTGAGACAGATCCAGGTCTCACTCGCGGATATCAGCGAGCAACTGCGCCGGTTGTCCGAGAAACCGTGAACAAGGGATTGGGGGTCGCCGCCAGACACAGCGTGCCGAAGGGGTCGTCTCCCCACGGCCGATCGTGGAGGCATCGCTGGACGCTGAAGCCGGCAGCTTCAACTTCCTTCAGGATGGAAGACCACGCTGCGACGTGGCGCGTGGGCGGGTGCCACGTGTTTCCCAGCAGACGACTTTGCTCGTAAGCGTGGGCTCCCTCCCAGGGCACGTACAGCAGCCGGCCGACGAGTTTCTGCCCGGGTATCACCCGGGCCAACGTCCGACGATCCACCGGCGCACACATGCTGAGCACGATCAGCACGCCGCCCGGACGCAGCAACGAACGGGCATTCTCCAGGAAGGCCTTGCGGTCTCGGGGGGCGAGGACGCAGTGCAGGCAGTGTCCGTCCACGACGAGGTCAAACACACCGTGCCGTCGGCATCGGGGGGCACAGACGTCGCCCTGGACGAATCGCAGGCCCAGCCCGCGTGACTGCGTTCGCGCCATGGCGATTGCCGTTCGGCTGACATCGATGCCCATGCCGGTGAATCCTTTGCCGTGCAACCAGCGCAGGATGGGGCCGGTACCACATCCCAGCTCGATCGCCCGCCCACGCCGCGGCGACCAGGGCTGGCGGAGCATATCCGCGAGGAAGTGCCTGATTTCACGGTCTACCGGGCTGCGTGCATCCCGCCCACGCACGACACACTGCGCGTTCCAACTGCCCTGGCCGCGAGCCTTGAGTTTGCGGTAGGCGTGTTCGTGGGTGGTGTAGGCCTTCTTCATGGCTTACTCATGCCTTGCTGGCGCGCTTCCTGCAGGGCGGCACTGCGCGCAAAGCGATGCCACACCGCGTGGGTGTCCCGGTCGATGACCGCGAAGCGGCAAGCCAGGAACAGAGCTCACTCGCCACCCCGCCCGCCTCCTTACGGGCGCGGTAGGGAACGTCTCGCTACCTTGCTTACTCGCTGAACTCGAGTCGAAGCGCGTCTTGCGTGCGTTGGCAAACCGAGTGTCGGCCGTCGAGACGCGGGTCGAGTTCCGGGAAGTCGGTACGGTAGTGCGCACCGCGCGATTCCTCGCGTTTCAGGGCCGACGCGGCCATGAGGCGGCTGACGGTAAGCATGTTCTGCGTCTCCCAGCCGCGCTGGTCATCGAACAGTTTATCCATGACGTATTGGCCCCAGAACTGGATGATCTCGGCGGTCTCGGTCAGTCGTGGGCCGAACCGCTCGATGCCCGCGTTTCGCCACATCACGCTGCGGAGCGAGTTGCGGACGTCGTCCACGTCGAGCATGGTGCGGGTGGAAGGGCTGATATCGCTGTGCACCGGCCGGGGTTGGTTGGGTGAATGATCCTGCTGGGCGGCCTCCCCGGCAACGCGTCCGGCCACGGCACCGAAGACCAGCCCCTCGAGCAATGAGTTGCTCGCCAGCCGGTTGGCCCCGTGAACACCGCTACTGGCCACCTCGCCGCACGCCAGCAGCCCGGGCATCGACGACCGCGTCTCCTCGTCCACCCACACGCCACCGATCATGTAGTGGGCCGCCGGACGGATGGGGATCGGTTGCGTGCTCACATCAATGTCGAATTCCTCGCACAGTCGGTTGATGCTGGGAAAACGCTTGCGGAATCGCTCGGTGCCAATCGGGCGGGTGTCCAGGAACATGCAGGTGGCGTCCTGCTTGGCCATCTCGCTGAGGATCGCCCGACTGACCACGTCGCGAGGAGCGAGTTCGGCGTTGGGGTGGTAGTCGGTCATGAATCGGCGGCCATTGCGATCGACAAGGTGGGCGCCTTCGCCGCGGACGGCCTCGCTGATCAGCGTACGGGCGGCGCCGGCCACGTAGAGCGTGGTCGGGTGGAACTGTACCATCTCCATATCGCGGAGCCGTGCCCCTGCCCGATAGGCCATCGCATGCCCGTCGCCGGTGGCCACTTCCGGGTTGGTTGATTCGCGGTAGAGTTGCCCTGTCCCGCCGGTGGCGAGGATCGTGTGCTTGGCCCAGAAGATCTGATGCCCGAAATGGCGGTGGTAGGTGGTCGCGCCGCCGCAGCGACCCTCGACGTCGATCAGATCGATGGCGAAGCAGTCTTCGAAGACACGGATGTTCTCCGTGCCGCGGGCCACCCGGATGAGCGTGTTGGCCACTTCGCGACCGGTGGCGTCGCCCAGGGCGTGGATGATCCGCGGGGCTGAGTGTCCCCCTTCGAGTCCCAGCAGCAGTTTGCGGCCGCGCTGATCGAAGATCCCGCCCCAGTCGATCAGCTCGCGGATGCGCTCCGGGCCATCGCGGACGATGCGCTCCACGGGCCGGCGGTCGCACAGTCCGCAGCCGACGGTCAGGGTGTCGGCGATATGCTGCTCGAAGGTGTCGGTCGGAGCGGTAACCGTCGCGATGCCGCCCTGGGCCCAGGCGGTGTTGGAGTTATCCACCCGGCTCTTGCAGACCACCAGGACGGATCCGTACCGTGCCGCCTCGATGGCCGCCCGCAGTCCCGCCACCCCGCTGCCGATCACCAGCACGTCCACAAAAAGGTTGGGCACACGGTGGACGTCAAACCGCGTGAGATAACGTCGTGTTTCGTAGAGCTCTGTCATGGCGGAAGATATGGTAGTAATGTGGACCGCTACCCGCAATGGGCCTGACTGATTCCGGACGGCCAATGAGCCGATAACCCTATCATGCCGCAACGCATCGCGAGGATACTGCGCGCGACGATGGCCGTGGGACTCACCTGCCTTGTCAGTCAGGGAGCCGGCTCGTCGGCGATGGCCCAGGAGCCAAGGCGGTCCGCCGCACCGGCCACCTCGCCCGCCGACGACCGTCCACCACTGGCCACCCGGCGAATCGTCAAAGCCTTCGACTTCGACGAACAGTCGCTGGGCAACTTCGGCACGTTGCCCATGGGGTGGCGGAGACACGGCGGAGCGGGATTCCCTCTTTATCTCGAAGGCCGCTTCGACCACGAGATCGGCCAAGCCAAGCCGCCGAGCTTCCGGCTCGATCTCGACGGCGGATCGATCGGCTACCACTACGAAGGCCGCGACATCGCCGTTCGCCTCAACAGCGACTATCTCATCGTCGCGTTGGTCAGGACAGCGGGTTTGGACACCGCTCGCGCCTACATCGCCGCGTATCTTCTGGATCGTCATGGGCAGGTGATTGCGGGGACCGAGCGAGCGAGCGAGTTCGCTGGCGGCACGGATACCGACACCGATTGGGAACCGTTGACCATCCCCATACGCTGCGACATTCCTGAAGCTCGCTACATGGGCCTGAGCCTGTGGCTGACGCAGCAGAAGATTTGGGACCATGGCTCCAGGCCTGCCAGGGCGATCGAGCATGAGGACATCAAGGCCAGTGCGTGGTTCGACGATCTGGTCGTCTATCGCATGCCGCGCGTGGCCCTTCGCACCGCTCAGCCGGGACAAGTCTTCGGGGAGAACGACCCGGTGGCCGTCCTGGCCGAGGTGAGCGATCCCGACGGTCTCAACCTGGCCGCCCAACTCACCCTGCGATCCATCGACGGCCACGTCCACGAGGAGCGCGAGGTCGCCGTTCAGACGGCCGACCAACACGAACCGCAGCAACTCGTCTTCGCCGACCTGCCGGTGGGCTTGTATGAAGCGGAACTGGTCGTCTCGACCGAAGGTGCCACGTTGGTGCGTCAGGGACTCCGGTTGGCTCGCGTTGCTGGGCGGACCGGCCCGCCGGTGGCCACCGGCCACGGCTTTGGAGTCATCCTCAGTGACATTCCTCCCGCAGTGCTGTCAGGCCAGCAGGCACTCCTGCAGGAGCTGCGCCCGGACCTCGTCAAAGTCCCTGTCTGGCATGCCCAATCGGCGTTCAGCAATCAGCCGCTCGACCGTGACGCCGTCGATGCCTATCTCGAGGCCATCCGCCAGACCCAAGCGGATCCGGTCGGCATGCTCATGGACGACCCCGGCTTCTCGCCCGCGGCCGACGGCACGCGCCTCATGGCCATGCTGGACATGTTCAACGAGGATCCGCTGGCCTGGAAGCACTTGGTCGCTCCCACGTGGACGCGATACGCCGGTCTGATCCACGTCTGGCAGCTTGGAGACGACAATCACACGTGGGTCGGCCTCGATTCGCGTCTGTCCGCTCTGGTTCCGCGGTTACGAGAGCAGATGAGCGACCTGATGACCGAGCCGCTTCTGGCGGTGACCTCCTCAGCCATCTATGCATCACCGTCGGCGGGCCCGGGCAACTACCGATCGGTGTTGGTGCCTTCGTATGTGAACCCCGCGGACTTCGCGGCTTGGCTTGGGCCACTGGTGGGCCAGGATGCGGACCGCTTGTGGGTCACCGTGGAGGCGTTGCCGGAGAGCCCCTACCCGAGGATGGCGCGGTTGGCCGACCTCGGCAAGCGTCTGGTGGAGACCTATGCCCAGGGCGTCGGAACGGTGTTCATGCGGGCGCCGTGGGAGGCGGCCGCTGGCCAGGCCCTTCCTCGCACCGACCCACTCGAGGATTTCATCATCCTGCGTACCGTCGCTGACGTGCTTGGCGACGCCAAGCCGATCTCGCGCACCAGTCTGGATGGCCGTGTCCAGTGCCTGGTGTTCGATCGAAACGACTCGGCCATTCTGTGTGTCTGGGATGACGACGCACCTCCTGAGGGCGAGGTACATCAGCTTCTGCTCGGCGACAACCTGTTCCAGGTCGACCTGTGGGGTCGGAAGACCCCCTTACCGACCACGGGACGGTACCAGAGCGTGCGGATCGGGCCGACACCCACCTTCATCCTCAACGCCCTCACCTGGATGGTCGAGTTCCGGCGGCAATTCGTTGCGCGGCCCACCACCATCGAGGCCAGCTTCGATAACCTGGAGTTCGAGATCGAGTTCCGCAACACCTACCATGACCGCATTGGCGGGATATTGAGGCTCATGCTGCCGGAGGGCTGGGAGTTGCGCCCCAACCGGTTGCCGTTTTCCCTGGCCCCCGGAGAGGTCTTTCGTCACAAGATCTCCTTGCGATTTCCGCTCAACGCCGAGGCTCGCACCATGCCCTTGCTCGGCGAGTTCGCCCTCGACGCCGACCGCAGGTACGTCTTCACCACACCCGCATGGTTCGAGTTCGGGCTCAAAGGCATCGACTCGCACGCCTTCGCCTTCCGCAGCCGCGATCAGGTGACCGTCCGGCTGATGATGACCAACCGGACCGGGCGTACGGTTCATTTCGAGAGCTATGTGGTCGCTCCCGACCGCCAGCGGATCGAGCGGTTGGTCTCGAACTTCGAGCCCGGGCAGACGATCCTCCGCACTTTCGTCATCTCCGAAGCCGCCGACCTGGCCGGCCGCGACCTCCGCGTCGGACTCCGCGAGATTCAGGGGACGCGGATGTGGAATCAGGTCGTCGCCGTGCCGTAGCGGCCACCCCTTAGCGGCCGCCCCCCCGTGGCGGCCGGGCTGCGGCGGCCGGGTTGGTGACGCGAGACAGAACGAGTGTATTGGCGGTGTCGCCCCTCCGCCGCGAAGCGGCAAGCCATGAGCAGCCGTCCACGCGATTCGATCCGTCCCCGATAGCCTCCCCTTCACCTTGCCCCCTTCTCCCCCAACCTTTAGCCCTTCGCCTTCGGCCTTGGGCCTTTCGCCTTTGGCCCTCAGCCTCCCACCGGTACAATACCGCCCCATGGCTCGGCAGCATCCCATTACTGATTGGCCTGCGTACGCCCTCGTGCGCGTCGTGGCCATGCTTTTCCAGATGTTTCCCATCGACCTCAATCTACGCACCGCGCGTCTCATGGGTACCATCTGGTTTCACCTCATACGCCGGCATCGCGAGCGAGCCTGCAACCATCTGCGGTTGGCCTACGGCGATCAACTGAGCGACGCCGAGGTCCGTCGTCTGGCGCTGGCCTCCATGCAGCAGTTGACCATGATGGCCATCGAGGTGCTCTTTACTCCCCGCCTCATCAATGAGTGGACTTGGCCGCGGTATATTCGCCTCAAGGGCATCGATCGGGCCATGGAGGTTCTCGTCGCCCGTCGGGGTGCAATTCTGGTCACCGGCCACTACGGGAATTGGGAGCTGGTTGGCTTCATGCTTGCCACCTTGGGCTTCCCCCTGACCGCGGTGATGAGGCCGCTGGACAACCCCTACCTCAACCGCCATCTCATGGACGTGCGGGCGAAACGAGGCCTCAAACTGCTCTACAAGAAAGGGGCTTCGCGGTCGGCCGCCGACGTCCTCAACGCCGGTGGGCTCCTCGGCTTCATCGCCGACCAAAACGCCGGCCACAAGGGGCTGTTTGTCGATTTCTTCGGCCACAAGGCCTCGACCTACAAGTCGATCGGATTGTTGGCGATGCAGCACAACGCACCTATCCTGGTCGGTTGTGCCCGCCGAATCGTCAGCCCCGGACACTGGAACGACGGCCGGTTCCGCTATGAGGTCGAGTGCAGCCGTATCATCCTGCCCGAGGAGTGGGCCCGCCAAGTGGATCCGCTCGCATGGATCACCCAGGAGTACACGATGGCCATCGAGCAGGCCGTACGCCAAGCACCCGAGCAGTACCTGTGGACGCATCGCCGGTGGAAGTCACGGCCGAGGGGGGAGGAGAAGACGGAAGGCTAGAGGCGCAAGGCTGAGGGCTCAAGGTTAAAGGCTCAAGGATAAGGGATAAAGGACAAAGGCTGAACGCTGACCGCAAAGGCATCGAATCGCGTGAACGGCTGCTCATGGCTTACCGCTTCGCAGACTCCCAACAAACCTTCCTCACCCGCGTTGGTTGACTTGGTTTTGTGGGCTTCCTACAATCCGGCCGTATACGACGGTGGCTGTCGGCGATGTCGCGATCTCTTGACGCCAAGCCACCTTTCCAGCAGTGGATCGTGATCGCCTTACTGACGGAGGATACGCCCCATGGCAGGCATCCACACCATAGAATTCACCGAAGCGAACTTCGAGGCCGAGGTACTCAATGCCGCGGGACCGGTTCTTGTCGATTTCTGGGCGGAGTGGTGCATGCCCTGCAAGGCCCTCGGCCCAACCATCGACGACTTGGCCACGCAGTACGCCGGAAAGGCCAAGGTTGGTAAGGTGAACACTGACGCCAATCAGTCTCTCTCCGCCAAGTTTGGCATCAGTGCCATCCCGACGGTGATCCTGTTCAAAGACGGCGAGATCAAGGAGAAGTTCGTCGGCCTGCGCAGCAAGCAGGACTTCGCCGCCTCGATCGACGCCCTGCTCAGCTAATCCCCGATGAGTTCACCATTTGCACCGATGGGATCGCGCTGCGGATTGTGGCTTGCTCTGTCGCTTGCGTCGGCCGTGCTGGTAGGCTGCGCGGCTTCGGAGAAGGGATCTTCTCGCGCGGACGATCGCCCCCGCTCGGATGCTCCGCCCGCTGCCGATGTCGCCGAACCGCCTGTTACCGTGGCCGCCTCGCCGGACAGCGCGGATAAGGAAGTCGACACTCAGCCTCGAACCGTCGTCCCCCCGGGCCCGGACGGCTCGCTCTTCGACGGAGAAACGCTGACCGGATGGCGTGTGCTCCGCGACAAGGCCTACGCAGATGCCGGCCGAGTGTACGTCCAGAACCGGACCATCATGCTCGAAACCGGGCGGATGCAAACCGGGATCGCCTGGAACGGCGATTTCCCCCGCGATCATTACGAGGTGTCGCTTGAAGCCATGCGCGTTGCGGGCTACGACTTCTTCTGCGGCATGACGTTCACCGTAGGCGACGAACCCTGCACGCTCATCATCGGAGGATGGGGCGGTTCCGTGGTGGGGCTATCCAACGTCGATTACATGCACGCCGCCGAGAACGTCACCACCACCGGCCGGAGCTTCGAGCTCGGCCGCTGGTACCGCATCCGCCTGCGCGTGACACCAGAACGCATCTCTGCCTGGATCGACAACGACTTGGTCATCGACCTGTTGCGTGCTGGTCACAAGTTCTCCGTGTGGTGGGAGCAGGAGTCGGTCAGGCCGTTCGGCATCGGCACTTGGGACACCGCCGCCGCCCTCCGCGACATCCGCCTGACCGACTGACCCCGAATGGCACTCCCGCATCGAAGTGATTGGGGCACAACTCGCCATCCACGGGGCAACCCAAGCCGACCGTGCAGGTACTGAGCGGCGGTCAACGGCCCCCGCAAATCGGTCAGCCTGAGACCGCTACTCGGCCGCACGACGCTCACGGACAGCAACCGTCACGCAATCCGATCATTGCCCGCCGAAACCGCTGGTGTCGGTCAGGGCGTACACATGCCCGTCGTAGGTGGTCAGATACAGGGCATTACCGCTGATGCAGGGTGCCGAGAGGATCGGCGTGCCGAAGTTCATCGACCAGGCCAGCTTGCCGTCCGCCAAGTTGAGGACGTAGAGCCGCCCGTCTCCGGATGGCACGTACACGGTGTCTCCAACGATGGTGGGCGAACCGACCAGCGAGGCGTAGGTGTTGTTGTAGGGTGACATCTTCAGCGGCGAGGTGGTGATGGGGAAAGTCCACAGGACTTCGCCGTCATCGAGCTGGAAGGCCTTGATGCTGCCGGTGCCGCCCGCGACGACCACGTCGCCCTTGACGGCGGGGGTGGTGGCGGATGGTCCGTCGACGCCGACGGACCAGCGTTCCTTGCCATCGGCCAGACTGACGGCGTTGATCTTGCCGTCGTAGGTGGTGAAGACGACGGTCTCGCCGGCGATGACGGGACTGCCGTGGAGGCCACGGGTGGCGACCTCCCAGACAGTCTCCCCGGTAGCCGCCGACACGCCGCGAAGGCTGTTCTTCGCCCAGTTGGCGGGGACGACCACGGTGGTACCATCGGTGGCGGGAGCGGCATTGCTGCCGATCCAGTCACCGCCGTAAGACTGGTTCCACTGTTCCGTCTTCGTGTCGGTATCGAATGCGGCAAAGTAAGCGTAGGTGCCGGCATAGACTCGATTGCCGAAAACAACCGGCGATCCGTAGAGGAACCGCTGATACGCCGACCCGAGGGTGCGTTGCTGCAACTCCTCGCCGGTGGACTGCTTGAGGAAATGCAGAAGGCCTCCGTGGGAGGCGGCGTACACATGGTCGCCGTCGACGGCAACGCTGTGCGAGACGGCCGCGGGCGTCCAGGCGAACCACTTGCGCGAGCCATCGTGGGCGTCGAGGGCCAGCACGCCATTGTTGCCGAAGTCGCCGCGGTCCTTGACCCCAACGAAGACGGTATCCCGATAGAGCACCGGAGAGGCGAAATCGAGCGTACCGCCGGTGTGGGTCATCCATGCGATGCCCAGCGGGGGCACGAGGGTGGCGTGCGCGACCAAGCCGCCGCGTTTGGGGCCGCCGCCGAACTGAGGCCAGTCACCGGCCGGCATCGGCCGACCCGCGTGGCGGTTCAGCACGGTGAAGGACGCGGAAGCCTTATTGGTCTCGCGTTTGTCGTTGGTCGCGGTGACCTCCAGGGTATACGTGCGCGCCGACAACAGCATCTCAGCCAGCTTGCCCGTCCAGGACCAATCGCCGACGCGCGTCAGCTCGCCTTGGGCGATGGTCTGTCCCTCCCGGCGAACCACGTAAGTAACGCCCGTGATATCCGCGCTGGTCTCGTAGACATTGACGACTACGGGGATGTCGGCGCGAGAGATCAGCAGGTCGGCACCCGGATTGACGATTTGCAGCCGCTTGCCGTCGGCGAGGTAACGCGTACGTGTCGCGATCTCGCGGGGGCCAACGGAGATCACCTTGAAACTGGCGGGTGAGCAGTCGATCCCGCCAAACAGCAGAGTCGGCGAGTTGTAGGAACGCATTGAGCCGATCGAAACGCTGCGCTGACAATGCCAGTGGCCGGTGAACACCGCCTGCGTTTTGTAGGTGGCGAATTCGGAGTGCTCGTCTGCCGAAGGCGAGTAATGCTGGAAGATGAAGAGCCGTTTGTCGCCGCGGAGTTGGGCGAGATCGGCGGCGACCCAAGCGGCCTGCTCGGGCGTCTTCTGCACCGAGTTGACGATCAGAAAATGGCAGTTGCCGTAACTGAATGAGTAGTAGTCCGGCCCGAGGTGACGGCGGTAGTTGCCGCTGCCGCGATTGTTGGCGTCGTGGTTGCCGAACACATTGAACAGCGGAAGCGCGCTCGTGGCGATGGCGGCAACGTAAGCATCGTATTCGCTCGTGTTGCTGCCGGCGTTGGTCAAATCCCCAGTGGCGATCAGGAAAGCGGGCGGCTTGGTCAGGTCGCAGATCCGGGCGATGGCCTCGGTATAGAGCTGTCGATTGCCACTGGCGCCGACGTGGATATCGCTGATCTGCACAAAGTCGAAGGGCGCCGCTTCGTCGCTGGGCGTCAAGGCGAAATCAAATGCGGCCGAGCCGGAATCGGCTTGGACCGCGCGATACCATTCGGCAGTCTTGGCCCAGCCCGTCGGAATCGAGATGTAGATCAGCGTCGCCTTGTCGCCGGAGTTCGGCAACGTGTATGTGCCGTCCGCGGCGGTGAGAACCAGGTCGAGCGTATCGGAAACCCCAACACCGGCAATGCCGGGCTCGCCCGCCTCGCGCGCCCCGTTGGCGTTCTTGTCGTGGAACACGCATCCCTTGATCGGTCCGGCATAGCCGCCGCTGGTGTACACGGCCACCGGACCAGCCCGGCCGTCGCGCACGTCGAGGGCATACTGGAGAAGATTCCGCATGAGCCGCGAGGCCTGCGCCTTGGCCTGTTCGTTGCCGACTTGGCGAGCCTTGTCCGGAGCCATGGCAAGCAGGAGCACGCGCCCGCGGCCCCAACCCGCCTCGATGATCGTGCCCAGCGTCGGCGCCGTCGCATGATTACCGGCCAGAACCGCCACCTGCTCGAAGACCTCGAAGCTTTCCCAGGAGCTGGCCCAGCCCTTGTTGTACGACCAGCCGGACAAGTCGGCATCGCTGATGGCTTCCGGCGAGGTGAAGATCGGGTGGGCGGTCTGAACACGCTGCACCGCGGCGAAGTCACTATCACCACGACGAGCGACGGCCGGCGGCTCCAGCCAGCCCTCGTTCGCGCGATTCTGGTCGGCCTGGGTGAAGATGATCACCACGCCACCGCCGGCCACAAAACTGCGAAGGTGCGGCCCGGCCTTCTCCAAGGCCTCGTGGATCGCGCTGTTCTCCGTGCACAGCGAGCCGATGATCAGAACCTGGAAGCCGTCCAGCTTCACCGCCCCACCGGCCAGCAGCCCAGCGGTCAAGTCCGTAGGGCTCTGCCGGATGTCCGCCAGCGATTCACCCAGACCCTTGGTCTCCGTCCATGGATCCTGGTGGTCGATGATCGCGATCGACAGCGGCTCGGCACCGCGAGCAGCAGTCATCATCAGGAAGGAACACGCAAGCCCCAGAACCGCTGTCGTCACTTTCCGTTGGCGATCGCAATATGGCATGACTTTCATGTGCCTCTCGCATGCGTTGAAAGGATCCGTCCCGCCGAGGATCGTTCACCGTCCTCCGCGTTGCGCATCGAGAGCATACCATCCGGCCGCGCGAAGGGCGAGCGGTGCGGCTATGGCTCAAGACAATCCGGGTTGCCGGGCACCTCCGCACCCGAGAAACACCCCAGGAACGCATTCAGATCCAGCACGTCGATGATCGGATGGCCCGCCAAATTCGTGGGAACGCACGCCGCCTCAATCCGGGAGTCGAGGCCCAGACAGTTCTGCAGCACGGCGAAATCATCCAGATCCACGTCCTCGTCGTCGTCGAAGTCGCCGGGGATCGCCGGCTCCATCACCACGACCTCCACCATGTCGCTGGCCTCCTGGCTCAGCGCGTCCGTGACGCTCAGCGTGTACGTTGTGGTCGCCTCAGGCGAGGCCGTGGGCTGCAGCAGCTCGGGGTTGTCCAAACCTTCCTGAGGTGTCCAGGCGAAGAAGTACGGCGGCGTACCGCCACTGACCGAAGCTGTCAGAACAGCCGATCCGCCAGGGACAATCTGCTGATCTGGACCAGCATTGACAAGCAACGCCGGCGGCACACAGGGGTTCGGATCGCAAACCGTCCCGTCGCCTTGGTAGCTCCCGCCCGCGGCCGCGCAGTCCATCGCAAGCATTTCCTCGCACACTTCGCCGGGCAGGCAGCATGCCCCACTCTGGCTGGGGTCGATGATCAAACCGTTACGCAGCTCAACGTTATCCACGAAGCTGTATCGTGCCGCACTGCTCAGCGGGTTGCCCATGGTCATGCTGACCCGGTTGAATCCGCCCTTGTACGTTCGCGGGAGGGTATGCGGGCCGCGGATCACCGGCGCAGTCGTCTCGCCGGGATTGGTGAGTTGGATTGTGACCGTATCGGATCGAATGACCATCTTGAAGGTGGTCGGCCCGCCGTAGGAACTCTTCCACAAGCCAACGGGCTGCCCGGTGTCCACGTCGTACATCTGCTTGGTGTAATGCCAACGCTGCCCGTCGAAGTAGCAGGCAGCCCCAAACGTGCCGGCACCTTCGGCGTCCTCCGGGGCACGATTGACCGCACAAAACGACCCGATCCCCAACACATGGTGCTCCTGGTCCGCTCGCCAGGGGCCTTGGTCGCCGTTGCCGATTGGATCGGGGTCTTCCGTGGTCATGCCTTGCCGCGGCGCCTGCTCATCGTCCAAAGACAACTCGATATAGAAGTTCGAGCGACTCCCGTAAGTCTCCCCACGAAAATCCATGGTGAACTCGAGCGTCAAGGGCTTGTCGTCGGTACCCAGCAACACATGGCCCGTGCCGATGCCCTCGTTGCCCTGCCCGTAACTGCTGACCATGTCCGGCTCAAGATTGGCGGTCATGCGATAGGAGGCTTTGGTGGTATGCATGGCTCCACCGCCCGGTTCAACGCCCACGTTGGTGGAGAAGCTACCGCCGGTCGAGCCGTCGTAGCTGTAGGTCAACGGCCAGCGTGCCCGCATCGAGGACAGGCTCCACGATCCGATCTTCTTGTCGCCGGTCAACATGCCGTCGAACTTCTCGTTGAGCCGCCGGCCGCCAAAAGGCGATGGATCACAGACGTCCCCGATGCCGTCCTCGTCATCGTCGGCTTGATCGGGGTTCTGGTGGAACGGGCAGTTGTCACAAAGATCGCCCACCTCGTCGTCGTCCGTGTCGAGCTGCTCGGCGTTGGAGTCGAACGGGCAGTTGTCGCAGGCGTCGCCCAGCCCGTCCCCGTCGCTGTCGAGCTGGTCGGGATTGCCGTCGGACGGGCAGTTGTCGCAGGCGTCACCCACCTCATCGTCATCCTCGTCATCCTGATCGGGATTGGCCACGTAGGGGCAGTTGTCCTGCGCGTTGAGGTCGCCGTCCCCGTCAATGTCCGGGTCGCAGGCATCGCCCATGCCGTCATCATCGGTGTCCGCCTGGTCCGGATTGCGCACTGCCGGGCAGTTGTCACACGGATCGCCCACGCCGTCGCCGTCCGTGTCCGGCGGAATCACCTTCACCGCCAGCAGAGCCTGCCCCTCGATAATCGCCTCGGCCACCTGTTGCCGGTAGGCGTACAGCACCGCCGGATCGCGGGTGAAGCCCGACGTGGTCAGGTGCGACACCACACTGGGCGGCACCGAGAGCAGTGCACGAGCCGATTCCACATAGTCAATGACCTGCTGCGTCTCGGGGCAACGCCCGAGCCGGCCGGCAATGTCTTTGAGCAGGTGCAGGTACTCGTAGTCCTCCAGCCCATCGCGAATGTTGTGCGAGCGAATCGAAGGCAGCGGGCCGACGTTCGTCGGGCCCGGGTAGTAGATGCACCCATCCGCGTCGGTAAAACCGTTGTACTTCTCACTGTACAACGTGCGGGCATCCCAGTTCGTGTAGGGCCCGCCGGTGATGAGCGCGTTCTTGTCCATGCGACCCGACTCAACAAGGTTGTAGCCATAGTTGGTCACAGCGTAGTACAGGAATCCGCTGGGGTTGTACTTGAAAGTCATCGCACCGAGTAGCAGGCGGGCTTCGATCGACGGGTACTCCAGAAGCCAGTTCGCCCCGGTCGGATGGCGGGGGTACTCGGCCACGTACCACCACATGTCCTTGCCCTCGGCTCGCAGGGACTCGGCCGCCGCCATGTCGTAACCCACCGTGCCCGGCACCCAAATGTCTACCGCGTCCCGCAGGAAGGAGCTTAACGGCGAAGTGCCGTAGCTGGCGTCGTACGCCGTGGTCATGGTCCGCAAACCGGGATATTGGCTATGAATCGCCGTGAAGGTATTGTACATCTCCTGGAACTTGTCCGAGCTCACCTCGTCATAACCGTAGACGTACGCTTCGTTCAGACGCCCCAGGCCGTTGTAGTAGTTGTACAACGTGGTCAAACCCGACGGGTTGTTCGTAGGCACCTTGCTGAGACACACGGCCGTGTTGCGGGGCAACCAAGACGCGTGCCAGCTTGTCCCTTTCGGCTGCGAGTAGATCTCGGTCACGCTCAGCCGATGGTCCTGCTGCATCTGGTAGTACTTGTTCAGGATGGTTTCAGACCAACCGCCGCCGTAGACCCAACTCGCTTGCCACAAGCTGTCGATGGAGAAAGCCGTCGGCAAGCTCGGCCGGACCGGTAGCTCGAAATCCCACACGCGGACCGTCAGGTCCAACGTGATCGGGGTAAGCCCGTTGGCAGCGACAGTCACGGTGGCGGCGTAGTCCCCAGGCGGCGTGCTGGCCAGCGTGCGCACGTTGACCCAAAAGGCCACGCGGTCGTTGGCGCTGATGTTGCAGGTATCCATGAAAGTCAGGAGCGGGTCCGGCCACCAGCCGCCACTGTGGGTCAGGTTGTAGTTGACCAGGTATGGCGGATACTCGATGCTGAGGTCGGAACGCGGCTGGGCGGCTCCCTTGACGTGGCCGACCACCCAGGTACTCACCGTCCCGTTGAACGCCCCCTGCCCGCTCTGCGGCTGTAACGCCGAGACCGTCACCCGGGCGTTGGTCAGATCCTGGTCGGGAATCACGACGACCTGGAAGGCCTCGTGCTCATTGCGCGCCAGGGCCAAATTGTACGAACTCGCCAACTCGCCCTCGTAGGGAGCGAACGGCCAGCCCAGATGCTGCCCTTTGATCATCACCTTATGCATCGGGGTGGACACGCCGATCTGGACGTTCGTCGCCCAGACCGCTTCCGCCAGCGCCACTGTCAACAGGCACCCCACCCAGAGCCGCAGCTTTGGCTTCAGGGCACGCACACACCTGCATTGCCGCATGTTCAGGCTCCTCCGCGTTATCTGACAGATAAGACCCCGTCCACCGACAATGATATGATAGCATAATTAGCCAATAAATGTAAACAAAAAACACGACCCGCAAAGCGGGTTGGCGACTCCAATCGCGGTTCGTTCAGACGTTTCCCCGTCGGTACGAGCGAATCCCTGGGGCATACGGGCGACCCGATCAACCGATCGGCCTGCACTGTCGTACTCCCATTCTGGCTTTCGGCTGACGGGTGGGCCGGTCGAGGTGTCACTTTGACACAGCCCGACTTCGGTATTACGCTGCACGCGGTTATCATACAAAACGCTGGAGCACGCCATTTGTCACGACGATGCCCCGGCGCGAAGCCTCAATCATTGTGCCGTAAAGGAAAGCAGCATGGAGTTTTATCGGCATCAGCACCCCGGCGATCCGGATTGGCTTGTGCGGGCCGCCTTGTTCCACGGCCATCTCGGCCCGTGGCTTGTTCTTGGTGCACGCATCGGAGCGGATGCCCTCGCCCGGCTCGACACGCCGGGACAGTGGAAAATCGAGGTCGTCTGCTGGATGCCAAAGTCCAAGCAACGCACCCCGTTCTCCTGTTTGCTCGATGGGCTGCAGGCTTCAACCGGCGCCACCATGGGCAAACGCAATCTCCGCTTCGCCTATGCACCCGACGTCCTCGATCAGGGCTGGCCCGTCGTCTACGTCGTGCGGCGCGAGGACAACGGCCGGCCGCCCGAGGGGGTCGTCTACTATCCCGCCCGCGAATTGCACGCACTGTTTGCGGAGGTGAAGCCGGATCGGATGGAGGAGGCTTCGCGATCGTTGGCTTGCGAGGAGGAGGCCCGGCTTTTCATCGCCAACCCGATGAGCCCCGAGGCATTCTCCCGTTACGAACAGATCCTCGCCTGTGAGCGGGCCGCCATCGCCGAGGCCGCGGAGAGCGATTCCGCATGATGACGGCTCGACGACATAGGATGGCCTCGGGTTGCTTGCTCCTGGCGGCCATGCTGGCCAGCTGCCAAGACTCGGCCGACTCTCGGGCCGCCGCATCCAAGTCGCGAGCCGTGGCTGCGAGCAACTCCTACATCGAGGCCGCGGCCGTCGACCTGCTCGGCGACGACGCCGAGGTCATCCGTCTGGCAGAGCCTGGCATGTGTCCGGGCCATTTCGATATTCGCCCCAGTCAGGTGCGGGCCTTGCGCACCTGCCGCCTGCTCCTGCGTTTCGATTTTCAGGAGGCTCTCGACGGCCGGCTCAGTGGCTTGGCCGAGGGCGGGTTGACGATCATACCCGTCCGCGCACCCGGCGGCCTGTGCGAGCCGAGCAACTACCTCGACGTCTGCCACCAAGTCGCCGAGACGTTCACCACCTTCGGGCTACTGAGCGAACCGGGCGCCCAGTCGGCGCTCGACCGGATCACCCGTCGCCTGGCTCAGCGCGAAGCTTGGTGCCGCGAGCGGATGGAACAATCCGGATGGGCGGGCCGGCCCGTGGTTTGCAGCACCCACCAGGAGGCCTTCTGCCGCTGGCTTGGCCTTGAGGTCGCCGCCACCTTCAGCGGTGCGGACACCGCCTCGATCAGCGAGATCGAGCGGACCGTTCGCACCGGCCGTCAAGCCCAAATCGACGCCGTCATCGCCAACCTGCCCGAGGGCCGACGGCTGGCGGACGCCCTGGGGCAACGACTCGGGGCCCAAGTCGTGGTCTTCGGCAATTTCCCCGCCGGTGCCAGTGGCCATTTGTCCTTCGATGAACTGCTGATGGCCAACGTCAACGCCCTGGCCGAATTGCCAAACGATTGACGCTCCTGGCGGTGGCGGAATCCTGTATCGTGGTACCGTCCGACAGCGCGGTCTGGCGGCCGATTGACAGGTACACCACTCAACGGCAGAATCGGCGCGAAAGCCCGGCCCATCCTGCAAAGTGGCCCCAGTGGATCGAGGCAACAAGGAGCGAAACCATCATGCGTTCAAAGTGCATTGTTCTCAAGACGGTCTTGGGTATCGCCTTTCTCTTTGCGGCGGGCTGCCAGACGCCGATGTCCGGGGAAGCCTGGGCGGTTCGACCGGCGAGTTTGGTGGTCGACGCGGGCGAGCGTCAGCTTCTCGTTCACCGCAGCGACGACGTGCCCTACAAGCCGTACGTCCAGGTTCTGCGAAGTCCGGTCGGCGTCAATATCCTGCGGGACGCGCCGGCGGATCACCTGCATCACCACGGGCTGATGTATGCAGTGACGGTCGACGGCGTTGACTACTGGGCGGAAACGGAGCAGGCCGGTCAACAGGTGGTACGTCGTACCCGAGCGGCAGCGCCCACGAAGATCGCCGGGTGGTGGCGCAGCGGTTTCATACAGTCGATCTGCTGGGTGCCACCTCGTGATGAGAACATCTCGCTCATCGAGGAGCGAACCATCACCGCGTGGCAGGGAGACGATCTCGACGCGTCGTTGATTTCCTGGAACACGCAACTGGCGGTGCCGGAATGCCGTCCCACCCGCGAACTCAGCGGCGAGCGTTACTTCGGGCTGGGCATGCGTTTCGTCGAGTCCATGGACAAGGGCGGCACGTTCTATAACGCCGACGGGGCGACAGGCGTGGCCGGCACCAACAACGTGCGTTCCCCCTGGTGTGCCTACACCGCCGCTGCGGATGGCCATACCGTGACCGTGGCCATGTTCGATCATCCTGCCAACCTGCGTCACCCGTCTTACTGGTTCACCATGGATGACGCGTTCGCCTACATGTCCAACACGCCCGGCGTGCACCACGAGAAGATCACCATCAAGCGGGGAACCCCGTTGTCCTATCGCTTCGGCGTGGCGGTGTGGGACGGCGAAGTGGCTTCGGATCGCGTGCAGGCACTCTATGAGCGATGGGTGAAGATCGAGGGGGGCAAGTGACGATTGCCGGTTGAATGGGGTGTAACTCGCCTCCCACCCGATTGAATGGAGATGGGCAGCCTGGGGTTTGAGGCGGGGAGAACGCGAGCCGTGAAGGTGCGGGCGACGACATGATGGAGGAGGGAATTCGGGCTCTGCGGCTGCGCGACAAGAATCAAGGAGTTCAGGCTTTGCGGCTGCGTGATGGGAATTGCGGCTCGCGGCCTCACCGCTCGGATTGCAGATCTCAGATTGTGGATTTCAGATTGCAGATTGCCGATTTCAAGTCTCAGATCTCAAATCTCAAATCTCAGATCTCAGATCTCAGATCTCAAATTGCAGATTTCGGATTCCAGATCTCGGATCTCGGGTTGCGGAAGCCACATCACGGACCGCTGTGCGGAGGGGGAGCCTGGATGCGTCAGGGGCCATGGCCTTCCGCTGGAATCCTGGCTTGGGGCTTGCCGCTTCGCGGGCTAAGCGATGAACACACTCGATTCGATGGCCAATCAGCGCGACGACAGTCAACGACGAATCAATTCATCGGCGGGATCAAGATGACCGGGGGCGCTTCCTGGTCGCGGCCGAAGTCATCGCTCTCGGTTCGCTCGCGGATGGCCCGCCCGCGCTCCGGATCGTGAACCGCGTGGAACGTGCCCGCCAGTACCATCACCGGCGCGAGCCGAATGTCCGGCGACCAGCCGGCCAGAAACGCGAAGTTCTGCTGCCTGACATTGGCGTGAAATCGCCCCTCGATGCTTCGCCCCCGCTCGGCATGGATGACCGCGACGCCCATCAATGACGCGCCTCGTTGCCGAATGGGGCCTGCGACCTGCAGGGTGCGGACTGACTGCCGATCCAGGGTATACAGCCGCTGACTGCCGGCCGGCATCGCTTCGAGCACCAGCGACATGGTCCATTCTGACTCGAAGCCCAATCCGAACAGCGGGCTCGAATGCTGCCGGAGAGCAATGTTCAACTCGCCGTCCTCGCCCAGCCAGTAATAGGCCTCGGACGCTTCGACGGTGTTCACCGGCCGCTCTTGAGGCGGGAAATCCGTGCGGACGAACGGCACGGAGTAGATCCGCGCACTGCCCGCGCAGCCCGGCATCGCCAGACCGCAGGTGGCCAGTAGCGCGGCCAGTAGCCGTGCCCGCGGACCCAGCAACCGACTCAATGAGGAATGGGGAATCGTTGGCAAAGCTCAAGCACCTGTCCGCGGACCCGATCGGTGACATCCTCACGGCCGTGAGCGCTGAGAACCTCGTGGATGAGCCCGGCGATGGTGGCCATCTCGGCCGGCCCGAGCCCTCGCGTGGTGACGGCCGGCGTGCCGATCCGCAGGCCGGAAGTCAGCGTGGGCTTCCGCTCGTCGAACGGGATCATGTTCTTGTTGACGATGATGCCCGCTTGTTCAAGCCAGCCCTCAGCATCCTTCCCGGTGATGTCCGCGTGCACCTGTCGCAGGTCCACCAACATCAGGTGGTTGTCCGTCCCGCCGGAGACCAGCCGGTAGCCGTGCTTCGTCAGCGCGCCGGCCAGCGCCTGGGCGTTCTCCAGGATATGTTGCTGGTAGACCTTGAACTCCGGGCGGAGGGCTTCGCCGAACGCCACCGCTTTGCCGGCAATCACGTGCATGAGTGGCCCACCCTGGATTCCTGGAAAAATACGGGAATCCACCGCTTTGGCGTGCTCGGCCTTGCACATGATCATGCCCGACCGCGGGCCGCGCAGCGTCTTGTGCGTGGTCGTGGTCACGAAGTCGGCATGGGGAACCGGCGAGGGATGCAGCCCGACCGCGACCATGCCCGCGATGTGGGCGATGTCGGCGGTCAGGTAGGCCCCTACCTCTCGGGCGATCTCGGCGAAACCCGCGAAGTCGATGGTGCGAGGATACGCGGATGCTCCGGTGAGGATCATGCGCGGCCGATGTTCGTGAGCCAAGCGACGAACCTCCGCAAGGTCGAAGGTTTCCGACTTGCGGTCTACGCCGTAATGCACGATGTTGTACAGACGACCGCTGAAGTTCACCTTCATCCCGTGCGTCAGGTGCCCGCCGTGGGCCAGATCCAGCGAGAGGATGGTATCACCCGGTTCGAGCACGGCCATGTAAACGGCCATGTTCGCCTGGCTGCCTGAGTGCGGCTGGACGTTCACATGCTCGCACCCGAAGAGCCGCCGCGCTCGCTCGCGAGCCAGCTCCTCGACTTCGTCCACATGCCGGCAACCGCCGTAGTATCGTTTGCCGGGGTATCCCTCGGCGTACTTATTGGTCAGCACGGAGCCGACGGCCTCGAGTACGCCCCGAGACACGTGATTCTCGGATGCGATCAGCTCAAGGCAGTTGGCTTGCCTTTGCTCTTCGGCCACCAGGATGCGAAAAACTTCCGGGTCGCCCGCCTGAACGGCCGGATAACCGACCACTTGATGACTATGTTGCTGCGTCACGGACTGTACCTCAGCTTCGCTCGTTAACCGGAATGTAATGGCGCTCCGTATGGCCCACGTAAATCTGTCGCGGACGGTGGATCCTTGCCGAGGGATTCAAATGGCTCTCGCGCCAGTGGGCAATCCAGCCCGGCATCCGCCCGATCGCGAACAAGACCGGGAACATATTCATCGGGATGCCGATGGCCCGCAGGATGATGCCGCTATAGAAGTCGACGTTGGGGTACAGCCTGCGCTCAACAAAATACGAATCCGCCAGGGCCACCTCTTCCATGCGCTTGGCAATGTCCAGCAAAGGATCATGGATGCCCAGCTTGCTCAGCAGGTCGTCGCAGGCTTTCTTGAGAATCTTGGCCCGGGGATCGTAGTTCTTGTACACGCGATGTCCGAAACCCATAAGTCGGATCTTGGCGCTTTTGTCCTTGACTTGGCGGATGAAGTCATCCACGTTCATGTCGCTGTCGTGGATCTGCTGTAGCATGTTCACCGTCGCCTGGTTGGCCCCGCCGTGCAGCGGTCCCCAGAGGGCGCACACGCCCGAAGCCACGGAGGCGTAGAGGTTGGCTTGACTCGATCCAACCATCCGCACGGTGGAAGCCGAGCAGTTCTGCTCATGGTCGGCGTGCAGAATGAGCACTCGGCGCAGGGCGTCAGCCACCTCCTGAGTCGGCTCGTAGGGGCGATTCGGCTTGCTGAACATCATGTGCAGAAAATTGGGCACATACTGCAAATCGTATCGCGGATAGATCATCGGCTGGCCGAGCGACTTCTTGTAGCTGGCGGCCGCGACCGTCCGCACCTTGCTCATGATCCGGGCCGCCGCGTCGATGAAGTGCTCGTCCTCCTCGGGCTGCAACAAGACCGGCTGGTAGGCGCCCAGGGCGTTGATCATCGCCGACAAGATGGCCATCGGATGGGCGTTCGGCGGGAAGCCCTCGAAGTGGTGACGCATGTCCTCATGGATGAACTCATTCTCCGACAGCAGCCGCCGAAACTCACCCAAATGAGTCGGCAGCGGGAGCTCGCCGAAGATCAGCAGATAGGCCGTCTCCACAAACGTCGCCCGCTCCGCCAACTCCTCAATGGGGTATCCCCGGTAACGGAGAATACCCTTTTCGCCGTTGATAAAGGTGATCGCGCTCTGGCATGAGCCCGTGTTGCCATAGCCTTCGTCGACGGTGATGACTCCGCTCAGCGCGCGCAGGCTGCTGATGTCGATGCCCACCTCGCCCTCAGTGCCGACCACCAGCGGCAATGTGTAGCTCTTGTCGCCAATTCTCAGTACAACTGTATCTCCTGCCTTCATTCGCGCATCCTCGTGAACGATTGCCTCATGTTGTGCCTCGACGCCTCGTGTAGTCCGCCAAGCAGCCTGCAACCTAGGGTGCAGCACCGGTGCGCCCGCCCTGGTGGGCGCGTCGCCGGTGCAGGCCAAGGCGTCTCAGCTCGGCCTAAGCCGTGTCACAGTGTGTCTGGCGGAGACCACCAAGGGCTCGCCGGTCCGAAGAGTCTAGCGGAGAAACTCCGGATTGGAAACCGTCGCCCGTGTCCACGTCCAAATCCAGCAATCCAGCACGGCAACCATGGTTCGTAGCGGCTACGGCCCCGTGGTGGTGGGAAACCAGATTACCGCGAACAGCTGTTGCGGCAAGCTCGGCCTACAATCCATGGTTTGGGGTCTCTTCGCGGCGGCGTCTACAGCATTCTGGCTCGCCGATGGGCGTCGACATTGACCTTGACGGTTGGTGCGTGCCCCGCCGCCGCCTCGTAGAGGATGTGCGGAGCGATCAGCCCAGCGCGGCTCATTTGCCTGAATTGGCGTCGCCTCAGCCGGGCGTGGCTCAGAGCCGCGTTACCGTTGGGATCATCGTGCAGCACGGCCGACTCCCGTCCATGGCTCAGGACATCCCGCATGTGCTCGATGCACTCCGCCCGGTACTCGCGCATGAGCTGCTCGGGAAGGTACCATCGCGAGACGTTAGACCAGCGGTACATGGTTCTTCGCCACGAAGCCTGGGACATGAAGCGATTCATGCGATAGAAAAGCTGCCAATTCATGACGAAAGGCAGAAAGGTATCAGTTAGCCTGGCATGGAGACTGACCTCATGCTCGGAGAAGACTTCCTGCAGCAGGGTGCGCAGTTGTCGCCAGGCCCGCGGGCCGACCATCGCGTCGGCTCGCATCTCCCAGTACAAATGTCCGAAAAGCAGGGTGCTGCGCGACATGGCCATCTGCCGGGGGATGAACTTGCCGTGCGCCACCGTATCCGCCGCCAGATGCGACAGGTAGCCCAGCGCGAAAGCTCGCCCGCAATCGGTGTGTGCATCGTCCAGAATCGCGAGTCCCGTATTCCAATGATGGCAGATTTGCCTGACTCGGCTCAGGCGTTTGGCGAGCACCACGTCGGCGGCGATGTTGCCGAAAAGGAAGTCCTTGCGATGCCGGGCCAGTAAAGCCGCCACGGCGACCGGCAGGAGGTGCAACTGATTGAGGATATCGCCCGCGAGTTTGATGTGTGTGCCCGGTCCCCAAGCCCACGCCGAGGGCGCCGCCATCAACACGACCACCGCACCCAACCCCACCACGACTCGCCAACTCACAGCTTGCCCACTTCCTCGCGTCTTACCGGCGGCGCTATCCCTCCATGATAGCTTCGCCGGGCAAGCAAAGCCACCAAGGCGGCGGCAGACCCTATCGCGCGGGTGCCGAGCCTCCCCTGCCAGGGTGGGTGGCATCTGTGCGGTTCTTCTCCTCGCCGGACCCTCATGCGGGTGGTCCGGATGCCGGGGCCTTTCGCGCACTCCATTTTTTGGCTCGGGCCGTTGACATTTCTGCTTGCCGAGACTTTAATGCGATCTGGAGCGTCCGTGGATCCCCCTCGGCACCCAGGAGCCGATCGATGCCAGAGGCAGAGGCTAAGCTCAGCATCCGTAAACAGGAATCTGTTTGTATCGTCGAGTTCGAGGACCGCAAGATCCTTGAGGAGATGGTGATCAACCAGATCCTTGAGAAGCTCAGCGAGTTGGTTGCGTCCGAGCCGGTCCCCAGGCTGCTCCTCAATTTCAGGAAGGTGGAGCACCTGTCCAGCGCCGCGTTGGGGGTACTCATCACGTTGAACAAACAGGTCGCCGGCCGAAGCGGCCAACTGGTCCTCGCCAACATCCACCCACAGATTTACGAGGTATTCAAGATCACCCGGCTCAACAAGCTGTTCAATATCCAGGGGACCACGGACGAGGCGCTGCGTGCGTTTAACTGACGAGCGGGGCTTGTGCCCTGATCGTGGTGATGCCGGTGGCTTTCCGGCATGTTTTCGGCGGTTCAGGATGCGGGAGGGGCGAATGCCAGGGATGGCGGGATGTTCGGATCGCGGAGGTTGAAGGGAGCCCGATTATTGGCGTACGCTCTGCCGAGAGTGAGCCGCGGATGGCAACCGGCCCGGAGCAGGATGCAGCCAGACTGGAGTGGGGGCCAGCGGAGCCCCGGTTTGCGAAGTCAACCATGTCGAGGAACTGGCAACCACTGGCTCACCAGATCGTCATCGCCAGCGACCTCCAGGCCGCCCGTCGCGTCGAAGAGCAACTGCTCAGCGAGACCCAGACGCACGGTTATAGCCGTGAATGCACCTTCGCCATCCGTTTGGCTCTTGAAGAGGCCATCGTCAACGCGCATAAGCACGGCAATCGCAAGGACCCCGCCAAGACCATCACCATCAGTTACCACATCGACCAGACACGGGCCATCGTTCGTGTCCGTGATGAGGGGCAGGGGTTCGACCCAGACGCCATCCCGGATCCGACGGTCCCTGATCGCATTCCGCTGCCCACCGGGCGTGGAATTATGCTGATGCGCGCCTATCTGGATGAGCTGTGCTACAATGATCAAGGCAACGAAGTCCAACTTGTCAAGGAGAGATCATGATGTCTTCGACACCAGCAGAGCTTCTTAGAGTTGAAGTCGAGACGCAGGGGAGCACGACCATCGCCCGGCTTATCGGCTCGGCCAACATGGTGGTCTCGACCGATCTGAAGGACCAGTTGCTCGACTTGGTCGCCAGTCAGCCCCAGCAACTCATCCTGGACCTTAGTAGACTGGAATTCATCAGTTCCGTGGGTCTCAGCGGCATCATTGCCGCCCACCTGCGTTGCCGACACCATAGCGGAACGGTTAAGCTCGCTGCCCCGCGCCCGGAGATCCTCGAATTGCTGAAGGTCACGAATTTGACCCGGCTGTTCCCCATCCATGAGTCGGTTGAAGCCGCCTTGGCCTCCTGACCCCGCGCGAAGTTGCGCCTGGCGTAGCCGCCTCGCGTGGGCCTCCGGAACGCGTCTGACGTGAGCTGGGAAATCGCACCGCGGTGGACTCGAACCACCAACCTTCGGTTCCGTAGACCGATGCTCTATCCAATTGAGCTAGCGGTGCACGGCCTTGTCGGGCCAGCAATGAAGGTATCGCAAGCTCGCCCACAGGTCAAGGCTGGCTGGTCGCTTCCCAGTCGCCCCACCGGCTTGCCGCTTCGCTGCGCCACGCGCAGCCGGCGGCGAGGTGTGAAGCAAGCTGCTTGGGGCTTAACTCACCTTCCTCGCGCCGGCAGACGGCGAACGACGCTCGACTACTTCAAGGTCACGCTGACGGATCCTTGCTGGCCTCGCCGCAACGTGAAGCTGCCCGAGAGAGGACCATCCTCGCCCATGACGGTCACGCGGTAATCGCCGAAGAAGCCGTGGACTCGCAGCTCATCGGCGTTGACTCGCTCGTTTTCGCGACCGCCCGGGCTGCCGGCTCCGTCAGTGCCGAGTGTGCGCTCCTGGCATGTCCACCACCGCTTTTTCACCAAATCGTGCAGAGCACGATAGGCGGGCTTGGGGCTCATATCGACGCAAAGAAGACCGGCCGGCGCCGCCTGCCAGGAGTTCTGGTCGGAGAAGTCCCACCATGTGATCGCCTCAACCGCCGGGTGACTGAACAGGAGGGTGTAGAACCGGGCGGCATCCTCGGCTTGACGTGTTTCACCCTCCGACGTACTAACCCAATCGAAGCCCGGCCGCTGCTTCCGCAAGTCCCAGCCCTGCTCGCCGGAGAGAAAGGTCGTCTCGGTCCAGTGCAGCGGTTTGCCGAACTTGGCGAACCGCTCACAAACCGCCCATACCTTGCCCAGCGGGATCGCCCCGCCGTGCTGGTGTGACTGCAAACCGATGACATCGTACAGCGGCCGGCCCTGGTTGTCGGCCAACGGCTCGACCACCCGAGTGGCGAAGTCTTCGTCCAGACGATAGTCGTTGATGATCAACGTCGCCTGTGGATGGGTCGCTCGGGCGATGCGAAACGACGCGTGCAGGAACGGGGGTACCCCCATTCGCTCGATAGCCGCCGTCAGCTTGGGGGCCTGCTTGCGGACTTCCTCGCGGTCGTAATGGGTGGCTTCGTTGACCACGTCCCATATCGCGATGTCGCCTCGGAACCGGTTGACACACTCGCCGACGCGCTTCAACTGCAGGTCGATCACCGCCGCGGGATCGTCGGGAAGCCATCGCGGGTCGCGGAAGTTCCACGCCAGGGGATGGCCCTTGGGCGTGATCCCATGAGCTTTGCACCAGGTGAGGATGCGCTCGGTATCCGCATACTGCGGCTTGCCTTGGGTCTGTTCGTAGGACCACCAGTAGAACGGCAGCGTGGCGAAATTGAACAGCTCGGCAAAGTGTTTTTCGTATGCGGCGTTGTCCTCGGGCGAACGGCACTTGCCGAGGCTGTAGATGTTGCATCCGAAGAGGAAGGCGTGCCGCTGCTGCTCGATCAGAACCTTGGTTCCCGGTTTGAGGCCTTGCCCGGCCGGCGGAACCAGCTTGAGCACCACCTCGCCCATACGGTGCTCGATGATTCGTGCCTCTGCCCCGGCCAGGAGGGCTTGCTCGTCCAGCCTGCTCTCCGCCGCCGTCGCGAACGAGGTCGCCAGCAGCAGCAAAGCCACAGCCCGCCCCGCACGTCGCGGCCCCGGCCAGGACATCCTGGGCACGCATCTCGGCGCACTGCCGGCGGGGGCATAGGCAGGCCCTGCACGGACCCAAGCCTGCGATTCGTGCGGATCGACAAGTCGCGGCACGTTGCCGTGCAAAGCACGCAACTCCTTGCAGTTACGCACGTTGCGCCCACCGGAGGCATCGGGGCGGTCGGTTTGAGTATGCACGCCAGGCGTCCTGATTCAGGGAGGGGATTGCCGAAGGAGGGAATCGAACCCTCACCCCCTTGCGGGGACGGGATTTTGAATCCCGCGCGTCTGCCAATTCCGCCACTTCGGCTTTTCATTGCCACTATCCGCAGGGTATCGCGTTATTCCGCGTTTTTGTTGGCATTTCTTGTCGTTGTCCCCCTGTCCACCGTCACACCGGGGTACGAAACTGGTAGCATTGTCTCGCACCGTTTGGGGCTGTTCCGCACCCGATAAGTACACAGATAAGCCACACCCCTGTTGCTTCCCGTCGGTTCCCGTGGCCAACCCCTGGGCCTGTTCCTGGGCCGCCGCCGTACCCACCACGGGCAGGGCTTCCACGGCCGCCGCCACGTCGGCAATTCTTGTATGCCCGTATCGGCCGATTGTCAACGTCGGCGTTGAATGCCGGGCCAGTTCCTGGGCCGTCCTGACGCTCGCCCCGCCGGCCACCACTTCGCTTATGTACCCGTGCCGATGGGCGTGGAAGTCGAACCGCCCCGCGCTCGTGGTGTAGGGCACACCGGCCGCTGCCAAGTCCACCCGCAGCATTTCGGCCGAACGTCGCCCAGGCAGCCGCAGGACGGGCTCGCCGGGGGCTTTGCTGGCCAGCCACCCCCGCACCATGGCCACGAGTCCCGACGATAGGGGCTGGCAGTCTTGCCGCCGTCTCTTGCTGTAGGCCGCCGCAACCGTAACCGTTGCCGGGTTGCTGTTCAAGTCGAAACTCTCGGGCGTCAGGCTTTTCAACTCGGACACTCTCAGCCCCGTCCCGCTGGCCAATCGGTAGGCCGCCGCTCTGTCGGCACCCGTCAGCCCGTGGTGAACGGGGCCGGTTTCGGCCGCATGAAT